>ERZ779729.2519-NODE-2519-length-10669-cov-5.243358_pt1 | contig 10669 bp, 8 predicted proteins | sample MGYA00511072_ERZ779729 | MGnify/ENA primary metagenome ERZ779729 (study PRJEB29588, sample SAMEA2156675) | human gut metagenome | biome: human gut; feature: human-associated habitat; material: faeces | place: Denmark | collected 2008/2010 ...
TGTCCCTTCGGGACATTTCCCCCTGATAGGGGGAATCGGCCCCTGAAAGGGGAGCTTTTTCTTTTATTTGAGTTCCCACTCCTTGATCTGGCTGGCCATTTCGTAGAGGCGCTCGTAGCTGTCGTAGCGGGTCTGGCCGATCTGGCCGTCGGCGAGGGCTTTTCTCACGGCGCAGCCGGGCTCTTTGCGGTGGGCGCAGTCGGGGAACTGGCAGTGGCCGAGGTAGGGGCCGAACTCCGGGAAGGCATACTGCAGCTGCTCCTTGTGGACCAGCTCCATCCGCTCGGTATCGAACGCGGAGAAGCCCGGCGTATCGGCGACAAAGGTATCGGGCGCGAGGGCGTAGAGCTCGATGTGGCGCGTGGTATGGCGGCCGCGGCCGAGCTTTTCCGACACCTCGCCGACCGGCAGCTGCAGCCCCGGGCACACGCAGTTGAGAAGGCTCGACTTGCCGACGCCGGAGTTGCCGGTCAGGCACGAGAGCTTTCCGGCGAGCGCGGCGCGCAGCGCGTCGATCCCCTCCCCCGTCTCGGCGCTCGTGACGAGCACGGGGACGCCCGCTCTGCGGTAGATCTCCGCCAGCGGCTGCGCGGAGGCCAGATCGTCCTTATTGACGACGACGAGGGCCGGGACGCTCTGCAGCTGGGCGATGGCGAGCACGCGGTCGATGAGGAACGGCTCCGTCACCGGCACGGCGCAGGAGGCCAGCACGACCAGCTGGTCGATATTGGCAACGGCGGGGCGGATGAAGGCATTCTTGCGGGGCAGAAGCTCCTCGAGCACGCCCTTGCCCGCACCCTGCCGCGTGATGCGGACGAAATCGCCCACCAGCGGCGACTGGTCCTGCCGCCGGAAGCGGCCGCGGGCGCGGCACTCGACGACGCCGTCCTCGGTCTGCACATAATAGAAGCCGCTCAGGGCTTTGATGATCCTGTATTGCTCCATGTATGCCTCACCCGAACGAAATGAGCTGCGAATCGTAGATCGCGCCGTCAAGATACACGTCGACCGGGAGCGTGCCCTTGCCCCGGACCGGGATCTGGAGCATGACGGCCGTGCCGTCGGTGATGGAGACGGAGGTCGGGCCATACTGCAGGGTGCCGTCAACATAGACGGTGACCTCATACAGGCCGTTTTTGCTCGGCAGCGTGACATCGATGGTCTTTTCCACAGCCTTTTCCTGCACGACGACCTCGATCATGTTGGATTTCGTCGTCTTCGTGTTGTCGTCGAGGGAATTTTCCACGATGCAGAAATAGTAATACGTGCCGGGTACGGAGGTGTCCGCCTCGCAGGTGGTGTTGCCCTCCTTGCTGCGCGAGACGAGGGCGGCGTTGTCATAGCTGCCGTCGCGGGACATGTACCACGCGTAGCGGAGCGTGCCGTCGTCGGAGGCGTAGGCGGAGATGGAGAGCGTGAGCGACTCATCCTGCAAAACCGCCTGATCCTGCGAGAGGTTGGTCACAACGGGGGTCGCGGCCTCCTGCGGGCCGCTCGACACGCGCAGATTGATGACGGTGTCCTTCTTGACCATCTGCCCGCCGTCGATCGACTGGAACGTGACCGTGCCTTTGGGGAGGTCACTGTCGTCGTTGCGGATGCTGCCGTTCTGCAGACCGGCCTTCGCGATGAGCGCGAGCGCTTTGTCCACGTCTTCGCCGACGAGCGTCGGGACCTCGACCAGCTCGATATCCGGCCCGAGCGAGACGACGAGCGTCACGGTCTGGCCGCTGGTGAGCGGCTCGCCGTTTGCGGGGCTCGTCTCGATGACGTAGCCCTCGGTGTAGATATCGTCCTTGCGCTCGTCGATCTGGATGTTGAGGTTCAGGCCCAGCGCGCCGAGCGTCTGCTCAGCCTTCTGCCGCGTGAGGTTCACGAGCATGGGCATGCGGACCTCGGTGGCCCCGGCGGAGACGGTCAGCTTGATGGTGCTGCCGGTCTTGGCCTGCCGGTCCGGCGCGGGCGACTGGTCGATGACGACGCCGGCCTCATACTGCTCGCTTTCGACGTAGCTGTCGACCTGGATGACGAAGTCGGGATAGTCCTCCTGCCGGATATTCTCGGCGTAGAGGCCGATGAGCTTCGGGACCGGGACCTCCTCCGTCCGGCTGAACAGATCGGAGAAGAAATAGTTGTACAGGAAGTAGCAGATGACGATCACCGCCAGCGCGATACAGACGATGCCCGCGATCACCGCGATGCGGCTGCCGCGGCGGGAGGCGTCCTGCTGGGCCTTCTTGTCCTGCTCGAGCTGCTTCTTCTTCGCCACGGCGTCGGCCAGCGCGCCCTTGACCGCGTTCGTGCGGCCGAGCGTCTTCGGCATGTAGTTGGGGTCGTTGATGAGGCGCTGGACATCGATGCTGTCGGCCTCGGCGGTAAAGTCGAAGACGATGTTCGGCTCCTTGCGGAACTCCTCAAGGTCGTGGAGCATGCGCGTGGCGGACGGATAACGGTGCGGCAGCTCCGCGGTCATGGCGTGCATGGTGATCTGCTCGAGGCCGAGGGGGATGGAGGGATTGATCTCGCGCGGCATGGTGGGATGGCCGCTGATGTGCTGGATGGCGACGGAGACCGGCGTGTCGCCGTCATACGGCGGGCGGCCCGTCAGCATCTCGTACATGACGACGCCGAGGGAATACAGGTCCGCGCGGCAGTCGACCTGCGCGCCCTTGGCCTGCTCGGGCGAGATATAGTGGACGGAGCCGAGGGCTTCGCGCGTGAGCGTATTCTGCGCCGACGAGACGCGGGCGATGCCGAAATCGGCGACCTTGACGCTGCCGTCCTTCAGGATCATGATGTTGTGGGGCTTGATGTCGCGGTGGATGATGCCGCGGCTGTGGGCATGCTCGAGCGCCTTGCAGATCTGCGTGGCGAAATGCAGCGCCTCGCGCCAGTTGAGCGTGCCCTTCTGCTCCATATACTGCTTGAGGGTGATGCCCTCGATGAGCTCCATGACGATATAGTCGATGTTGTCCGAGTGCGACACGTCGTAGACGCTCACGATATTGGGGTGCGAGAGCATGGCGACGGCCTGCGACTCGGCGTGGAAGCGCCGGCGGAACTCGGCGTCCTGCGACAGGTCCTCCTTGAGGATCTTGATGGCCACCAGGCGGTTGAGGCGGTGGCAGCGGGCCTTGTAGACGTCCGCCATGCCGCCGGAGCCGATCTTCTCCAGGATCTCATATCGGTTATCCAGCAGTTTTCCTATGTATCGGTCCATCAGTCCCGCTCCTTTCGTGTGATCTGGTTCATCTGCGCACCTCCGTCAGACTGCCGCGAGCGCAACGGTCACGTTGTCCGGTGCGCCGCGCTTTTTGGCGATGTGCAGCAGCCGCTGGCAGCAGTCGCTCTTGCTCATGCCATGGACGACCTCGAAGAGCATCTCCTGATCGGCCATCTCGTTGGACAGGCCGTCGGAGCACAGGAGGATGCATTCCTCCTTCCGCAGCTTGCAGATGAAGACGTCGCCCTCGACCTCCGGCTCGGTGCCGACGGCGCGGGTGATGACGTTTTTGCCGGGGTGGAGCTTGGCCTGCTCCTGCGTCAGCTCGCCGCGCTCGACCATGTAGGCGACCATGGAATGGTCGCGCGTGACGAGCGAGACGTCATCCCGGGTAAAATGGTAGGCGCGGCTGTCGCCGACGTTGATGATGACCGCCAGGTCCCGGCTGAGGAACGCGGCGACGAGCGTCGTGCCCATGCCGGTAAAGTCCTCGCTCAGCTGCGACTGCTCATAGACCGCGCGGTTGGCCAGCTCCAGCGCGCTGCGGAGCATGGCCGCCGCCTTTTCCGGCGTCATGCCCGCCTTCTGCGTGCGGCGTACCTCGCCCGTGAAGACCTCCACGGCCAGAGAGCTCGCCACATTGCCGGACTTCGCGCCGCCCATGCCGTCGCAGACGATCATGAGCACGCGGTCGCGCGCAAACGGGACGATGGCGTAAGAATCCTGATTCTGCTGGCGGATATTGCCCGGGTCTGTCAGTCCCCATGTCTGCATGGCGGTTCCTCCTTCAGGTTTTTTCGTACTTTCTGCGCAGCTGGCCGCAGGACGCATCGATGTCGCTGCCGAGCGTCCGGCGGAGCGTGGCGGTGATGCCGTTGGCTTCCAGAATGGACTGGAATTGATGGATGGCCTGCCGGGACGAGGTATGCAGGCCGCTTTCCGTGACGTTGTTGAGAGGGATCATGTTGACGTGCGCGCCCATACCGGCGAGCTTTTTCGAAAGCAGCTCCGCCTGCTCCGGCGAGTCGCTGACGCCGTCGATCATGGTGTATTCAAAGGAGATGCGCCGGCCCGTCTTCGCAAAATAGTCGCGGCAGGCAGCGAGCAGCGTGTCGACCGGCCAGCGGCGGTTGACGGGCATGATCTTGCTGCGCGATTCGTCGTCCGGCGAATGGAGCGAGACCGAGAGCGTCAGCTGCAGGTCCCGTTCGGCAAGCTTTTCGATCTTGTCGACCAGACCGCAGGTGGACAGGCTGATGTGGCGCATGCCGATGTTCATGCCGTCCGGGCTGTTGATGAGCTCGAGGAAGCGCATGACGTTGTCGAAGTTATCCAGCGGCTCACCGATGCCCATGAGCACGATGTTGGAGATCGGCAGGCCGGAATCGAGCTGGGAAAAGAGCACCTGATCGACCAGCTCCGACGGCTCGAGCCGCCGGACGAGCCCGCCGATCGTCGACGCGCAGAATTTGCAGCCCATCGGGCAGCCGACCTCGGAGGAGATGCAGACGGTATTGCCGTGGTGATACTGCATGACGACGGACTCGACGCAGTTGCCGTCGCGGAGCTTCCAGAGGTATTTGATCGTGCCGTCGAGCTTTGAGACCTGCTTGCGCGCGACAGAGGGGGCCGTGATGTCGTACAGCCCGTCCAGCTTCTCGCGCAGGGGCTTGGAGAGGTTCGTCATGGCGTCGAAGCTGACCGCGCCGCGGTGCAGCCAGGTAAAGACCTGCTTTGCGCGGAATTTCGGCTCGCCGATGGCGGCGAACGCGTCCTGCATCTCGGCCAGCGTCATGGATTTGAGGTCCTGTTTCATGCGTGTCTCCTCAGCTTGCAGATGAAAAATCCGTCCGCCGCGTGCTTCTGCGGCAATAAGGTGGCATAGCCCTCGTTCTTTAGGTCCAGCCCCGCCGGGACCGCGAACGGCTCCGGCGAAAATTCCGGGTGCGCCAGCAGGAAGGTCAGCGCGACGTCCTCATTTTCTTCCTTCCGGACGGTGCAGGTGCTGTAGAGCAGCGTGCCGCCGGGACGGACGTAGCGGCAGACGTTTTCTAAAATCGCGGTCTGAATGGCGGGCAGGCGCTCGATGGCGTCCAGCGGCTTATAGCGGATATCCGGCTTTTTGCGGATGACGCCGAGGCCGGAGCACGGCACGTCGGCGATGACAAGATCGAAGCCGTTTTCCAGTGCCGGGTCAAATTCCGCGGCGCTGCGCGTCTCGGCTTTCAGGATGGAGATCCCGAGCCGGGCGGCGTTTTTTTCAATGAGCGCGATCTTATGCGGGTGCAGGTCGCACGAAAGGATGCTGCCCGTGTTCTCCATCTGCATGGCGGCGGCAAAGCTTTTGCCGCCGGGGGCCGCACAGCAGTCGAGCACGCGCATCCCGGGCGCCGCGCCGGAGGCAAGCGCCGCGAGCTTTGCCGCCGGGTCCTGCACGTAGACCGCGCCGGACTGGAACAGCGGCAGCGCCTCGAGATTGCCCGTCCCGGAGACGAGGAAGCAGCCGGGCAGCCATGGGTGCGGTTCATACGGGATCTGCGCCTCGTCCAGCGCGGAGGCTACCTGCTCCGGCGCGGCGATCAGGGGGTTGCACTGCAGGGCGGTCTTCGGGATGTCGTTGTCAGCGGCAAGGAAGGCCTCGAGCGTTTCCTCGTCCATGGACGCGCGCAGGCAGTCGACGAGCGGCTGGGGGTGGGAATATTTTGTCGCGAGGTCCTGCGGCGCGGCGAGCGTGTCCTTCTGCCGCGCGAGCGCGCGCAGCGAGCCGTTGACCAGCCCGGCGGCGCGCTTGTTGGCGTAGATCTTTGTCTGTTCGACGGCCTCATTGACGGCGGCGGAAACGGGGATCTTGTCCAGAAACAGGATCTGGTACGCGCCGAGGCGCAGAATATCGAGCACGACCGGCTGCAGCTTTGCAAGCGGCGAGGAGACCACCTGCGCCAGATCAAAGTCCAGCAGCAGCCGGTTCTGCACCACGCCGTACACGAGCCGCGCGGCCAGCGCCGCGTCGCGGCGGCTGAGGCGGTCGCGGGCGATATACTCTTTGAGTGCGCCGTCGGCCCAGGCATTCTGCCGCCGGATGGCGATAAGCGCCGAAAGCGCGGTCGTTCTTGCGTTCATAGGTACCTCGTTGAGGGGATTTCAATTAATCTCGGGGCGTTCCGCCCCAAAGGCTCCCCTTCCAGGGGCCGATTCCCCCTATCAGGGGGGAATGTCCCGAAGGGACAAAAGGGGTAGGGAGGCTGGCTGCGAAGCAGACTGAGAGGTCGTCACAAATTTGCTGCAACCTCTCCGTCACGGCTTCGCCGAGCCACCTCCCCTGAGAGGAGAGGCTTTGGACTTGCGCACTCTCGAGGCTCCCCTTGTCAAGGGGAACTGGCGCGGAGCACCTGAGGGGTTAACCCGCCGCAGCGGGTGGCTTCCCCTATGAGGGGAAGGCTTTGAGGTAGTCAGATCGTGATCGGGTGGCCGCGGAAGTAGTCGGGGGCGGGCATGCGTTTGCCGCCTTGGGCCTGGAGCTCGCGGACGAGCACCACGTCGCCGCCGCGGCAGGCGACGAGCAGACCCTTTTTTGTCAGCGCGACGAGCGCGCCGGGGGCTTTTTCGGTCTTCTGATCGGTATATTCCACGCGGTAGATTTTGAATTCCGTGCCGCCGAGCGTGGCCGTGGCCACGGGCCAGGGCACGAGGCCGCGCACCTGATCGATGATGTATCTTGCGGGCTGGTCCCAGTCGATGGGGCTCTCGTCCTTACGGAGCATGGGAGCGTAGGTCGCGCGGGAAGGATCCTGCGGGATGCGCTTTGCGGTCCCGTTTTCGATGGCGCGGACGGTATCGGCGCAGAGCGGCGCAGCGATCCTGGCCAGGCGGGCCATGAGCTCCTCCGAGGTCTCCAGCGGCTGGATGACGGTCTTCCGGATCTCGATGATATCGCCCTCGTCCATCCCCGCGGACAAATACATAGCGGTGACGCCCGCCTCGTCGCAGTGGTTCAGGATCGAGCGCTGCACCGGGGCGGAGCCGCGCAGCTCCGGCAGGATGCTGCCGTGCATGTTGATCGCGCCGTGGGTCGGGATATCGAGCACGGCCTGCGGCAGGATCTTGCCGTAGGCGACGACGACCAGCAGGTCGGGCTTCAGCTCCCGCAGCTGCTGCACCGTCTGCTCCTCCCGGAACGACTGCGGCTGATAGACCGGCAGGCCCACAGCCTCGGCATACGCCTTGACCGGGGACGGCAGCAGCTTCATGCCACGGTTTTTAGGCGTGTCGACCTTGGTGTAGACACCCACGATGTCAAAGCCCTCGGTGTGCAGGGTTTCCAGACAGGCCCGGGCAAAGTCGGGCGTGCCCATGAAGACGAGTCTCATCAGCCTTCGTCCTCCTCATTGTCCGCTTCCTGCTGTTCCAGCGCCGCGAGCTCCTCGGGCGTGAGCATCTTTTCGGCGATCTCGGTGTACATATGGCCGTCGAGATGGTCGATCTCATGCAGGAAGCAGCGGGCAAGGATCTCGTCGCCCTCGTACTCATACCAGTCGCCGTTGCGGTCCTGCGCGCGGACAACGACATGCTCCGGCCGGGTGACGATGCCGTATTTGCCGGGCAGGCTCAGACAGCCCTCCAGCCCGGTCTGTGTCTCCTCGCTGACCTCGACGACTTCGGGGTTCACGAGCTCGATATCCTCGTCGCCCGCGTCGACGACGACCACGCGGCGCAGGATGCCGACCTGCGGCCCGGCCAGACCGACGCCGTTGGCATCGTGCATGGTCTCGATCATATCCTCGATCAGGATGGCCAGCTTCTGGTCAAATTTTGTGACAGGGCGGCAGACCTTGGTCAGGATCGGGTCGCCGACGGTAACGATCTTTCTGAGTGCCATGGTAAAAACTCCTTAGTTATACGAATTGATATCGATCAGGGCGGTCAGGCCCCTGTTTTGCCGGTCTTTGGAGAACTCCGCGAGCACAAAGGCGAGCAGACGGCGGATGGGCGCGGTATTTCTGCACACGAGCGTCAGCTGATAGCGGTAGGAATAGTTGACGCGGGCGACCGGCGCGGGGGCCGGGCCGAGCAACTGCGCCGGTTCCCGGCAGTAGGGCTCGCGCTGCAGATTTGCCGCCAGCGCGTCGCGCAGACGGACGCTGGCCTGGATGAGGCCGCGTTCCTCCAATCCCGCGACGGTGATGGTGAACAGGTCCGAGAACGGCGGGCAGCTGCGGAGCTTTCGCATCTGCAGCTCCATGTCGTAGAACGCGTCGTAGTCCTGCCGGGCAGCCAGCTGCAGCACGGGATGCTCCGGCGTCATGGTCTGGATCATGGCGCAGCCGGTATCCGCACCGCGGCCGGAGCGGCCGACGACCTGCGTGATGAGGGAGAATGTGGTCTCCGCCGCGCGGAAGTTGTCGACGTAGAGGCTCATATCCGCGTCCAGCACGCCGACGAGCGTGACGGACGGAAAATCGAGGCCCTTGGCGACCATCTGCGTGCCGAGCAGGATCGGGATCTGCTCGTCGCGGAAGCGGCGGAGCATCGCCTCGTGGCCGCCGGAGGCGGCGACGGTATCCGCGTCCATGCGCAGAACTGCCGTATCCGGGAACAGAGCCTTCAGCTCCTGCTCGACCTTCTGCGTGCCGCTGCCGACGGCCTTCATCGCGCCGCCGCATTTGGCGCAGCGCGCGTGCGCGGGCTCGGAGTAGCCGCAGTAGTGGCACATCAGGCGGCGGCCCGCGGAATGGTACGTCAGGTGGACGCTGCAGCGCGGGCACTGCGGCACGTCGCCGCAGTCCATGCAGACGAGGAAGCGGCTGTTGCCGCGGCGGTTGAGGAAGAGGATGGACTGCTTGCCGTCCAGGATGGCGTCGCGGACACCCTCTTCGAGCTCACGGCTGAGATCCAGATCGTTCCCGGCGCGCAGCTCCTGCTTCATATCGATGAGGCGCGCAGCCGGAAGGGCGCGGCCATTATAGCGGGTTTTCAGCGTGTAGAGGGTATAGACGCCGGTCTTCGCGAGATACATGGTCTCGATCGACGGCGTAGCGGAGCCGAACAGGACGAGCGCGCCCGCCTTGGCCCCGCGGTAAAGGGCGATCTCCCGCGCGTGATAGCGCGGGGCATTTTCGGATTTATAGGTGTGCTCCTGCTCCTCATCGAGGATGAGAAGCCCGGGCGACTGCAGGGGCGCAAAGACCGCCGAGCGCGTGCCGACCACGACTCTGGCCTCGCCCCGGGCGATGCGCCGCCACTCGTCGTAGCGTTCGCCGACGCGCAGGCTCGAGTGGAGCACGGCGACGGTTTTGCCGAAGTGCGCGGTCATGCGGCCGAGCAGCTGCGGGGTCAGGGCGATCTCAGGCACCAGGAGCATGGCGGAGCGGCCCTCGTCCAGCGCTTTCTGGATGAGCGCGACGTAGACAGCGGTCTTGCCGCTGCCGGTCACGCCGTAGAGCAGGGCCGCGCCGGGCTTTTCGCGCTCCATCTGGGCAGATAAGCCGTCAAAGGCGGTCTGCTGCTCGTCCGTGAGCGTGATGGGCTCCGCGGGGGGCGGCAGCTCCTGCTTCGGGCTGCGCAGCACCTCGCGCTCCTGCTGCTCGAGAAGACCAAGCTTGCAGAGCCGGGTGACGGTCTGCATGCTCGCGCCGGTCAGGGCGCAGATCTCGCGGCAGGGGCCCGCGCCGATGGCGCACAGCAGCCGCAGCACGGCCGCCTGCAGCGGCGCGGAGGTCTGCTTTTTGGCGGCGAACTGCTCCGCCTCCTCCGCGCTGACGGCGAGGGCGGCGATCTTGACGGTCTTGCCGCCGGTCTTCTGCGTCAGCTCAGCGTCCGAGCGCAGGAGCTTCCGCCTGAGCAGCTGCTGCACCGCCGTGTCAAAGACCTGCGGGGACGAAAACTGCTGGCGGAGCGTGCGCTCCGGTGCGCTGCCGCCGAATTCCTGCAGCAGCTGCACGAGCCGGGCCGCGTCGGAATTGGCCATGCCGGGCGGCAGCTTGTCCTGCGCGCCGGGCGCGAGCGTCAGGGTCTTCTTCTCCGCAAACCAGAAGCCCGCGGGCAGGATGGCCTTGACGGCCTCATAAAACGTGCAGAAATAGCGCTCCTTCATGAACGCGGCCAGCTGCAGCTGTGCCTGCGAGAGGATGGGCGCGTCGTCCAGCGCGCGCTCGATGACCTTGAGGTCCCGCTGCGCGGTATCCTGCAGCGCGAGCACGACGGCCTCCGACCGGCGGTTGCCGCGCCCGAACGGCACGAGCACCCGCAGCCCCGGCTGCACCTGCATGCCCTCCGGCACGCGGTAGGAATAGGGCTTATCGATGGCATAGACCGCCGCTGCGACCGCGAGTTGTGCGATCATGGCCATTCTCCTTTCCGGTGAGCTGATCGTCATGGCTTTTCCTATAAGGGGAAGCCTTGGGCGGCGCGCACTCCAAAGCCTCCCCTTGCAGGGGAGGTGGCTCGGCG
>ERZ779729.2520-NODE-2520-length-10668-cov-3.571940_pt1 | contig 10668 bp, 9 predicted proteins | sample MGYA00511072_ERZ779729 | MGnify/ENA primary metagenome ERZ779729 (study PRJEB29588, sample SAMEA2156675) | human gut metagenome | biome: human gut; feature: human-associated habitat; material: faeces | place: Denmark | collected 2008/2010 ...
TGGCGGCATCCCGCCGCAGCTTGTCCAGATAGGCATTAACATCGGCCTTGCGGGAGAATGACTTGAATTGCAGCCGCACTGGGCTGACTTTCAAAAGGCTGGCGAACGAGTAAATGACACTGCGCTGCTCCCGTGGGGAGCGCAGCAGGAAGTTGATGGGTTCAATTTCCAGAATCTTGATGTAGCGGTCATGCGTGGTGTGCAGGATGCCGTTCTCGATTTTCTCGATGGGAAGTAAATCGTAGAGCGTCTGCCGTTTAACCAGCTTTCCGTGGCGGTCCGCCTTGCGCTGCAAAACCTGCGCGTTAAGGGGCAGGGAGTCCGAGTCGTCATAGTAGACAACATGATACCGCTTGCTGATGAACCGCAGATGCCGGTGGCGGTTGGCTTCAAGATTGCCCTGCGGTGTGGGGGTGACGATGCGGCGATGCTTCATAAAGCGGAACCAGTGCGCCACAAACTGCGTCAGGCTGTCACCGCCGATACCTACCACGCCGAAAACGCCCAGCGGCACCGACACCGCAATGACAATCATCAGCCGAATATTGAACGCCAGCGGTAGATAAAACAGCGGTACTGCACTGCCCACAGCAAGCACAGCTGCCTCCACTGCATTGCGCAGCTTGACCGTACCGCCGAGAATCGTGCCGGTGTCCACAAAATTTTGCGGGATAAGGTAGACATCCCGCTCTTCGCGTGAAATTTCGACCACCTCCAAACAAAAAGAGCGCCCTCGAAAAAAGGCGCTCTTGCGTTTCTGTTCAATTTTGACGATACTATTATAGCAGGTACGGTATGCAGAAGAAAATACGCTTGCTTTGCAATTTTTATGCAAGATATTTGCAAAGCGATTCGTAAAGGTAATAGGTGCTTCTCAAGGCAGATATTTTCGCTCCCTACAATTCTTTATGATATATCGCTTTATCAGATGGACAGCGGAAACTCAATGTGATACAATTGATTTATCAAAAATTTTGCGCTATTATATAAAATATACTGTGAGAGGACAATTACTATGACTGTCTTTACGATGGATGATCTGTACCGTAAAATGTATGATTTGAAGCTTTTAATCAGAAATATTCTGATTAAAAGCAAGCGCACATGGGATGAACCGCGCGGCCAGATCGAGTATGATACCAATGACCCGGATATAAACCAACAATATAAGGAAATCACTGATATGTTTGAGGCAATGGAAAATATTGCCAACAGAATCGACTTGCTGAATAAGCCTATCAAGGCCACAAGTGTGCTTTATAAAAACAGCAACAACCGTTATGAGGACGATGTTCAAGAGTATTCGTGCGGTATGGGTATTGAGGTCTTGATTCCGGGAGATAAACCGTGCTGGGAGTTTTCTCGTGTTGAGGCTACAGAGGACGGTCGATACTTCATCGTCGGGCACGGAGATTTGGAAATGGCTGGTTTGCAGACTCGCTACAGAGAGTGATTTGTGATTGGATAACTGGTAGGAAAATCGCTGAGAAATATCTAATATGTATCCAATCCGAAGCATACAAAAAGACTCAGCCGAATTGTCTAATTTTATAGAACGCGCAAAAAATGAGCGCCTGCCGCACCATAATTCACGGATGGTTTCGTCCTTTCCTGTATTTCGCTAAACCTGCATTTAGCGAAATAGTGTGCGGGGAAATACACTCTCCCCCGCACGATAAAAAGCCTGTCGTCATTTGCAAAAGTAAACGCAATTTTGCAAAACTTAATGCAAACCCTCGCATTTACTTTTGCAACCAGTAGCAAATGTGTTTTATAATAATGTATCATTGTTTCCTACAATGCGGCTGCTCTTATACAGAGGTAGCCATTATGAAACACAAGCATTTAACCTATGAAGACCGTCTTATCATCCAGCAGGAACTGGAAAATAGCACATCTCTCCACAAGATTGCCCAGCGCTTGCGCAAGAGCGATTCCACCATCTCCCGCGAAATCATCCGCAACCGCTACCAAGTCAAGGCCAGCGCCAGTCACACCGTGCTCTGTGCCCGCGTAAACCTCTGCGCAATGGTAAGCCTGTGCAGCAACGATTGCAGCCGCACAAGCTGTGCTAACTGTGCCGAGGTCTGCCACTCGACCCGCTGTCCGGACTACCAGCCGCGTTACTGCACGCGCCTTACCAAGGCCCCGCACTGCTGCAACGGCTGCCCACAGTGGGAGGCTAAGACCTGCCGGGATGTCAAGTTCCGCTACGATGCCAAGCGCGCGCAGGTCGTGGCAGACGACTTGCTGAGTGAGCCCCGCAAAGGCGTATCCATGCAGCCGGAGGAACTGCAATATCTGAATAACCTTGTTTCTCCGCAGCGGCTGAACAGCCAGTCTGCCCATGTTGTGTCTACTACCAGCAAGGACAAACTTCCGTGTTGCGAGAGAACACTGTACAACTACGTTGACAAATGCCTGCTGACTGCCCGTAATCTGGATATTCTGTGCAGGGTGCGCTTTAAGGCCCGCTACAAGCACAAGGCCCGCACCGCAAGCGATGCTGAATTCGCCATGGGTCGTACCTACAAGGATTTCAAAGCCTATATGGAGAAGAATCCCGATGTACCTGTCTGCAAGATGAACACGGTAGATGGCCGTCCGGGCGGGAAAGCCTTGTTGACATTGATTCTCATCAGGTGTAACCTTATGACTGCCATTCTGATTGAACGCAATACGCAGGACTGCGTAATTGAGGCGTTGGATGGGCTTTGTACCGCAATGGGCACGACACCCTTCCGCAGGCTGTGCGGCGTGATCCTCACTGACCGAGGCTCGGAGTTCCGCAACACCTACGGCGATGAGCACGATCCAAACGGGAAACTGCGCACGCATGTATTTTACTGTGACCCCTACTACTTCTGGCAGAAAGGCAGCATGGAGAAGAACCACGAGTTTATCCACCAGATTCTGCCCAAGAACCCCTCCTTCAACTGGCTGACACCGAGCTACGTTGACCGGATGGGGAGCCATGTTAACAGCTATTCGAGGGTACAGCTGAACGACAAGTCACCGCTTGAGGTGGCAGAGTTTTTGACGGAAAAGCAGCTGTTTGCAGATTTGCAACAGAAACTTATACACCAATAATTGAATACTGACAGAAAGCATTGCGTAGCAATGCCCTTTATATATGTAAAAATGTTGCAGGCCATCGCATTTGTGGGACTTAATGCAATATTTCTGAAATGAGGGAAATTTGCGTTAAACCCTGCAAAACGGCGTGGCCTTCTCTGTTTTCTATACAAAAAAGTGCTACACAATGCGGATTTTTAGCATTGCGCAGCACGAAATCGCATATGGTTTTTGAGGAAAAATAGCACTATATATTATATTTTTTTATAGGATACGTTTTAAATAGTCGGCTACTTTGTCTACCTCGGGAAATAAAGTGGCTTGCGAGATGCCTACATTAGCAAGCTGGTCTTTTATCAGGGCTTTGCACAGAGCTGGAACATGGATTTCATTTACTAAATACTTCCTAATTTTCATATTACTTTCATCGGCATTTTTATCAAGTCCAGATATAATAAAGGCTCCATCCTGTTTTAAAATTCGTGGATTATTTTTTTCGGGTTGAACAAACTGTGGAGCTAATAAATCTATTGGGTTAAGTTCTCTTTCGAATGCACCATTGCTACGTTTTACAGTGTGGTAATATTGCTCAACAACAACGTCTTGATATTTTCTATGTGAATCCTGCGGAAATTTGCGCGATTGTAGATTACGATACGAAAGATACCGTAGCTGTTCCTGATCACATCTTTTGAACTCGGCAAACTTTGATAGCATTTGGATTCTGTCACTGGAGGCATATCTTATCTTTTCGGAATCAATTCCAAAAATATAAACGACTCCATCTTGATAGGCAGCCTGTTCTCCGTCACATGCGAAATACAGTGCAACTAGGGGATTCGCGGTGATATCCAACAAGCGCGTTGGACAGCCATAATGCTGCATGTAGGCCAATTTTTCCAGATTTGTAAGTGAACGAAAAGCTTCTGGGCAACGAACGCCAATTTCATTGAAATAGAAGTATTCATCATGTTTTTCATTTTTGCGATATATTCCTGGCGCAAGTGGATATATCACGTCATTTACCCCACGGAAAAAGAACTTAACAGAATGGGTGTCTTTTTCTGCTGAAGATTCTGGTCGTTTGCTTTTAATGTAATAAGAGTAAATAGAATTATAGTACTGATCTATATATTCACACAATTCTTCTGGGATTTTCTTGTCTGTTTTAATGCCGCTTTGAGAGGAAGTCCGCAAAATGAATTCTTTTCCGATAGAATTCATCTGTGATAAGTATTTAATATCAGTGTGGTTCGATTCCAATGGATACGACATTATCTTCCCACACACTATTTCCATATACTCAATTAAATTTTTTACTTCCATCAGTAAGATGACTCCTTCACACAATAAGACATGGTAGCTATTTTATGTTATATTACATAAAAACAGTGAGTAAGTTGCGAATCCTATCTGTAGATACGCAATCAAAATTCGAACCATTTCCCCTCGCGGATGCTATTTTTCTTTAGGAAAGCCTTATATCGGACACAGTCATCACGATTTCTGGCAAAACAATCAATCTTTCAGATAAGAATGATATCAAACAGCTTCTCGTCCGCGACCCATCTCAGCGAGATAGCACGGTCAATGTAGTACTTATCTACCGTAATGTTGTTTTTCTCGGAATAGGTCGTACATTCACGAAGCTGACTTCGCTAGATTTTTCGCGCTAGTTATTCGATGAATAGCTATCTAGAGATTACAGTCGGTCATGAGCCCCTCTTTACTTCATTCTCCGCAGGCGGCGTACAAGGTCGGATGCACTGTACAGCACACGAGCGACCGACACGGTATCCTCACCCACGATGTAGAACACCGAGTAGTTGTCCACCAACATTTGCCGCAATCCTTGGGTACGCTCTGGCTCGCTTTCTACCAAAGCACAACGTTCTGGGAGAATGTTCAGTGACTGGATGGCTTCCGCAATGCGGTTGTACTGCCCCATGGCCGTGTCAGGTTCCATTAGACAGTCAGCAATGTAGCTGTAAATCTGCTCCATATCCCTGAGGGCTACATGGGAAATTTTCACATCATACTGCTTCATCTGTGCTGTTCCCTAAACTGTGCGAATGCACTTACAGCATCTACGGTATCATCGTTCTGAATCTCATTGATGCCTACCTGCAAGGCTGCATGAAGTTGGTCATCAGTCATAGTGTCAGCATTCAAAGCCGCAGGAACTTTAGGCAGGGACAGCGGAAAAGGAATACCTCCTGTCATGGTAATCTGGCGCAAGTACATATCAATAGCTGTTGCCATCGGGATACCGAGCTGCTTTAGTACATCTTCGGCTTGCTGCTTGACAGTAGGGTTGACACGAAGATTGAGTGTCATTGTTTTCTCCATGGTTATCACCTCGAAAACATTGTAACGCATTTTGCGTTGCAAGTCAATGAATGCTTGCATATAAAGAAAAATCTCCAGCTTGCACAAAAATGAATTGGGAATTTTAGTCACAAGGATGATTCAACCTATCTTCTGTTCATTAACAATATGTAACAGCAATGCTTACCCGGAAATTTTCGGTACAAGTATGTAGCATGGGAAGATGTGACTACTCGTTTCTGCACGGTGTTCGACTATCAGCTGGCACAGATGCCGGATAATGCGCAGTTCGGTACGATTTTGGAAACCATTCAGAAGTATAATGACTACCGTACTTTTCTGGAAGCTATATTTGCAGATGACGAGGAACAGAAACCATAACAGAAGGCAATTGTATGCTGTTCTTTGGAATCAAAAAGACTGTGCGTTTAAACAAAAAGAAAACCAAGGAGTTCCCGCTTGGGAACTCCTTGGTGCATACCGTTATTGTCTGTAGTCTTTGGCTGGGTGCGCCTGGGTGGACATGCCTTGCTTTTACTTTGGGAGCGCATTAAAAACAGGACTGCTTCAGTTTACGATTTTTCAGTCTGGCTAATGCTTTTCGTTCATGCTTGCATGATTAGCGGGAAACTTAAGGACTGATGGCTTCATTCCTGTCAAAGCAGAGCGGTTCAATCTTATTCTGCTGTCATATCTATAAATCGCGAACTATATATCTCTGGCGGAAGTTTTCGACGGAAAATCTGATATACTGTTTCGTCATGGGTCGTGATTACAATTTGTTTCTGACTTTTTTCAATGATGCTTCGCATCAAATCGGCAAAACCAAGAATATTCATATCATCGAAATGCCCGACGGGATCATCTATCACAATGGTACCGATAGGAATTTCGGTCAGCGAAAGTGCACGACTCAGGAACGAGCTTAATGCAACAGTATTCAACTGTGCCGTGCTGAAGAATAATTCCGGATGATAGGGCTCGCGCTTATCTGCCAGTGTTTTAATATACAGCTCTGGTTCGTTCTTTTCATCGTTATACATAATCTCATAACTGACTTTTTTCATGTATGGATGCGGATCAATTTTCTGATAAATCTCATTAAAAAGAGGCTGCTGGAAATATTTTTGTAGTTCAGCCAAGAGAGTCTTCTTTTCCGCTTCCAGCGCTTCCTGAGCCTTTTGCAGGGCCTGCTTCCGTGTGACGATTTTGTGCTCAAGGGATTCAATTTTGGTCTTATATTCGTTATACTTCCGAATGCTTTCACTGACTCCTTCCGAATAGATTACATTGCCTAGCTTGCTGATTTGTGTTTGTTTTTGTTCCTGCTCAAAGACGCAAATTTCCCTCGCCTGTTTTAGATCTTCAATTCGTGGTTCAGGCTTCTCTACGAGGGCGGCAATCTCAGAAAATAAGAAGCTGTACACACTGGAACATTTGCTTCCCTCCCCGGACCCGGCGCAATTTGCAGAAACCGCCAAAAGCGCCGCTTTGTTGAGTGAGCGAAGCACCGCAAGTCTTCGAGGATTTCTGTTCACTACAACAGGCGGCATGCCGGAGGGTTATTACCAACAGGCCGCTGCCGCGCAGGGTATAAAAGTATCCGCAACAGATGACTATGTATTCATTAGGGTTCCTGCTTTGCTTCCCAAGAAGAAAGCAGCCGAGGGGTTTAAGTTTTTAGTTGTTCCTTTGCAGGCTGCTTTCGAGGAATATCGCCGTCAGCACGCGCTGCCACATTTTTCGGATTGTGTTATTTGCATTGAACACATCTATGACCGCTGCCTGCCCATCACCGCAGTTCGGGATTATGACAATCTGGAATTCAAATCCATCTTAGATGTCATTGCCCTGTACTGCATGAAAGACGACACCGGAGCGCTGTGTGATCTCTACCATACCACGCGGTTCTCGTATGCGTCCTGCACAATGATTTCTGTCATGCCCAAGAAGAGTTTTCCTGCATGGCTAAGTACTCAAATGCGGTTCACAGACGACCCTCCACAATTTGCAGAAAAGTCATAAAAAGTGTCTACGGCTGCATCTATTCTGAATTTCCGCAGTGTTATCGGCTTTTCCAGCGATGCTGATTTGCGAAACTGCACCAGAGTAGAGACGCGTATGGTAAAAGAAAGAAGGGATTTTTATTTCCTTGCCAAAACCCGTGTTGCCATCCCATGACAGCGCAAGTTATGAATTGCTGTCCCTCACGGCCCTGTGCGGGGAGTTTCCCTGCGACAGTGCTGCACGCTTTATTGACAGCGAAAGCTACCGTAAGAAGATCGTTACCGGTCTGACACACAACCGCCTACTTCGCATCTTTTCCCGCAATCACCTTCGCGGTTACCGGCTCGGCATCCGCGGCAAGCGTCTGTTGCAAGATCAGGAGCCGGAACGGTTTCTCTTTTATCTGTCCGGCTGTGGGGATACAAACGCTATTAAATCGGAGCCGTCTCGCCGCCTGCGGCTGCACCGTATCGCACGGACATACATCACGATGAAAAATGCAGGTATCACAATTTTTCGTGATGAAAAGCCGCCGCTTTTCTCCCCCGACACAGCGGGTGCTATTCCTATTGAGGATGTCTACTTTTACGATTCCCGTGAAATGAAAGAACTTCGCTCCGAAATGCTGAAAATCTACGGTTCTCGGATGACCGGCGCGTTGTTCACTCCGAAACAAGCCTTTGCAGTGTTCAACGCGATGGATTCCATTCCGACCTTTGACCCCCAAATTGAACGCCGGGCCAAGGTCATGCTGCAAAGAGTTTGTCAGATTCGCACAGTGGCGACTCGAAAAGTAGATGGCATTTTATTGGCTGACCACTGGCAGACGCTATACATCCTGCTGGAGAATACCAAAAGCTCCGAAAAAGAATATTTCTTGTTCGGTGAGGGCTACGAGCATTTCTATTTTATTACCAATGACTACTACGGCGAAGCACTTCTCTGGATGCTCTGTAACCCGGATGCGACTAAGCAGTTTCATGCGCTTCTTTTGCAGTCTTTCTGCCCATCCCCAAAAGATTCTGCCATTGAAAATGATGCCGTAACCGAAGACGGAACGTTGATCCTTTTCGCGTATCAGCCGGACTTGCCCAAACTCTATCGTTTCTATGCAGCCTTGGAGCTGCACAAGCGCAGCGGCATCATAGTTTGCTTTGATTTTCAGGAAGATGCTCTACGACCGTTCTGCGGCAGCAGAATTAAATTGCAAACAATCGACTTCTCTGACTTTGAGAGGAGGTTTCTGAACTCACCATGAAACGCCCCTCTAAAAGATTGCAAACCATTTTAGCCGTCGCCCTACTACTCTATGCCTGCGGCTACTTGACGCAGTTCATCGGCAATTATGCCGTCTGGCAGAAAAACGGCGGTATGCTGGGCAGTACTTCCCCGCCGTTTCCCTCTTTATCACTATTGGTCTGTCTCAAAGGTATTTTGTGGTTTCCCTACAACCTGTACTGCATGGCGGGCTGCGCAGCGGTAGTTGCAGCGCTTGTCTTATACCGAAAGCTATTCAGCCAGGATTCCTTAACGGATTCCGAGCGCAATTTCGATTTCTCCGCGAAAGGCACTTACGGCACCTCTGGCTGGATGCAGCCGCAAGAGATCCCCGCTGTGCTGGATATGGTTTCCGACCTATCCCTGCATACAGGCACTGTGTTGGGGATGCTGAATGGCAAATATCTCTGCATCCCGGAGAAAACGCGCATGAACGGCAACCTTGCCGTCTACGGTGCCAGCGGCTCGATGAAAACCCGCTCATTCTGCATGAACCGTATTCTGCAAAGCGCCGCCCGTGGAGAGTCGCTGGTTATCTGTGATCCAAAATCCGAGCTCTACGAAAAATCCAGCGAATATATGCGGGATTTGGGTTATACCGTGCGCGTGTTCAACCTCGTTAGCCCCGAAAATTCAGACTCTTGGAACTGCTTGAAAGAAATCGAGGGACAGGAGTTGATGGCGCAGCTTTTCGTAGACGTTATCATCAAAAACACCAACGGCACTGGCAAGAGCGACCGTTTCTGGGATTCCGGCGAGATGAACCTGCTGAAAGCACTGGTTCTGTATGTTGATCTCACATACCCGCCGGAGCAGCGGAATATTGGCGAGGTGTACAACCTCATCACCCAATGCAGCGAAAGTCAGTTGGACAGCCTGTTTGATGTTCTGCCACTGACACATCCTGCCAAAGCACCGTACAGTCTGTATCAACGGGCATCGGACTCTGTGCGCAGCGGTGTCATCAGCGGGTTGGGCAGCCGGTTGCAAGTGTTTCAGTCTGAACTGATTAAGAGAATTACAGCTTACGATGAAATTAGCCTTGAACTGCCGGGGCAGCAGCCTTGTGCGTACTATCTCGTCACCAGCGACCAAGACAGCACCTTTGACTTTCTCGCATCGCTGTTTCTGTCTTTCGCCTTTATCAAACTCGTCCGCTATGCCGATGCAACCTGCCCCGGTGGGCGGCTGCCTGTGCCGGTCCATATACTTGGTGAAGAGTTGACAGCCTGCGGTACGATTTCCGAGTTGTCGCGGCGCATCAGCGTCATCCGCTCCCGCAATATCTCTATGTCCTGTGTATTCCAGAATCTTGCTGGACTACAAAACCGCTATCCGCAGAACCAGTGGCAGGAAATTCTCGGCAACTGCGATGTACAGCTTTTTCTCGGCTGCACAGACCAGTTGACCGCCGAGTACGTCTCCCAGCGCACCGGCATTGCCAGTGTGATGGTGTCCAGCACGTCTAAAGCGCTAAATACATTGCGGGTTTCCGATTATACTCTACAATATCGTGAAAGCAATGGTATCGGCAAACGGCCATTATTGACTCCGGACGAAGTGCTGCGCCTACCCGTGGATGAGGCGCTGGTTATCCTGCGAGGTCATAAGGTACTAAAGGTACACAAAATGGATTACTCACTGCATCCCGCTTACAAACATCTGCGGGAATGCAAAGCATCCGCGCACATCCCGGAGTGGCAAACCGCTGTGCCGGAAACCCCATCAGCTATTACGCCGTCAACAGCACCAATTGCTAAAACACCGCCCAAGCGGCGCGGCCGCAAGGCTAAAACAGTGGTCGCCGCTGATAAAACCTCTATTATGACAAAACCCGAAAACGAAAAGGAGCTTTCCCATGGAAATGAACAATGATATTTTTACCCCTGACCTGCACATTCCCGAACCTGTGGATTCGGAGGATATCCCCATTTCTGCCCCTGCCAAAGATGAAACGCCCGCCGAGACTCTCACACCCCG
>ERZ779729.2533-NODE-2533-length-10566-cov-2.397869_pt1 | contig 10566 bp, 13 predicted proteins | sample MGYA00511072_ERZ779729 | MGnify/ENA primary metagenome ERZ779729 (study PRJEB29588, sample SAMEA2156675) | human gut metagenome | biome: human gut; feature: human-associated habitat; material: faeces | place: Denmark | collected 2008/2010 ...
GCAGAGATTCAGGATGCGCTGGAGCGGGCATCGAAGGACCCGGAGGAAGTGTTAAACGGCGTCCTGGAAAGCGGTTTTTCGATGGTCTGCTTCCTGATTTCCAACGGCTGTCTGGTCGTGTGGCTGATTACGCAGGCTCCGGTCTGGATTTCGCCGGTCATCGTGGTGCTGCTGGTCGGCTTTGGGTTCTTTGCGGTAAAAGGCGGGCAGAAGCAGTATGAGGCGAAAAAAGAGGTCACGCTTGGAAAGCGGAAAGCGGCTTACGCGGAAGAAATTCTGGGGAACCGCGACGTAGACGGGAACGATCGACACGATCAAGGTTCTCTTCGGCTCGAGCACCGCTGCGTTTGCGTACCTCCTGATGGTTCTGCTTTATCTGCCCTGCTGCGCCGCCATCGCCGCGATCTACCGCGAAGTGGGCGCTGCCTGGACGATCTTCGCAGCCGCCTGGACGTCGGTCCTCGGCTACAGCGCCGCCACGATCTTCTATCGCGTCGCGACCTTTGCCGAAAATCCGACCTACTCGATCATCGCGATCGTCTGCTGTCTCGCCGCGCTCGTCGGCATGTACTTCTGGATGAAGTCCTTCGCCAAGCGCGATGCTTCGAAGGGCCCGAAGGTCATTCCGATCTACGCCAAGCAGCCGTAACCAAAACGCACGACATTCGCCCGGGGCGCCCTGCCCCGGCACGAACGCCGGAGATCTTCCTCAAGGAAACGCCCCGCAGGCATCGCTGCCTCGGGGCGTTTCCGTTGTTGCTTCGTTGAGTCCGGCGCTGAGGATGCCCGCCTCAGCGCATCACCCGATCAGATGCGGATCAGGAGGAGCGGCTTCTTGAGGCTCGCTGCCAGGTCGCGCGCCGTCGTGCCGACAACGAGCGCCTTGAGGTTCCCCTTGCCGTGCGAGCCGGCAACGATCATGTCGAGATGCTCGGCCGTATAGTCGGCAAGGACCTTGCCGGGACGGCCCTTCAGCTGCACGCCGGAAGCCTTGAGGCCCGCCGCAGAGAGCTTTTCGATCACGGGCTTGACGATCTTCTCGTAGTCCTGCGCTTCCATGTCGGGGACGCTCGGCACGATCTTGGCGGCCATGCTGCTCATGAAGTTCGCGACGAGTCCAGCGTAATCGGGCGTGACGTTGACGACGACGAATTCCGCATTGGCGCCGAAGAAGTTCTTCGCGCGAATGATGAATTCCGCCGCAGCCATGCCGTAGTCGGAGCCGTCGACTGCGATGCCGACCTTGAGGCTCGCCTTCTTGGGGGCACCGCCTTCGTGCACGATGAGAAGCGGCTTCTTCGACTTCACGATCACGCTTTGCGAGACGGAGCCCAGGAAAACGCCTTCGACCATGGAGGTGCCGCGCGCACCCATCACGATCATGTCTGCGCCGCTCTTTTCGGCAAAGTCTGCGATGGCGCTTCCGGCGTCGCTCCCTTCGATCATCTGGCGCTCAGGCGCGGCCGGCATCTCTGCAGCAACCGGCTCAAGCTTCTTGAAGACCGTATTGGCCTGAGCGGCCGCATAAGCGTCGCGGTCAAAAATCGAAAACGCCGCTGCGAGGTGCGCAGGAATCGGCGGCTCGACGTTGAGAAGCGTCACAACGGGCTTCTCGGCTTCAAGCCAAGCGCTGCGGCTCGCAATGAAGCTCAGCGCTTCATAGGAATGTTCGCTGCCGTCGACAGGCAGAAGAATACGTTTCAGCATGGCATCCCTCCTTCTTATGATGATGGCTTGCTTACTGCTGGATGCCGTCCGTGCCGCACTGTAAAGATGGCGCTTTTCGCCCCATGCGCTGCTTCGACCGGCATGGGCGGCTGTTCGAGGCGTCTTCGGCGCCTCTTTCTTTCATATTAATCAACTGCCGCAGAACCGGATGCAGCCTTGATCAATCCTTGTTGACGTAACAGAAGTCCTGCGGGTTTCATCGCACGATCGGGCGTGCTGTGAGCGTGTCTGGTTCTGTCTCTCTTTCACCTCTCTTTCTCGCTTTATCGCCCAAACGTCATTGAAAAATCTGAAATGTTTGATTTCAATCTGTTGCAACTGCAAGGCCTGCGAGAAGCGATCCTTGCCGGGTTTTTCGGTAGCATGTGCACCAATTCGCAGACGCAGCGGCGCGAAGCCTCTCCGTTTGTGATGCTTGGTCTATGGAGGGGCCGCTTCTGGCGCAACGGAAGCGGCCCTTCCTTATTTCTTCGGCGGATCATCCTGGTGCGGGCAGATTGCGTTCTTCGACGCAGAACGACGTGGAACGACGCATGCTCGGTAAAGCGCGCCTATCATTGTTCTCATTCCTACGAACAACCGCGTGACCAATCTCATGAAAAAACGTGATCCGGACATCATCGTGCTCAATCCCTATGACTTCTGGAAAGCCGTCGAGCACCTGCCCGTGCGCCAGCAGCTCGTGCTCCCGCTGCCTGTCCTCTCCGAGGGCGAGCGCGTCTTCGGCCTGATGCGAAACGAACTGAAGACCCCCTGGGGCGTATTCCTCGCATCTTTCCCCGTCTGCTGGCAGATGAAGAGCTTCGAGAAGCCGCATGTGATTTTGCCCGTTGAAATCACGGAAAAGCATCTCGCCAAAGTTGAACTCAAGACCGATGATCCTTATCTGCTCGCGAAGATTCTCCAGAAGGTGGGCCTCTACAAGACAACCATCGACGACGATTTCGAGGATGTGAGAACGCCGGGCTTCATCGGCCGCATTGATGCGGAGTGCCGCGAGGGCGAAGCGAAGCTTCTCTTTGAGAACACCGACACCCCGGTGACGGACCTCGTCTGGGTGCCGCGCGACATGCGCGCCGACTGCCGCGTGACGCCGGAAGCGGTCTTTGCGCCGATCGCGGATCTCGAGAAGCACGACGTCTACTGGCATTGACGGCGCATTCCTCCGCAGCCGCACATGAAAAAAGCGCCCCGAATCGAGGCGCTTTTCCTTTTGCGCGGAACCGTCGCAGCCGAAACGGCCTGTTCCGCATCAGGAGCCGTGATAATCAGCCGTTGACGGCCTTCTTGAGCGCGGCGCCCGGAACGAACTTCGGACGCTTGCCGGCCGGGATTTCGAGCGCAGCGCCCGTCTGGGGATTGCGGCCCGTGCGAGCGGCGTATTCGGACACTTCGAACGTGCCGAAGCCGATGATCTGGACCGATTCACCCTTGGCGAGGGCGCCTTCGACCGTTTCGAAGAAGGCGTTCAGGGCCTTGGCTGCTTCAGCCTTGGACATGCCGGCCTTTTCAGCCACGGCGGCGGTAAGTTCAGTCTTGTTCATTGGAATTGCTCCTTGGATAAGTACGGCCGGCTTGATGGGATCGGCCGTTTGAGTTCGGCTCTTACTATACCGAAGAAATCCGCAGTACGCGCGTTTTCCGCGAAACCTTCCAGCGGGCGGATTGCCTAGCAACTGCAGGAATCCGCGGCCTCGGCGACGAAAGGCAACCAGTTTTTTCTTCATCCCTTTCGGGGGTCTTTCGTTAATGGGGCAGATCCTGAGAAACCTCAAAAATTTCTTGTTTTCCACTGGGTTGCGGCGACTCTATTTGCATCGTGCGGTTGGCCTGGCATCGCTGGGGTCCCCTTGTTTTCACGTCTTCCCCGATGCTGCAGGCGATTTGGGACGCTGTTTTATGGGTTGAAGCCTCGCTTTATAGGGGTTTTCTCAAAGCAAAGATTGTTGCGCCGAATCAAAAGAAATGGCAGAAAGGGGGCGTGCGAGCTCGCCGCGAGCTGCCTTCTTCCGCCTTCAGACGCCTCGTTCAAGAGGCGCTGCTCCCTCGCCTTCCGGGCTTCACGTCAGCGTTCCTCGCTCTGGATGTCCGGCATCAGAATAAGCGGCGCGCATGCCGCTGCGCGCTCGAGCTTCTCAAGCGGCAGCCCGTCCTTGGCCTGCACCGACATGCCTTCGAGAAAAATGTTGAAGGCGTCGGCAAGCGCGGCGGCATCCGCATCGGGCTTGAGCTCGCCTGACGCCACGGCCTTGAGAAGGCGGCGCTCGAAGAAGCGCTTCGTTTCAATGCGGAGCTTTTTGACGAGCTCGGCAATGCGCTTGGCTTCGGGCGAAATGTTGACGGCAGCGAGCACCACCATGCAGCCGCTCGGGTTCTGCGGATTGAGAAGGATTCGTGCCGCCTCTTGAAAGAATGCCGCCAGATCATCCATCACGGGGCCGGACGCTTCTTCAAAACGCGTCAGCGGGGCCGTCCAATACGTCTTTTCGTAGTAGAGGACGGCTTCAATAAAGAGCGATTCCTTGTTCTCAAAGGCGGCGTAAAAGCTCGGCGGATTGATGCCGAGTTCGCTGCAGAGCGATGCGACGGACACCGGCTCATAGCCGTAGCGCCAGAAAAGCCGCAGCGCTTTTTCGAGCGCCTGCGTCCTGTCGAAGGATCGCGGACGGCCCGGCTTTTTCCTTGCGGACGGCTCGGCTGAGACTTGTTTCTTTAACGGCGTCTGGGGCATATGGCGGTGCTCTTGAATTTATAGTGACCATTATATAATATGTGTTCTGTAGCGTTCGTTACCGAAAGCTTTTCTCAATTCAAGGCAACGCCAGCGCTCAAAGGAAGCACATCATGTCCGCCTATTCCATTTCTCGACGCGGTTTTGTTTTCAGCAGCCTCGCTGCGCTTCTCCCCTTTGGCGCTGCCAAGGCCGACGATGGAGCGCCTGCAGCTCCGGTTCCGAGATCCTGCGTCGTTTGGTTCAGCCGCACCGGCCACACACGGCGCGTTGCCGACGCCATTAGAGCGGTGAGCGGCGCGAAGCCCTTTGAAATCAAGCTCAACGACCCAACGCGCTATTCCGACGAATACCGCAAGGCCACGAAGGAAGTGCTCGCAGAGATTGAGCGCGGCGTGAAGCCTGAAATCGAAGCGCCGTCCGTCCCAGTGGACGACTTTGACGTCTTCTTTATTGGGACGCCCACCTGGTGGCACCATGTGTCGACGCCCGTGCAGGCCTGGCTTGAGACCGTAGACCTCAACGGCAAGATCGTGATGCCCTTCACCACGCACGGCGGCGGCTTTGAGGCGCAGACCCGCGAGGATTTTCTCCGCTACGGTCTCGGGGCCGACGTGAAGCCCACCCTCGTCATCTGGGGGCGCAACTGGGGGAGCTTCGAGGGGACCGTTGAAGATTGGATCCGCGAATGCGGCGTCGCCCACCCTCGATAAGATTGCAACGCCGAAGTTTTTTACTCATCGCGCCAAAGCGCAGCGATGAAGTCGTTCAAAGTGTTGAAAGGAGCTCAAAATGCAAGAACTGATTCGTGTTCCGCTTGAGAATGTTTACCGCCTCTTCAATGTCGGCGGCACCTCGCTCGTTTCTGCAGCCTGCGACGGCAAAACGGACGTCATGCCCGCCACGTGGGTTTGCCCGCTTGCTGTCACTCCTGCCCGCGTGACGGCCTGCATCGACCGCCCGCATTACACCCGCCCGCTGATCGATAAGAGCCGCATGTTCGCGCTGGCCCTTCCGACGATGTCGATCGTCAAGGAAGTGCTCAAGCTTGGCAGCGTCAGCAAGAACGACGATCCCGAGAAGCTCGAAAAGAGCGGCGCCAAGTTCTTCAAGCTCGACGGCTACGACATGCCGCTCGTCGAAGGCTGCGCCTGCTACGTCATCTTCAAGGCGCTCGACGAGCCGCACATTGCTGAAGCCTACGATCTCTTCATCGGGGAAGCTGTGGCTGCCTGGGCTGATCCTCGCGTCTTCGACGGCCGTCACTGGCTCTTTGAAAAGGCGCCGAAGGAACTGAGCACGATTCACTATGTGGCGGGCGGTCATTTCTACGGCATCGGCCAGGTTGTCGATGTTGATGGATACGATCATCTTGCATGATCGATTATTAAAAAGTTAGTGAAGCCTCGAACGGCATCAAGGCATTGCGCTTTGATGCCGTTTTAATGTCTGACCAGCAAGCAAATTGCACCATTCCTGTGCTTCTGCTTCCCGAGCTTTGTCTTCTGCCATTGATCGATAGCCCGCATCAAGTATTTCTTTGGATGAAAGAAGAGAATTTCGATGTTTCTCGTTACCGGAATTTATTTCCAATTTACTTCTATGGCCGATAGGAGCTTCATTTGAATTCGCACTAACTGCAGCGATTAATCGTTTCTAGGAATCTGCCTTTGCCATCAAAAAACCTTTATTTTGGATCTTCTAAACGAATCACTTTTTCTATTTTAACTTCGACTAGAACTTTCTATTTCGATTTCACTTCTCTTCTCGGTTCGATCTGTTGCTACCAAATAGGCGTCTAAGAGAACCAATATAAGGACAATCGGCTTGTCCCAGCTGAAAGCATCCATGCCGATGAGGATGGCTGTAATCGAAGCGACAATCGGCTGGAGATTCATGTATATGCTGACAACCGGCGGACTTACAGTTCGCATGCCGATTGGTATCAAGGTATAAATCGCTATTGTTGCAAAAATGATAAGAAAACTGATTTCAAGAACGCCCTTCATCTGCGTATTCGAAGTAAGAATCGGTTCGCACTGCCAAAAGCCGGAAATAACCCAAATCGGACAGGTTAAAAAGCGCTTAAGCTAAAAATCCATTTCATCTGGGTAGCGGCTCGATATTTCCGACTGATGTCTCCGCAGATGACGACATAGGCAGCGAAAGAACTTACTGAAATAACGGCGAGTCCGATTCCCAGCAGATTATTCGAACTGGCTGAGCCTTCTTCCAAAGCCGCTCGAACGGCAAGAATCGCTGCGTCGAAAATGCCGAAACCAATTCCAGCCATTTCTTCTGCGTTATGTTTTCGCTAAAGCAGATCGCCTGGAGAATCAAAACAACAACGGGCGACAGTGCGAGAATCAGAGAGAAATAAACGGGCGTCGTGGATTGAAGGCTCTTCGAAGTCAGATACTGCGAGAAAACGAATCCCAAGAATCCGCCAAGGAGCATGAGCATGAAATCATGCTTTTCGATTTTTTTTTGCTTCTGGAAGCAATACACCAACCAGAAAAATAAAGCTGTAATCAATGCCCGAACTGCAATGTAGGCAAGCGGCGTCAGATAATTGAGAAGAATATCCCGCGTAATTGGAATATTAAGGCCAAGAATTATCTGCGTGAAGATAATCAGACAATGGCCAAGAATCGAATTGTTTTTGCGCATAACGTCATCCATTTCTCAGGAATCATTAACACTATGCGATGACTGAGAAATTGGATTGACGGTTTCAATCCGTTCTTTTGTCTGAAAGTGTCTTTGACGAACACTTCGCGGCGATCGTCATTTCATTTTCTTGAGACGAGTGCTACAGCCTTCAACTGGCTGCCGTCCTTCCAGACCCGCTTCCCCTGCTCTGCTTCCCATTTGAGGAACTCGCCGTGAAGCAAATCTTGATCGAGGCTGCCATGGAATTTTTTTTTCGCTGCCTCAAGATTCTGGTTGTCATCCCCAGGTTTCAAAGACAAGCGTTTATTTCGCTTTTGGGATCACGTCAGCTATCAGTTCAACTCGCAGCGAAATTCGAGATCAACTCAACTTAGATGAACACTATCGTTAAAGCTCATCAAAAGATTATATTAACCTCACAGAATGATAGTTCTAGGAGGCTATATAATGAACCAACTTTCGATGATCGGTCGCTGCATTCTTCGTTTAGAGCCGAGAACTTTTTTCGTGAAGCGGTCCCGTCGACTGAAGCCTCAGTGCCTTGGTTCATGTTTGAGCACCTTTTTCTGCCGGCAAGCAGAAGATTGACAACATCGTTTACGGGGACGCATTTAAATCGGTTTTCAGAATTCTCGCTGAGTCAGCCATCACCGAAATCAATTTAAACGCGCCTCCAGGACGCCCTTATTGCCGGCATTTCAGATCATGACGAGCTATTCCATGGAACCTCTCGCCCTTTCAAGCGCGCCAGCGCCGGAAACGCTGCCCTCGCAACGGCAGCATCCTTCGGATTTTTCTAGAAAAATCAATCCTGCGCTCAAGTACCTGGAAACGCTCTCTTCTGAGAATTCCCGGATCTCAATGGCGAGCAAGCTCAACGTCGTTGCCCGCATGGTCGGGGCTTCGGACTTGCTCACCTGCGACTGGTCGACCCTTCGAGCAGAACATGTGCTTTCTGTCATGAAGCGGCTTGAAGAACCTGCGACTGGCGAAAAGAAACATGGACCGGCGACGGTGAACTGCTACCTCTCCGCACTCAAGGGCGTTGCCAAGGCAGCCTGGCTGGCTGGATTGATGGGTCACGAAATTTATCTGCGCATCCAGGCTGTGCGTCAACGGCGGTTTCATCGTCTGCCGACCGGACGAAGCCTTTCCTTCAGTGAATCGCGGCAGCTCATCAACGCCTGTGAAACGGATTCGCCGAAAGGCGCCCGCGATCGGGCCATTCTGCTTTTGATGCTCGGCTGCGGCTTGCGCCGCGGAGAAATTCCGCCACTCCTCCTTGAACACTACAGTGCTGCGGATCGGTCATTGACTTTGATCGGCAAAGGCAACAAGGAGCGCCGGGTCTTTCTCCCCGATCAGGCGGCATCGGCACTTGGTCACTGGGTCCGCGATTTCCGCGGTTCGGCGCCGGGGCGGCTTTTCGGCAGAATTTACAAAAACGGACGCATCTCCCTCTCGAAGCCATTGGCCGCTCGTTCGGTGGGTGACATTCTTGCCGAACGAATGGCGGATGTGGATTCCCCGTGCGACGATTGGGGCAACAAGCCGAAGACGACATCTCACGATCTTCGCCGAACTTTTGCGACACGGCTTCTTGACGAGAATATCGATATCGTCACGGTGAAAAACATGATGGGGCACGCGAGCGTCACAACGACGGCACAGTACGATCGCCGCGGCGAAAACGCCCAGCGCGAAGCGGCGAACCGCGTTCGAATCTGATTTTCTGAGCCGAATCATGCCTGATGGAATTCACATCGTTCGGGTGGCGTCGGGAGAAAAGCGAGCATTTCTCCCTCTCCTGCTTCTTGCTGACGAGTCGATCGCGATGATCGAAAAATACCTCGACCGAGGGGAACTCTTCGCGCTTGAAGAGAACAACGAAGTGCGCTCCGTCTGCTTGGTGACCGACGAAGGCGACGGCGTTTTTGAAATCAAGAACCTCGCCACAGCACCGCAGTTCCAGCGCCGAGGATTCGGACGCCATCTGGTTGAATTTGTGATTGCGCATTGCCGTGATCGCGGCACCCTGCTTCAGGTAGGCACCGGACGCTTCACGGATACGGTCGATTTTTATCGAAAATGCGGCTTTGTTGAATCACACGTCGTCGAAAAATTTTTCGAAAAGAATTACGACCATCCTATTTTCGAAAATGGCATCCGTCTTTCCGATATGCAGTACCTAAAAATAGACTTCTAGTGCAGTTTGCCCTAGGCTGTTTATTTGTGTAATACCTCGCCTAAACGTTAAATCTGCGCGAAATAAAAGATGAGACGAAGGCTAGTTAGGAAACTCGTGCCAGCGTCGATTTTGCATGTGTGAATCGAATTTCGAACCGCGCTTTCAAAACATTCGAATCATGCGCGCAGCAGATAAGAAGAAAGCGCTTCCAATCGGCATTTGCTCGATTCGGAAGCGCTCTTATCGCAGCATCTGATTTTTGAACTTGTTAACGGAGTCCGGAACGGTTCAGTTCGTACTGCTGCGACAGGATGAGTTCCTTCAGAAGCTGTGCGAGCTGCGCCTGCTTTTCGATGCTCATCCCCTTCATGAAGTCGTTTTCAACCTTCATGTGCGACGTCACAGCTTTGAGCGTGAGGTCGCGTCCGGCGGGCGTCGTCTTGAGGATCACGCCGCGGCGGTCGTCGGGGTCGGGCAGTCGGACGACAAGTCCCTTCTCTTCAAGGCGCTTGATGCGGTTGCTGAGACCGCCCGAGGTGATGAGGATCTTTGTCTGGAGAATCTTCGGCGTGATGTCCGCTTCGGGGTTGCGAACCAGCACAGCGAGCACTTCGAATTCGCCGCGCGTGAGGCCGAAGCGTTCGAAGTTTTCATCCACGCGCCGGGCGATGTAATACCCGAGGCGCACAAGACGCGCCACGCAGGGCAGACCCTGCGCCGGGAGCTCGGGCTCCTCGGCAAGCCATTCTTCCTGGAGGGAGTCGACAAAGTCCTTGAGATCAGCGTAGGGGTCTTTTTCGACGGTCGGCTCGGGTTCCTGGGGAACTGGTCGGCCGTTCATGTATGTGTTCATTCTTTTCCTTATAGACCAGATTACGGCGTCAAATGAAAACGGGCGGCAAAGGAAAGGATGACGGCGGGAAGTCCCTCGCGCGCCCGTTGCTTAAAGCGTAACAGAGAAAACGACGCCGCGCGGCCGATCTTTTGATTTCGGCGCAACGCGGCGTTGTTTTTCAGGCTCAGTGCTTGATAGGCTGCGCTTTAGTCGCGTCTTTCGAGGTGACGAATGATGAGCGAGCGGTAGATCGAGAAGATCGTGGCAAGGCGCTTTTCTTCAAAGTCGAACCCCGCGGTGTGATGGCCGCCCTCGAGCTTCGAGCCGACGACGAGGTAGGCGCCCTTGCCGCCGTGCGCCTGCACGCGCTTGATCATGACCGTGGCGTCGTCCGAGCCGTTGAAGTTCATC
>ERZ779729.2536-NODE-2536-length-10547-cov-3.625620_pt1 | contig 10547 bp, 5 predicted proteins | sample MGYA00511072_ERZ779729 | MGnify/ENA primary metagenome ERZ779729 (study PRJEB29588, sample SAMEA2156675) | human gut metagenome | biome: human gut; feature: human-associated habitat; material: faeces | place: Denmark | collected 2008/2010 ...
TCTGCCGCACCTCGCTCGCCGTATCGGCACTTAGAATTATGCGGTATTGCCATAAATGTGTTGATCGGAATATTTCAACTCTCTTTTGCGGGGTTCGGGGATGCCTTGATTACGCCAAGGCCCAAATCACTGGATAGCGGCGCGCAGTATTTCCAGCAGCGGGGTGATCATCCCGGCTGCAGCGGGACCGCCAAAGTTCACGATGCCGCGCAGCGGCATGGAATCCAGCATCTGAGCTACGGCTTCGCTGCTGGCAATCTCGCTGCCGCCTGCGTTGCCGCCGGTCAGGGCATTGCCCGCCTGTGCCAACACCTGCTGGATGATGGCAGCTGTGCGGTCATCCTTGGAAAGCTCGCCGATGGTGGTGTTTTCGTCAATCACGAACGGGCGGCGGCGCGGGGTGCTGAACCGCACGCTGAGCGTTGCGTGGATATCCCGGCTGGAATGGCCCAGCAAAATCTTGTACTCGCCTGGGGCGGCGTACCAGCTGCCCAGCGTTTCGTCATAGTAGCTCAAATCCTGCGCGGTCAGGGTGAACTCTACCTGCTTTTCCTCGCCAGGTTCCAGTTTGACCTTCACGAATTTGCGCAGCTCCTTGGGCGGGCGGCCGGTGGTGCCAGTGCAGTCTGCTACATACAGCTGCACAACTTCCTTGCCGGGCATCATGCCAACATTCTTCACGCTCACCCGTACCCGCACGCTGTCGCCCTCGGCAAACTCGTCCGCCGTCAGCTGGGCATTGCGGTACACAAACCCTGTGTAGGAAAGCCCGTGCCCAAACGGCCACAGCACCGGCATCTTGCGGGCATCGTACCAGCGGTAGCCGACATACACGCCCTCGCGGTATTCCACATGGCGGCCGTCACCGGGGAAGTCGAGATAACACGGGGTATCTTCCAGCCGCAGGGGCCAGGTTTCCGGCAGGCGGCCGCTGGGGTTGGCATCGCCCCACAGCAGGGCATCCGCCGCAGTGCCAACACCTTCGCCGCCCAGATACATGCACAGCACGGCGTTCACATCGTTGGCCCAGGGGCATTCCACCGGGGAACCGGTGTGCAGCGCCACAACAGTGTTTTTCTGCACGGCGGCCACGCGGGCAATCAGGTTGTTCTGGCTTTCCGGCAGGCGCATATGGCTGCGGTCAAAGCCTTCGCTTTCAAAAGATTCCGGCAGGCCCGCAAAGATCACCGCCGCGTCAGCTTCCGCTGCGGCGGAAACCGCGCGCAGGAACTCTTCCTCCTCCCGCTGGTCCAGATCAGCGGGGAAGCCCTCCACATAGCTCACCCGGCGGCCATGGCTTTCGGCCATTTCCAGCGCGCTGTCCACCCTGATGGTGTTGATGTGGCTGGAGCCGCCGCCCTGATAGCGCGGCGTTTTGGCAAAGCCGCCGATGTATACTACCTTGCTGCCCTTTTTCAGCGGCAGCACACCGCGGTTCTGCAAAAGCACGGCGCATTCCTTGGCCAGCTCTGCGGCGATGGTGTGGTCGCCTTTCAGGTCCAGCTCCGGGGCCGGGGCGGCAGCTTCGTCCGCCGCGCGGAACACAATGTTCAAAATGCGGATCACAGCCTTGTCCAGCGCGGCTTCGCTCAAGGTGCCGGCTTTAACGGCGGCCACGATCTTGGCGTCATTGACACCGCCGGAACCGGGCATTTCCAGGTCAAGCCCAGCCGCAACACCTTTTACACGGTCAGCTACAGCGCCCCAGTCGGACATCACGAAGCCCTTAAAGTTCCACTCGGTGCGCAGGATATCGGTCAGCAGCATGCGGCTTTCGCTGGCAAATACATCGTTCACGCGGTTGTAGCTGCACATCACCGTCCAGGGCTGGGATTTCTTGACGGCGGTTTCAAATGCAGGCAGGTAAATTTCGCGCAGCGTACGCTCCGTCATGTCGGACGATGCGCTCATGCGGCGGTACTCCTGGCTGTTGGCGGCAAAATGCTTGATGGAGGTACCAACCCCCTGGCTCTGTACGCCGTTGATGTACCCGGCGGCCAGCTCACCGGCCAGCACCGGGTCTTCGGAGTAATATTCAAAGTTGCGGCCGCACAGCGGGCTGCGCTTGATGTTTATGGCAGGCCCCAGCACAACGCCAACGCCGAACGCGCGGGCTTCCCGCCCGATGGCCGCACCCTCCCGGCGGGCCAGGTCGGGGTCAAAGCTGGCGGCAACGGAGCACCCGGCGGGGAAGCAGACCGCCTTGCGGCTGTGGTTGGGGTCGTCCCGCTCCGGGTCCTGGGTGCGCAGGCCGTGCGGGCCGTCCGAGACCATCAGGGTGGGAATGCCCAGGCGTTCCACGGTTTTGGTGTGCCAGAAATCCGCGCCGGAGCAAAGCCCGGCCTTTTCTTCCAGCGTGAGCTGGGCAACCAGTTCGGGAATGTTGTGTTCCATCAAAAAGTCATCCTCCTTTTGTCCACCAGCTGCGGGTGGGGGGCAAGGGCAGGTGGCGGTTGTTCGGGCAGTGGAAACGTGCCGGATACACCGTTCCGCCCACGCTGCCTCCGGGGTGTGCCAAAATGGACACACACCCCCATATTGTGTATCATTATACACCACTTTGCACGCGAAAAGATAGCCTTTTTATTAAAAAATGTAAAGTCTGAAAACTTTTTCTGTGCAGGATGTTGGTGCGTCTGGCATTGTATTTCTCCTCTGTTTCGTGTAAAATTTAAAATCAGGATATACAGCGGCAAAAACGTTTTTTTGGCCGTATTCCAGGGAGGAAAAAATGAAAAAAGATAAACGGATTTTGGCCCTTGTTTTGGCGGCGGCCATGATGGGCACCACTGCGCTTCCGGTTTGGGCCCAGACCCCGGAAACGGCGGACAGCAGCGTGGTGGAAGTGGAAGGCACGCTGGAAAACATCATTGCTGCCCGTGAAGCACTGGCTGCGCAGCCGGCAACGCTGGCGGAGGATGACAACAACATTCAGGCGGCGCAGACCATGGTGGAGCGCGTGGCCAATGCCGTAAAGAACCATACGGAAACAGCAGAGAAAGTAAATATCAAAGACCTGAACTTGGATAAAGATCTGGTGCTTTCCACCCTGGCTGACCTGAATGCGCGTGTGGAAGGCGGCGAGGCCATCAGCAAATTGTCCTGCTATTATAGCAGAGATACCGGGCTGGCGGTGGCAATCGGCCTTGAATACTGCACGGCGCAGGATGTTGCCGCCATGCAGGTAAAGCTGGACCAGCTGGTGGACCAGGCCAACACCCTGTGCCAGACGGATCTGGAAAAGGTGTTCTATGTGCATGAATGGCTGGTGCAGAACATTGCCTATGACCGGGAACACCTTAGTGATGATGTGCAGGACGACCACAACCTGCGCGGCGCCCTGCTGGAAGGGACTGCCGTCTGTGACGGTTACGCCAAAACGTATGCCCTTACCCTGCGCAAGCTGGGTATCACTGGTGTGCTGGTAACCAGTAAAGATATCGGCCATGCGTGGAACATGGTCGAGCTGGACGGGAACTGGTACCAGGTGGACTGCACCTGGGATGACCCGGTGGACGGTTCGGATCAGCTGGGATATTGCATGCATAAACACCTGCTGTGTACCACAGAGGAGATGAACACCAACCATAACGATGACGGCGATGACAGCGTTGCCTTTGACCTTGAAAACCTTGGCACACAGAACATCGTGAACCTGGCCACCGATGATACCTATGAAAATACCTGGTGGAAAGACAAAAAGAGTGCAATCTTCCCATGCGGGGGCGACTGGTACTATGCGTCCGGCGAACGCCTTTTCTGGCGTGATGACCTGGGCGACTGTGATTCCAACCTGGCGCATGAAGATGATTCGGGTGTGGTTGCCGGCAGTATTGCGCTGGACGGAACGCTGCTGGTCGCCACGGACAAACAAGCGTGCGAGCAGAGCAGCTGGATCAAACAATATGAACTGGATCCGGCCAGCCATGAAGTGACCGAGAAAAAGAAGGAAAGTCTCCAAAGCATCGGCATTGCGGCCCAGTGGGATGGCATTTATTATGCCGTAAGCCAGCAGGAATACCACCAGGATGTGCGCCAGTATATCAAGACAAGGGATATCCCAGTCCCCACAGCAACCCCGACTGCTGTACCTACCGCAACGCCTACCGCAACACCTACCGCGACCCCCGCTGCAACGCCGGTTAAGCCTACGGCGACCCCCACTGCAACGTCTACTGCAGCGCCTACCGCAACGCCTACTGCAGCGCCCACCGCAACGCCTACCGCAATGCCTACTGCAACGCCTACTGCAGCACCTACCGCGACGCCTACCGCGACCCCCACTGCAACGCCGGTCAAGCCGACTGCTACACCTACCGCTACCCCTGTGAAACCCACCGCAACCCCTGCCAGCGGCTATACCGGTTGGAAAACCGTGAACGGCAAGGACTACTGGTACGAAAACGGCGTAAAGCAGGGCACCACTGGCCGCGGCAAGGAAATTTATGACCCCGATTCCGACGCCTGGTACTGGCTGGATGCCAAACAGGGCGGCGCAAAAGCCGTCAATAAGGATGTCTACCAGGAATCCAACGGCGGCAAATGGGTGCGCTACGATGCAAACGGCCATATGATTAAAGGTTGGGATACCAATGATGACGGCACCTATTACTTTGACCTGATCACCGGCGCCATGGCCAAGGGCGATATTGTGGTGGACAACCTGCCCTGCAGCTTTGATACCAACACCGGCATTGGCTGCAACCTGATGTGGCACAGCATGGACGGCAAAGATTACTGGTACGAGGCTGGCAAGCGCCAGGGCTATGACCCCAACAATGCAGCCTACCGCGGCAAAGAAATCTATGATCCGGCCTCCGATGCCTGGTACTGGCTGGATAACGTGCAGCAGGGTGCTAAAACCATCAACAAGGATGTATACCAGGAATCCGAAGCCGGCGACTGGGCCGAAAACGCAGACGGCACCGGCAAGTGGGTGCGGTATGACGCCAACGGCCACATGGTAAAAGGCTGGGATACCAACAATGACGGCACCTATTACTTTGACCAGGTGTACGGCACCATGGCCAAAGGCATTGTGACGATCGACGGCAATCTGTATCTTTTTGATGTTGATACCGGCGTTATGCAGGCAAGCATTACAGCCAGCGAGGAAGCCATGGCAGACCGCGTGATCGAGCTGGTCAACCAGGAGCGCACCTCCCGCGGGCTGCAGCCCCTGCTCAAGCACGATGGCCTGATGGTTGCCGCCGCGGCCCGCGCCAGGGAGCTTTCCCAGCGATACAGCCACACCCGCCCCGATGGTTCTGAATGCTTTACCATTTTGTGGCACCTGGGCATTGACTATGGCTATGCCGGCGAAAACATTGCCATGGGCCAGAGAACCCCGGAGATCGTGATGAACGACTGGATGAACAGCTCCGGCCACCGCGCCAACATCCTGAACGAAAACTATGACTGCATCGGCGTTGGCTACACCATGGTGGACGGCCACCCCTATTGGGTGCAGCTGTTTACCGGTGACTTTGATTTATAAGTAGTTTGTAAACAAATTTAAAACACAGCCCCGCAGCCGTTGCATTTTTTCGGCTGCGGGGCTATACTGTTTCCATACGCTTAACATATGCCAACTATTTACATATAGCAACAGAAAGGAGAACCTTTATGGAGGGACATATTGGTGACCAGCGCAGCAAAGCCGTGATGCGCTATCTTGACCGGCTGAAAAAGTCTGTGCGCCGCGGGGCGTCTTTAAGCCTTGCCAACGCCCCCAAGCTGCATCTTGGCATTCTGGAAGGGCTGAACCACGCCATTGAGGTGCGCGGCCAGGATGGTGCCGTGTATGTTTCGGACCTGGCGGAGATTTTCAAGCAGCCGCTGCCGGCGATTTCCCGCGGACTGCGCACACTGGAGCAGGATGGCCTGGCCCAGCGCCAGACCGATCCCAATGACCGCCGCCGCACTCTGGTGCGCATCACCCCAAAAGGGGAGGAATCCCGCCTGATCTGCGAAAGCCGTCTGAATGATTACATCACCGGCATTATGGATGACCTGGGCGAAGAATTTTGCCAGCAGTTTGCAAAGGATGCCGAAACCCTGCTGCAGGCCATTGAGCGCCAGAACGAAAAGCTGCTGGCCGAAAAGGAGAAGATGCCATGACAAAAATTTTCAAACATCTGGCCAAACACTGGGCGGCCTGCCTTGTTATTATTGCCCTGCTGTTGGTGCAGGCATACGGCGATTTGACCTTGCCGGACTACACCAGCAAAATTGTGGATACCGGCATCCAACAGTCCGGCATTGCGGACGCTGTGCCAGAAGTAGTGCGGGATTCCACCCTGCAGGTGCTGGAGCTGCTGATGACGGACGCGGACGCCGCCGCGGTGGAAGCCGCTTACACCCAGCCGGGCGGCACCGACAACGCACTCTCCTCCGCTACCAGCTTACAGAAAAAGCTCGCATCCCCCTATACGGTCCGCCTGCTGCGGGCCGATGCGGACCGGGATACGCTGGCGGAGGTATTTTCCACCCCGGATATTGTGCTCTATCTGGCTTCCGCTCAGGCAGCCGGGGAGGGCAACGCCCCGGCTGCCGCCGCGCTGGATACCGTTACCGCCCAGTTTGCGGCCATGACCCAGATGCCCGGTTTCAGCCGGGATGCCGTACAGGCCCAGCTGGCCGCAGCCATGGGTCAGGCCGGCGAAAGTGAGCTGAGCGGGCTTTCAGCCCAGGCAGTGCTGCTGGTGGGGCTGGAATATCAGGCCCTTGGCATCAGCGATGCAGTACAGATGAACTACCTGATGCAGACCGGTGGCCGGATGCTGGGGCTGACCCTGTTGATGGTTGCCGCCGCGGTTCTGGTGGGGCTGCTTGCTTCCCGCGTGGCGGCTGCCATTGCGCGGGATCTGCGCCGCGGTGTGTTTCGCCGGGTGGTCAGCTTTTCTGCCTCTGAAACGGACAAGTTTTCCACCGCATCCCTCATCACCCGCACCACCAACGATGTACAGCAGATCCAGATGACCTGCGTAATTTTGCTGCGCATGGTGGCGTATGCCCCCATCCTTGGCATTGGCGGCATCATCCATGTGGCGCAGGCAGGTTCCAGCCTGACCTGGATCATTGTGCTGGCCGTCGCTTTGCTGCTGGCGCTGATTACGGTATTGATGCAGTTTGCCATGCCCAAGTTCAGGATCATGCAAAAGCTGGTGGACCGGCTGAACCTGGTATCCCGCGAGATTTTGACCGGCATTATGCCCATCCGCGCATTCAGCCGCGAACAGCACGAGGAAGCACGCTTTGACGCCGCCAACACCGACCTGATGCGCACCCAGCTGTTCACCAACCGGGTAATGGCCGCCATGATGCCCTTTATGACCCTGATTATGAACGGAACTTCCCTGCTGATCGTCTGGTTCGGCGGCAAACAGATTGATGCCGGCACCATGCAGGTGGGCAGCATGATCGCCTTTATCACCTACACGATGCAGATCGTGATGTCCTTCCTGATGCTGACGATGGTTGCCGTGATGCTGCCCCGTGCCGGCGTTGCCGCGGACCGCATTGACGAAGTGCTGACCACCGAGCCGGCCATCCATGACCCGGTGCCGGAAGCCATCCCCGCTGACCTCAATCAGCACCACTGGAACGGCGAAGTCGCATTCCATCATGTCAACTTTACCTACCCCGGCTCCAGCGAGGACGCCCTGCACGATATTGATTTTGTCGCCAAACCCGGCCAGACCACGGCCATTATCGGCTCCACCGGCTGCGGCAAAACCAGTTTGCTGCATTTGATCACCCGTTTTTATGATGTGACCGGCGGCAGCGTGACGGTAGACGGCGTGGATGTGCGCCAGATGCCACAGAGCACCCTGCGCGGCCTTTTGGGTTATGTGCCGCAAAAGGGCGTACTGTTCAGCGGCACGATTGATTCCAACCTGAAATTCGGCGGCGAGAATATCACCGATGCCGATGTGCGCACCGCCGCCCGCATTGCCCAGGCGGAAGAGTTCATCTCCGCCAAGGCGGAGGGGTACGAAAGCCCCATTGCCCAGGGCGGCACCAACGTTTCCGGCGGGCAGAAGCAGCGGCTTTCCATCGCCCGCGCCATTGCCAAACACCCGAAGATCTACCTGTTTGATGACAGCTTCTCCGCGCTGGACTACAAGACTGATGTTGCCCTGCGCCGCGCGCTGAAAGCCGAAACCGGCGATGCCACCGTGATTATTGTGGCACAGCGCATTTCCACTGTGCTGCACGCCAACCAGATTTTGGTTCTGGAAGATGGCCGCATTGTGGGCAAGGGCACCCACGCCCAGCTGATGGAAAGCTGCCCGGCTTACCAGGAAATTGCCCGCAGCCAGCTGAGCAACAAAGAGCTGGACCTGAAAGGAGGGGAAGCCTGATGCCGCATCCCGGACGAATGACGACCCAAAAGGCAAAAGACTTTAAGGGCACCATGCGCAGCCTGCTGGCAGAGCTGGGGCACTACAAGTTCCGCCTGATTGCCGTGATTGTTTTTGCCGTTCTTTCCACGATTTTTAATATTGCAGGCCCCAAGGTGCTGGCCAAAGCCACCACTGCCCTGGCCACCGGCTGGGTGGCTAAGCTGCGGGGCACCGGCAGCATTGACTTTGGCTATATCGGCAAAATCCTGCTGATCCTGCTGGTCATGTATCTGGTTTCCGCTGCGTTCAGTTTCTGCCAGAGCTGGATCATGAGCGGGCTTTCGCAGAAGATGTGTTATGACTTCCGCCGCCAGATCAGCGAAAAGATCAACCGCCTGCCCCTTGCCTATTTTGAAAAGCGCACCGTGGGCGAGGTACTTTCCCGCATTACCAACGATGTGGACACCCTGGGCCAGAGCCTGAACCAGAGCATTACCCAGCTGATCACCAGCATTACCACCATGATCGGCGTGCTCATCATGATGCTGACCATCAGCCCCGCGATGACGCTGATTGCCATTTTGATCCTGCCGGTCTCGATGGCACTGGTGCTGTTGGTGGTCAGGTTCAGCCAGAAATATTTCCGCGCCCAGCAAAAAGTTCTGGGCTCCGTGAACGGCCAGGTGGAGGAAGTATATTCCGGCCACAATGTGGTCAAAGCGTTCAACCGCGAAGATGCCGTTCTGAATGATTTTGACGAAGCCAACAACCGCCTGTTTGAATCCGCCTGGAAAAGCCAGTTCCTTTCCGGCCTGATGCAGCCCATCATGACCTTTGTGGGCAACCTGGGCTATGTAGCAGTGGCCGTTTCCGGCAGCATTTTTGCCGCGCGCGGCATCATCACCATTGGTGACATCCAGGCGTTTATCCAGTATGTGCGCAACTTCACCCAGCCCATCCAGCAGCTGGCCCAGGTCAGCAACATGCTGCAAAGTATGGCGGCGGCTTCGGAGCGCGTGTTTGAATTTTTGGGTGAGCCGGAAGAAGAACAGAACGCTGACCCCGCCCGCCGGGCAGACCCCGCCTGCATTGACGGCCAGGTCACCTTTGACCATGTCAAGTTTGGCTACACGCCGGAAAAGACTGTTATCCGGGATTTCAGCTGCGATGTAAAACCCGGCCAGAAAGTTGCCATTGTCGGCCCCACCGGCGCAGGCAAAACCACCATGGTCAAGCTGCTGATGCGCTTTTACGATGTCAACTCCGGCGCCATTACGCTGGACGGCCACAACGTAAAGGACTTTGACCGCAGCGCCCTGCGCGAAGGCTTTGGCATGGTATTGCAGGATACCTGGCTGTTCCAGGGCACCATTATGGAAAACATCCGCTATGGCCGCCTGGATGCCACCGATGAGGAAGTCATCGCCGCCGCCAAGGCCGCCTGTGCCGACCACTTTATCCGCACGCTGCCCGGCGGCTACCAGATGGAGTTGAACGAGGATGCTTCCAACGTGAGCCAGGGCCAGAAACAGCTGCTGACGATTGCCCGCGCCATTCTGGCAGACAACAAAATTTTGATTTTGGACGAAGCCACCAGCAGTGTGGACACCCGCACCGAACAGCGCATCCAGACCGCCATGGACAACCTGATGCGCGGCCGCACCAGCTTTGTGATTGCCCACCGGCTTTCCACCATCAAGGACGCCGACCTGATTTTAGTCATGCGGGATGGTGACATTGTGGAGCAGGGCACCCACGACGACCTGTTGGCCGCTGGCGGGTTCTACGCCGATTTGTACAACAGCCAGTTTGAAGATGTAAGCGCGTAATTTTTTCTCTGATAAAACAGCAAAAGCCCAAAGCTGCCGGTTAAGTGAACCGTGCCGCTTTGGGCTTTTGGGTTATAAAGAGGTGTGCGGTCTTTTCTTTCAAAATCTTATCGCAGTGCTCATATTGTGCAGCCGTTTTCGATTTATCCTTTCCAGTATAACACACTCTGCATTGCTTCTTCCACTTTTCTGCCAGGTTTCATTCCCAGCAGTCTACACATAAAAACACCAAAGGGCCAGCGTGCAGTGCTGGCCCTTTGGTGTGGTATAGGAAAACATAAAAAAGAGAATGGCGATGTTATTGGGTGTACCTGAAAATTCAAGGCAATACCGCACAATTCCCGCCTGACGGCTTAAGCACCGCTCCGGC
>ERZ779729.2537-NODE-2537-length-10542-cov-2.839802_pt1 | contig 10542 bp, 9 predicted proteins | sample MGYA00511072_ERZ779729 | MGnify/ENA primary metagenome ERZ779729 (study PRJEB29588, sample SAMEA2156675) | human gut metagenome | biome: human gut; feature: human-associated habitat; material: faeces | place: Denmark | collected 2008/2010 ...
GCTGCTTGCCAACGTGGTCATTACGGAAAATGTAAAATCATAGACGGCTCCGGCCAGCGCCTTCGGCTCCATTCCCCGCCAGCTTTTGGGAATGGTCTGCTTGCCGGGGTCTGCCCAGAAATCGCTGTAGTGGAGATCCAGCATCCAATCGACCCCGGCGGCTTTTAAGCGCTTTGCCATCGCCACGGTTCGCGGCAGGTCGTTGGTGCCTGCGCCGTAGGGGATGCCATCTTCGCTGTAGGGGTCGTTCCACAGCCGCAGCCGTACCAGATTCATGCCGTAGCTTTTCAGAATGGAAACGGCGTCGCCGGGCTTGCCGTTATCATAGAATTTCCCGCCGCAGCGTTCCACTTCTGGCAGCGTGGACAAATCCATTCCTTTGATAAATGTATTCATAGGCGAACCTCGTTTTATATCTGCTCTGCCATATGAACTGGCAGAGGAATCTTCTTTTTCAGGAAAAGCAGCGGCTGACAGCGTCAGCCGCTGCTCTGCGGTGGATGTTATTCGGAAAAATCCTCGAAATCGGTAAAGCGCTTCATCATGTCCTTATAACGGACGCGAACCATTTCGTTCATTTTGAGGACCTGTTCCTCCGTACCGAAAAACTGGCAGCGGATGCAGTAGAACTCCTGTTTCTCGCTGTCATAGAACATGTCAATGTCCAAATCCCGCATAAAGCAGGAGGGGCAGCGGTAGTTCAGTCTGCCTTTCGTAGATTGAGCCATGTGGTGAAGACCTCCTTCTGCTGAAGTTTTCCGGTATAGCTCAGGGTAAACATGGGGCTGAAGGCGTAGCCTTCCTTGACGTAGCCCTTCTTCTCCCGGCCGTCACAGGTCATGCTGACCAGTGTATCGATGGGAGGCAGCTTGCACCAGACCTCGCCGGCATTGTCCGCAGCCAGTTCCCGGCACTTGTACTCGTAGGGGATGGTCTGCCCATCCACGCCCAGGGTCAGGCTGGACATATCCTCGGTATACTCGGTTGTGCCGTAGCAGCCGACCATGTATTCGTTGATGGTCACGTCCGCGTCGGGGTCGGACATGGCAAGAATGTTCCGGTCGATGCGGATATTGCTTTCGCCCTCGGCAAAGGTGATGACCGTCTGGAGCTTCACCGTCAGATTGGAGAACACGATCTCCACAGGATCCAGCGTCAGGATGCGGTTCCTGCCCTCCTGAGAGAAATGCGCCTTGGTGCGGCACAGGCACAGATCCACTTCCTCGCCGTTGTGACAGATCTTGGCGCTGCGGATGGTGCCCTCTCCTGCGTAATGGGTAAAGTAACCGGCGCGGTACTTTTCCTGCATGAGAAAGGGGTAGCTGGCGTCCTGCACATGGGGCGTGCCGATGCCCACAGGCCAATGCAGCTTCGCCACGTAAGGCCGCAGATCAAAAATGGCGCCGCCCTGATCCATGTTGACGCCTGCACGCATATAAGGGTCGCAGTACCAGAACAGCTGCTTGTTGCTGCCGTAGAGGATGTCCCGCCACAGCGCGCACTCCGGCTCGGTGTAGGTCTTCTTTTCCCGGTAGTAATCGGCAAATTCGGACATGGTCATATCCACCAGCTTGCCCTCTTTTTTCAGCTGGCCGTAGTAAGCGCAGCCATCCCAATAGGACTTTTTCAGCAGCTCATAGGGCGCTTCCCAGCGTCCCATCTTGTTCATCCAGCCGGGGCCGACAAACATCATGTTGTAGGCGTAGCCGTTGTTGTATTTGGACAGGCTGCGGTACTGGTCGATCAGATTGTACAGGTAGGGATATTCCCATGTTTTCGTATCATAGATCATACCGCGAAGCACATTCTGGGGGTGGGTGCCGAAGTTGGAGCCGTTGCCGTCATAGCAGGCCAGCAGGTCGCGGCTCAGGTGCGGAATGGCGACAATGCCGGAATCCTCGTCCTCGTTGGCCGCTGGCGCGTGGGTGTTGGCCTTGGAGGGGATCCATGGCGCCCATGGGCCGCCGTCCATGAAAGTATACCATGAATTATTGCAGGTGTGGTAGGCTTTGGGGCCTTCCTCCCAGCAGGTGGCAATGGCGCATTTTACGCTGGGGTATTCCGCCTTGATGAAGTTGATCAGATCGGCGTCCAGATAGTAAGAGCCCGTGGATTCCGGGTAAAATCCGAACTTCTCATAGAATTTGCCGAACACATCCCGGACGATGGCCTTCTTGTCCTCCATGGAGAACATCCAGATGCAGAAATCCTTCGTCTTGTATTTCTCCCGGAACTGCTCGCAGGGCAACCCCAGCAGGCTCAGGGCGATCTCGTCGCCATAGACCGCATGATGCTCCTTGGCCAGCGCCACAGCCTCGTCATTGAACAGGCTGGCGTAGGTCATCTGGATGGTGGTTTTCAGACCGTTTTCATGGGCGCACTGCTGCTGGAGCTTGAAGATATCCAGACTTTCGGTCAGCAGCGCCTTACGGCCGATATTCTCCGTCTGACCGTGCCCTGTGACCTTTTCGGCATACTCAGGCACCATTTCAGGCCGGTGGATGATATTTATAACAAACGTCGACATATAGCTGATCCTTTCATCATAGATTTCTCCCTGCGCCCTGTTCCACGTTCATATTGCATTTTACAGAATTTCCGGCTTAATTGGAGAAATGACTGCTCTCTGTTACTCAACTTTTCTCAGAATAGCCATATCGAGGTTACACCAATCATCAGCACCGGCAACAGTATAGACTCCGATTTCCAAAGTGTTGTTGGTAACAACTATTTCATCGATGGTAAAGATGTTCCAGTTAATATCACTTGTAGTAATAGTAGTGGTCAGTTCATCCCCTCCATAATTCTTCGCATACAACTGGAGCACATCCTGATCCCCATTGGTCTTTGCCCAAATTGAGAATTGATACGTACCGTTGGGAAGATTTGTAAATGTCTTATATACAGAGCAGGAGTAGGCAGAATCATCCCAGAATGTCAGCTTATAATCACCATCATATGCATAACCATATTCCGTCTTTACAGTCCCCGTATCTGAGGAGTCGCTAAGCCATACATTCCAGTCGGCGGGAGTGGTTGTAACGCCATCATTTTCAAAACTGATATTCGATAGCAGATTCTCCGCAGGTTGATTCAGCACCTTGATAGAAGACAATGCATTGCCATTAAAATCGAACAACGTCATATTGTCCCAGGTATTACATGGGGTGTAGGTATCATTCTTGTATGCAACGCCTGCATCCGTTGCATAAGTTCCATTCTCTACCGGCAGCCATTCGGGTTCCCAGTAAAAATAACCAAGCCCCTTATCATTAGGAACATTAAGAATGACGGATTCCAGATCGTTCATGAAAGCAAATTGTCCTTCAACCGTTGCAGGATATCCACCGACTTCTTCATCTCCACTGATAAATACATTGCCGACACCATCACCATCTTCTGTTGTCCATGCATATGCAGTTTCAACAATACATACCTCTTTGCCATAAGTGGAAGCCAAGTAGTTTATGTTATACTGCAAGCCCTCCATGGTCCCGTGCCACATCGGATAATAGGAAAGGCCAAACACATCAAAGTCCAGATTGGGGGAGACCGTCAGCAATCCGCCAAAGAACCATGTATAGAGAGAGTTCTGACCTCCCATATCCAAATGCAGGATGATTTTGGTATTGGATGCAGAGGATGCTCTAACACCAGCAATCGCAGATTCCAGGAGTCCGGCAAGATTGGAAAAATCCTCATTTCCGTTGCCAACCTTGCCATCATCATGAAGTATGCCCGTGGATATCTCATTGCCAACCTGAACCATTTCAGGAACAATGCCTGCCGCCGCAAAGTTGTTCAGCGTGTCTTTCATGTAGTTGTACAATGTAGTCTTCAGTTCGGAGTAAGACAGATCTTTCCATGCCTTGGGTTTAATCTGGTTGGCAGGGTCTGTCCAGAAGTCACTCAGGTGGAAATCAATCAACACTCCCATTCCGAGGTTTTTTGCCCGCCTTGCCAGCGCCAAAGTGGTTGCATAATCATTATTACCACCACCATAAGGATTTCCGTTTTCGTCGTATGGATCTACCCATAATTTCAGCCGCACATAGTTAGCGCCATTATTTTTCAAAATCGTGAGGGCATCGCTCTCTACGTTATTTTGATAAAAACGTGCGCCAAGGTCTTCCAGCATATCGAGAGTGGATACATCTACGCCTCGGACAAAGTTATCAGTGTCAACTGCTCCCGTAATTGTGGTCGCAAACACCGTCAAGCCAGAGCAGATCAGGGAAAGAATCAGAACACATGAAATTACAGATGCGAATAATCTCTTCATTTTCGTAATAGCCCCTTTCAAATAGTTGGTTTGTCTACTTATCATCCTTTGACGCCTCCGGAAACGAGTCCACTCTGGATATATTTCTGCAAGCACATAAAGACGATCATTATGGGGATAGACGACAGAACCGCCGCGGCAGAAAATGTTGTCCAATGTGCGGCAAACTGGTCACTGATAAACGTCTGGAGTCCCAGTGCGAGGGTCATCTTGCCCGGAGTCTGCAGAAAGATCGACGTTATCACATACTCGCTGTAAGTTGCGATAAAGGAGAACAGGAAAATAACTGCCAGCTGCGGCGCTGCCAACGGCAGAATGATTTTCCGGAACACCTGAAAATGCGTTGCACCATCTACCATGGCCGCCTCGTCAAGTTCCTTCGGCAAGCCATCCATGTAGGATTTCAGCAGCCAGATATTATATGCACTTCCCCCGGCAAGCACAAAAATAAGCGCCGCATTGCTGTCCACCAATCCAAATTCGTATATGAGAATGTAATAGCCGGCCACAGCCATGCTGCTCGGAAAAACCTGAAGAACAAGCAGGGACATCAGCCCGTACTTTCTTCCCGTGAAGCGAAGCCGCGAGAAAGCATATGCCGCAAGAGACGTCATAGCCAGCTGGATCGCCGCCACGATCAGGCACAGCTTCACAGAATTCCACGTCCAGAGCATGAAATTCGTTTCCTGAAAAAGGCTGGTATAATGTTCAATACTGAATTTCTTGGGAAACAACGATGACAGGAAGAAACTGTCTCCCGCTGAAAAGGAGGACATGACGATCCACAGAACCGGGAACAGAACGATTATAATGGTGACCCATATTACTACCCTGCCCATCCAAAGCATTCTTGCTTCATGAGGTGACATTTTCCGATTCATATCAGTCAACCTCCTTGAATGCACCCGACATGTGCATATTGACCAGCGTAAATGTTCCCACAATGAGGAATATCAGCACGCTGAAAGTCGCAGACAGTTCATACCGGTTCGACCATGTTGTCATCTTGTACGTTGTGCTTGCCAATATATCCGTATAACCCGCAAACTGATTGTCCACACGTGCCGGACCGCCCTGCGTAATCATGTAGATGTTTCCAAAGTTGTTAAAATTGGCAGCAAACGTTGAGATGACCAGCGGGATCGACAGCTTGGTCACCAGCGGGAGTGTGATCGTTCTGAAACACTGGAATCTGGATGCACCATCAATTTTGGCTGCCTCATAGTAGTCATTCGAGATCGCCTGAAGTCCGCCGAGACAGACATTCATCATATAGGGAAACCCGAGCCAGACATTCACAATAATGATACCGATCCGCGCCCAGAGTGCGTCCGTCATCCATGGGATATTGGCTGTAATACCGAGCGCATGAAGCAGGTTATTGATACCGCCATACTGCTCGTTCAAAAGCCCCTGCCATGCCAGAATCGCAATGGTAGAGGGAAGCGCCCATGGAACGATCAGGATGGTTTTGTAGACCTTTGATTCCTTCATTTTTGGATTATTCAAAAGGATCGCAAGGCCGAGTCCCATAGTATAGGATCCCAGTGTACTGAGCACGGCAAAGCACACCGTCCAGCCCAGCACCGGGAAAAAGACATCTTTCAGGCTTCCGGAAAAGACCGTGAGGTAATTCTGAAACGCAATGAACGTAAAATCGTTCAGGTGATACATGTTGTAATTGGTAAAAGAAATTACGATCGTATAAATGATCGGAATGCAGGTCACGATCAGAATGGAAACCAGAGCCGGAAGCAAATATGGAATTGCTTTTGCGTTGTCTTTTCTCCTCATGGTATCACTACTTTCCGGCGTTCATCAGGTCAACAGCTTCCTTCAGCTGCTTTACCATATTTTCAGCGGCAGCCTCAGGAGACAGCTCCCCAGTCCACATTGAGCGGATGTTGTTGGTGTGAATAGACCATAGCTGACCCATTTCGGACACAGTAGGCATTGGTTCACCATTCTGTATCTGCGCAACAAACGCCTTGGAATAGGCGTTGCTCTGGATGGTTTCCTCCGCCTGATCGGTCAGTTTTGCGGGAATCCGGTCTCCGGACTCATACATTCCTATCGCGCCGTGATCAATCAGGTACATGATAAATTCCCATGCCTTCTCCTGACTGTCGCTTTCGTTGCTCACAAAGCAAACCTGTGTCCCCACGGGAGTAATAAACGGTTGGCCATGAAAGGTGGGCATCTGTGCAACGGCAAAGGGCGTTCCTGCGGAGGTAAATCCGTCGATATCCCAAGGGCCGCCAATATAATAAGCAGTCTGACCGTTCTGGAAATTACTTCTGGCAATGTCTGCGGTAACATCCGCGGATACAAGGCCATATTCATTACAGAGCGCATTTATAAATTCATACGCCTGAACGGCGCCTTCGTTTGCCAGACCAATGTCCGTAACGTCATAGGAACCATTTTCGTACTTAAAAATATAGCCGCCGCACGCCCGTACAAATCCGAGATCATAGTAAATGCTGGTAGCATCGAACTGAACTCCGCCAATCTCCGCCGCACCTGCAACCAGTTCTTCCCACGTTGCCGGTACCTGATCTACCAGATCGGTATTGTAGAAGAGGGCGGTCGTTTCAACGGAAAGCGGCGCGGCATAGCGGACACCGCTGACGCAGCACGCCTGAATTGCCGCATCAGCAAAATCTTCATCCGCGTAAAGGTCTGCGGGAACTTCTGCCGCCAGACCCGCATTGACATAATCGGCAAGCTGGTCATTGGGGATTCCCACAACCGCATCGGGACCATCTTCGCTCTTGATCGCCTGCGCAAATTTCTGGACAGACGGAGACTGATGAATCACTTCCACCTGATATCCATTGGCAGTCCCCCACTCGTCCGCATAGGCCTGAATTGTTTCTGCCTCTACACTCATGTTGGTCCAGATGGTCAATTTCGTATCCGGTTCTTTGGAGGAACCGCATCCGGATAACGCCAGCGCCATGACCAGAGCCGTCAGAACAGACGCTATTGTCCTTTTCATTCCTTTCCCTCCTACATTTGTTTTAAGTTCAGCAATGCCGCATTCGCATTCCCGTCCCGGTCAAAAAGCGCTTGATTTGCCATCGAATTGCCCGCCTCAACCTGATCGTTCATATAGGCGCAGCCATTCGCATTCGCCCATGTACAGGCCGGGATGGGCAGCCATGCAGGCTCCCAGTAAAATACCCCTATTCCGTGTCCCCCGGACACACTCCGGACGGTTTCAAACAAATCACGGAGGAATTGCATCTGACCCGCTTCTGTCGCAGGATATCCGGTATTTTTTTCAAGCTCCTGTGTGAACACGAGCCCCGTACAGCCAAGCGTGTCCGTTGTGTACCCAATGGAGGTTTCGGCGATCATGACATCCTTACCATATTTTTGACTTACCCGATTCATATTGTCAAGAAGAAGGTTGAGTCTTCCGTTCCAGTGCGGATAGTAAGACATACCGATAATATCATAATCGATATCAAAAGGCTCAATAGCGTCAAACCACCGTTCATACAGTCCGGCGTCTGTTCCGAAATCCAGATGCAGCACAATTCTCGCTTCAGGACATTCTTCTTTCACTGCGCGAATTCCGGCTTGTAAAAGGCCTGCCATTGCCGCTAAGTTTTTGACATGTCCATCCGGCCATAGAAAACCGTTTGTGATCTCGTTCCCGACCTGAACCATTGCAGGAATGATACCGCGGTTTTTCAGATACTTGAGTGTCTCACGGGTATGCAGATATACCGCTGCCTCAAGCTCTTTTCCAGTGAGAGATTTCCACGCCTTTGGCTTGATCTGCTTCGCGGGGTCTGCCCAGAAATCGCTGTACTGAAAGTCCAGAAGCACTTCCATCCCGCTGCTCTTTGCACGCTGTGCCAGCTCCGCTGTAGTCTGCAAATCATTATTTCCGCCGCCATAAGGGGCTCCGGACGCATCATAGGGATCCGGCCAGAGCCTGAGGCGTATCATGTCTGTTCCGCATTTTTTCAGGATGCGGAACAGATCATCCTGTTTCCCATCCAAATTGTAGGATGCACCATGTGCCTCCAGCGCCTTTGCCATGGATACATCCATACCTTTGACAAAGCCCATAGATCACTCCTTGACCAAAGTGATGTTATCGATCGTACCCCAACCGCCGGGAGCAGTGGTCACACTCACGCCAATGGTAATTTCTCCATTCGCAACATCCAGATTGCCCAGTTCCGCGGCATACCAATTAACGTAACCGTTCAATTCCGCGTCAGCCTTGTATGTCTTGCCGTTGATTACTGCGTAGAAGAAGACCTCTGCGTTCTCGTCCCCAGCGGCCTCGCCCTGAATATAACCGGTCAGCTTGTAGCTTCCTTTTTCCAGACCGGAAATGGTCTGTTCCGCAGTAAAGTTAACATTGCTGGAGCCTGAATAGAAGTGCAGAGACTGAACACCGTCGCAGCAATCCGTTTCACGGGTATAGATATCCAGTTCCTCAGTGGAATCGTCGATATTGGTAACAGCCCACCCTGTGAAATCCGCTTCCTCAAAACTTCCATTCACGACATAGTTTCCATTTTCATCCGGTTCCGCTTTGGGGGCGCTGCCACAGGCAGCAAGAGACAGGATCATGCACAGGATAACCAAAATGGACAACAGCTTCTTTTTCATGACATATTCTCCTTTGTTGATGATAGTTAAATAATTTATCTTATTGTAGGTAAATTATTTACTATTCAGAATATATCACTCATAACTCGTCTTGTCAATACAGCCGCAGCGACCACGATAAAATTCAGCGATTTACAACATAAACAAAACTGTAATTTGTGCAAAACGGAAAAGGAGATGCAATAAACGCATCTCCTGCTATCCTGTTATATCAGCAGCTTTTCCGGAACACAGGCGTTCCATTTACGAAAATAGATTTCGTTATTTTTCCTCCGCTCAGGACTCTGTTCCGCAGCAGATCCAATGCGGTTTCGCAAATGATAGGAATGTCAATGTGAATTGTGGTCAGCGGCGGTGACAGATACTTTGCGATACTTACATCGTTAATGCTGAATACCGCCACTTGTTCCGGTACCTGAACGCCTGCCTCATTCAATGCCTGAAGGACGCCTACGGCCAGAGTATCGCTTGCAACACAAAGCGATGTAGGAATCGTCTTCTTGGTCAGAAGCTCTTTGCCCAAACGATAGCCTTCCTCTACCGTAAATTTGTCGGATATCAGAATATAATCTTCATTCAGGCAATTATAATAGCTGACGCTTTGCCGGAAGGACCATTCGCGGATATCCATAGAAGGCAACCCAGTATCGATGTTTCTGTCGGGGCCGCCAATGAAGCCTATTGTGCGGTGTCCCTTCTCCATAAAGTAGTCTACGATTTGAGTTACAAAAGAATCCATATTGGGTCTTACCGCATCAAACAGCTTCTCGTCCGGAGAAGTTCCTATAAACACGCCTCTCTTGCATATTCTGTACAGCCTGTTGATTTCCTTCCTGTTCAGCCAACCCACCGCAACAAATGCGTTCAGATCCTTTGGTATGGCGTTCATCCCATCCTTTTTACTATATACCGTAAGGTGGATATTCATTTTCCGGGCTTGCTTCAGGAGCTCATCCTTAACATTCTGGTAGAAGATATCCTCCAGCTCATCTTCCGCTTCTGTGAAGTACAGAAGCGCGACATTTTCTATTTTGGGAAAAATGATTCTCTTTTTATATCCCACTTTTTCAGCCGCGGCAAAAATTGCCGCCCGCGTTTCCGCACTGACAGAAATCCCTTCGTCATAGTTCAGCACTCTGGATACAGCAGCACTGGATACACCGACAATTTCCGCGATCTCCTTTATAGTAGCCATAAATACCTCCATTTCTGTTAATATATTTACATAAATTATTTACTTTGTCAAATACTTTGTTTTTTCTTTCCTGATTTGGTGGTATACACCAGCTTAGGGTGGCTCTGACGAGCCTCGCAAGCATGGAAACCTAGCCTAAAAAACGCCCATTTCTGCTATGAAGCTACAGCTCATGCAGAAATGGGTGTTCTTTCATTAGCGAGTCTTAAATCTACCCGCGACTCAAAGTAGCCTGTTTGACCTACAGGATAGTACGCATGGTTCCCAAGCTCTTTTCGGTATTTTCGTTTACAGTAGCCCCGTAAATCAGAAAATATCCGCCACTATTTCAGTAGCCGCACCTTGACGAATCGCATCTACATCCACCATAGATCGAATACGAATACTGTAGTTTCCGGGGAAATAGTCCCGGCACTCCGCAAAGTGG
>ERZ779729.2542-NODE-2542-length-10522-cov-7.098596_pt1 | contig 10522 bp, 9 predicted proteins | sample MGYA00511072_ERZ779729 | MGnify/ENA primary metagenome ERZ779729 (study PRJEB29588, sample SAMEA2156675) | human gut metagenome | biome: human gut; feature: human-associated habitat; material: faeces | place: Denmark | collected 2008/2010 ...
GACGGCCACGTCCGTCAGCCGGGATACTTATTCCTCCTCGTCGGGTTCCTGATCCTCCAGGTCGGGAGGTATTTCCCCGCGCCGCAGGCTTTCAAATTGCATGCGTTCCTCGCCTGTCAGCGGTGGAAAAATCAAAACCTGCGGCCAGCGAAAGGTGGCACGCTCTATATTGATCCGTCCACCGGCTGTTCCTTCTAACATTACGGTGCTGCATACCATCATGAATGCCTCGCCAGGTGTTTCTTCTATAACTTTCGCTATGGGATACAGGCCCACCATCTGAAACCGTTCCCACGGATAGAGGTGACGGAAGATACCCAGCAATATCACGGTAATCCCCTTGGTGGATACAATGTATACCCGGCTGAGCGCAATAATCATGGTAAATACCACCGCATTAAATATCAGTCCAAAAATCCAGAATATGACTACGTCAAGGGCTATTGGAGTAGGCGGTTTAAAGTAGGAGATATAGGCGTAGATATAAAACACATCAATTCCTACACCGGATATAATGAAAAACATCATCTGGTCATGCATCCCAGATGGGGAGATACGCATGTTGCCTTTTTCTAATTTCTTCATACAGTCATCCTTACCGGGCCCCTTCGGCCCATACACATATTAGAGCTCCCTCCGCTGCTTCTGCTTCTGCGGCTCGACGAGTATGTTGTTGCTGCGATGTACGTAGAACCGGCTAACTCACTAGGCAGACTATAATCCTTTAAATGTAAATGCGTAAAACCCAACCCCTTTGCATCTTTATTTTTCATTTTAAATTGGTTGACTTCATCTTCAAATTTCTTCAAAGAACTTACCAACTTTTTTAATTCCTGATAGTCGAGTAATATCTCAACACTATCGGTTTACTGTGTTGTTTGTAGTATAAATTTTCACAAAATCAACCTCCCCATCCGTGTTGTATTCTTTTCATAAAGTGGATGCAGGCCTGCGTCTCTACCATATACAACACCACTGCGGCAGTTTTGCAACCGCTTTTTTGCAATTTTGTAAGAATTGGAATATGTCACAAAAGCAGGATGCTTTTGTGAGCATTGTGCCCAGACGAAAAACCGGATTCCTGCCGAATACAGGCAAAAACGGGAATCGCTCCCCGTGGGGGGGGGAGCGACATGGGTGGGGTTCGACTTCTCCTGATAACGCTTTTGTCAAGCCCATTGGATTATTAAAAAATCCTCCTACCATCTCATTTCTGAGGGTAGGAGGATTCGCCAGCTTAACCTGCTGACATTGGGCCGCAGCCCCCGTTTTTCAGCTCATCTTTTCTGCCACCGACTCCAGCGCCTGGTCCATGGCGTTGCCCATGCGCTGCATGGCCTTGCCCACGGCGGTCCTTCTGGGCCGGGGACGCGGCAGAATGATGATCTCCAGCATGGCGCCCGCTACCATTCCGGCGGCCAGGCCCCACAAAAACGTACCGGTTTTACACATCCGTTACCCCTCCTTTTCATGACGCTCTTAGTATGGCCCGGGCCGCAGAAAATCATTCCGCCGCCCTTGCCAAAATCCGGGGAAGTGCGTATAATAATGAGGAAAAATTTGCGCGCACAAGGAGATTTTTATGTCGATCGCACTTTTACAGGAGAAGATCCGTGCCCGGAAAACGCCCCTGGCCCTGGTACTGGGGCCGGAGGCGGACAAGCTGCCCGCCAGGATCACGAAGAATTTCACCGATATGTACGGCCCCGGCGACATGGCCCAGGCGGAGGCTCTGCGCTATCACGGCAGCCAGCTCATCAGCCAGACGGCCCCGCTGCTGCCCGCCGTGGTGCTGCAGGCGGAGCGCTATCTGCGCTATGGCTTCATGGGCATGGACGTGCTGGCCAACCTGGTGAACATGGCCAAGGCCCAGGGACTTTACACCATTGTGGACGCCCGCACCGCCGCCCCGGCGGTGTATGTGGAGGGCGGCATCCGGGCCGACGGCGTCACCGTGACCCCCTATCCCGGCAGCGACGTGTGCCGGGTAGGGGAGGACAAGTCCGTGTTTGCCGCCGTCCGCACCGGCAACCCCTCCGCCCCGGAGATCCAGAATCTGCTGTCCGGTGACCGCCGGCTGTATTTGGCGGCGGCGGACCAGATGGTCCGCCATGGCGCGGCGCTGATGGCGGAGACCGATTACGTCCTGGACGTGAAGGAGCTGCGCAGCCGGGCTCCCAAGGCATTTTTGCTGCTGCTGGGCTGCGACGGGGAGAACGCCCTGCCCGCCTTCGACGATTATGGCCGGGGGGCGCTGATCGCCGACACCGCCCTGCAATACGCCGACGCCGACGCCGTACAGGCTGCCGTCCGGCAGCTGAAGCAGCTGGTCACCGTGCTGTAAGGGAGGGCTTGCTATGACGAAAATCTATCTCATCCGCCACGCCGAGGCCGAGGGCAACCTCTATCGCATCGCCCACGGCCAGGAGGAGGGCCTGATCACCGACTATCGCGGCCCCAGGCAGATGCAGGCCCTGGCCCGGCGGTTCCGGGACATCCCGGTGGACGCCGTATACGCCAGCGACCTGATCCGCACCCAGACCACGGCCCAGGCGGTTTATGTCCCCAAGGGTCTGCCCCTGCACCTGGAGCCCGCCTTCCGGGAGGTGCACATGGGCGTGTGGGAGGGCCTGACCTGGCGCCAGATCGAGACCCGCTGGCCCTTGCAGATGATGGAGTTCAACCACCAGCTGGACCGCTGGCAGGTGGAGGGCTGTGAGACTGCCCAGACCGTGCTGGACCGGTATCTGCCTGCCCTGCGCCGGGTGGCCCGGGAGCATGACGGCCAGACGGTGGCCGTTTTCTCCCACGGCGCGGCCATGCGCATCGTTCTGGGTACGCTTCAGGGGCTGCCCCTGGCGGAGATCGGCCAGTCGCCCCACGGCGACAACACCGCCGTGTCCCTGATCGAGGCCCAGGGGGACGACCTGCGGGTAGTGTTCCGGGACGACAACAGCCACCTGACGGCCCAGGAGGGCCTCTCCACCTTCGGCAAGCAGACCTGGTGGAAAACCAAGGGCATGGTGGAGCCTGGCCAGCTGTATCGCCCGGCCAGCCATGAGCAGGGCCGCCTGTTCGGCGCGCCGGAGGGCGGGCAGGGCACCGCCGTGTGGTACAACGGCCAGGAGCTGATCGGCCTGTACCAGACCGTCCGGGAGCCGGACGCCCTGCGCATCACCTGGTACGCCATGGACCCCATGTGGCGGGGCCGCCGCCAGGGGATCCCGCCTATGGGCCAGATCATCCAGCAGGGGCGGCGGCTGGGCCTGCCTTACCTGCGGCTGACCTGCACCGACGAGAGCCTGCGTCCCTTCTGGCAGCGCCTGGGCTTTCGGGGCGACGGGGCGGAGCTGGAAAAGGATATCCGCCTGCAGATTCCCGACCTGCGGCAGTGGGTCATGGAGTGATCATATCCGAAAAAACGCACCCTCAGCAAGCGGCAAAAGTGCCACTTGCTGAGGGTGCTGCTTCTTTATGGCTGGGTGTTACGCCTGGTTCGTCTCGCTGAAGCTCTCCTCCAGCTGCCGCAGGCCTGCCTCCATCTCCTGGAAGCCGGACAGGTCCGGCTCTGCCAGGGTCTGCTGGGCCAGGGCCAGCTTCTGGCAGAACTGGTGGTTCAGCTCGGCATACTTGGCCCGGGACTGGGCGCACCAGTCCTCCTGCTGCCGGGTCAACTGCCGCAGCTGCTCGATGGCCTTGGCCCGGAACTCCTCCGTCCGCCGGTGGGCGCTGATCTCGATATCGGCGATGTGGTCCTTCAGGGACTGATACTCCGCCGCCTGGGCACGGAGGTACTCCGTTTCCTTCTGGAGCTTCTGGGCCTGCTCCTGGAGCTCCCGGAGCTGTGTCTGCAATTGCAGGCAGGTGTCCGCCGCCGCGCTGTTTTCCAGCACCGCCCGGCGCAGGGTATTCAGCTCGGCCTCCATGGCGCGGTTGCGCTCCTGCAGGCCGTGGTTTTCCTCCTCCAGAGCGGAGACCCGCTGCTGATTTTCCCGGGAGGTCTGCTGGATATAGCTGACCACGTCCTCCCGGTCGAAGCCGCCGAATAACGCTGTTTTGAAATTGGTGTTCATTCCATAGCCCCCCGCTATCCCGTAAATTTGTACACAGTATAGCACAGGGCCCCGACAAAATCAACCGTTTTTCCCGATCATGCCGTAAAGAGCCTCCAGGGCGTCAGACAGGGTGCCCAGCCGGTCAATGAGCCCCAGCTCCACCGCCTGGCTGCCGTACAGAATGGTGCCCACGTCGTTGGACATGTCCCCGTCGGCCAGCATCAGCCGGCGGAAGTCGTCCTGGGTGATGCGGCTGTGCCGGGCCACGAAGGACACGATGCTCTCTTGCACCCGCTCAAAATACCGATAGGACTGGGGTGCGGCGATCATCAGGCCGCTCATGCGCACCGGGTGCACCGTCATGGACGCCGAGGGCACGATGAAGGTCTGCTGTCCGGACACCGCCAGGGGGATGCCGATGGAGTGTCCGCCGCCCAGCACCAGGGTCACCGTGGGCTTGGTCATACCGGCCACCATCTCCGCAATGGCAAGGCCCGCCTCAATGTCGCCGCCCACGGTGTTCAGCAGGAGCAGAACGCCGTCCACCTCCTCCGACTGCTCCAGATGGGCCAGAAGGGGCAGAACGTGCTCATATTTGGTGGTTTTCGTGTTATTGGGGGCCAGGCTGTGGCCCTCCACCTGGCCGATGATGGTCAGGCAGTATATGCTGCCCCGGCTGCTTTCCACCAGGGCCGCGCCCAGGTCGTAAAGACGCGGGGCGCTCTGGTCGCCGGACTGCTCCGGCTGCTGATTGGGTTCCTCCGTCATGGAACGCACCTCCTTATCGGAGATAGCATGTGCATTCCCGGCGAAAACATGCAGGGCGGCTCAGTGTCCGGCGTGGAGCTTCCGGAACTCCGAGGGCAGCATACCGAACACCTTTTTGTACTCGGCGGAGAACTTGCTCTGGCTCTCGTATCCCACTGCCCGGGCCACCTGGGCCAGGCTGTCGCCGGACTCCAGCAGCAGGGCCGACGCCTTTTCCATCCGGTGCTGCCGGATGTGGGCGGCGATGGAGCTGCCGTACTCCGCCTTGAACAGCTCCTTCATGGTGGAGGGATTCATCAGGAACCGGCGGGACAGCTGCTCGATGGTGATGCGGCTGTCCAGGTTTTCCGTCAGCAGCTGGTGGACCTGGTGGATGATCTCCCGCTGCTGGGGCGTCAGGCCGGCGGCGTGCTCCCCGGCGTGGGCGTCCACCGGCGGCAGGTGGGGTGCATGGGGCATGGCCTCCTCCCGGGGGCAGGTGACCTCCACCGTCCGCTCGATGACCTGGTGCAGCAGTCCCGCCACCTCCGTGTCCGCCGCCCGGTAATAGACCTCCTTGCCAATCCGGCGGCTGACCACCAGGCCGCTGTCCTTCAGCTGCCGCAGATGGTGGGAGGCGGCGGGACTGCTCATGCCTACCAGCGCCGCCAGATTCACCACGCACTCCTCGCAGTGGCACAGCAGCCAGAAAATCCGCACCCGGTTGGCATCGGACAGCAGGCGGCACAGGCCCGCCACCGCCTGAAAGCTCTCCGCCTCCTGCATGCAATGCTCCAGCCGGGACAGGTCCCGGTCATTTCCGTGCCGGTGGGGCAGCTCCGTATATTCCATAGCGCACACGCTCCTTCATCATTTTCCCGTTCGGCAGTTCTTTTCGCCCGAACGGCAGGAAAGGGGCAAAGACCGTTGACTTTCCCCGTTTCGTCCATTATAGTACAGTCATCAAGATTAAACAAGTGCTTAATGGTTGAATGCACCGGCCATTGGGCAGGAAAAGGAGTTTGCCATGAAAAAGACCTATCAGATCGAAGTGGACTGCGCCAACTGCGCCAACCTGATGGAGGAGGCCGCCAAGAAAACCGAGGGCGTTGAAAGCGCCGTGGTGAATTTCATGACCCAGAAGATGATCGTGGAGTTCCGGGAGGGGACGGACCCCAAGACGGTGATGAAGGCCGTTCTGAAGAACTGCAAAAAGGTCGAGGACGACTGCGAGATCTATCTGTGAAACACAACGCGTGCCGGAAGCCATTCCGGCACGTCTGCTGAAGGAGGGGAAGAAGCATGACCAAGAAGCAAAAAAAGATGCTCTGCCGCATCATCGTCACGGCGGTGCTGGTCCTGGCCATCCGGCTGTTTTCCATCGGGGGCTTGCCCGGGACGCTGCTGTATCTGGCGGCGTACCTGATCATCGGCTATGACATTCTCCGCAAGGCCGGCAAGGGCATCCTCCGGGGCCAGGTGTTCGACGAGAACTTCCTGATGGCCGTGGCCACCGTGGGCGCCATCGGCCTGGCGTTTTACGAGAAAAGCGGCGACTTCATGGAGGCCGTGGCCGTGATGCTGTTCTATCAGATCGGCGAGCTGTTCCAGAGCTACGCTGTGGGCAAGAGCCGCCGGAACATCACCGCTCTGATGGACATCCGCCCCGACTATGCCAACATTGAGCAGGACGGACAGCTGACTCAGGTGGACCCGGACGATGTGCCCGTGGGGGCCGTCATCGTGGTCCAGCCCGGCGAGAAGGTCCCCCTGGACGGCGTGGTGCTGGAGGGGACCTCCACCCTGAACACCGCCGCCCTCACCGGCGAGAGCCTGCCCCGGGATGTCACCGGCGGCGACGAGATCGTCAGCGGCTGCATCAACATGACCGGCGTGCTGAAGATCCGCACCACCAAAGCCTTCGGCGAGTCCACCGTGTCCAAGATTCTGGAGCTGGTGGAAAATTCCAGCTCCCACAAGTCCAAGTCCGAGAACTTCATCTCCAAGTTCGCCCGGGTGTATACCCCCGCCGTGTGCGGGGCGGCCCTGGCCCTGGCGGTACTGCCGCCGGTGTTGCGTCTGCTGACGGGGCTTGACGGCGACTGGGGCACCTGGCTGTACCGCGCCCTGTCCTTCCTGGTGGTCAGCTGCCCCTGCGCCCTGGTGATCAGCATTCCCCTGAGCTTCTTTGCGGGCCTGGGCGGCGCCAGCCACGAGGGCATCCTCATCAAGGGCTCCAACTATCTGGAAACCCTGTCCAAAACCAAAACCGTGGTGTTTGACAAAACCGGCACCCTGACCCAGGGGGTGTTCGACGTCACCGGCGTCCACCACAATCAGCTTCCCCGGGAAAAGGTGCTGGAATACGCCGCCCTGGCGGAGTGCGCCTCCTCCCACCCCATCAGCAAGAGCCTGCAGCGGGCCCACGGCGGCCCCATTGACCGCCAGCGGGTCACGGATATCCGGGAATACAGCGGCAACGGCGTGGTGGCCAGGGTGGACGGTGTCAACGTGGCCGTGGGCAACGATAAGCTCATGGATAAGCTGGGCATTGCCTGGCACGATTGCCACAGCGTGGGTACCATTATCCACCTGGCCCTGGACGGCCAGTACGCCGGCCATATTGTCATCTCCGATGTGGAGAAGCCCCACGCTAAGGATGCCATCGCCGCCCTGAAGCGTATCGGCGTGGAAAAAACCGTGATGCTCACCGGTGACCGGGCCAAGGTGGCGGATCACGTGGCGCAGGATCTGGGGGTGGACGAGGTGCACAGCGAGCTGCTGCCTGCTGATAAGGTATCCCAGGTAGAGCGGCTGCTGAGCCGGGCCGGCGGCAAGCTGGCCTTTGTAGGCGACGGCATCAACGACGCACCGGTGCTGTCCCGGGCCGATATCGGCATCGCCATGGGAGCCATGGGCTCCGACGCGGCCATCGAGGCGGCGGACGTGGTGCTGATGGACGACGATCCCCTGAAGATCGCCAAGGCCATCCGTATCTCCCGCAAGTGCATCCGCATCGTATATGAGAACATCGCCTTTGCCCTGATTGTCAAGGCCCTGTGCCTGCTGCTGGTGGCCGTGGGCGCGGCCAACATGTGGGCCGCGATCTTCGGCGACGTGGGCGTGATGGTCATCGCCGTTCTCAACGCCATCCGTGCTTTGCGGGTAAGCAAGCTGTGATGAAACCACAAATTAAATAAGATCATGCCCGGTGCATTGCACCGGGCATGATCTTATTTTGCGGCTTTACTTTTTCTTAGCGTAGGGGGTGTTCTCCAGCGGCAGGGTCAGACGACGCTGGCCATCCAGCCGGTAATAGGCGTCGGCAATGGCGGGGGCCGTGGGGATGGAGGTGATCTCACCGATGCCGATGGCGCCGCCTGCTACCTTCAGGCCGGGCTTTTCCACCACGATGGCCTGGATCTCCGGCGGGATCTGATTGGCCCGGAACAGGCCCAGGGTGCCATATCTGGCAGTGGGCTTGCAGGTGTCGTCAATGGGATACTGCTCTGTCAGCGCATAGCCCATGCTCATGACCACGCCGCCCTCGATCTGCCCCTCGCAGCTGAGAGGGTTCACAGCCTTGCCCACGTCGTGAGCGGCCACCAGCATCTTGATGCGGCCGGTCTCCCGATCCAGGATACACATCTGGGTGGCGTAGCCGTAGGCCACATGGCTGACGGGGTTGGGTACGTCCGCGCCCAGGGGGTCTGTCTTGGCCAGATACTCGCCGTAAAACTCCTGTCCGGCCAGGTCCCGGAGGGCCTTGCCCTCCAGCGCGGCGCAGAGCTTTTCGCAGGCCCGGCGGGTGGCCTCGCCGGTGACCAGGGTCTGGCGGGAGCCGGAGGTGTCGCCGGAATCCGGGGCGATCCAGGTGTTGCTGCGCTCATAGACGATGTCGTCCCGGTGGAGGCCGGTGTTGGTGACCACCACCTGCACCAGCACGGTGCCCAGTCCCTGGCCGATGCAGGACGCGCCGGAGTAAATATGCACCTTGCCATCGTCCTCGACGATGAGCTTGCAGCGGCCCCAATCGGGGATGCCCACGCCCACACCGGCGTTTTTCATGGCGCAGGCGATGCCCACGGGGTCGCCGCTGCGAACGGCCTCGTCATAGGCGGGCTTGATGGCCTCCAGCGTCTCCACCAGGCCCGTGGACTCATCCACGATCTGGCCGTTGGGCAAAACGCCGCCGGGGCGGATGGCATTGCGATAACGGATCTCCCAGGGGCTGATGCCCACCAGATCCGCCATCTCGTTGAGCAGCGTCTCCGTGCAGAAGCAGGTCTGGGTCACGCCAAAGCCCCGGAAGGCCCCGGCGGGAGGATTGTTGGTGTAATACGCGCGGCCCTCGATCTCGAAGTTTTCATAGGCATAGGGCCCCGCCGCATGGGTGCAGGCCCGCTCCAGCACCGGCCCGCCCAGAGAGGCAAAGGCGCCGGTGTCGGACACCACGCTGGCCTTGACGCCCTGGATGATGCCGTTTTCGTCGCAGCCCATGGTGAAGTCCATGTCGAAGCTGTGGCGCTTGGGGTGGACCAGGATGGACTCCTGGCGGGAGAGCTTTACCTTCACCGGCACACGGGCCACATACGCCAGCAGGGCGGCATGGTGCTGGACGGACATGTCCTCCTTGCCGCCGAAGCCGCCGCCCACCAGCATATTCTGGACCTGGCAGTGGTCATAGTCCACCCCCAGCATGGCGGCGCACTCGTGCATGGTGGTGTGCGCGCTCTGGTCCGAGGTCAGCAGCTTCACGCCGCCGTTTTCCAGGGGCAGAGCAACGCAGCACTCCGGCTCCAGGAAGGCGTGCTCGGTCCAGGGGGTGTGGAAGTGCTGGGTCAGCACATATTTTGCATTCTTGATAGCGCCGTCTGCGTCGCCCCGGGAGACGTGCTTATAGGCCTGGACGTTGTTCTCGTCCCCCTCGAACACCAGGGGCGCGTCCGGGGCGGCGGCCTCCCGGGGACTATGCACGGCAGGGAGGACCTCATACTCCACCTTCACCAGCTTCTTGGCGGCCTCCAGGGTCTCCTGGTCCCGGGCGCAGATCAGGGCCACGGAGTCCCCCAGATAGTGGGTGATCTCGCCCACGCCGATCAGGGTGGGCTGGTCCTTCTTCAGGTGGCCCACGTTGACCTTGCCAGGGATGTCCTTCTGGGTCAGTACGCACACCACGCCGGGCAGGGCCTGGGCGGCGCTGACGTCGATGGACAGGACCCGGGCCCGGGCGTACCGGCTGCGCACCGCGCCGCCGTAGCACATCCCGTCCACATACACGTCGTCGGGGTACTGGCCGGTGCCCAGCACCTTTTCCTCCACGTCCAGCCGGTGGACCCGGCTGCCCATTTTCCAGTCATCGGCGGAGGCCTTCGGCAGCTTCCCCTCCCGGAAAATCTTGGCCGCCAGCAGGATGCCGTCGATGATCTTCACATAGCCGGTGCAGCGGCAGATGTTGTTGCGGATGGCGAAGGCGGCCTCCTCCCGGGTGGGATCGGGATTCACGTCCAGCAGCCCCTTGGCGGAGATGACCATGCCGGGGATGCAGAAGCCGCACTGAACGGCTCCCGCCTCGCCGAAGGCGAAGGTATACACCTGCTTTTCCCAATCGGAAAGGCCCTCCACCGTGAGAACGGTCCGCCCCTCCAGCCGGTCGGTCTGGGGGATGCAGGCCTTGGTGGGCTTGCCGTCGATGAGGACGTGGCAGGTGCCGCAGGCAC
>ERZ779729.2549-NODE-2549-length-10499-cov-5.495308_pt1 | contig 10499 bp, 10 predicted proteins | sample MGYA00511072_ERZ779729 | MGnify/ENA primary metagenome ERZ779729 (study PRJEB29588, sample SAMEA2156675) | human gut metagenome | biome: human gut; feature: human-associated habitat; material: faeces | place: Denmark | collected 2008/2010 ...
GGGTGCGGCTGGCCGCGCCCTATGACCGGGAGGGGCCGTTTCCCCTGACGGAGCTGTTCTGCCTGGCCCGGATCCGGGCCATGGACGGAGGCCTCTGGGCGGAATATCGCTTTGAGGACGGGTATCCTGTGCCGCCGGAGGAAAATTGAAATTTGCATATTCCGCCGCCATGTGCTATAATAAGCTGAACATTATCGCCATAGAGGAGGAATATGCCCATGAGATGTCCCTATTGCGGCTATCGCGAGAGCAAGGTGGTGGATTCCCGTCCCGCCGACGAGGGGGCCAGCATCCGCCGCCGGAGGGAGTGCCTGTCCTGCGAGAAGCGCTTCACCACCTATGAGACCGTGGAATATCTGCCCATGGTGGTGATCAAGAAGGACGGCAGCCGCCAGAGCTTCGACCGCAGCAAGGTGCTGCGGGGCATCCAGCGCTCCTGCGAAAAGCGCCCGGTGTCCGCGGCGGACATGGAGCGCATGGCCAGCGAGATCGAGCAGGAGCTGCAGAACTCCCTGGAGCGGGAGGTCAGCACCGTGGCTATCGGCGAAAAGGTCATGGAGAAGCTGAAAAAAGCCGACGAGGTGGCCTATGTCCGGTTCGCCTCGGTGTATCGCCAGTTCAAGGATATCAACACCTTCATGAGCGAGCTGAACAAGCTCCTGAGTGAGAAGTAAGGGCTACAGAATGTTCCGCAGGCTCAGGCGCTCCAGTTCGTCCAGCTGCTGCAGCTGCTGGCGCAGCTGGGCCAGCTCCGGCAGCAGGTCGTCCCCCTGCCGCAGGCGGCACAAGGTCCGGCAGCGGGTCAGCGTCACCTGGGCTGCGTCCAGGGTCTCGTGGTGGATGACCACATGGAGGAAGTCCTGGGCCGACTCCCAGTCGGCGGACAGGGCGTCCATGGCCTCCCGGGCCATGTCCCAGCGCTCCTGCTCCGCCAGCTGGGCGATCCGGTCCGCCTGGTCCATCCACCGGTTGGTCCGGCGGTTCAGAGCCGCCGCGTTGAGAATGCACAGGGCCAGCAGCACCGCCAGCACCAGTGAGGGCACGATCAGAAACCGCTTCATACGTCCTCCTTGGCCTGGCAGATCACGTTGCCCCCCTGGTCCAGGGACAGGAGAAACACCTGAGACGGGTCCGTCAAGTGCTCCCGCTTCAGCTGCTGCCGCAGCCACGCGTCGTCCACGTCCATTTTCTTCATATTGTCCCGCAGCAGCCGCCCGTCGTTGATCAGCAGCACCGGAAGAAGCTGCTCCGTGACGTTCAGGGACAGCTGACGGGGCGTTACCGGCTGGGCCTGGGACCGCAGAAGCACCGACACCTGGCCGCTGGTCTCCAGGACGGCGCACTGCACGTCCTTCAGGTCGGTGACCCCCTGGCCCCGCAGCTCCTCCAGAAGCTCGTCCACCGTCATGCGGTTGTGGCGCATGGCCCGCTGCTGGAGCTTCCCGTACCGGACGACGATGGCCGGTTCCCCGCAGATCAGGGACCGGAACCGCCCGCTGCGGAAGCTGATATAGCTTAAAAGCGTGGTCAGGGCCAGCAGGGTCAGAATGGGCACCACGCCGTTGATCAGCGGCGAGTCGAAGTCCTGCATGGGCACCGACGCCAGGTCCGACAGCAGCATGGTCAGCACCAGCTCAATGGGCTCCAGCTCGCCGATCTGGCGCTTGCCGGTCAGGCGCAGCCCCGCGATCAGCAGCAGATACAGGATGATGGTGCGGAAAAAAGCAGTGGCCATGAGCATTCCCCCTTCTATGGCCAGTATGCGCCGATGAGAGAAAGTTATACCGAGGCAACCGGCCCCAGGCCGTTTGATATACAGAACGCAGAACCGGAGAAAGGAGGTACCCCGGGAAAATCCCATACCAAGCGCCATGTGCCTGCCCTTCCGGCAGGATAACGAGGAGGAGAGAGGATCGAACCTTCGGCGGGAGCTCTCCCGCGCCGTCCGGGCGCGCACGCAGCGGGCAAATATGCGGGTGACCGCAAAACAGAGACGCTGCGACCGGAAATCGAGGCAAATTGTCTGCGTATTTGTCCTCCCCATTATCAGAAATCAGGAGGAATCATCAATATGTGTGGAATCGTAGGATATGTTGGCCATCAGGAGGCCGCCCCCATTCTGCTGGACGGGCTGGAGCGGCTGGAATACCGGGGCTATGACTCCGCCGGTATCGCCGTGTGCGGCGATGGCGTGCTGCGCCTTTGCAAGAAAAAGGGCCGGGTGGCGGCTCTGCGGGAGCTGACCCATGACGGCGGGGACCTGCCCGGCACCCTGGGCATCGGACACACCCGCTGGGCCACCCACGGCGAGCCCAACGACGTCAACGCCCATCCCCATATGAGCCAGAGCGGCAAGTTCGCCGTGGTCCACAACGGCATCATCGAAAACTTCATCACCCTGAAGGAGGAGCTGCAGCAGAAGGGCTATGTGTTCCAGTCCGAGACGGACACGGAGGTGGTGGCCCAGCTGCTGGACTATTACTACAGCGATTGCGGCGACTTTTTCGAGGCCATGAACCGCCTGCTGCACGCGGTGGACGGGGCCTATGCCCTGGGCATTATCTGCGCCGACTATCCCGACCGGCTGGTGGCCGCCCGGAAGGACGCCCCCCTGCTGCTGGGCTTCGGCGATGGGGAGAACTTCATCGCCTCCGACGTGACGGCCCTGATCCGCCACACCCGGGACATCGCCTATATGGACGACGGGGAGCTGGCCATTCTGTCCCGCAGCGGCATCCGGGTATACGACCGCCAGCTGCGCCCGGTGGAGAAGAAGCACCACCATGTGGACTGGGAGGTGGACGCCGCCGAAAAGGGCGGCTACGCCCACTTCATGCTCAAGGAGATCATGGAGCAGCCCGCCGCCATCCGCAAGGCCACCGCTGCCCGGATCCAGGGGGGCCGCGTGGTGCTGCAGGACCTGACCATGACCCCGGAGCAGATCCGGGCCATGGGCCGCATCTACATCGTGGCCTGCGGCTCGTCCTACCACGTGGGCATGGTGGGCAAATATAACCTGGAGCGGATGCTGCGGCGCAGCGTGGAGGTGTGCCTGGCCTCCGAGTTCCGGTATGCCGACCCCATCGTGGGGGAGGGGGACCTGGTCATCGTCATCAGCCAGTCCGGCGAGACCCTGGACACCATGGCCGCCCTGCGGGAGGCCAAGAAGCGGGGCGCCCGCATTCTGTCCATCGTCAACGTGGTGGGCTCCTCCATCGCCCGGGAGTCCGACGACGTGCTGTATACCTGGGCCGGGCCGGAGATCGCCGTGGCCACCACCAAGGCCTACAGCACCCAGATGGCGGTGCTGAACCTGCTGGGCCTGTATTTCGGCGAGGTCATGGGCACCGTGGACTATGAGACCTACACCGCCATGGTCCGGGATATCCTGGCCCTGCCGGAGAAGCTGGAGCAGGTGCTGGCCCAGGCGGACCGGATCCGGGAGATGGCCAAGGATTTCGCCGGACGGGACGACGTGTTCTTCATCGGCCGGAACCTGGACTATGCCCTGAGCATGGAGGGCAGCCTGAAGCTCAAGGAGATCAGCTATATCCACTCCGAGGCCTACGCCTCCGGTGAGCTGAAGCACGGCACCATCTCCCTGATCGAGGAGGGAACGCCGGTCATCGCCCTGAGCACCTACGGGCCTCTGTTTGACAAGGCCATGAGCAACGTGGTGGAGGTCCAGGCCCGGGGCGCCAACGTCCTGGCCCTGACCACTGAGACCCACCGGGACGCCATGGCCGCCCGGACGCCCCGGGTGCTGACGGTGCCGGACGTGGAGCCTATGCTGCTGCCCCAGCTGGGGGTGGCTCCCCTGCAGCTGCTGGCGTACTACATCGCCCTGGAGCGGGGCTGCGACATCGACAAGCCCCGGAACCTGGCCAAGAGCGTCACCGTGGAGTAAAAATCGCAATACACCGAGGGAATTATGAACAACATCAGAATCGTACCCATGACGGCGGACCATCTGGACGCCCTGGAGCAGCTGGAGCGCACCTGCTTCTCCCGGCCCTGGTCCCGGAAGATGCTGGCCGAGGAGCTGGACAACCAATGCGCCGCCTTTTTAGTGGCGGAGGACGCCGCCACCGGCCAGGTGATCGGCTATGCCGGGCTGCTGGTGGCCGCCGACGAGGGGTACATCACCAATGTGGCGGTGTTTCCCCCGTATCGCCGCCGGGGCGCGGCGGGAAAGCTCCTGGACGTGTTCCTGCGCTTTGCCCGGGCCAACCATCTGGCGTTTTTGACCTTAGAGGTGCGGCCCAGCAACGCCGCCGCCATCGCCCTGTATACCCGGTTCGGCTTCCGGGAGGCCGGACGCCGCCGGAACTACTATGACCTGCCCAAGGAGGACGCCCTGATCCTGACCCGGACCTTTGAGGAGGATGACCAGTGAATATTTTAGCCTTTGAATCCTCCTGCGACGAGACCGCTGCGGCGGTGGTGCGGGACGGGCGGACGGTGCTGTCGGATGCCATTTTGTCCCAGGCGGATATGCACGCGCTGTATGGCGGCGTGGTGCCGGAGATCGCCTCCCGGAAGCACGTGGAGGCCATTGCCGGGCTGTCGGACCAGGCGCTGCGGGAGGCGGGCCTGACCCGGCGGGACATTGACGCCGTGGCCGTGACCTACGCCCCGGGCCTTATCGGCGCGGTGCTGGTGGGGGTCAGCTTCGCCAAGTCCGCCGCCTATGCCCTGGGGGTGCCCCTGATTCCGGTGCACCACGTCCGGGGCCACATCGCCGCCAATTATCTGGCCTTTCCGGAGCTGGAGCCGCCGTTTCTGGCCCTGGCCATGTCCGGCGGCAACACCCTGATCGTGGACGTGAAGGGCTACACGGATATGGAGGTCCTGGGTGCCACCCGGGACGACGCGGCAGGGGAGTGCTTCGACAAGGCCGCCCGGGTGCTGGGCCTGCCGTACCCCGGCGGGGAGCCCATGGACCAGCTGGCCGCCCGGTCACCGGGCGGGAAATACGTCCTGCCCCGGGCCCATGTGGAGAGTGCGCCCCTGGACATGAGCTTCTCGGGCCTGAAAACCGCCGTGGTGAACCTGGCCCACAACGCCCAGCAGAAGGGGGAGCCTCTGGACGCCGCCGCCCTGGCCCATGACTTCAACCAGGCGGTGTCCGACGAGCTGGTGCCCCGGGCCATGGAGGCGGCAAAGCAGACTGGCCGCACCGTGCTTTGCGCCGCCGGCCGGTGCATCGTGGCCGCCGGAGGGGTGGCCGCCAACACCATCATCCGGGGAGACCTGGAGAGGGCCTGTGAAAAGGCCGGGTACCGCCTGTACCTGCCGCCCCTGCGGCTGTGCGGCGACAACGGCGCCATGATCGGGGCCCAGGGATACTATGAGTATCTGGCGGGCCGCCGGGCGGGGCTGGACCTGAACGCCTACGCCACCATGGAGCTGGACGACATCTTCTATTGAGAAAAAGCGCCCCCGGCGGATTTCCGCCGGGGGCGCTTTGCACGGATCTGCCTGTTTCGTTTTGTCCCGCTTCCGCCCGGGACAAAACCGGCCCTGCCCGGGACGTCCCTCTTTGTCCCGGGACGGCTTCCCCCGGATTGACGGCGGGGCGGCGGGTGTGTTATACTGGGGGCAAATCCAATTTACGGAGGGAAACCATCATGGAAGTTACCCAGCGTTTTCTGAAATATGTGTCCTTCGACACCACCTCCAGCGAGACGTCGGACACCGTCCCCACCACCGACCACCAGAAGGTTCTGGGCCGGTATCTGGCCCAGGAGCTGGCAGAGCTGGGCCTGGAGGGGGCCCACATGGACGACAACGGCTATGTGTATGCCCTGCTGCCCGCCACCCCCGGGTGCCAGGCTCCGGCCCTGGGCCTCATCGCCCACATGGACACCTCCCCCGCCGTCAGCGGGGCGGACATCCATCCGGAGATCGTCACCTATCAGGGCGGGGACCTGCCCTTGAAGAAGGCCGGGAGCCTGAAGGTGAAGGACTTCCCCTTCCTGGAGCGGTACATCGGCCAGGAGCTGATCGTCACCGACGGCACCACCCTGCTGGGAGCCGACGACAAGGCCGGCGTGGCGGAGATCGTCACCGCCTGCGAATACCTGCTGGCCCATCCGGAGGTCCCGCACCGGGCCATCGCCGTGTGCTTCACCCCCGACGAGGAGGTGGGCAAGGGCGCCGATCACTTTGATCCGGAAAAGTTCCCCGCCCAGGCGGCCTACACCGTGGACGGCGGCGAGCTGGGGGAGATCGAGTACGAGAACTTCAATGCCGCCGCCGTGACCCTGACGGTGGAGGGCGTGAACATCCATCCCGGCTCCGCCAAGAACAAGATGAAAAATGCCATCCTGCTGGCCAACCAGTTCATCTCCCTGCTGCCTGCGGCGGAGGCTCCCGCCCACACGGAGGGCTACGAGGGCTTCTACCATGTGACGGACCTGGCCGGAAACGAGAGCCAGGTGGTGCTGCACGCCATCATCCGGGACCACGACCTGGAGAAGTTCAACGCCCGGAAGGCCTTTGTGGAGCGGCTGACCGCCTATCTGAACGATCAGTGGGGCCAGGGCACCTTCCGCCTGGACATGAAGGACAGCTATTACAACATGAAGGAGAAGATCCGGCCCCATATGGAGCTGATCGAAAACGCCAAGGCCGCCATGGAGGCCGTGGGCGTGGAGCCGGTAATCGTTCCCATCCGGGGCGGCACCGACGGGGCGCGGCTCTCCTGGGAGCGGGACATTCCCTGCCCCAACCTGTGCACCGGCGGTGCAAACTTCCACGGCGTCCATGAGTTCATCCCCGTGCCGTCCATGGAAAAGATGGTGCAGGTGCTGGTGGAGCTGGTGAAGGCGTAAAACACTTTGTTCAAAAAGGGCTTTGCTCTTTTGGGACAGTTAATCATGCCCGGCGGCTTTTGCCGCCGGGCATGATTTTTACTTTTCGATGACCACCTTGTCGTCCTTCAGACGGACGTGGGCGGTGTCGCCGGACTTCAGCTGACCATCCAGCATCTGTTCGGCCACCACGTCCTCCACTTCATTCTGGAGGGTGCGGCGCAGGGGACGGGCGCCGTAGCGGGAATCGAAGCCGTCCTTGGCCAGAGCGGCCACGGCATCGTCGTCCGCCTGGAGGGTGATGCCCTGGGCGGCCATGCGGCTGCCGATGGTATCCAGCATCCGGCGGGCGATGCTGCGGATGTTCTCCTCCGTCAGCTGGTGGAACACGATGATCTCGTCGATACGGTTCAGGAACTCCGGACGGAAGGTCTGGCGCAGCTCCGCCATAACGGCGTCCTTGATGCGTGCAAACCGCTCCTCCTCGGTGCGCTTGGCCGCCTCACCGCTGCCGTCAAAGCCCAGAGGCGTGTCGGCGGCGGTAATATTCTTGGCCCCCACGTTGGAGGTCATGACGATGATGGTGTTCTTGAAGTCCACCCGGCGGCCCTGGGAGTCGGTGACAATGCCATCCTCCAGAATTTGCAGCAGGATGTTCCACACATCGGGGTGGGCCTTCTCGATCTCGTCGAACAGCACCACGGAATAGGGCTTACGGCGCACCTTTTCCGTCAGCTGGCCGCCCTCCTCGTGACCCACGTATCCGGGAGGCGAACCCACCAGACGGGACACCGTGTGCTTCTCCATGTACTCGGACATGTCGATGCGGATCATGGCATTCTCGTCGCCGAACATGGCCTCGGCCAGGGTCTTGCACAGCTCGGTCTTGCCAACGCCAGTGGGGCCCAGGAACAGGAAGGAGCCGATGGGCCGCTTGGGATCCTTCAGACCCACACGGCTGCGGCGGATGGCCTTGGCCACGGCGGCCACGGCCTCGTCCTGGCCCACCACCCGCTCATGCAGGACCTTCTCCAGCTGCAGCAGCCGCTGGCTTTCGTCTTCCGTCAGGCGGGTGACGGGAATGCCGGTCCAGCCGGCCACCACCTTGGCGATGTCGTCCTCGGTGACGGTGCCGCGGTTGGCGGACATCTGCTTGTGCCACTTGTCGCGCTCAATTTCCACCTGCTCCTGATAGTCCTTCTCGATATCCCGCAGCTGGGCGGCCTTCTCGAAGTCCTGGGCGGTGACGGCCTCCTCCTTCTCCCGGTGCAGGGCGGCGATCTTCTCCTCCAGATCCTTCAGATCGGGGGAGGCGGACTCGGCGGACATACGCACCTGGCTGGCGGCCTCGTCCATCAGGTCGATGGCCTTGTCCGGCAGGAAACGGTCGTTGATATACCGGCGGGACAGCCGCACGGCGGCCTCCAGGGCCCCGTCGGTGATGGTCAGGTGATGGTGGGCCTCATACTTGTCCCGCAAGCCCTTCAGGATCTCCAGCGTGGCCTCGGGAGAGGGCTCGCCCACGGTGATGGGCTGGAACCGGCGCTCCAGGGCGGCGTCCTTCTCAATGTACTTGCGGTACTCGTTGAGGGTGGTGGCGCCGATGACCCGGATCTCGCCCCGGGACAGAGCAGGCTTGAGGATGTTGGCGGCGTCCACCGCGCCCTCGGCGGAGCCTGCGCCCACGATGGTGTGCAGCTCGTCGATGAACAGGATGACGTTGCCGGCCTTCTTCACCTCGTTGATGGTGTTCTTGATGCGCTCCTCAAACTCGCCCCGGTACTTGGTACCGGCCACCATGCCGGACAGGTCCAGGGACAGGACCCGCTTGTCCAGCAGGTCCTCGGGCACGTCGGCGGCCACGATGCGCTGGGCCAGGCCCTCGGCGATGGCGGTTTTGCCCACGCCGGGCTCACCGATCAGCACGGGGTTGTTCTTGGTGCGGCGGGACAGGATCTGGATGACCCGGGCGATCTCCTTTTCCCGGCCGATGACAGGGTCCAGCTTCCCGCTGCGGGCGGCCTCGGTCAAATCGCGGGTAAACTCCGCCAGAGCGCCGCCCTTCTTGCCGTCCTCCCGGGAGGGAGCGGCGGAATTGCCGCCTGCGGCGGCTGCGGCCCGGGGCGCTTCGTTGATCTTTTTCACCACGGCGCTGTACAGCTTCTTGGGGTCGATGCCCACGGTGCGCAGCACCCGGATGGCCATATTGTTGCCCTCACGCAGCAGGCCCATCAGCAGATGCTCGGTACCAATGTAGCCCGCGCCGGTGCGGGACGCTTCGGACACGGCCAGCTCCACGGCGCTCTTGGCCCGGGGGGTCAGCCCCTGGGAGGGAGCCGCGCCGGAAAGGCCGGTGCCCACGCTGCGATGCAGCACATCGCAGATCATATCATCGGTGAGGCCCGCTTCCTCCAGGACGCGGTGGGCAATGCCCTCCTCCTCACGCATCAGGCCCAGCAGCAGGTGCTCGCTGCCCACATAGCCGTGGCCCATTTCCTCGGCGGCCTCCTGGGCCAGCCGCAGGGATTCCTCCGCACGGGGGGTGAATTTATTTTCCATCATAGTTTACACTTCCTTTCGGTTGATCGGCGTAACGCTTACGCCTGGGGCAGGGACCGCAGCTGGTCCCGGAGCTTAGCGGCTTCCTCGAAGTTCTCGGTTTCCACGGCGTGGCGCAGCTGGGTCTCCAGGGCGTTGCGCTGGCGCTGGCGGCTGAGCTTCTCCCGCTCATCGCCCTGGACCAGGTTGTCCTCCCGGGGCTCCTCCGCCGCGCGGCGGGCCTGCTGGGTCACGTCCACGGGTTCCGGGAACTCCGTCAGCAGGCGGCTGCCGAAGCCGCCCAGCAGGGGCTCCAGCATCCGGAAGGGACGGGTGAAGAAATCGTCATCGTCCCAGAAGCTGCTCATCATGGGGCGGCGCATATCCTGCACCAGGCCCAGCTGACGGGCGCATTCGGGGCACAGATGGCTCTCCATGACCCGGCCGTTGATGTTGCTCTTATAGTAAAACGTTGCTTCGTTCTTTCCGCAGTTCTGACATTTCATAATGATTGCCTCCTTATTGAAAACTCAAACCAGGTGGATCAGCACCTGCTTGAAAATACTGGCCCGGAGATCGTCCCGCCGGTCCTTGGGAACGGAGCGGAGGGAATTGTCGGACACGGCCCACAGAAGGGTCTGCGCCACGTTCCGCTCCACCGCCTGGGATTGGACCAGGTTTGAAAGAATGGCCCGGGCGCTGGCCAGGTCCAGCGTATCGCCCACGGAGTTGATGACGTGCATCAAAAGCGTGTGGCGATCCACCTGCACCCGGGTGATGCGGATGTAGCCCCCGCCGCCCCGGCGCGACTCCACAATGTAGCCGTGCTCCGGAGAAAACCGGGTGGACATCACATAATTGATCTGGCTGGGGACGCAGCCAAAGCGTTGGGCCAGGTCGCTGCGCTGCAGCTCCAGAACCCCGTTGGCCTCCTCCAGCTCCGCCTGGATGAACCGGGCGATCATATCCGATGTACCCAAGCCCTTCACTTCCTTTCTGTTTCGATTCGGTCTATCTGACTTTGCCTTTCTTTGACCTTTGGCTATAGTATACCACCGGGTTTCAAAATGTCAATAGGATATTTTGACTTTCTTTGACCTTTTCTGTAAACAAATTGTAAACGAGAAAACCGCCGCCTGCGGAGGC
>ERZ779729.2555-NODE-2555-length-10471-cov-2.522369_pt1 | contig 10471 bp, 6 predicted proteins | sample MGYA00511072_ERZ779729 | MGnify/ENA primary metagenome ERZ779729 (study PRJEB29588, sample SAMEA2156675) | human gut metagenome | biome: human gut; feature: human-associated habitat; material: faeces | place: Denmark | collected 2008/2010 ...
CGCCCACGCCTGCGGCCTGCGCGCTTTGTTCTGCGGCTGCAACCATTTCGCTCGAGAGATCGGCGCCAACGGCGCGTGCGCCGAGCTCAGCGGCCAGAATCGCGAGAAAGCCCGTGCCTGTGCCGACGTCGAGCACTTCGATCTTGCGCTTGAAGGGGCGTTCTGCTTTTTTCTGCAGAGCTCGGATTTCCGGTTCAATTTCTGCCGACCATCGCGCTTTGAGCGGACCGGCCAGCTCAAAAGCGCGGGTCTTGCTGAAGCCTTGCGCTCGCTCGTCCCAGTAACGGCGAATGCGCGGTAGAAGGTCGGGGTCGTTGATTTCCTCGCGTGAAAGTCCTTCGGCACGAAGGCTTTCTTTGTCGGAAGTGATCTGCATGGTCGGCATCTCTAGAGAGGCTTGGGGAAAAAGAAGCCGGACATCTCCGGCGCATTTGTGATGATACCGATTGGCGCAGCGCCTGCCTTGCACGATGCGCTCGAAGCCTTGCACGGCAAAGGGCGAGGGCGCGCTCGCCGCCGGAGCGCGCCGCAGGCTGTTTTCCCTTCGCCAGCTTCATGAGAGGTAACCAAGCCGATGGAGCCAAGCTGAGGCAACAAAAAAGCCTCCGGCACAACCGAAGGCTCACTTTGAAAGGGCTTGAAAAGCCGCTTGAAATTGAATTGGCGTCCCCATCCGGATTCGAACCGGAGTTCGCAGCGTGAGGGGCTGCTGTCCTAGGCCTCTAGACGATAGGGACTTCAAGAGAAGACGAATTCTATGCTCTTTGATCAAATAATGCAAATCGAATTTTGACTTGCATTATTGCAGGGCGCTCAAGGCAACGAAAAAGCCGCCCGGAACGTTGCACTGTCGCGGGCGGCTTTTCCTAAGAATTACGCCTTTCAGGCGAGCGCGGCCTTGATGCGTTCGAGCACCTTGTCGCGGCCGATCAGGCAGAGCGTGATGTCTATCTGCGGCGTGCGGTCGGCGGCGCAGACAACGACGCGCAGGGGCGTGGCGAGCACCTTCATCGGGATGCCCTGTTCGGTCATCACGGCCTGGATGGCGTGGTAGACGTTCTCGGGCGTCACTTCCGAGAGCGCGGCGAGCTTTTCGCCGAAGAGCGCCAGTGCTTCACGGCCGCCCGAAGCGAGCGCCGCCGCTGCATCGGCGTCGACCTTCGGGTCGACGTAGAAGAAGAGGGCGCTCTCGGCGAGCTTTTCGAGCGTTGCGGAGCGGCTCTTGAGGAGCGCGCAGACTTCTGCGAGGCACGGCCCCTTCTCGATGCAGCCGCCGCGCGCTTCGATGCGCGGCTTCACGAGCTCGGCCAGGCGCTTGTCGTCAGCTTCCTTCATGTACTGCTGATTGAGCCAGTCGAGCTTCTTCCAGTCGATGCGGGCAGAAGCGCGCGAGCAGTCGGAGAGCTCGAAGATCTTCGCCAGTTCTTCGCGGGAGAACTTTTCCATGTTCCCGTGGCCCCAGCCGAGACGGGCGAGGTAATTGAAGATTGCTTCGGGGAGATAGCCCTGCTTTTCGTACTCGAGCACGGACACCGTGCCGTGGCGCTTCGAGAGCTTCTGGCCGTCCGGGCCGCAGATGAGGGGCAGGTGCGCAAAGACCGGCACTTCGGCGCCAAGCGCGTTGTAGATGTTGATCTGGCGCGGCGTGTTGTTGATGTGGTCGGCGCCGCGGATGACGTGGCTCACCTTCATGTCCCAGTCGTCGACGACGACTGCGAAGTTGTAGGTGGGGATGCCGTTGCGCATGATGATGAGGTCGTCGAGCTCGCTGTTGGCGACCGTGATCGGGCCGTAGACGGCGTCGTTCCACGTGACGGTGCCTTCATCCGGGTTGCGGAAGCGCACGACGGGCTTGACGCCTTCGGGAATGGGCTTGCCCTTGGCGTTTTCAGGACGCCAGCGGCCGTCGTAGCGGGGCTTGAGGCCGAGGCGCTTCTGCTCTTCGCGCATGGCGTCGAGCTCTTCGGGCGTGGCGTAGCAGTAGTACGCGTGGCCGGAGGCGAGCAGCTGATCGACGACTTCCTGGTAGCGGGCGAGACGGTCCATCTGATAGATGGGACCTTCGTCGTAGTCGAGGTTGAGCCACTTCATGCCGTCGAGAATGACCTGAACGGCTTCCTTCGTCGAACGGACCTGGTCGGTGTCTTCAATGCGCAGCAGGAACTTGCCGCCGAAGTGGCGGGCGACGGCCCAGCAGTAGATGGCGGTGCGCGCCGTGCCGAGGTGCATCATGCCCGTCGGACTCGGGGCGATGCGGGTGCGAATTTCTTTCATGACTCAAAAAAACGAAAGCTGCATCCGTTCGCAGCCGGCGCAGGTGCGGCGGTCTCGAGCGGAGCGTAAGGTAATCGGGGTGCCGGCGTCGGCGGCGCAATGGGGACGGCGTGCGTCGGCGTAAAGCGCCTTCCGGGCGCGAGCCGGACTTCTGCGGGACCGTCCGAATCGGGCGCTCCGAAGAAGAACCGTGAAAGTTGGCATTCTACTCGCAGCCGCATAGCAGCGTCTTAACGAATCGCACGATGCGCCTCGCAAAAGCAAAAGCGCCCGAGGGCGGCATGCACTCGGACGCTTTGCGCAAGGCTCTCAAGCGCGGCTAAGCGCTTTTATTCCTCCCAGTAGGCGTTGTAGAAGTCAAAGCCGCCGTCGGGGCGAAGCGAGAAGTTCTTGAGATGCACGCTCGCGCCTGCCGTATTTTCTTCGTAAAGGAGAAATGCCCACGGCGCATCATTCCAGACGAGGCGCTGCGCTTCGTCGTAGAGCGCCTGACGCTTCGCGGCATCGGTTTCAACCTGCGCCTTGTCGAGGATTTCGTCGAGCTTCGGATTGTTGTAGTAGGCGGAGTTCATGAACTTGGGCGGCGCTTCGCGGCTGTCGAGCACCGGGCGGATCGTGAGGTCCGGGTCCATCGTCGAATCGGCCCAGCCGATGTAGTAGAGGCGCGACTTGGCGTCGTCCGGGTTCTGCACGCTGTAGACCTCGCTCGTGCGCACGCCCGGCTCCAAGAGGCGCGTCGTCACCTTGATGCCGACCTGACGGAGCTGCTGCTGGATGAACTGCACGGCTTTCGAAGCGGTCGTGTTCGAGTAGCCTGACCAGAGCGTCGTTTCAAAGCCGTTCGGATACCCCGCTTCCTTCAGAAGTTCGCGCGCCTTCTTGGGATCATAAGGCCAGGGGCCCATCTTGAGGCTCGTCGGGAGCTTCGGGGGAATGATGCCCGACATCGGCACGGCGTAGCCTGCATAGGCCACTTTGCAGAGCGCCTCCTTGTTGATGGCGTAGTTGATGGCTTCGCGAACGCGCTTGTCGGTAAAAGGCTTCACGCGGTTGTTGATCGAGAGGTAGCGCGACATGAGCGACGGCATCGACTGGATGACAATCGATTTGTCTTCCTTGAGCTGCGCGATCTGTTCGAGCGGCATGGGCGAGACGTACTGCGCTTCGCCCGTGCGGAGCATGGCTGCGCGCGTGGCGTTTTCAATTACCGGCACCCAGTGGATTGAATCGAGCTTCGGCAGTCCGGCAACGCGGTAGTTGGGGTTCTTTTTGACGCGTAGGCCGTCGTTCGGATTGAAGCTTTCAAAAACGTAGGGGCCGGTGCCGCAGGCGCGCGTCGCGAGCTGCTTGCCCTTGCCGTACTTTTCAACGAAGCTCGGGCAGATCATCTGCGGCGTCGTGGCGGCGAGCCGGCCGATGAAGCCTGCGGTGGGCTTCTTGAGCGTGAAGCGAACGGTTGCCGGATCGAGCGCCTCGACCTTGTCGATCATCGAATAGGCCGAGTAGCGGTTGAGGTGGTTGTCCGGATTCAAAAAGCGGTCGAAGTTCACCTTGACCGCGTCGGCATTGAAGTCCGTGCCGTCATGGAACTTGACGCCCGTCTTGAGCTTCACGGTATAGACAAGCGCGTCGGGGGAAACTTCATAGGATTCGGCGAGCTCCGGCACGGGCTTGAGGTTCTTGTCGAAGGTGAAGAGGCCTTCGTAGATCGATTTGGCGCAGATGCGCGTGAGCACGTCGGGGCAGTCGTAGGGGTCCAGCGTGGAGAATGCCGCGCCGACGGCCACGGTCAGATCCTTGGCGGATGCGCCTGAAATGCCGACGAGCGCCGCAGCGGCGCAGGCCGCAATAAGGCGGCCGCCCTGCGGGAAAAAGCGGAAACCGTACCGTTTGGCGTTTGTCTTCGACTGCATAGTTGTCACCTTCAGCGTGGAAGTTGATTGGATTGGCGAAAGCCTTTCGAGGGGAAAAAGCGCTGCCATTCGTTCATCTTCTTCATTTCGAGCCGCCTGCAACGCCTTGGGCGTTAAGGCATTTGCCGAAGGCGTCCGCGAGCGGCATCAAGAAAGCGCGACTTTGTCTGGCCGTCGGTTCGCTCGTCCGAGGGGCGCCCGGCGGCGCCGGTCCTAATATCGAATGAACGGCATTCATCACCTGCGGGAGGCAATTCATGCGCACTGAAAAATGGCTTCATGCTGACAAGCTTCCGCCGGAGCTCCTGGCTTGGGCGGACGAAGCGGCGGCGATCCGGCGCGACATTCATTCGAATCCGGAGCTCGGCTTTGATACGGGGCGCACGTGCGCGCTTATCGAGCGGACGCTGCGCGGCTACGGCATCGAAAAGATCGATGCAGAATCCGTCAAGGGCGGCCTCATCGTTGTCCTCGACGGCGATCGGCCAGGCAAGACCATTGCGCTGCGCGCCGACATCGACGCGCTCTCGATGCCTGACGAATCGGGCACGCCCTGGGCGGCCAAAGTCTGCCGCAATCATGCCTGCGGCCACGACGGGCACGCCGCCTGGCTCATGCTGACGCTGCGCTACCTGGCCGCGCACCGCGACTTTCCCGGCCGCATCGTGGCGATCTTCCAGCCAGCCGAAGAGATCGGGCGCGGCGCCTTGGCGGTGGTTGCGAGCGGCATTTTTGAGAAGTACGGCATTGCCGAGGTTTACGGCGCACACAACGACTCCATGCTGCCCGCGGGCGAATTCTCCTTCCGCTCGGGACCTTTTCAGGCGTCCTGCGACTTCTTCTACATTCGCCTCATCGGCCGCGGCATTCATGCGGCGCGCCCGCACATGGGCATTGACACCATGCCCGCAGCAGGGCTTCTCATCAGCTCGCTGCAGACGATTGTTTCGAGAAAAACCGATGCGCTTGAGCCGGTTGTGCTTTCAATTTCCTCGATCGAGGCCGGCAAGTACGATGCGCCCAACGTCATTCCGAACGAGCTTCGCATGAGCGGCACGGTGCGCACCTACAGCGAAGCCTGCAGAACCGAAGTCGAGCGCCAGATGCGGCTCATGACCGAGCACATTGCCGCAGCGCAGGGCTGTACGGGCGAGGTCCGCTACGACCGCTTGACGTCGGTGGTCGTCAATGATCCGGCGGCCACTGAAGCGGCCCGGACGCTCGCGGCGAAGCGTGCGTCAAGACGACGCCGCGCACGACGGGCGGCGAAGACTTTTCCGAATATCAAAAGAAGGCGCCCGGGGTCATGTTCCGCATCGGCATCGTTGACGAAGCACACCGTGCGGCGTCGCACAATCCGAAGTACGACTTCAACGATGCGGTGCTGCCTTCGGCAGCGTACTTCTTCAGTGAATTGACGCGCGCGCGCCTTGAAGCATTGGCGCAGGCGCACTGAAAAACGCCGAAGTTGAGGCGAGGCTAAAAACGCCCGGCAAGCCGTTGCGGCTGCCGGGCGAAATAATGGGGGCGTACTTCGCGGCTCAGCCCACCCAGGTGAAGTAGGTCACGATCGAGAAGATTGCGACGAGCGGCACAACAATGAGGAGCACGGGCTTCAGTGTCTTGAAGAAGCTCGCCTTGAAGTAGTCGACGGAAATCGTGAAGCAGAGGTGCACCGGCGTGATCATCTGGCCAGCGCAGCCGAAGACCATCGCCAGGCCTGCGTAGTCGATGCTGCCGAAGGAAATGCTAGCCGCAATCGGCATCACCATCGAAATGTAGCCCTGGCTCATGCCCGTGAGCATGCCGATGATGAAGGAGAGGACGGCGAAAACGACAGGGGTCGGCACCGAGGAGTGCGTCATGATGTCGACGATCTGGTCGAGCGCGCCCGTCGTGGTGAGCAGGCCAATGAAGTAGAGGATGAGGCACACGTTGCCGAGGAGCTTGTAGTCGAGCGCGCCAACAAGGATTTCACGAAGATTGGCGCGCCGGCCGCAAAGCCGCAGCACAGGGATCATCAGCATCGTGACGATGCCCATCGAAACCGCCGCTGAGATGTCGAAGGCGATCATGAGGAGCAGATTTACCACCACCGGCGCGATCGCAAGCACGACGTCGAAGAGGTTCTGCAGCTTCGTTTCGAGCGTGCTCTCTTCTTCGGAAATGTGATCGTACTTTTTCAAAGGCGCGAGCAGCACCAGCCAGCCGATCACGAAGGCGGCAACCGAGTACCAGAGCAGGTGGAGCACCAGGTCGGAAACATGGATGCCGGCAATGGCGCAGGCCAGGATCATGCCCGGAATGGTCGGACTCGACACTTCAAAGATGTGCCGGAACCAGAAGTTGATGGCGGCCTTGGTTTCGGGCTTGAGGTTCATCTTCGCGCTTGCCGCTTCCACGATCGGCGCGGAGAAGCGCGCGCCGCCGAGCGACGGCAGAAAGCCGAGGAAGGCGGGCATCGTCGCAAGCGTGACGCGCGTTGACTTGAAGAGGCGGTTGAGCGCCTTCACCATCCCGTCGAGCGTGCCGGAGCGGCGCAGCTCGATCTCGAGGCACATGACGAAGTAAAGCGAGAAAAGCAGGTCGTACGTGCGCGGCAGCTTGACGGTCATCACGGCGGACTCGATGAGCGAGGCGCTCGTGCGGTCGAGGCAGACCCACATGACGAGGCCGCCCGTGAGGATTGCAACGCCGATGGGAAGCCGGAAGCGCAGAAGCGTCACGATGGCTGCGGCGGCAAGCAAAATGACTAGAAAGATGTTCATGACTGAGGCTGGCGGCGCGTCACGCGGATGCCGAAGCCCGCGGCGCCGTCGAATGTTCTGGTTTTGTCGCGAATGATCAAGTCACGAGACGTGATCCGACAATCATGCAACGACGAGAGGCATTCTCATTTGTTTTCGAACAAGAGAAGAGGAAAAGGCGCCGCGGCGGGCGCCTTTGCCGTGCGGCGAGTTGGCCGCGCCGCAACGCTTTCGAATCGTCATAGGAAAGCAATGATGGCCGTCATAAGCATGACCGACACAATGACGGAAACGGAATTGAGGTTGGCGGCCGTCTCCCAGTCGAGCTTGGCCTTCATTGTAAAGATGACGCCCATGGCGGGCATCGGCGCCATGAGAACCAGGGCGAGCGCCTTCCTGATTTCTTCGGCTACGGGCAGGAGGAAATAGGCTGCAGCCGCCAGCACGATATTGCCGACGTAGCGCCAGACGAGCAGGCCGATGAGCGGGCGGAACTTCTGCCAGTCGATGCGCAGGTTGACCGATAGGCCAATGAGCAGCATCGCAAGGAAAGGATTGGCTTTGCCGACCACTTCGCAAAAATGCAGAATCGGCCGCGGCAGCACCACTTCCATGAAGGCGAGCGCGAGCACGAAGGCGTATGTCCAGAGGCAGCTCGAAGAGGCCAGGCGCAGTCCGATCGAGCGAAGCCGCTCGCGCCAGCCCGCTTTGGCGTCGCGCACGGCGATGGCATAAGTGCCGCCCGTCACCATCACGGCGTTGCCGACGTCAAAGAGGCAGATCGAAAGAAAGCCGACCGGCGACACGATGCCCATCGTGAACGGCATGGCAAAAGTGCCGACGTTGTAGCCCGAGAGATTGAGCATCGAAAAAGGCACGAGATTCGGGTCGCCGGTGCGCTGCGCGGTTTTGCGAGTGAGCAGGATCGCAAGCGCAATGAGCGCCCAGTTGGAGAGGAGTCCGACGAAAAATGGAATGAGAAGGTCGCTCGAGAGCTCAACGCCCGAAAGAAAGACGATGACCGAGCAGGGCAGCGTGACGTAAAGCACGAGCATGCTCATCGGGCGCACGGCGTCGCGCGGGAATGTGCCGTTGAGCCGCAGGATCTGACCGATCACGATGACGGCAACGTAGGCGAGGACTTCGGCTAGCGCATTCATGGCTGTTTGAATGGTGAGAGAAAGAGAGGGTGATTTTTTTCCACGAAAGAGGAAAACCCGGAGCGCGCGGGCATCCCTACGGCGTTAGTTTGCCGCATATCTCGCCCGTAGACGGGCAATCGTAACGAGTCGGCTAACTTGAGAAGAAGTCCAGCCTAGCCAAGATCACACCCGTTTCGTTGTCCACAACTTGGCCGTCAATGACTGATACGTCTTCACGTTTCGCCAACTGTCGAACCGATCTGCACGCTCTTTCGACGATGACATCCCGGAGCGCCTTCGTCATATAGGTCGTGTAAAACGATTTCTTCGTCAGAACGGAGTAAATGATGCGTGCCAGGAGATGCGCCATCGCAACCGTGGCCCGCTTGTAACCTCGTCTCAGTTTGAGTGCAAGAAACTTCTCTCGCGCACAAAGTTGGTTTTTCGTTGCAACGAAACCCCTCGTGCATTCAATGAGGATTCGGCGCAGATACTTATTGCCCTTCGGGCACTTTCCGCTCTTCTGCTTCCCGGCAGAAGTGTTGTCGCCCGGACAAATGCCGATCCATGACGTGAAGTGATCGCAGCTCGAAAAATGTTCCTTCAGGTTCTCGCAGAGTTCTGCATATAGAAGCCGAGCAACGCGTTCCTGGATGCCAGATATCGATACGAGCAGATCGATGTCGCGCTCATGCGCTTGCTGCAATGTGCAGAGTCTGTCGAAACTGCGCGCCTCGTAATCAAGGAGTTCCTTGATTTTGTTGCGGCAATCCTTTATCTGTTCGGCGATTGCTTCGGGAATTGCGAAGTCGAGAGCCGAAAGAATCTCTTGCGGCGAGGCTCGTAGTCGACGGCTGTTCTTTTTTACGATTTCTTCAAGGTTTTCGGCATTGTTGATTTTCGCCTCCAGGATGACAGAGGCAGCAACGCCGCGGACATCGCTGAAAACAGTGGATGCTCGGCATCCGCATTGGTTCAGCAGCTTTTGATAGCGATTGACTGTTCGGGCCAAGTCTCGTCTGTTGGTTTGTATTTCTCTGGCAATGACCCGCTGAAGCCTAAAGCCTTTGGGCGGAACGAAAGAACGCCTGAAATGACCGGAACGCGAAAGCGCGGCAAGGCGCGCGGCGTCCTTGCGGTCAGTTTTTCGTCCGACGGCAGCTTTCGCATCGCGTGCATTGATCAGTGCAAGACGATCGCTCGAAAAACCAGCATTCTCAAGAGCTTCGTAAGGGCTTTGCCAGAGCACGTCTGTAGATTCCATGAGGATGATTTCGGGATTGCGTTCCTTGCACCAGGCGGTGAACTCGTTTATGCCGTCTCGATTCGTCAGAAAGTCACAGCTTTCACACAACTCATTCTTGTCGCTGAGCTGGCGCTGGTGGCAACACACCAGCACATTCAAGTGAACATCGATGCCAATAGCTGAGCGGTAAAGCGCACGAACGGTGACTTCCGGGGTACTCACCTGTGCTTGAGCCGCTCGTAGTGGCTGAGCATTCGTTTTGCGAATAGACTGTGTCGTAGCCCCGCCATGTTGATGTTGGGGTTGAGGAAGCCTTGCCGCGAATGCACGGGAAAAGAAGTGGAGACAAAGCAGACACGGATTCCGCTCGGAAGCCGCGCTCATTTTTCCACACGCCTAGACTGATGGTTACCCAAGCAGCCAGAGCAATATAGGGTGCGAACGTTCAGCTGCAATTTTTGTTCGACGAATCCTCGTCGGCCGTCAAAAAAACGGTACGCAGACTGGGCCGCGCGCGACGGGCTTCCTCTCTTTCAGGATAGAGGGTGAGAAGCCCGTTATTCTCATCACAAATTTTTGTTGGGTTTCTTGCGCTGGCTGGCGTTATCCGCAGGCGCAGTCGCTGCCGGATCTCGGCACGATGGCGCGGACATATTCCGGGAGCGACTCGGGATCACGGCCAGCGAGATGGCCCATCGAAAATTCGCATCCGCACCAAAGCTGGTTGTAGAAATGCTGCTCGCGGATGATTTCGCTGCGCCGGTTCTGCAGGCCGCCCTTTTTCCAGTTCATGTCCCAATAGCGGACGCCGCCCGCGAGAAGTGCGGCTTCTTCGGCTGCTTCCCGAATTTGCTCGAGCCGCTTCCAGCGGCTCCCTGCGAGCGTCGTTGTGAAGCATTCAATGCCGAGGGATTTCGCTGCGAGCGCCGCTGCGCGCATGCGCGTCTTGAAGCAGACGAGGCATCTTGCGCCGCGTTCGGGTTCGTTCTCAAGCCCCCGGACGGCTTCGCGCCAGCGCTCATGCTCATAGTCGCCGTCGATGAAGGGCACGCCGAGCGCTTCGCAGTAGCGGATGCACTCGCTGCGGCGGACGTCGTACTCTTCGCGCGGGAAGATGTTGGGGTTGTAGAAAAAGACGGTCGGGCGATA
>ERZ779729.2556-NODE-2556-length-10470-cov-2.550840_pt1 | contig 10470 bp, 3 predicted proteins | sample MGYA00511072_ERZ779729 | MGnify/ENA primary metagenome ERZ779729 (study PRJEB29588, sample SAMEA2156675) | human gut metagenome | biome: human gut; feature: human-associated habitat; material: faeces | place: Denmark | collected 2008/2010 ...
CAAAGACACAAGCGGCAAATGGTCGCTGTTCGTGTACGACACAAAGCGCGGACTGTGGCACAAGGAAGATGAAAAGCACGCGCTCGCATTCTTCTCGATTAACAATGAAACATTCTTCGTCACCGAGGACAGCAACGGATACGCAATAAACCTTATATCCGACTACACGAAAACAGGCAATGAAGAAGCCGCATTTGAGTGGGAAGCCATAACGGGCTTGCAGGGCTATAACTACACCGGTCAGAAGTACATAAGCCGCTTTAATCTGCGCATGATGCTGCCCAAAGGCTCGGAGATGATGATCTACATCGAATACGACAGCTCCGGCGTTTGGGAAAAGCAAGGCCGCATAAAAGGACAGGGCACGACAACATTCATGGTTCCTGTCAAGCCTAAGCGCTGCGACCATTTCAGAATAAAGCTCTCGGGTCATGGCACGGTGCGGCTATACAGCTTCAGCAAACAGTTTGAGGGAGGCACGGATATCAAATGATAGTAATACCTCAGCCGCCTCGAATTTTTGGCACATCCGAGGAAAAGGTAACTCAGCTGCACCGATATACGGCTCAGCTCGCCGAAAGCCTCTCGGTGTGGCTGAACGTCGAGGGCGCGGCAAGTGACACAAGCAGCCAGACGAGCACGAGCAGCAGCGTTGTTGTTGCCGAGGTCTCATCCGACAGCAACGTTGCTTACGGCACATTCCAAATGACATACGGCACAGAGAGCGACACGTCGGTGAGCGTGAGCTTTGGAAGCAAGGCGAAGTTTGCAGACAAGCCCGTTGTTATCTGCTCTCAGCCGTTTTCAGACCGCAATATAACGATAAAATCCGACAACGTTAGCAAGACCGGCTTTACCGCCTCGCTTCCCAAAGCGGACGAGGCCGGGAGCTGCACGGTGATGTACATAGCAGTCGGAAAAGCACAGGATTAACGGAGGGATAAATGGCTAAATTAAAATCATGGACAAATGAAAACGGCACTGTAATTACATACGAAAACGGTGTTGACTATAAAGCGAAAATGAACGAAGCGGCGGCCAAGGGAGATTGGGCGGCGTATGATGAGGCGTACAACAGACGAAAAGCAAAAATAAACGGCGAAGGGCTGAACATCGACGTCGGCAAAAACCCTCATGCAGGTGCGTCTAATATAACTTACGGTAACGGAATTACTTACACCAGCGCCGCAGACTTAGGCCTTACCGCCGCGGCAAAGGCAGCCGCCGGAGATATGACCGGAGCAAGGCAAACGGAGCAGGCAAGAAACGAAAAAATCGACACGAACAACATGAATTTGCCGCGCACCAATAAATATAGCTTTACCACCGAAACCGAGCGGCACACACCATCGACGGATTACAACTCTAAGTATTCCGAAGATTTGGACAAAATCCTTGGTTCAATTACCGATGCAATAACTAATGCTCCGACTATTTCCATGCCGGGATATTCTGCACCGACGTACAATCCGCAGTATGACGCGCAGATAGACGAGCTTTTGAATAAACTGCTCAACCGTGAGGAATTTAGTTACAACGAAGAGCTTGACCCGCTGTATCAGCAGTATAAAGACCTATACACCAAGCAGGGACAGCTTGCAATGGAAGATACAATGGGGCAGGCAGCAGCCCTCACGGGAGGTTATGGTTCGACCTATTCACAGGCCGTAGGACAGCAGATGTACAATGCGTATCTGCAAAAGGTAACGGAGATGCTGCCCGAGTTCTACGACAGAGCATACGGCAAATATCGTGATGAAGGGCAGAATATGAAAGACCTCTATGGCATGTACATTGACCGCGATCAGGTCGATTTCCAGCGCTACCAGCAGGAAGTCGCGAATGCCGAAATGGCGTATCAGGCGGCTGCGGCTGCGGCAAGCATGGCATATCAGCAGCAGCAGGATAACATAAGCAATCTCGGCAACCTGTATGGCCTCGTTTCCGGCGCGGATGCAACGGATTATGAGCGGTTCCTCAACAACTGGAACATGAACAACACGCTTGATCAGCAGGAATACAACAAGCTTATCGACAAGTGGAATCAGGACATGCAGCTGAGCGAGAGCAATTACAACAGGCGGCAGGATGCCCAGAAGCTTGCACAGAGCCAGATAGACGCAATCATTGCAGCCGGCGGCACGCCCTCTCAGGCGCTTATAAGCACGGCAGGCTATGACCCGTCATATATCAACTCCCTCATGAGCTACTATCAGCAGCAGGCGGCGGCTCAGACGGCGGCACGAAGCGGCGGCTCAGGCGGCGGGGGAAATAGGTATCCGAGTGGCAAAGACTTCAAGGTAAACAAAGATGGAAGTATTTCAGTAAAAAAAGTTCGTCAGCTTAATTTTGACCCTGACGAGGGCATTTTCACATGGAACGGCAAAAACTATAACAGCCTTAATTCGCTCGTCGATGCATGGAATAAAAACTCGAGTTTAACCGATGATGATATAAATGTTCTCAAACGAAAGCTTAAATCTCAGGCAAATATCAGCTTGTAAGTTCAGCGAGGTTAAAGATGGCGAAGAAAATAAATCTTACAAAAGAGCAGATAGAGGCTGCTGCAAAAGCAGGGCGCGAAAAGACCGAAAAAGCCTATGCCCAGAAAGCACAGGCAATCGCCAAGGGTTACGGCACAAACAGTGCTAAATCCAAAGTTGGTAAGAATAGAGGACAATTGCCCGAAGTGAGCGAAGTTCTTGCTCGTAACAACCCTGCTTTCGCTGCTTTGCAGCAAGCCGGGAACGCCAAAAAGCTCACCAAGGGCAGCGACGCTATATCTTACGGCAAAAAAAGCAGCGAGCGCAAGCCGGGGCAGATAAGCGCTTTGGGCGCGGGAGATTACGGCGCGTCAAAAACAACGAGATTTGACGCTACGGCGAACGCTGCAATATACAGCACGGCAGGCGCGTTTTCAAACCTTTTCGGTCTGCTGAAAGAAAAGGACGCGCAGACAAAAGCGCGAGATGCAGCGGACAGCGCAAGGCTTAAAGCCGGATATGACGCAATGCTCAACGGCGAGGACATAAACACGCGCGAGGGCGGTCTCAAGAAGCAGCATGAGGACAGCCAAAAGGCCTTTGAGCGCGGTTATGCAGCGCTTGCAGGAGCAGGGCAAAAGAATTTTGACACCGCCGATGAGCTTGCCGCACGCTCGAATGAGTATCAGCAGATAGCAAAAGAGGGCTTAGGCAAGTTCGGACAGGGCGTTGTTGACTTCGGCATTGCAGGCTTGCAGTTTGCCGGTGACGCGGCTATGAACGCCATTCTCCCCGGCTCAGGTCTTGTGGCAATGGGAATGAGAGCGGCAGGAAGCGGAGCGCAGGAGGCAAGAAACAACGGCCTTGATATCAATGACCAGTTTACCTCTGGCCTCAAGAGCGCGGCAATCGAAGTGCTTACAGAGAAGCTTTTCGGCGCTGCTTCCAAAGTCGCATACGGCAAGGGCATTATCAGAAACGAGAGCCTTGTTAACGGTCTTGTAAACCGACTGGCAAAGACGGACAAAGGCCGCACGGCGCTCAAGGTCATTGTCGGCGCGAACGAAGAAGGCTTAGAGGAAGTCCTCTCGGATATCCTGAACCCTGTTGCAGACCGTGTGCTCAAGCTGGATGACGGCAAGGGCGATTGGTCTGACCTGGGCGAGGACATGGACGCAGAGCAGATGCTCGAGGACTACATCATCGGCAGCACTCTCGGCCTTTTCGGCGCAGGAACGAACGTTATAAGCGGTCAGTATCGCGCCGAGAACGCGCAGCAGAGAGCGTATGAAAATTATCAGCGCGAGCTTGTAAACGCCGGGATTGCATCCGAACAGGGTTCTCAGGCACAGTTGACCGCCGCAGAATATCAGAACATCCTTGACAACAGCGCAAAGAGAGGCAACAGAAACCTGAGCGACAAGGAAACAGCCAACCTTGAACAGCTTATAACGGCTGAGAGAGACACGCCGGCAGTGCGAAATGCTCTTGAGCGCAGCGGTACGCTTGTTGACGATAACACCGCGACGGTCATTGCCAAGGCTGCAAGCGGTCAAAAACTGACGAGAGCGGAGCAGAGCATCATAGACAGCAGCCCGGTAATGCAGCAGGCTGTGAATACCATGACCGGGAGCGGCGCAGTTGCCAACATCCGCACAACGGCGACAAAGAACAGCGTTGTTAACAGCATGGCAGAGCGATATACGGTCTCCCCGGAGGTTATAAGCAGAACATACGATCTCGCCCCCGTCGAGTCTCCCGAGGCGTTTGAAATGGCGTTTGATGCTGTGTATCAGATGGGGCAGCAGGGCGCGAACAAAGAGTCGCTTATCAAAGTGCCCGTTCTGAACCGCGCACAGGCGGAGATAGCCTATAACATGGGTGCATCTACAACTCAGGCGGCGGTTGACAATGCGGCGGTGCAGGGCGATAATGTAAGCACACAGGTAAACAACCAGATAAACACACAGGAGGTAAACGAGAATGGAGTACGTCTACGCGACAGCGGCCAACGGCTTAACGGTCAGAATACCGAAGGACAAATACCCTCAGTGGAAAGAGGCACAGTCGAAGCTTACGCCGGAACAGATAGCGGCAGACAAAGCGGTTATAGCGCAGCTCAAGGCAAAGCTGGGCAAAAAGTAGTTTATAACGGCGTAGAGCAGGAAAATGTCTACTACTCCGGCGAGGACAACGAGAGCATGAAAAAAGGCCGTGAGCTTGCAAGAAGCTACGGCTATAACGTTCAATATTTCGAGGGCGGCAATATCAAGGACAGCGGCGGCGAGTTCAGAGGCATGGTCGATACCGAGAGCAAAACCGTTATGGTGCGCTCAGACCATCCCGACATATCCGCAGAGCAGATAATGCGCCATGAGATGGGGCACGCGGCAATCGCACAGGGCGATATAAGCCTTGACGAGTTGCGCAGTGCCATGCTTTCAGACCTCTCGGAGAAGGAGCTTAACAGCGCCGTTGAGGTCTACAGGCACGCATACGGCGACACGATAAGCGAGACCGAAGCGTTTGAGGAAATGTGCTGCGACGCGCTGGGCAAGATAAACATCTTTGCCGGAACGGAGCACGACAGCGCAAACTACGGCAAGGTACAGGAGAGTTTCCGCAAGCACACCGCCGAGACCGCGAGTAAAGGCAGAGCACCGCCGAAAAGTGGGGTGAATGGTAAAAAGCATTCGAGTGAACCGTTGAAATATGATTATTCAAAGCCTTTCGCTGAACAGGTTGATGATTGGATAGCAGGGAAGATACCTAAATACGACACTTTAGTAATCGGTGCTACACCAACTGCGTTTAGAAAGGTAGGCTTTAACTCGCTGCCGATGACTATAAATCAAAGTCATGTGGATTATGCAATAAACGGCACCAAAAATTCCGAACACCACATAGGAGAAGCATTGTTAAAGCAACTCCCTTCTGCGCTTGAGCAACCTGTTGCAATTATTGCATCCGAAACACAGAAGGGAACAAGCGTTATTGCGCTTCTTCCTTTCACGAAAGACGGAAAAACAGTCGTTGCGCCGGTATATATTGATGGATTTGGAATTCAAAACACAGTAAAGATAGACAGCAACGCCGTGACCAGCCTATACGGCCGGAAAAACGCCGTGTCAAACCTGCTTACTAAGGCACTTAATGATCACAAATCGACTGAGCCGCATGTGTTCTATTTAGATAAAGCAAAAGCCACCGCATTATATCAGGGTTCAAAGGTCACAGTGCCTAAGATGCCTAACACAAGCGATGGCTTTGTATCAAGTATAAGAGATGTTAACTCCCCTGTCAAGCTGAAAATCAAAGATGTTACCGAAAGCCGGCAGTTTAAGCGCTGGTTTGGCAACAGCAAGGTCGTGAATGCAGACGGCAGCCCGAAGATCGTATACCACCAGACCGAAAACGACTTTACGGTATTCGATACACGCCGTGAAGGAGCAGGCACAAGAGACAACGGAACACCATTCGGGATATTCCTAAAGAGCAGCAACAGAGACATAGGACTCAAAGGCAAAAAGCAGATGGCGCTCTATGCGAGGATAGTCAATCCACTTAGAGCCAGAGATCGCAGCGAGCTAACAAGGCTTATGCGCAATATGTCACCGGAATATGACGCTCTCATTACTCAGCATGAAGCGCTCGACCGTGAATACAAGTCCAAAACACAGCAGGCTATTAAAGAACTGAAAGACTTCATGATAAATTGGAGAGCCAATAATCCGGGGGCGGACAGTCGGAGCCTGTATGATGTGTCGGAGTTTAACGCACTCTTTGATGCGGAAGACGCGCTCGCCAACGAATGGACAGCAAAAGCGGACGAGCTTTCCACCAAGGCAAAGAATGTAATGACTAATGCACTCGAAAGCAACGGTTATGACGGCGTTATCCTTGAAAATGACGCAGGCAGCTTTGGCCGCAGCACAGATGCCTACATAGCTCTGCATCCTGAACAGATCAAGTCCGCAACTGACAACATCGGCGCATTTGATGAGAGCAACCCAGATATCCGCTACTCCCGCGAGCCGGAGAGCATTACCGAGTTGCGGCGGCAGAACGAAACTATGCTCGCTCAGGCGACAAACGAGGATGCGGCAAACGAGAACGAGCGCGGCCTTATAAAGGACTATAAGCGCCAGTATGACAAGGTCAGCGGCATTGCCGAAAAGCTTAACACGGCACGTCAGGAAGTGCTAACGGCAGAGAACGGCGGAGACAAAAACGCCATAGCGACAGCCCGAAATCGTTTTACCCTGCTTAGCAGAAAGTACGCAGAGGAACACAGAAAACTCAGCGATTATGTCAATATCAAGGCTTTGGACAATGTCCTTACGAGGGTAAAGGATAGAACGGCAGAAAATCCGCTCCCGGAAGGCATGGGCGCGGCTTCGGCAGAGTTCACGGGCGAGGAAACAAGAGGCGAGCGCTGGGTAACTGAGGCTCAGGGCAAGGGCAACAACGCGCTGCATCCGATAAGCCGAGAGCAGGAAGCAAACCTTGCCGAGCAGCAGCACAGAGCGCCGCAGGAGATACCTAAGGAAGATCTGAACGGCAAGCTCACGAGCAAGCATGTTTCCACACTCGCAAACAGCGGCGTTACTCCGGCAGAGTTTTCCGACGCACTGCGCGAGGACGCGGCACAGGGCAAATTCTCACACATAGCCTATTCCGACGAGGCAGCGCTCAAAAAAGCCGAGATCACGATAGAGGCTAACGGCTGGGAACAGGCGCTTGCCGATTACAAGGCACAGATAAATGCCGGTAAGGTATCGAAGGACAATACCGTTATGGGCATTGCCCTATACAACAATGCCGTCAACAGCGGAGATTATGCAACCGCGCTGGATATTGCCTCACTTATGGTGAAGAACTCAACGAACACGGCGCAGTCTTTGCAGGCGATGCGCATACTCAACAAGCTCTCTCCCGAATGCAAACTGTATCTTGCCGCAAAGTCCGTTGAGACTATAGAGGAAGACCTTAACGAGAAATACAAGGGCAACAAAGCGGATATACACGTTGACAAGGTGCTGTATGACGAGTACGGTAAAGCACTCAGAAGCGGCGACGAGGACGGCATAAAGACCGCATGGGCGAAAATCGAGCAGAGCGTAGCACAACAGATAGACGCGACATGGTATGAAAAGCTCAACAATTTCAGATACCTCGCTATGCTGGGCAATCCTCGTACACATGTCAGAAACATCGTGGGCAACGCATTTTTCGTGCCAGTCAGGGCAGTCAAAAACACCATAGCATACGGCCTTGAAAATGTCGCCGACAGCAAAGTAAACGGAGGCATAGAGCGCAGCAAAGCCATGCTCAACCGCAATAACGCAAATGACGTGGCACTTATAAAATATGCAATGACCGATTATGAAGCGGTGCAGGAGACTATACTCTCGGGCGGCAAGTATGTCGATACATTCCAGGGTATAGACAAGAAAAGGACGATTTACAAAACCAAAATCCTTGAGGCGGCACGCAAGGGCAATTCAAACCTGCTTGACGCGGAGGACGCATGGTTTTGTAAACCTGCATACGCCAACGCGCTTGCGAAATGGTACAAGGCAAACGGCATAACCGCCGAACAGCTCAACACCGGCAAGGTGCCCGAAAGCACGATAATAAAAGCACAGGCCGTTGCGATAAAGGAAGCCCAGAAAGCGACTTACCGCGACACAAACAGATTTTCGGCAATGGTCAGCAGGCTCGGCAAGGTCGATAACAAGATCGCTTCTGCGCTAATAGAGGGCGTTTTGCCGTTCAAAAAAACACCGGCAAACATACTCGTGAGAGCGGTGGAATACTCGCCCGTAGGGCTTATAAAGTCGCTCGCCGTTGACACAAAGAAAGTCAAGGCGTATGTAAACGGCGATGCAGAAAACGGAATGTCACCGGCACAGTTTATCGACGACGTTTCCGCCGGGCTGACTGGCACTGCGCTTGTTGGCTTGGGTGTTCTTCTGGCATCGTGGGGATTATTCAGCGGCAGTCCCGGAGATGACGATAAACAAAACAAGTTTGACGAGCTGGGCGGAAGTCAAAACTATGCGCTTAACATAGGCGGTCTAAGCATCACGCTTGACTGGCTCGCGCCGGAAAGCATGCCGCTATTCGTGGGCGTTGAACTGTATAATTCGCTCAGCGGCAAAAGCGAGGATAACGGCTTTGTCCAGAACCTTATGAGTTCCGTCATGAGCCTCAGCACGCCGATGTTTGAAATGTCAATGCTTCAAAGCGTCAACGATCTGTTTGATAACCTTGCCTACATAAAGCAAGGACAGGGTTCGTTCAAAATCGCAACGAGCATGGCGACAAACTACATATCACAGTATTTCCCGACGCTGTTCGGGCAGGCCGAAAGAGCGTTTGGAGAAAATCAGCGAGAAACAACGTATATTGACCGCAACAGCAATGTCGGCTCTGAGCTGCAATATATGTGGGGCAAGATCGCCAACAAGATACCGCTTTATGATTTCAGTCAGATACCGTACATTGACGCATGGGGACGTACAGAGGAAACCGGCAACCTGTTTGAGAGGGTGCTCAACAACTTTGTAAATCCGGCATACGTCAAGAAGGAGCGCAGCACCGAGATAGACGGCGAGCTCAAACGGCTTTATGATCTGGGCGAAACCTCCGTATATCCCAGCCGCGCGAAAACAAACACAAAAATCAACGGCGAATATCTGACGGCTGAGGAATATGTGAAGTATGCAACAGTTAAGGGGCGAACCTCTTATGATCTGGCAACGAAGATAATAAACAGCAGCACATATTCTCGCGCATCCGATGCCGAAAAGGCATACATGCTCAGTTATGTATACAAGTACGCAGACCATATCGCTAAGTACGAAGTCAATAACGAAAGCAGCCTTGCGAAATGGGAAGCAGCAGCCTATAAGAGTTCAAACCCGGCGCAGGGGATAATCGACCATGCGCAGGAATATTATAAGCGCAAAGAGGACAACGAAAGTTAAAAAACATGCGGAGGTGGGGCTTAATAAGCCCTGCCTCCTTTTGTTATGCTGAAATCAAGAAGCGAAAAAGGAGGAAAAGCCTTTTGACAACAATCATGATCGGCAAAGCGCTGGCGACGGTGACGGAAAACGAAACCTTAACCAGCGGCATGATAAATGCAAAGATAAAATTCGAGTTTTCAGCCGATTGGCATTCGGGAATAAGCAGAACCGCGATATTCACGGCAGGCGACGTTACAAAGGTCGTGCTCGATTCGTATTGGGAAAACAACGTCTGCTCCATTCCGCAGGAATGCCTTGAGAAAAGCGACGAGATACTCATGGTCGGCGTGTACGGTGCTGACAACGCCAACACGGTCGCGATACCTACGGTGTGGGCGACGGTCGGCAAGATACGCAAGGGCTATGAGGGCTATGAGGACGTATCGACCGGCACACTGCCCATCTGGGCACAGGTGCAGTCGGCGGCGGCACAGTCGGCGCAGGCGGCAAAGGACGCGCAGACAGCGGCAGAAACCGCACAGGGCAAAGCCGAGACTGCGCAGAACGCCGCGGAGACGGCACAGGCAGCAGCCGAGACCGCACAGGGCAAAGCGGAAACCGCGCAGAGCAAGGCAGAGGCCGCGCGAGATGCCTCGAAAGCAGCACAGGCAGCAGCGCAGACCGCACAGGGCAAGGCTGAGACTGCCCAGAGCAAAGCCGAAGATGCGCAGAATGCCGCAGAGGCTTCCGCAACGGCGGCGGCAGAATACGAGAGCGGCGCAAAAAGCGCGGCGGCAACGGCGACGGCAGGCGGCAATATGGCCAAGAGCTGGGCTGTAGGCGGCACGGGAACGCGCGAGGGCGAGGATACCGACAATGCAAAGTACTGGGCTAAAGCGGCTCAAGGCGCGGCTGGCGGCGGCGTGGCGAGCTTCAACGGGCGCTCGGGCGCTGTTGCACCGCAGGCAGGCGACTACACGGCGGCAATGGTCGGAGCGGATGCAAGCGGCGCG
>ERZ779729.2580-NODE-2580-length-10329-cov-1.879794_pt1 | contig 10329 bp, 7 predicted proteins | sample MGYA00511072_ERZ779729 | MGnify/ENA primary metagenome ERZ779729 (study PRJEB29588, sample SAMEA2156675) | human gut metagenome | biome: human gut; feature: human-associated habitat; material: faeces | place: Denmark | collected 2008/2010 ...
TTGCTTCCTCAGCCAGTGAGATGGTAGCAGAAATTTTACAGTATGCCGGTGAGGAAATCCGTGTAAAAGCCGTAGAAGCCGATGCCCTTTATTCCGGTATTATGGTTGACACGAATAACTTTATGAATAAACCGGGTGTCCGCACCTTTGAAGCAGTTGCATTCCTACGTCGTTCCGGAGCAGATATTATTCGCATTCGCAAAATGTTCCGTTCCGACATTGAAGAATACAAAATTCGAGCTGAAGCAATACAAAATACAGAAATTTTTATGGATTGTTTTGCTATTTCTCCTTGTAATGCGGATAACTGTGAATCGCCAACCATTGTTGGTGCAAAAATTGCCGATGATCTTCTTGATATCAAAGGCATCCGCGCTACTTTTGTATTAACTGCCTATGAAGGTAAAGTTTATATCAGTGCTCGCTCCATTGATGAATTAAATGTTCAGGTTGTCATGGAAAAAATGGGTGGGGGCGGCCACATTACCAGTGCCGGTGCCCAGCTTGAGAACTGTACACTGGAAGAAGGCGCTGAACAAATCAAACAAATTTTAACTAAAATGAAAGAAGAAGGTGACATATAATGAAAGTAATTTTACTCGAGGATGTGAAATCCGTTGGAAAAAAGGGTGAAGTTGTAACCGTAAAAGACGGCTATGCCAAAAATTTTATTTTGAAAAAAAATCTCGGCGTAGAAGCAACCTCAAAAAATTTAAATGATTTAAAACTTCAGAAACAAAATGACGAAAAGGTTGCTGCAGAAAACTTGGAGAAAGCGCAGGAATTCGCCAAAGAGCTGGAGACAAAATCCGTTGAAGTTGCCATTAAAGCAGGTCAGGACGGACGCGTTTTTGGTTCGGTATCCACCAAAGAAATTGCTACCGCTGCCAAAGAACAGCTTTCCTATGATTTGGACAAGAAAAAAATGCAGTTAAAGGAGCCAATCAAAAACATTGGAACCTACCATGTACCAATCCGTCTGCACCCAAAAGTAACAGCTGAACTTAAAGTAATTGTTAAAGGAAAATAATCATGGATGAAACCGTAATCAAACGAGTTATGCCGCATAATGGAGAGGCAGAAGAAGCAGTTATCGGTTCCATGCTTCTTGACCAGGATGCGGTAGTTCTCGCTTCTGAAAAACTAAATGAAGATGATTTTTACAATAATAGATACCGCATTTTGTTTTCCGCTATTGTGGAATTGTTTCATGAAGGACGGCCGGCAGACTTAGTTACTCTTGTGGATAAACTTCATGAGAAAAACGCTTCCGATGATATTTGCAGTGTTGAGTTTCTCAGTAATATCATTTCCGCCGTTCCTACATCAGCCAACGTCCGCTACTATGCGGATATTGTTGAACAGAAATCACAACTGCGCTCGCTGATTCGAACAACGGAAGACATTGCCAACCGATGCTATCAGGATTCCGCTAATGTTGCTGAACTGATGGATGATACGGAACGCAAAGTTTTTGAGCTCGTACAAGGACGTGCCTCCTCTGAAAATTTTACACCAATCAAAGAGGTTGCCCTGGAAACACTTGAGAGTATTCAAAAAGCTGCTCAGAACAACAGTGATGTAACCGGAATTTCAACCGGATTTATTGATTTGGATTATCGAACAGCCGGCTTGCAGCCATCCGATTTAATTTTAATTGCTGCCCGCCCATCCATGGGAAAAACTGCTTTTGCTCTGAATATTGCCGAAAATGTTGCTATGATTAATCATATTCCAACTGCTATTTTCAGTCTGGAGATGAGCAAAGTGCAGCTTGCCAAGCGTTTGGTTGCCATGAACTCAAAAGTAGATTCCCAAAGAATCCGAATCGGTGAACTGGAAGATGATGAATGGGCAAAGATTACCGAGAGTTCTATTATCCTCGGCGAATCAACGCTTTATATCGATGATACCGGCAGCATTTCCATAAATGATTTACGAAGTAAATGCCGTAAACTAAAAATGGAAAAAGGCCTCGGTTTAATCATTATCGATTACCTTCAGCTCATGTCCGGTAACAGCGGTTCAAAAAACATTTCCCGCCAGCAGGAAATTTCGGATATTTCACGTTCCTTAAAATCTCTGGCACGTGAACTGGACTGCCCGGTAATTGCGCTTTCCCAGCTCAGCCGTAAAGTAGAAGAACGTGAGGACAAACGACCAATTCTTTCTGATTTGCGTGAATCGGGAGCGATTGAGCAGGATGCCGACGTTGTAATGTTTTTGTACCGCGATGAATATTACACAAAAGACGCTTCTACCAAAAAAGGAATTACCGAGATTATTATTGGTAAGCAGCGTAATGGTCCAACCTGTACCGTCGAACTCAAGTGGTTGAACCAGTACACAAAATTTGCAAATCTGGAATATCACGACGAATAAATTCCATTTTCTCTGTCGAATCGGGGCTTTGGCTCCGATTCTTCTTGTTTTTTGTCGTCCTGTGTCACACTGTTTTTTTACATTTAATGCATGTCCAATCAATCGACATTTTTCCCATGCTATAATGAAAAAAACATAAAAACAGGAGGTTATCTACATGGAAACAAAACAATATACCATTTCGGAAGCGGCAAAAAAACTTCACGTAGGCTCTCACGTTCTGCGCTTTTGGGAAGAGGAACTTCACTTGAATATCCCGCGAAACGAAATGGGACACCGCGTTTATTCGGAAAAAGAAATGAAACAATTAGAGCAAATTATTAATATGAAGAAAGACGGTTTTTCCTTAAAAGACATTGAGCACAAACTTTCACCAAAATCATCCGGCCAAGTAATTCCCTATCCGGTTTCCGAACCGGAAATCTCCCCAAATGACAAAATGATACAGTTTAAAACCATTCTTTCCCGTATTGTCTCCGATGCCATCCGGGAAAATTCTGATAGTCTTACATCCGATATTGCGGATACTGTATCGGTGCAGGTCAACAAAGAATTGGATTATCTGTTTCGTGAAAAAGAAGAGTCAGATGAAAAACGTTTTCGTGAACTGGATGAAACCATTCGCAGTTACCAGAAGGCAAGGCAGGAAATTGCAGCCACGCAAATAACTGCAAATAAGGCAAAAAAACGTCATGTTTTTGGCAAAAAATAGTACTGTAATTATTTTCATTTCCTCTTGATTTTGAACTATTAAAATGATATAATATACCTACGCAAAGCGATTGATTTTTGTCTATTTAGCACAAAAATCAAAAAAACATTTTAATATTAAAAAAGGAGGAATTTGAAATGTTCGCTAAAATTTCAAAAAAAGTTGTAGCTGTAGCTTTAGTTGCAACTATGGCTGTTACCACCGCTGCAGTAGCAAGTGATGATACAGCTAGCGCAGCAATGAAGAAAAAAGCTTCTGTTGTGCAGGGTAAGGAAGTAAAATTGACTGCAAGTGGAAGTGCAACATGGGCATCCAGCAATGATAACATTGCTCACTGCCAGAAAACAAAAGGCAAGTCCATCAAAGTTCTTGGTATCAAAAAAGGTACCGCAACAATCACTGCAACTGTAGGCGGAAAGAAACAGACATGTAAAGTATCTGTTAAAAACGCAAAGAAGGGTACAGTAATTTACAACTTCGCTAAATCTACTAACCCGGATAACCATCCACCATACAAAGCTGATTACTCTGAGTTCAAATATAACTCATTCCGTATCTGGCTTTGTGACGCAACATTCTGGGGCGAGAAAACTTACATCTCTCCTGACTACCGTGGACGTAAACTCAGCGTTTCTTTGAAAGTAAAGAACTCCGGTAAACGTACACTTCCTGAGATGGGTGTTTGCTTCAACTATACTAAGGGTGGAGACACAGGTGCTTACCCATGGGCTCTTCATGTTTCTGCTAAGAAACTGAGCGCTAAAGTTAAGAAAGATAAAACACATAAGCACTGCAAGATCGTCACAAAAGCTATGAAGAAAGGTAAATCTTACACCTTTAACTTCACATTTACAATTCCTAAGAATGCTGTAAATGGTGACACAGACAAAGATACAGGTGCTAACTACCCAATCATGATGTACATCCCGAACATGAAAGATACTTCTCCATACAAAGAAGGAGATTCTATCACAGTTCAGAAATGTGTAATCAAAGTTGCTTAATTGTAAGTAATGAGAACGCTAAAAAGGCTGTTGCTTCGGCAACAGTCTTTTTTTACCCATTGTAATAGGGTTGAAGGTAATATCAAAGGAGTTCACGGACACGCTTGGTCTTGGGCTATATCCTTCCACTACTAGGGCGGATTAGGGCTTTTCACCCATTAGTGACGTGCGCCGCCAGGCGCACTAAAAAGGATCTTGCCCCTCCCTCCTGCGAGGAAAGAGACAAGATCCTTGATAATCCTGCTGCGATATCACTCAATGCCATCCAGAGCCCATTCACTGTCCATTCGTCGTTGTCTCACACCATCCAGCAACTCTCTACAGGCTTCCTGAACACTTACTACTGATTTTTCTATCCATCTCCAATTTACCCATATTTTTTCATGTCAACATTGTTTTACGAAATTTACTAGGAGACATACCATACAGACGGGCAAATACTTTCGAAAAGTACAACTCATCTTTATAGCCAACCAAAAAAGCAATCTCTTTAATCTTTTTCTGAGTATGAATCAAAAGTTCCTGCGCCTTTTCCATTCGATAAGAAGTAATATAATCTTGTATTGACTTCTGATATATCAATTTAAAGCAATGGGACAAGTGCGTACGCGATATACCAATTTGTTCTGCCATGTATGTAACAGAAATTTCTTTTTGATAATTCTGTCTGATTTCCTTCATTGCCTCAAAAGCATATTTTGCAGCACTCGTCTGCATTTGTGCACCAACTTTCATTTTCATTTTCGCACTGCGAATGCACTCGTCTGTACTAGAAATAGTTCCCACTTCCTTAACAAACCATCCATAGCGTACTTCAATGAAAAATTCTTTATTCCATGAAATATTCACTTCATTTACTTCATTAACAAAATTTTGTGCAAGAACTTCTATTTCTTCCTGCATTTTATCCTCTAGTAATAGGCAAAAATCACTTCCTCCTAATCGTCCTAACACATGTTTTTCCTGCTCAAATTTTTCAAAAACAGACTTCATACACAGAAGGATTTCATTTGATTCTTTTTTTCCATATATTTCTGTTATTTCCTGTAAATTTTCTAATCTTACATAGAAAAAGACACAATTAATTCCTGCTGCTGTCGCATCATGTAGCATTTGTGTAGCCATTTCATGAAACCCATACGGATTATACATATGTGTAACCGAATCTCGTCGAATAAGGCGTATTTTATCGTTGCGTAACTGTTCAATTTGATTTTGTATATAAATATTTTCTAACACGGTGCAAATGTTTATCACAAAAGATTGATAAAAATCTTCTGCCGCATAAAATCGATTATTAAAAAACGAAATGATTGCATAACCAAAACAATGCTTTCGATAATGAAGCGGGTTGATATAAAAAACACAAGGCCTGTCCGTCACTTCGTCGGCAGGCAAAAGATTTTTTCTTTTAAAAAGTCTTTGTGGCATCGGCACTTCAATTGACATTTTCTTTCCATAATAGGCATGTAATAACATTTCCATCTCATCCTCATATGGACTTTTTCTAGAATCATCCAATTCATATTTCTCATCCGGATTTAGGCATATATAAAAGTCTGAAACACCCGTGTTTCCTTCTACAAACTTTCCAACTAAATCTGGAAGGCCCTGATAATCTCGTATTCCTTCCATCCGAAAAACCATAAACATATTCTGCTTATACAAGTGAACCAAACGCTGATTTTTTTTAAATTGTTTACGAAAAATTTGTTTCGCTTCTTCCGCTTCTTTACATCCACAGGAATTTCGATACTGATTTTGCGTTGAAATATAATATTGCTTTTCTAGTTTTTCACCTCGTTCCGCCTTTTTAATAATTTCCATAGCACATCTCGCAAAATTTTCTGGGCAAGCTTCAACTGTTGTCAACATTGGATATATATCTCTAGCCTCCTCAACATCATCAAATCCCGTCACAATAATATCCTCCGGTACACGGAATCCTCGATCGCACAGTTCTTCACATACAGAAATTGCCATATAATCATTGGCACATAGAATTGCATCAGGTCTTTCATCATCCAGTGAAAGAAAATAATCAACTGCTTCTTTACCAATGTTATACCACAAATTCCCCATAAAGATATATTCCTCACGAAAGGCAACACCTCTGCTTTTCATTCTTTCGCGAAATCCGTCCTCCCTCATACGTATATCATGCATGTAAGAGGGACCAGACAAGTAATAAATCCGCTTTGCGTTATGTTCATCTATCAAATGATCAACCATAGCCATAATAGCCTTTTTATCATCGCTGAGCACACTAATAAACTCATCTCTTTTTTGTCGAATGCTAATCACAGGGCAATGCGCCTTTTCCTTTACTTGCTCAATTAATTCTCCTGCCATGCCAGGAATATCAAACACATCAAGGCATAAAATAATCCCATCCAATTCGTCATAATTTGGAATATAAAGACAATTGCTTTCTCCCTCCACATAATCATGATTGTTATCGTATTCACCAAAAGTCGAAAAAACAACCAAATTATATCCATTTGCCACCGCTTCATCAGCCAGCGCACCACATAGGGTGCGCTGGAAATATTCTGGAAGCTTGCAAACAAATACACCTATCGTTTTTTTTCGGTTGTTAAGCATGTATGATATCCTTTCGCGATTTTTTACTTATTTTCCAAATTGTATCCAATCAATCTGAAGTCCCGGTTTATTTGTCTGTATATAAATTTTTGTCTTTCCTGTAACCGTAGGCCACAAAGAATTCTTAGTCTCTTTCCAGGAACCATTACCTAGATTATACACCGTTGCCACAGTAGAACTTAAACTTCCACTTCGTACAAACAGCTGTCCACTATTATTTGGTTCTTTCAGATAGGCAGTTATACTCTTTGCGGTTTCACTTCCAAAATCAAGATCAAACGCTATATATGAACTCGTACTGTTTAAGGTGACTTTTCCATCTTCAACCTTTATATCTTTGGAATCTGCAGTACAGTCTGTAGCCTTTATTTTATCAAATGGTCCAGACACTGCCGGTACATCAGGCAACTTACTATCCTTTATCGTAATCGACATAACAGCATTTTTCCCCGCATCGAAGACAAATGTCAATTTCGTTACTCCTACTGCCTGTTTGGAAAGATACTCTTTGCGAATAGACACTGTATCACCACTAATGGTATAGTCCTTTCCTTCTTCTAACACTGTCTTGTCGTTTCGAATTTCTGATAATGTTCTAACATCATTTAAAATAAGTTTTGTTGTCACATCTTCTTTCTTATCTGCACTCAAATCAAATTCGGCAGTTGTTGTCGATATTTTGCCATTCACGACGCCTACTACTGGCGTATTACCTGACAAATATGCGCGGAATTTACCACTACAATGTAACAATCCCATCATATAAAGACATCCATCATAGTATCGATATTTCCCTGTTGTTGGAGAAATGTTCCACAAATCCTCAAGGAATGACCATGATTTTTTATCACTAGATGCCAGACTCGCTGTTGCATTCATAGCAACCAATCCCGGAGAATGATCAGTACTAAGATTCTTTCCATCTAATGACCACTGATTTCCATAACTATCAACACCCTGGTCGTAGAAGAACGACTGGATTCTATTCGCGTGCGTGGTTGCCCAGCTATCCTGCGCCCACCATGCATAGTCGCAGGCAATATTAGCTGCAATTCGCCATGCATCAAATCGGAAATCACCATGATTTCCATCGTTCTTAGCAGCCCCTGAATATTCGGAATAATCCGGACCTAATCCGGTTTTTTCATTTGTTGCATCTTTAAAATGCTGTCGACTAGCTTCAGCTGCCTCGCTCCAGAAATCATTGTCCTGCTCTGCCTCTCTCGCTCAAACTTCATAAAATGCCGGCAAATGATACGATGGATCACTATATGTTGCAGCGTTTCCAATTGGGCAGAATACAGGCATTTTATGTGTTTTGTCAAACATATTCACACCTTGACCATCATCTGCCTGATGAAGCATCGTTGTCAAGATTTCCTGCGCTTCTTTGTTATAGTTATAAATTCCTTCACCATTTCCCCAGCGCGCTGATGCAAACAATAACGATGTTGCAAAATATTCCTCGCCGTCTGCTGCCGGCGTATTGTCCTTTATGGTTCCATTCGTATTCATCTGCCAAGCAAAATATCCTTTAAACTCTCCACTTTTATGCTGCATATGAGTTTTTGCCCATTTCCACAGACGATCAAACTCTTCCTGCTTGTCCATTTGAACGCAAATCATCATACCATAAGACATTCCCTCAGAACGTACATCATCGGTATCTGCTGTATAAATATAAGCCATATCTTCGCCTACCGGATAATAGATTCGTTCTTCGTCAGTACCATAAAAGAATTTTTGCCAGGCCGATTCGACCTTCTTATCTATCTCTGCATCCGAATATCCTAATTCCTTAAACAAATTTCTGTACTTTCCTGTAGACACAGCTCCAACTGATGCTGGTGTTGGAGCATCCGGCAATGGTTTCACATCACCAATGTAATAAAGTTCATAACTATTTACAAAGGTATCATTCGATCCATTATCTGTTTCAAGTAAAAATTTTATTTCCTGTTTTCCTGTTACATCTGTCATTTTAAATTCAAAAGACTGCTCCGACAACGTAGTTCCAGTAAAACTAACTTTTCCAACTTTCTTTCCGCCAATATATACAGAAACACTCGCCGTTGTCGAATTACTAGATGCTCCTTTAACCACCATACGGTATTTTTTATTTGTCCCTACAAATTCGTAAGATGTGGTACAATAGTCACCATTACCATACAACGCTACTGCTGAGTATTCCTTACCACTCACAGGGCCAGCATAACTTCCTCCGCATGTCATTTTACTGCATTCTCCGCTATTTACTAATTGCGGTTCCTGACTTGCGGACGGTGTTGGCTCTGCCGTTGGCTGTTTCGTTGGCTCTGCCGTTGGTTGCTTTGTTTGGTCTACCGTTGGCTGTTTCGTTGACTCCGTCGTCACAGTTACCACGGGCTTATTCTTTTTTGCCACAACCTTCACTTTTAATTTACACTTTTTCTTCTTGCCTTTTGCCTTTTGTGTTATATACACTTTAGCATTTCCAGCTTTCTTAGCATAAATTTTCCCTTTTTTATTCACTGTCACAATCTTTTTGTTTGAAGACTTGAATTTGAATATCTTCTTTATCTTCTTGGATGAAACTTTTTTTCCTTGCAACTTTAGCTTTAACTGTAATTTCTTTTTTTCTTGAATCACCAAAACACCTTTGGTCATCTTATTTGTTACAGTAATTCCCTGCTTTTTCTTTTTTGCTTGCGAGAGATTTGGAGCTGCGCCCAAAGTGGTCGTAAGCACAAGACAAGCAACAAGGAAAAAAACAAAAAGGTTTTTTCTACGTTTTGCTAAACTCATGATTATTATCCTCCTATAATGAATATTTTTACATTTGCATATTATACTACAACTAACAACCTAATTCGATGGAAAAATGTATTTTAAATATATGGATAATTGTCATCATCCCATGAGTTATTACATTCTTTTTCTCCATGTTTCTTCATAAAATATACAAACCATTATTCTTACAATTCTTTGGGGATTAAAAGAATATTGATACAGTGGATATAAGGATAGTAATTCAATTCTTGTCCCCATGTATGTAAAACCTGGATAATGCCAAGTGTTGCCCCGAGATACATTTTGTTTTCCAATAATTCCAAAAGTGTCTCGGCGAAGCATTTATGAAACAAGGAACACAAAAGTTTCTGATTAGAACAGACCAAAGAATTTAGTTCGGCAAGTATGGTGACACCAAGAGGAAAAAGGATAAAAATACATCGAAAATCCCCCGGAAGAAATGACATCCAAGGACATTCGCCGTATGAGCGAAGAGGAACTTCCAGACATGGACTATTTTCTAAATAAGTTGACCTTAATGACGATTTTAGAGAAGAATCTTTTTACATCTTTTAAATCCCAAACCATCTATTTGTCATGTCCACATATCTGCGGGCTCTTTTCCATTTAGGAAAGCGCCACATACGGTCTTTCCTATAAAGTAAAGTTACAAAAGACTCCGATTAATAATCAGAGTCTTAGAAAAGAGGCGACTAACGGATTTGAACCGATGATCAGGGAGTTGCAGTCCCATGCCTTACCACTTGGCTAAGTCGCCATATTCTATTGTATGCATCCAGCTAATACAATATGCATTAAATGCAATGACCCCTACGGGAATCGAACCCGTGTTACCGC
>ERZ779729.2582-NODE-2582-length-10313-cov-2.067167_pt1 | contig 10313 bp, 8 predicted proteins | sample MGYA00511072_ERZ779729 | MGnify/ENA primary metagenome ERZ779729 (study PRJEB29588, sample SAMEA2156675) | human gut metagenome | biome: human gut; feature: human-associated habitat; material: faeces | place: Denmark | collected 2008/2010 ...
GTGGTGGCAGGTCACGGACTGATTCAGGAGCGAAACATCAACACTGGAGAAACGGTGGAGTTTGAAGTTTCCGGGGACAAAATTGAGGCTGTCCACATGATTCCCGGCTGGACGCACAACATTATCAACCTGTCGGAAACGGAGAATCTGGTGACGGTGATGACCTGCAACGAAATTTTCAACCCGAACCACCCGGACACCTTCTTCGAGCCGGTGTAAAAGAAGATACTGGTTGTCAATAGGAGAATGATATGGAACACAATTTTACATGGAAAAACGACGGTCGCACCAAGGTCATGATTGGCTGCGGCACCCGTCCGGAGATTATCCGACTGGCTGCGGTTATTAAGCGCTGCCGGGAATATTTTGACTGCTGCGTGGTCTATTACAATCAAAACTGGGACAGAAACCTTTCCACCGTTTTCTGGGAGGATTTCGAGTTGAAAAACACCTTCGGGGAGTATGGCCCGGACATTTTGGTGCCGGTGGTTGGCGAGAATCTTGGTGTTACCTGCGGCAACATTATGGGCCGCAGCTATGAACTCCTCTCTGAATTGCAGCCGGAGGGCTATCTGGTGCTGGGCGATACCAACTCCTGCCTTTCTGCCATCAGTGCAAAACGACTGCACATCCCGCTGTTTCACATGGAGGCAGGCAACCGCTGCAAGGACGAGTGTCTGCCCGAGGAGACCAATCGCCGTATCGTGGATGTGATTTCCGACGTGAATATGTGCTATTCCGAATTCGCCCGGAAGTATCTGGCGGATACGGGTCTGCCCAAGGAGCGTACCTACCAGACAGGTTCTCCTATGGCAGAGGTGCTGCACATGAATCTGGAGAAGATTCAGAAAAGCGATGTGTTGGAGCGTCTGGGGCTGGAAAAGGATAAGTATATTCTGCTGTCCGCCCACCGTGAGGAGAACATCGATTCCGAAAAGAACTTCCTGAGCCTGTTTACTGCTATCAACGCACTGGCAGAGAAGTACGATATGCCCATCCTGTACTCCTGCCATCCCAGAAGCAAGCACCGTCTGGAAAAGAGCGGCTTCCAGCTGGACCCTCGTGTCCGGGTCAATGAGCCGCTGGGCTTCAACGACTACAACAAGCTGCAAATGAACGCTTTGGCAATCGTCTCCGACTCTGGCACTCTGCCCGAGGAGAGCAGCTTCTATCTGTCCATCGGTCATCCCATCGCCGCCGTGTGCATCCGCACCAGCACGGAACGTCCCGAGGCGCTGGAAGCCGGTGACTTCATTTTGGCTGGTATTACCACTCGGGAACTTCTCAACGCCACCGATATGGCCATTGAGATGAAGCAGAAGGGTGTTCTGGGCAAACCCTGCCCCGATTATGTGGACGAGACCGTGTCCATGAAGGTGGTTCGCATCATTCAGGGATATGTAAACGTGGTCAATAAGATGGTGTGGAGGAAATACTGAGTTATAAAGTGAGAAAGCTATGCGACGAGTGAATATATTAGGTGTTGAAATTTCGGCTGTTAACAAAGAAACTGCGATTCAATATTTATTAGAAAACATGGACAAAGCAAGAGGAAAATATATTTGTGCTTGTAATGTTCATACTACCGTAACAGCACATGAGAATTTGGACTATCAAGCGGTTCAAAACAATTCATTTATGACTTTGCCAGACGGAAAGCCCTTATCTAGCGTTGGAGTTCGTCGCGGGTATTCGGAAATGGGGCGAGTGACCGGGCCTGATTTTATGGAGCAAGTGATTGCAGCCACAGAAAAAAGTGATGCTCGTCACTATTTTTATGGAACAACGCAAAAAAATCTGAATGCATTACTTGAATACTTAAAGGCGAATTATCCACAATTATCCATTGTCGGTTGTGAGCCATCATTGTTTAGGCCGTTGACGATACAAGAAGAAACAGAACTGTGCGATAGAATCAACGAATCGAAAGCGGATTTTGTATGGGTTGCACTCGGTGCGCCACGTCAAGAAAAGTTCTGTGCAAAACTCAGCAAAAATACAAAGGCCGTTTGGATAGCTGTTGGTGGAGCATTTAATGTTATTTCTGGAGTGATTCCACGTGCACCGCAGTGGATGCAGGATCACAGTTTAGAATGGCTGTATCGGTGGAGTAAGGAACCAAAGAGATTATTTAAGCGGTATGTAGAAACTAATTCGAAGTTTGTTTTTTATCTGATAAGAGAAAAGGTTGAAAAAAAGGAATGAAGAAAAAGGTCTGCATGGTAGTTCCGAGCTTCACAGCAAAGGGTGGAATTACATCTGTAGTCAATGGTTACCGGAACTCTCAATTGACAGAAGATTACGATGTGCGATTTATAGAGACCTATTGCGATGGAAGTGTAATTCAAAAAACTTCTAAAGCATTAAGCGCGTATTTGAAATTTATTTATACAGCTTTGTTTTGGAAACCAAATCTTGTTCATGTCCATAGCTCTTTTGGAGGAAGTTTTTATAGAAAGGCTTTAATAATTGAGATTGCCTCTCTCTCTAAAATTCCGGTTGTCAATCATGTTCATGGTGCGGATTTTGATGAGTTCTATCGAAAAAAATCTCAGAAAAAGAAGAAAACCATAGAAAAGATTTACAATAAATGCATTAGAACCATCGCACTGTCAGAAGAATGGAAGAAGAATCTTGCAGAAATTGTGCCAGAACAGACAATTAGAGTTGTAGAGAATTATGGTATTTTGCAAGAAGATTTGATCAAAGAGAAGCTTACAAAACCGAATAATAAGCTGATTCTTTTTCTAGGATTTATATGTGAAAGAAAAGGATGCTTTGATATTCCAGCTATTGTAGACCAAGTATGCAGCAAAATACCGGATGCTCGGTTTATTCTTGGGGGAAGTGGTGAAATCGAAAAAGTCAAGCAGAAACTCAGTGCGAAATATAAAGATAATGTGGAATTTCCGGGATGGATCCGAAATGAGCAAAAAAGACAATATTTGAGAGAGGCAGACATTTTTCTTCTCCCTTCGTACAATGAGGGAATGCCTATGGCAATATTGGACGCTATGGGGTGTGGTCTTCCAATTGTGAGTACAGATGTTGGAGGAATTCCTAAAATTGTAAGACAAGGAATTAACGGATATTTGTATAAACCAGGTGATAGTAAAAGCATGGCTTGTGCAATTATTGAGTATCTTACAGATGATGAAAAGAGATTAAAAGCTGGACAGGAAAGTGTTGATATTATAAGAGAATCATATTCTCTACAGCAAAACATTGATAAACTTGAAAGAGTTTATACGGAAGTGGAGAGATTGAGAGATGACAAGCTATGACAGAAGAAACCTATATAAAAATTGGGGGGGGTATTGGAATCAATAAAATCGGAAGCCTCGTATACAGATCAGAAGAATTTGTGCGTAAGGTTTTTTATAAGATTCTCCGAGAAAGTGTAATTAAATCTTCTTTTGGAAGCTGTGGTAAAAATGTACATATTGCTGAAAAAAGCGATATTAAGGGAATTGGCAACATTAGTATAGGAGATGATGTTGCGATTGGCCCTCATGCATTGTTGTGGACAACACGAGCAAACATTATCATTAAAGAGAAAGTAATTATTGGCCCAGGACTTAGTATCATCACAGGCGATCACAAGATAAATGTAGTAGGAAAGTACATGGCTGATGTAACAGATGAAGAAAAAGATGACGAAAACGATCAGGATGTCATTATTGAGAAGGATGTTTGGATAGGGGCTAATGTAACAATTCTTAAGGGAGTAACTGTAGCAGAGGGATGTGTTATTGGAGCGGGGACTGTGTTAACTAAAAGTACTCATCCCTATGGCATATATGTAGGAGTACCCGGTAGACGTGTTTCTGAAAGATTTACGAACGAAGAATTAGAAGATCATATAAATATATTGCAAGAAAAATCCAAATGGTGATTTTAATATGAGAACAAAATACACAATCAATGAACTTTTATTTAAGATATATTTGATATGCGTGATTTTAGGGTCTTTGCTAAGAAATATGTTGGGTGAATGGGAGCCGATATATGATACATACAGGTTTGTTAGTAAAGGAAGATGGGGAACTTTCTTTTTAAGTTTTTCAAGTATTATTATTCTTGTGCTGATATTTAGATGTTTTATACAATATATAAAAAAAGTCCATGCAGGAATAAGGATTTTGATTATAAGTTCGATTTTATATTATTTGATATGGACTGTATTAGCTTTAGATAAAGCGCCTGCTCAATCTGTTTTTTTTGAATCGATTTCTACATCAGTGATTTTGTTACCAGTGGCAGCGCTACTTGGTTTTGATGACAATATATGGAATATATTGGAAAACAAATTGCCATATATAAATATACTCTTCTGCTGTTGTTTTTATATTGCTGTTTTTTCTTTTTGGGCTAATTATGGAATTAAATGGCCTATGAATGCGTCATATAAAGGGATATTCTCATATTGGTTTACATCTACTTGCATTATGACCTTTATAGATTTCCCCAAAGAAGATAAAAGAAAGTTGATATACTGTGATTTGTTGCTTATTATCGCCGCTGCGTTTATTACACAGTCAAGAGCATGGGTATTACAGACATTAATAATATTATTTATATTTGTTGCTGTTCTGGGTAATAGGAATAGATCTGTTAAGATTTTAATGGGATTTTTGCTGATTATTATTGCGGTATTGGGAGTTTCTTATATTTTTCCAGAGATTACAGGAAATTTGTTCAATAGAGGAATGGAAGATACCAGAAGTGGACAATATGTAATCTTTTTTGCACAGCATTCATGGGAGGATTTGATCTTTGGATTGGGTATCAATGCTTCTTATAGCTACTTGGGAAATAAGAACTATAGTTATTTCGATAATCAGTTTATGTTTGTTATGTTCCATTATGGAATCTTCCCAGTGATTGCATGGTTGTGTGTATATGCATCTACTTTAAAAGGCAGTAAGATTTATAATGAGCAAAGTAGAATAGTGATTCGAGCAGCAAAATTTGTCGGATTTTTTGTATTACTAGCGTATATGGGCGTTTCTACATATTATCAGATCGAGTTGGGATATAGTGGCGTTATTGTAATGATGCTTATTGGAAAAGCATTAAGAGAAAAATATTACGGGAGATCATAGATTAATGAAAAAGATATCATTTTTAATAGGTAGCTTAGGCGGAGGCGGTGCTGAAAGAGTTACAGTTGCCTTAGCCGATTATTTTTGTGAAAACGGTTATGAAGTTTTCTTTATTGTATTTTCAAAGGCAAATAATAATTATAGGATTAATCCGAAAATTAAAATTGATTATTTGCCTGAGAATACAGGAAAATGTGCAATATTTTTTAGAATAAAAGAATTAAAAAAACTATTGAAAAATCAAGCGCCAGATTATGTGATTTCGTTGGGCTTAGGATATCAATATTTGATATTGGGGAATTTGCTAAGTAAATATAAATTTATTTTATCGGAAAGAAACGCTCCGCAGTATTATTACAATTGGTATCAGAAGATTTATGTAAAGTATAGTTACGAAAAAGCATATAGAGTTGTTTTCCAAACCGAAGATGCAAAACAGTATTATGGCAAGAGCTTAGAGAAAAAGTCAAAAGTAATTGCAAATCCTATTACCTCGTTAATTCCGGATCCATATGATGGAGATAGAGAAAAAAGAATTGTAGCTGTAAATAGATTAAGTCAACAAAAAAATATATTTATGCTGCTCAGGGCAATGAAAAGAGTCCTTGATGTGTTCCCGGAATATGTATTAGAAATATACGGTAAAGGCGAACAACAGGAGGAATTGGAAAAATACGCTAAAGAACTAAATATTTCTGATAATGTTAAATTTATGGGACAAAAAGCAAATGTTCAAACATATATAGTGAATGCTAGTGTTTTTGTATCATCATCAGATTTTGAAGGAATGTCTAATTCAATGCTGGAAGCTATGGCTATAGGACTTCCTGTGGTATGTACAGATTGCCCGATAGGTGGCGCTAGAATGGTTATAAAAAATAATATTAATGGCATACTTACACCTGTCGGAGATGATAGAATATTTGCGGATGAAATAATAGGATTACTAAAAAATCCGGAAAAAGCAAAAAGACTGGGAAAGCAAGCAAGTGAGTTGAGAGAACAGCTAAATGTAAAGAAAATAGCAAAAGAATGGGAGAAATTATTTGAAGATTAAGTTAAATTAGGTGCGTTGTAAATCTTATCATGAGAAACAATTAGAAAAGAGAGGATGGCAATTCATGATAATATTATATATTGGAAATGTCGGATATCCAGACACTGCTCCATCAATTCATGTCAGGAATAGAGCTATATTTATGAAATCTTGTGGACATGAAGTTCATGTGTTATGTGAGTTGGCTTCTGATGGCAAAAGAATGAAAGAAGTAGATGAGGTGGCATACCAATATATGGATCCTTATCCGGGGCGGGGAAAGGTAAGAGGCGCTTTTTGGAATTTTGACCAAGTATTTGGGAAATTTTATTTTAAGCAAACACTAAAATTTCTTGATAAAATAAAACCTGATATAATCATTTTATATGAGCCGAATTCGATATTATATGTTTTAAAAATGTTAAATCTTTCTAAAAAAGAAGGATTTAAGTTGGTAATAGAAACTACGGAATGGAGAAACCCTAAAGATTATCGGGGAATTATTCCGAGAGTTATTAATACAGAAAAAGACTTACAAAAAAAATATATCGATAAAAAAGTTGGCAATGTTATAGCAATAAGCAAATATTTGTATCAACATTATTTAGAGCAAAACTGTAATACTATTTTGTTACCGCCAATTTTCCCAGAAGCTGATAAAAAGAAAAAATTAATAAGAGAAAATTCAGATAATAGAAAAGTGCTGAAAATTGTTTATGCAGGCGCATTGGCTTCGAAGGATTATATTGATACTCTATTACATGCGATAATTCGATTAAATACTGATGAAGTACGTGTTGTCATTGATATAATTGGCCCTGATAAAATGCAAGTGCAGAAATTGGTAGGGAACGATGAATTAGAAAAATATGGAATTTACTGTCATGGAAGATTGTCACATGACAAGACGCTAAGTATAGTGGAAAAGGCAGATTTGTCGGTTCTATTACGGATGAATAAAAGATATGCGAAAGCAGGAGTTTCGACAAAGTTTTGCGAGGCAATGATGTTAGGGGTTCCTAGTATTTGCACATCTGTAGGAGGCACGGATTTATTTATAAAAGATAAATATAATGGATTCCTTGTTAGAGATAATGACTTGAATACATTAGAAGCCACATTGCTGGATATTATCAGTTTGTCAAGAGATCAGATTGAAGAAATAAAAAATAATGCATTGACAACAGCAAATGAACTGTTTACACCTGATAAATATATAGAACAATTTAATGCGTTTTTGAATAAGTGTAAGTGAGTCTGCGTTTGAATGTAAATAGTGTTATAAAGTCTAGTACTAAATGTGAAACATCTAGGGACGGCTCTTTGTCCAAACAGAAAATCAGGAAGAAGGGATTAAAAGAAGGGGCTGGAGAGGAGGATTCTTATAAGAATCCAGAAATCATGCTACAGAAGTACTCTTGATATTAGATGTTTTTGCTATGCTTTTTCCTTTTTTATGTTTGAGATGAACAGAAATAGGGTTCTAGTTGGAATTCCAGATACCTGCGTAAATCGAATGCTGCGAATTAGAACTACAGCTGACTGATTCCTTAGCGGGCGTGTAAGCCCAGATAAAATGGTGTCAGGCTATTACGTTCTTATTCTACAGCTTAGGCAATAAGTTGGATGGCAACACGGCAGGATGCTGTGGGGTTACCCGGAAATACATTGTAGGAGAATAAAATGCTAAAGGAAAGGCTACAAAATATTCCTTTGGGTGTAAAAGCAGCAGTGGTTTATACCATGGCATCTGTTTTTTCACGAGGATTATCAATGATTACAGTTCCAATTTTCACGAGAATAATGTCTACAAGCGAAATTGGAATGGTTAATTTATATAACTCCTGGTATTCTTTGTTGAGCGTAATTGCAACACTATCATTAACATCAGGTGGATTTCAGGCAGCGATGAAAGACTTTGAGGGGGAAAGGGATCAATATCAATCGGCTGTTTTGACATTAACATCAATGATGGCAATTGTTCTAGGATGTATTTATTTCCTCATACCTGATATTTGGAATAGAATTATAGGGTTGCCTTCTGTGCTGATAATTTTGATGCTAGTAATGTTTTTCTTTGCACCGGCGCAGGATTTTTGGCTGTTAAGACAAAGATATGAATATAAATATAAATTAGCTGGTGCATTGACAATGGGATCAGCTTTAGCATCAACAATATTCTCCGTGATAGTTGTTTTATATTTAAATAAAGCGGGATCGGATCAAGTTGTGGTGGGCCGATTGTATGCAACTAACATAGCAACAATGGCGATTTCGGCGGTTATATGGATTAAAATATATGCAAAAGGGAAAACAATAGTAAATATAAAGTATTGGAAATACTCTTTGAAGCTGAGCGCTCCTCTTATTGGTTATGCTTTTGCAGCACAGATTTTAAGTGTTTCTGATCGAATGATGATAAGCAAAATGGTGGGAAATGATGCGGTTGGAATATATAGTACTTTATATACTGTAAGCTCAATTTCACTATTAGTTTGGAGTGCAATTAATTCATCATTTATACCGTATTTATATCAGAATATAAGTAAAAAAGATAATAAAATTAGAGAATTATCATTAGCTTTAATGGGATCGTATGCTATTATTGCAGTTATGCTTACTTTTTTAGCGCCAGAAATAGTTAGAATATTAGCTACTAAGGAATATTATGAAGCAATTTATATTATGCCGCCTATTGCAGCAGGAGTGTTTTTGACTTCTGTATCAAATATGTACTCTAATTTACTCATATACCATAAAAAAACTAATTATATAATGTATTCTTCGACTATCGCAGCTATTGTAAATCTTATACTGAATTTCATATGTATAAATATTTTTGGCTATATGGCAGCTGCATATACTACACTGGTAGCATATATAGTGTTAGCAGGTGCACAAGTTATATTCGCAAGAAAGGTTCATCTCAAAGAAACTGGAAATAAATCGGTATATAATGATAAGGCAGTCTTGTTTATGGCAATATTAACGATCATAGCTGCGTTGTTCGGTTTAGTATTGTATCGTTATACTGTGTTAAGGTATGCATTAATTTGCATTGGGATGATTGCAGGAATAAAAATTGCGTTAGCGGCTTTGAAAAAAATGAAAGATAACTAGTAGAGTTAATTTGAGCCTAGAATACTGAAAACTAACAATTCAAGGCTTGTCGAAAACTTTTGGGGGATGGGGAACAGCAATTAGCGGGTAATCAATAACTGAGAAGGGTGGTGTATTATTGAAAAACTGAATATTTGTAGATTAGTGAAAACGAGGCACTCGTTGATATTTTTAAATTAGAAGAATAATATTAGGAGGAAGATTTAAAATGGGAAAGTATTTTGGAACAGATGGTTTTCGTGGCGAAGCCGGAGTTACATTAACAGCAGACCATGCCTATAAAGTGGGTCGTTTTCTGGGCTGGTATTATAATGCGTTGCGTGAGCGCAATGGTGATACCGACCCTGCTCGTATCGTCATTGGTAAGGATACCCGCCGCAGCTCCTATATGTTTGAGTACAGTCTGGTGGCTGGTCTGACCGCTTCCGGTGCAGATGCTTACCTGCTCCATGTCACTACTACGCCTTCTGTGGCTTACATCGCCCGCGTGGATGACTTTGACTGTGGTATTATGATTTCCGCAAGCCATAACCCATTCTATGATAATGGAATCAAGCTTCTGAATGGAAACGGACAGAAGATTGAGGCTGAGATCGAGGAGCGTATTGAGGCCTACATTGATGGCGAGATCGAGGAGCTTCCTCTTGCACGCAAAGAAGACATTGGACGTACTGTTGATTTTGCTTCCGGACGAAACCGCTATATCGGATATCTGATCTCCATTCCAAGCCGTGATTTCAAAAATGTACTCCTTCAAGGGCGTGAAGGTTGGTCTTGACTGTGCCAACGGAAGCTCATCCGCAATTGCAAAAAGTGTTTTCGAGGCACTTCAGGCGAAAACTTATGTGATCAACAATCAGCCGGATGGAACTAACATCAATACAAACTGCGGTTCCACCCATATTGAAGTCCTTCAGAAATATGTGGTAGACAATGGCCTGGACATTGGATTTGCCTATGATGGAGATGCTGACCGTTGTATCGCAGTTGATCATCGTGGAAATATCATCGATGGTGACAAGATTATGTATGTCTGCGGTAAATATCTGAAA
>ERZ779729.2584-NODE-2584-length-10313-cov-1.524274_pt1 | contig 10313 bp, 7 predicted proteins | sample MGYA00511072_ERZ779729 | MGnify/ENA primary metagenome ERZ779729 (study PRJEB29588, sample SAMEA2156675) | human gut metagenome | biome: human gut; feature: human-associated habitat; material: faeces | place: Denmark | collected 2008/2010 ...
GTGCGTTATTCAGATGTACGATTTGTGCCAGATCTTCTCTCGACAATTCGGAAGAAAGATATAACTGCTTCTGAACAACAATATGATTCAGCTCCTGAAATATCTTCCGATTCTCTTCTTCTTCCCCACTTTCTTTGTCTGTTTCGTCCAAAAGTTCATCCTGTTCTTCAGGAGAAATCAATTCCGGTTCCAATTCTGATGAAACCTCCTGTTCCTCGTACACTTCCAATAACTGATTACCATCTTTTTTATTGGCAAATTTCTCGTTTATCAGTTTGGCAAGCATCCTGTTTTTATACTCGATTATATGGTTGAAACGCCACAAACGCCAAAGTATAAACAGGGTCAGCACTACAATACACGCCAAAAAGCAGAGTGAAACATTCCTTATTTTTAGCTGTGAGGCTTGCTCGGCGATGTATTCTTCTTTTTCGGAAGCACCGTACATCGCGTTCAATTCTAATGCAGCATTTTTCCTGTCGGTACTGTTAATGCTATCCGTTATTGCAATGATGGTTTCACGTATTTCTGCGGCTTCTTTATAACGATTCAGCCCCAGATATGCCTGGACTTCCTTATTAAGTATAGTTAAATATTGAGCGTTCAAGGTATCCCGCTGTGTTCTCAACAATTCTTTAAAGTCCTTACAGTTGTCTATTACTGTCTCATATTGTTTGGAAAGAATCAAATAAGGAATCGAATACATCTTGCCATCCGGAGTATGAGATTCTTTTATTGCCAGATATTTTTGATAATATCCTTCTGCTTGCGCATATTTCTTTTCTAAATAAGAAATATAGGCCAATTTTGCATATAAATAACTATATTGACCATCCACGTACCCTTCAGGAATTTGGGGTAATTTCTCTAATTTTTTAAGAAGTTTTTCACGTTCATAAGCAAGAGCCAAAGCTTCATCAATACGGGAATCTGTCATTAAAAATCCCATCTCTGCTCCATAATAATAGGAAAGCAGCATCATTTCTCTCATATCCTTTGACCCACGCAGTAATTCAATCGTACGACCAAAATAATTATACGCCTCATCTTTCAATGACAGCCTCCAATTATTCTCTCCTATGCAAAAAAGCAATCTAGCTTCCGCCTCTCTGTCCTTCAGTTTTTGAGCCTGCATAATTCCACTAAGAGCATAATGCATGCTCTCATTATATTTACTCATTATGGATGAAAGTTCAGCTAAATAAACCGTCATCTTCAACATGTGCTTAGGTTCTCTTTGAGAGATGGAATCAAGCAAGTACGACTTCCTTGCATACATAAAAGCTAGTTTATTCATATACATATTACGATATGACAAACTGCGCAATTCATTAATCAGACGCAGAGGGAAGGCTTTTCTGGTTTCGGCCTCATCCAACAACTGTAAAGCACGTTTGGGGTTGGAAATATAAATATCTCTGATATATTTTTCTGTATACAAAGAGTCATTATTTATAATTTTATCAGCCCTTGAAAATTGATTGTGTACAAATAGAAGCACAAAAATACATACCCAAAAACGCATAAAACTCTTAATCGTGTTTAATCATTAATTATCCAAAGGTATGTATTTTCCAAAAAATGTGCAGACACAATTTAAATTTGCAAAATAAAAATAAGAAACATTAGCTAAACATATCAGAGACGTAACATGGTTCCAAGTCAGCTATTCTCCTGAATCACAGCTCAATGCTTTGCTCAATCGCCCTTCAAGGCATACACTTAAGTCAGTCGTTACAAACTTCCCGTTATAAAAAAGAGTAAATATAGTAGCCGGAGTGGGTGCATTTTGCGCCTGTTCCATACTTTCCAATTCAATTATTCTCAATGGAATGTCTTTGCTCTTAGCAGCACTGACCAAAGAACCGCGAACGTGAAACTCCGTAAACGGGCAGCGATGGGTATAATAAACGACTATTCCATCCTTATCCGGACACTCACCGCTCAACACGCAATCATTAAAAGAAGGATCAGGAGCAGCCGGGTTTAGTTTCAAACTTAAAAGGCTGAATCCGTAAGGGAGTTTTTCTATTGTTTGGAAACCTTGTCGCAACAGCCATTTCGTATCACTCATAAAGTGAAATTTAGAAGTACCCACCACAGTGACCAAGCCATCTTTCCCCTGCGATTTTGCATCATCAATGGCAGACTGCAATAATGCCTTACCATGTCCGCAACCTTTATATTTACCTGACACCCAGAAACAGTTTATCATCAGATAATTGGGAGCATTCACCGGAACCCATGCTTTTTCAGCAGGACCGTATTCGATAAACACTTTTGCCCGTTCATCAATACGTCTGAACACATAGCCGTTATCGAACTCTTTCTTCAGCCATTCTTTTTTGAGTTCATAACTATCCTTGCATTTCTTATCTGAAAAAGCACAGCATATATGTTCGTTTGCAATATTCTCCTTTGTCAAAGTGATGTAATTGGTTTCCATCATATTCTATTTAATTAATAGGTTAAACAAATAACAGTTCGATATTCACTCATTGTTATGAGTTGGTAGCAAATCGCCAAGCTAATATCCTGCTACTTTTAGTTCCCTGCTGCATTCGAATAACTTTATATTCGGACACATTCACCGATTTTAATTTGGTATATAACTTTTCCAGATTTTTTTCTTTAGAAACCAAACTCGTAAACCATCCGCAGTTCTTCTGATATTTTTGGCTCTCGGAAATCATATTCAATAAGAAACGAACTTCTCCGCCCTCGCACCAAAGTTCATTCGCACTCCCGCCGAAATTTAGCTGCACTTTATTTATCTTCGTACCTTTCAGACTGCTTAATTTGCGTAACGTTCCGTCTTCCGCCTCTTCACGCGAACTATGAAACGGAGGATTGCATATTGTCACATCAAAATACTCATCAGGCATAATAATTCCATCGAAAATCTTCTTGCTGTCTTTTTGAAGTCGCAAGTCAATCTTGTGCGCCAACACAGGGTTGCAAGTCACTATCTTTCGTGCATTTTCTATCGAAACCGGATCAATATCAGTACCAACGAAGGTCCATCCATATTCAGTGTGTCCTATGATCGGATAAATGCAATTTGCACCTACCCCAATATCCAGACATCTACATTTAGACTTCTGTCCATTAGCATCTCCTGCCGGTAAATCCGGTGTTGTTCCGTTCGGCTGGATAAGATCGGCAATATAATGAATGTAATCCGCCCTTCCGGGAATAGGCGGACACAAATATTGCTTCGGTATGTCCCAATACCGGATGCCATAATAAGTTACCAATAATGCTTTGTTCAAAGCCTTCACCGCTTGCGGATTAAAAAAGTTTATAGTTTGTATTCCGAGGGGATTGAGCGATACGAATCTCTTTAATGGAGGATAATTTTCCATCAACAATGGAAAATCATACTGACCATTGTGCTTATTTCTTATATGTAACTCACCTTTTTTTGCCATGCGGGCAAAGATACAGAGAATTTTCCTGCCTACAAATTCTTCTTAACTCTTATCCTAACACTCTTCTGAATATCATATATAATATTCTACCATTTCAATCAGCCCGGCGCGTAAAGTATACTTAGTTGCTTCATATACATTATTCACACCCAACTTCCGGAAAATATTCTTTTTGTGGGTGATAATAGTATGAATGCTTGAGGTTCTTTCCAATGCTATTTCTTTCACAGATTTCCCATGTGCTATCAATTTAAGAATGTCAATCTCTGTAACAGTCAAAACAGAATGAATTTCCGGTTTGTCGGAACCGATTATCAATAAATTGGTTATCTGATGACAAAGAAATCGCTCCCCGTGTGCTGTACACATCAATGCAGAATGAATTTCCTCACCGGAGTTCTCTTTCAAAATCATACCAATATTCCTTTCTATACTCATCCTACGAATAAAGTCTTCGCTCAATTCATTGGAAAACAATATCCAACGAACTCTCGGAAAACGTTTTTCTATAATAAGAAACTCCTCTATACCATTGATGTCAAACAGTGTATAGTCAAGTATAACGACACTGTCATTACATTCTACCAATGCAAGCATGAGCTCTTTCTTGTCTGTCACATCTATCATGCGACATCTACTGAATATAGTGGAAATATATCCATTCCCATTCTGGTTATATCCTGATTATCTGCTATGATAAATGTAATGTCAGTGTTCATTGTTATTCTGTTTTTTAAATTCAACGGATATTTTTCAAACGCATATTGCAGCCCGGAGACACGGAGGTATCATCGTTCTTTATTAGCTACATCAAACCACAAACGGGTAGTAATCTCATCTGCTCCCTGATGGGATATGGCAATCTGATACTGTTTACCATTAAGTGATTGTTCCGTTACGGGATAAAAAAAGCGACGAGGTAACTCTCCGGAACCCAAAACGGAATCGGGACCAGGGATAAGCTGGGGATAACCGAGCCTGCGCCAGTCAGTGAAAGCATCGGGTCCCTGTCCATAATAAGCGATCCACTTCTGCCAGCCGATAGATTCATACCAATGTGCGGCGTCGAACCGAATCGCCTCCTGCTGTAAATAAGAATCGATTATACGATTGTCTATAATGCCAAACTGATTCAATGAAGCAGTAATAGCTTCGCGGTAGAGCGTTTCCGCATCAGCCGTTATCCAGCCGCGTGCAGCGGATTCTGCAAAGATAAACAAGACCTCGGCATACGTATAAAATACAGCCGGAGAGCTATCTTTCAAAAAATAAGTACCGGGACGGGAAACTTTATTAAATCCCTGATTATTAGCGGCATCAGCAGATAAGGAATTGGCAGCTCCTACATAGTTTTTCACACCTTCGTCTTGAGGTAGCTGGGCTAAAATTCCAATTCTCGGATCATTCCATTCATTCAGTTTATCAATCAACGTTTTTGATACCCGCTGATCATCACGTGAATTGAAAGCAGATGCCCATGGATTCCATTGTGGTGAAGAAGTAAAAACAAAACGGGCTATAGCATCATTGCTATCTATTACACTGTTACGATTATCCCAAAGGGAAGCAATAACCCGACGCGCTGTATCCTCATCCCGGTCAGCTAATTCAAGGGCGATACGTAGCCGTAGGGAGTGGGCCAATTGTTTCCAGCGGGTAATATCATTTCCGTAAATCAAATCCCCTTCTACCGTTCCTCCTGTGGTAGAAAGCAACTGGTCAGCAGCGATCAACTCCTCCAAAAGCCCGCGCAAAACAATCTCTTGTGAATCATAAGCGGGTGTTACACTTTGTGCATATTCACTGTATGGTATATTTCCATACAGATTGGTCAGCAACAGGTAAACCCACGAACGCCACACTGTAGCTATCCCTCGATAATTATCATTTCCGAGTTCCGAACTGATAATAGCATTCAAGTCAGTTATTAGCGTTGCATAGCCGGTGTCCCACGTAGTGGTAAAGCTGCCATTATCCACATTATAGCAATCTGGCTCTGTATATTGTATTTTAGCCCAATGTTGCACCCACAACAGAGTAGAATTATAGTTCGTACTACTTCCCCAATAAAGATTGGCGGCATGATACTGTGCAGCGGCAAGTAAATAAGCCGGCTGTGGATTTTCAGTGGCATTGGGGTTGCGGTTGATATCAGTCAATTCATCATCACACGATGATAGAGAAATGGCAACCACTTGTACCCATATTATATATAAAAAATATATTCTTCTTTTCATTTTATCCTATTATTAAAAGGTTCGCATTTAGAATTTTACGGAAAGGTTCACACCAAAGGAACGTGTCGTAGGCAGTGAGTAGGCCTCTACCCCTTGTGCATTTCCGGTAGTCAAAGCCGATTCCGGATCTATATTAGGGACACTCTTATAAATAGTCCACAAGTTACGTCCCGTCAGTGTAACGGAAGCTTCTTGCAAATGCAGTTTCTGCGTCCACAAGCGAGGTAGACGGTAACTCAAAGCGACTTCTCGCAGTTTCACGTAAGAAGCATCATATACATTAGCTTCAGCAATACTGTAAATACGATGGTAGTATTTCTCGGCAGATACAACCTCTTCGTTCTTAGAACCACTTTCCGTCACTCCTTCTACCATAATGCCATCCTGATACACACGGGTGGATTGCCCATTGACCTGGGCATAGTAAAGTCCATCAGAGGATACGGAATAAGAAGGAGATTCTGGTAATCGTACATTGTTACCCATGGCGTCAGTATAATACCACAAGCCACCGTGCTCGGCATCCCGGCCCGATAATGTGTTAGCTAATACACCGGTATATTTTCCAGTTTTATTAGTGTTGGAAAAAATAGAACCACCTACACTTGCATCTATCAGAAAAGAAAGACTTAACGAACGATAACTGAAAGTGTTACTGATACCGCCTGTCCAGTCGGGCGTAAACTTCCCCAACGTTTTATTAGTGGTCGAAATCTTAGGCAGACCGTTAGCATCCACCACAACGTTTCCATTAGCATCACGCACGTATGAAGTGCCGAACAGGGTTCCATAAGCTTCGCCCACTGAAGCCAGTATCTGAATGCCCGACGAGTAGAGCTGGTAACTCGTAATCAAACCTTCATCATCCAATTTGACAACCTTGCTGCTGTTGGCACCATAATTCAAATCCAGATTCCAACGAAACCCTTTCGATGTTTGTATAGGAACAGCGCCCAATTGTATTTCATAGCCACGATTACGGATATGTCCGGCATTACGCACCTGCGACGTGTACCCACTGGCAGCAGTAGTAGCTAGTTTCAATATTTGATTACGACTATCGGTCTTATAGTAAGTGAAATCCAAGTATAGGCGATTGTCCCAAAAAGCCGCCTCGAAACCAGCTTCTATAGATGACGTCTTCTCCGGTTTTAGATTCGGATTCATACCAATGGTAGAAGAACTTTGAAGTGGATTCCCATTGAAAGCTGTTTCTGAAGTAAAGACCGTTGCCAATTGATAAGGATTGGCATCTGCTCCCACTTGAGACCATCCTCCACGTATTTTTAGGTAGTTAACAGCTTTACTTCTCCACCCGAAAGCTTCAGAAAGCAACACACTAGCCGTCACCGAAGGATAGAAATAAGAATTGTTGTCCACAGGTAGTGTAGACGACCAATCGTTCCGTCCTGTTATATTCAAGAAAGCCCAACGACGGTAATCCAGTTGTATGGAACCGTAAAGGCCATATTGCCGTAAACGGTAGAAATCATTGGACGAAGTGAGCGGATCACGAGAATTGGTCAACGTATAAAGGTCGGCAACAGCCAAACGGGGAGCAGCCTGATAATTATTCTCATATTGTTTGTTACGTACATTAAAACCCAGAAGAGCGTCAATTCCCCAATTTTTATTCAACTGTTTGATATAAGTCGCCAATACTTCTGTGTTATTCTCTTTCACCGTATAGGCATCTTCAGCATACCTGCCGTAAGGCGAACCGGCACCTGCACTCCCCCATTTTACTTTGGATTTCCTCCGGTCATTATACCAGTCGGTACTAGTACGGAAACGCACATTCAACCCATCTGTCAGACGGAATTCGGCATGCAGATCACCTATCAGACGATGACGTTCCTGACTCTGTGTATTATAAGAAGCACTCCAAAAAGGATTGTCGTAATAGCTTGAATTCCAGTTGCGAGTATAGTCCGCCTTCAATGAGTTCGTATCCACTTGACGTCCGAACCACAAGAACTGAAGCATAGGACTGTTAGAACGTACGTTACTGCCCGAGGGGGTAGCTGACCCCGGTAAACTGGGAGCTGTATAAACGATGTAATTGGCCGTAGCTCCCACCACAATCCATTTTGCCAGATGGTAATCCGTATTTAGGCTGATATTCGTCTTATTAGTTCCAGCATCAGGAACGATACTGACTTGTTTTTCGTAGTTATATCCTACACGGAACTGGTATTTGTCGTCTCCACGGGCAACAGAAATACCGCTGTTTGTAGAAATACCCATGCGAAAATAATCGCGTACATTGTTGGGATGCGACACCCAGGGAGTAGCCATACGAGTACCGTCAGCATCCAGCGGACTGTCAAACTGAGGAATCAACAAACCAATATCAAGACGTGGCCCCCAGCTTTCGTCTACCCCGTCATTCACACCTGCACCCTTGCCATCTACATAACTGAACCGTCCCCCTGCCCCTTGTCCAAAAAGATTTTGAAACTCCGGCAAGGTAGCAACAAAAGAGACTTGCGTGGAAGAATGTAATGTAATCCCTATCCCTTTCTGCCTTTTGTCTCCTCCCTTAGTAGTGATGACAATAGCACCGTGAGCAGCACGCGCACCATAAAGGGCAGCGGCATTCGGACCTTTCAATACAGTAAGTGTTTTTATGTCTTCCGGATTCAGGTCTGCTATTGCATTTTTAAAATCGCGTCCGCTGGAACGTGCATTAAGCTGCGAATTATCCACTGGGATTCCATCCACAATAAAAAGCGGTTGATTCTCACCTGCAATAGAAGTTTCACCACGAATAACGATGCGACTGGAACCAACATCTCCTTGTGTATTGGTAATACGCACACCAGCTATCTTACCACTCAACGAATTTAACAGATTATTATCTTTCCCTTGCACCAAAGCATTCTGTTTTACTTCCTGTGCCGTATAGCCCAATGCCTTTTTCTCGCGTGAAATACCCAAAGCCGTTACTACTACCTCATCCAGCAGATGCGTATCACTCTTCAGTGTTACCGATACCTGTGGTGCAATAGCCACCTCTTTTGCCATCAGACTAATGTAAGAGATTAGCAGCCGGGTGGCTGATGGCGGGAGTCCACTCAGTTCAAATCTCCCGTTGACATCAGTTACGGTACCCAATGAAGTTCCTTTCACTATAACTGAGGCACCGATAACCGGCTCCCCATCTTCTTCTGTGGTGACGATGCCCCGCACTGTTGTCACCTGTGCTGCCCCTTGTATCACTCCTATTGCAAGAGCAAGCAAAAATAAATGAATCCTTTTACCCATTATTGTTTACTGTTAAAATGATGGGGCAAAGGTATTAGATATATACAAGCTGATAAATCCCGTATGAATGGCATTTTATATACCATATTTGCGGTATATTTACAGTTGCGTGTATGACTTTCAGATTTTTGCTTCTAATCCTTTTTATTATTCAAAGCCTGTCTGACATCGTCAAACAGATCATCCACATCCTCCAAACCAATTGAGAAACGGATAGTCGTATCCAACACATCCATGTCCTGTCGCTGTTTATCAGTAAACGGTCCAAAAATAGTACTTGCAGGATGAATAGCAAGCGTCTTATTGTCAAACAAGTTAGTAGCGCGACGTATCAATTTCAGTCGGTTGATGAAAGCAAAGCATGCCTCTTTACTTTCCAGGTCTATCGTAATCATAGCACCGGCAGTCGGACCAAACTGTCTTTGTGCCAAAGCGTAGTATGAATTATCCTTCAGCCCCACATAATTCACACGTTTGACAGCAGATAATATGCGAAGCTTACCAGCCAACATAGCGGCATTGGCAGACTGTATCCGATATCGCGCGTCCAATGTTTCCAATCCGATAGTATGCATATAGGCCACATGAGGAGTCATATAAGCTCCCAGATTGAGTAACATCTCTGTACGCATACGTTGACCGAATCCCAGACAAGTACCATAATCAATCACCAAGCCACCAATGGAAGTGGCTCCTCCTGACAAGTATTTGGTACTGGAAACCACTTCAATATCTACGCCTAAGCTATGTGAATCGAATTCTGTGAAAGGAATAAGCGTAGTATCAACGATGAGAGGAATTCCCCTTTCATGAACTATCCGTGAGAGCGCCTGTAAATCCGCCACTTCCATCTGCGGATTGGTGATAATCTCCACATAAATGCAGCAGGTATTACCGTCTACGACTTTTTCTACAGTTTCAACTTCAGTCAAATCACACAACCTGGGTTCCACCCCGAAGCGCGACAACGTACCAGTAATAAATGAATAGGTATTACCGAACAAATGACGCGATGTAACTATATTCTTTCCTGCAGCTGCAATTGAAAATAATGTATTACTAATAGCCGCCATACCGGAATTGAGGGCTATGATTTCTGCTGCCCCCGTAAGTTCCTTCACCTTATTCTCAAAAAAAGTCACTGTGGGATTCATCACTCTGGAGTAATCCGGAGCATCTGTCCGCCCGCAAAAAGCATCAGCCATGTCATCGGCATTGTCAAATTCATAAGCCGCTGTATGGTAAACCGGCATACTGAGAGAATTGTAAGCATCTCTTCTTTGGAACTGCGTATGAATCGCTTGGGTCTGTTTTTTCATCATTCTATTCATTAATATTATAACTATCAAATCTCGTACAATCAGAACAAAGGTAGATA
>ERZ779729.2589-NODE-2589-length-10302-cov-1.775544_pt1 | contig 10302 bp, 12 predicted proteins | sample MGYA00511072_ERZ779729 | MGnify/ENA primary metagenome ERZ779729 (study PRJEB29588, sample SAMEA2156675) | human gut metagenome | biome: human gut; feature: human-associated habitat; material: faeces | place: Denmark | collected 2008/2010 ...
GTCGATGCGGCGCGAGCCGTCAAAAAGCGCCTTCGCGCCGCAAATGTCGCCGTTGCCTTCTTCGCCGACCGTGCCGACGAAAAGAATGTCGCCCTCGGTTTCGATGCCGGCCTTGTTGAGCGCGCGCAGCACCTGCAGCATCGAGCGCAGGCCCGAGGCGTTGTCGCCGATGCCGGGACCGTAGTAGAGGGCGCCTTCCTTGCGCACCGTGAGATCCGTGCCCGCCGGGAACACGGTGTCCAAATGCGCGGCGATCGCGAGAACGGGGCCCGAGCCCGTGCCGGGACGGCGGCCGACAACGTTGCGCGAGGCATCGGTCACGACGTCTTCGAGCCCATACTCCTTCATGAGGCGGGCGATTTCCTCGCCGCGGACGCCTTCGGCGAAGGTGGGCGACTCGATCTGAGCGATGCGGACCTGTTCGGCCATGGCGCGCTCGACTTCGTCGGCGCAGACCTTGAGCGCAGCGGCAACCTTCGGATCGGCGGCAAGCGCAGTCATGCGCTCGGCCATCTGCGGTTCAACGGCGGGGACTTTATCGCGGGACGTCATTCTATCCTTTCTCCTTTGCGCGCCCGGGAAGCTTCCCCTTCCGGGCTGCGGCAGCTAACAATTCCTGGCGCCAGGCCGCGCGCGCCGGCAATGCGCCGCATGCAGCCTTCGCCCGAAACGGATATTACCTCGGCTACGACATTTCGCCTATGCGCAAAGGGGCGCCAATCGACATGGAAAGGCTCTTCTTCGGGAATTCCCGAAACCGCGCAGCCGCCTCCGAAGGCTCGGTTTCAGATGGATTTAAGCGCTTTATTGCATGATCAGGCGCAATATCGTGCCGGACCCCGTCCGGTTCACGCGTTCGGGCGCCCTGGTGCCGCAGGCGGAATCGCTTCCGTCCGACACGGCGGCTCTCCGACGCCCAATCAGGAGATCCAATTGTTTTCCCTGCATTTCACAAAGTCTGCCTTAGCCGCCGCAGTCATCGCGCCCTTCGCCCTCTTTTCCGCCATGGCCGGCGCCGCAGATGCGCCCAAGGCGCCTGCGCCCCTCAAGGCCGGCACCTACACGGTCACGACCCCCGGCAACAACGGCATGGTTGAGGTCACGGTCGAACTCACCGAAAACGCCATCAAGTCGATCAAGATCGGCAAGAACATGGAAACGGAATACATCGCCAAGGCGCCGATGGAAGCCGTGGCCGCCAAGGTGATCAAGGACCAGAACCTCGCTGTCGACACCGTCTCGGGCGCAACGCAGGCGACGGGCGCCATTCTGACGGCTGTGGGCCTCGCGATTGAAAAGGCGGGCGGCAATTCCGCCGACTTCACGCATCCCTACGTCCCTGTCGACCCGGCGACGCTGCCGCTCGCAGAAGCGCCCGCCACGCAGGTTCTCGTGATCGGCGCCGGCGCCACGGGTCTTGCTGCGGCCGCTGCAGCCGCCGACAACGGCGCCGAGGTGATCGTTCTTGAAAAGATGCCCGAAATCGGCGGCTCCACTGCGCTCTCGCGCGGCTGCCTCCTCGCGGCCGGCACGAAGGCGCAGGCCGCCGCTGGCGTCCAGGACAGCCCCGAAAAATTCGCCCAGGACTGGCTCGCCGAACAGAAGCGCTCCGTCCAGGGCGGCAGCAAGGCCTATCCTGAAAAGGCCCGCATCGAAGCCATGGCAAAGGCGAGCGCCGCGACGGTCGCCTGGCTCACGGAAAAGACGGGCGTCAAGTTCCAGAAGCCCGTGGCGCTTGACCTCACGGGCGTGGCCCGCGCGCACTGCCCGGCCGACAACGGCCGCAGCGAAATTGAAGCGCTCGCGAAGTTCTGCGAATCGAAGGGCGTGAAGGTGCGCACCAGCACGACCGCCTACGAGCTCATCCAGGACAAGAGCGGCCGCATCACCGGCGTTCGCGCCCATGACGGCAAGAACCGTTATGAATTCAAGGCGGGCGCCGTGGTGCTCGCTTCGGGCGGCTTTGCGCGCAATCTCGAGCGCATCGCTTCCGAAATTCCCCGCTGGGCCATCTACACCGGCTTCACCCAGGCCGCGGAAGGCAGCACGGGCGACGGCCTCGTGATGGCCGACAAGGCCGGCGCCGCGCCCGTCAAGGATACGTGGATGATCGGCCTCACGCTCAAGCCCGCCTACAAGGCGCTCGAGCAAGCGATCCGCACGAAGGAAGGCTACAAAAACGAATTCATCGTGAACGAGCGCGGCGAGCGCTTCGTCCGTGAAGACCTGCCCTTCCTCGCCGACGCCGTGAGCGAACAGCGCACCGCCTGGGTCGTCTTCGACTCGACCGACAAGAACCGCACGAAGATCGTCGGCGACTACCTCACGTTCGACGTGGCCGTCCACGGCAAGGACATCCGCGAACTCGCCCGCCGCATGGGCGTCAACGCGGATCGTCTGTCCGCCGCGCTCGAAAAATACAACGCCGACTGCAAGAAGGGCGTCGACAGCGCCTTCGGCAAGGACCCGAAGCATCTGCACGCGCTCGAAAAGGCGCCTTTCTACGCCGTTCAGGTTCGTCCCTCGACGGGCGGCACGATGGGCGGCGTCGCGACGAACGACAAGTTCGAAGTGCTTGACCGCAAGGGCGCCGTCATTCCGGGCCTCTACGCGGGCGGCGAAATGGCGAACCGTCCCTACTACGACCGCTACTTCCTCGCGGGCTCGAGCCTGACGATTGCCTATACGTCGGGCCGACTCATCGGCGAAGAAGCCGCCAAGGCCGTTCTCAAGAAATAATCGGTCCCAGACGCCGAGGCGCTCGAACGAGCGTCTCGGCGCGCTCAAGCGATTTCTTTCAAAGGGCAGCGCACCAGACGGGCGCTGCTTTTTTTTGCATCCTCAAACGTGCTTTGCGAAGACGAATTTTGGCGACGGCCGCATCGCCTCAAGCGAGTCGACAGTCAGCAAAACTTCTTCACCGACAGCATTCGCTGCTTGTGCACAACTCTCGTGGAGAAGGCTGTGAATAACATAGGCTCAGCTAGTCGCTCTAGGGAATTCGTGATTGCCTAAAAAATAGGCAATTATTTCGCCTGTGGAAAACTCCTTTTATGAGAAATCAGCACTCACTTTCGCGAATCTCCCCGAATCCGTGAGAAGTCATTTTGGGAAAAGGCTTTTTCGGCGCTTTTCCGCCGCCCGGGCGCCGCTCGGCCAAAGAAGCGCAATGAAAAGCGCTAGCCTGGCGCCTGATCGAGATAAGGACGCATCGCCGGCAGCCAGGCTTCGAGGAGCATGTCCGCCGTCATTTTCGCGTTTGCAGGACTCGTCGAAGGAAGCTGCATGACGGCAAGCGCATCGAGCGGAAAGCCCGCCGAGCGCAGCGCCGGAACGCCTGCGCGCCGCCAGACCGCGGCGCTCGCCGTGCCGTTGAGAAACACCGCCTTCACCGTCGGATGCAGGCGCAAAAAGCCCGCCACATCGTTCGGAACAATGCGGCGAATGGCGCTGTCAAGGCTTCCCGTCCGCTCGCAGGCGCCGATTGTGTCCCAAAGCGCAACATGGTGGCGCACGAGCATGTCGTAGCGCTCGTCAAAGTCGCTCGAAAGGAGCTCATGGCAGATCGCCGCCATCAGCGGCCAGAACCGGTTTCTCGGGTGCCCGTAGTAGCGGCCGAGCGCAAGCGACCGGACGCTTGGCATGCTGCCCAAGATCAGCACGCGAGGCGCAGAACCGACAACCGGCGCAAAGCCATGAAGAAGCTTCGTGCCGAACTCAGGTGCGGCTGCATTTGACAAAGAACTGGATCGGCTCATGGCTCAGACAGCTGCGAAGCAGCACTCCAAACACGCCCGTCCAGGCGACGCGCGCGGTCAAGATGAAGGTGGAAAGAATCGAAATTTGAAAACAACAAAGGCCGCCCCATTGCTCAAGACGGCCTTTCTTGGATTATCCGCCGTTCGAAAAAGATGACATCGTCGAACGGCGAAGACGCGGTTCAATTTTTTAACGAAGTCCGATCAGGGAGCACCCGGCAGAATCAGGTCCGTGCCGATTTCGCACACGCCGCCGATGCACCAGCCCATCCCCTTGAGGACCGCGGCCAGCAAAATGAGGAAGAGGATAAAGAGAATCAACCGACCCCATTCGCGATGCGGACCATCGTTCTTCTTCATCGTTGTCATGGCGTACCTCCCAAAATCAACCAGGAGGACAACGGTTCTTATCTTTCTTGTACTCACCGTTCCTTCTATTTCAAGTCTATTTTCTCATAGAAACGTAAACTTTCGAAAAGAAATTCAGTCATTTGTGTCGCAACGCAAACAAATGTTGCTCCGCTTGCCGAAACGATACGGGAAAGCGCTTTCTCAAACCGAAACCCGAGATGGCGTTTTCTCCGCCGCTGCCGCGCCAAAAAACTTCACCGGCGCACGGCGCCAAGCGAAAAATCGCAAAAAGCGACACAATACGCGGCTGATCACCCCTGCCGGCGCACCGAGCACAGCACCGCCGCGCAGCTTTCGCAACTTTCCCCTCATTCTCCAAACGCATCGTGAAGAAGGCCTTCCTGGAGCTCCACCTTTCCGTCATTCTCGCCGGCTGGACCGGCATCTTCGGCAAGCTCATCGCCATGTCGCCCGGACTCATCGTCTTTTGGCGCATCGTGATTGCGGGCGCGCTGCTCTGGACCTGGACGCGGCTTGCCGGCAAGCTCGAAAGCGTCACGCGGCGCGACCGCATCGGCATCATGGGCGTCGGCGCGCTGCTGATGCTGCAGTGGACGCTCTTTTACGCCGCCATCAAAGCCTCGAACGTTTCGATCGGCGTCGTGGCCTTTTCCTCCATCGGCTTCTTCACGGCGATCATCGAGCCTTTCATGACGCACTCGCGGATCAAGCTCAAGGAAATTGCCTTTTCGCTTCTCACGATCGTCGGCATTGCGCTCATCTTCCATTTCGACACGCGCTACCGGCTCGGCATCTTCTTCGGGCTGGCAAGCGCCGCCGCAGCGGCAGTGCTCGCCGTCTTCTTCCGCATCTACCGCGCGAAGTACACGGCTGTCACCGTCATGAACTGGCAGCTCGCGGGCGGCCTGGCGGCTGCGCTCCTTGCCATGCCCCTCTACCGGACGCTGATGCCGGCGGAGCCCTTTTTTCCCTCGATCGTTGATGCCGGCTACCTTGTCATCTTCGCAAGCTTCTGCACGATCGGGATGTACCTCCTGCAAATTCAGTCGCTCGAGCGAATCTCGGCCTTCACGGTGAATCTCACCTACAATCTCGAGCCTGTTTATTCGATCATTCTGGCGATGCTGCTTTTCGGCGAAGGCAGAGAGCTCGGCCTCTCCTTCTACGCCGGCCTCGGGCTGATCTGCCTTTCCGTCGCGCTGCAGACCGCGTCGGTGATGAAGCTGCAGCGCAGGTCCGCCAAACTCAAGCGCCGCCGCAATGATGCGGCTGACGAGGCAGCTGCCGCAGAAAAACCGCTCGAATGAGAAAAAGCGGCCTTCAGCTGAGGCGCATCGCACACGCTGGGGACGACGACACTTTTGCAACAACGCCTACGGACATCTTTTTATGCACCGCAGAACCTTCATTCTTTCGGCCGCTGCAATCGCGGCGGCGCCCGCTCTTGCCGCCGAAGCGCTCCGTTCAGCCGCGCCCGTCACAATCGGTTCGATCGAATACGCCCCCGAGCTGATGCTCGCAGGCAAGAAGCTCCTTCTGAACGGCGCCGGCCTTCGGAAAATCGTCTTCTTCAAGGTGTATGGCGCCGGCCTCTATCTCGGCACAAAGACGACGGATCCGGCCGTCGCCATGGCGGATGCGGGCCCGCGCCGCGTGCGCCTCGGGCTCCTGCGCGACGTCTCGGGCGCCGACTTCATTGAAGCGCTCGAAGATGGATTGAACGCCAATCTCACGCCCGAAAAGAAGGCCGCCATCGCCAAAGAGCTCGAAGCGCTCAAAGCGCTCATGAAGGCGATCGGCGACGTGAAGGAAAATGACCTTGTCGACTTCGACTACATGCCGTCCCTCGGCACGGTGGTGAACCGCAACGGCGAGCCCGTCGGCGACCCGATTCCAGGGAAGCCGCTCTACGACGCGGTCCTTGCCATCTGGCTCGGCGAGAAGCCGATTGACGAGCGCCTCAAAAAGGGCATGCTTGGGCTTGAGGACTAAGAAACGGCAGGCCTCGGCAGCGGCCGGCAACAATGAGCCGCAGGCACACTAAAGCGCAAGCCCAAAGACAAGGCGGGAGGTCTTCGCGTATTCGAAGACCTCCCGCTTTTTTAATCAGCCGCGCTTTCTTCACGAGCGCTCGTTCCACTGGCGCAGCAGACGCTTCGCAGTACCGCAGAAATAGCCGAACTGATAGAACCGGTCGGCCATGGCGTGAATAATGCCTTCGACATCCACAGGCGGAAGCTTGTCGGCGATGTAGCTGCGGATTTCATCGCGCAGCACGTCTTCGGGCGGCCGGTTTCGCATCTGCGCCACCGCATGAAGCGCACGAAGCGCATCGGGCGAGAGCCCGCGCATCACGCGCGCCATCGCTTCATCGTCGAGGTTTTGTGGAAGTCCCGCCATCACTGCTTCTCCGCGCCTGACGAATGGGCGAGCATCGCCGTGCCCAGCGCGCCGAGCACGATCTGCGCTTCGATGATGCGCGCCACAGCGCTTGAGAGCGCCTTTTCGTCGTGCGCAATCGTAAAGATCCGGCCTTCCTCGTCGACCTGCGTGCCGGCATCGATCCAGGCAGCGCGAATCGGGCGGAAGACCTGCGAATCGAGCACCTCGGCTGCAGCGCGCACGCTCTTGACGACGGCCGCGCCGTCGTGCACGAAGAAAAGCCCGCCCGGCATCCGGCGAACCAGGACGGAAATCGGCGTCTCGGCCCCGGGAATTACAAAAGGCGTCGTGACGCGGTCGTCGCCCGCTTCAATGAGGCCCGAACCCGGACGAACCTGAAGAAATGACTGGAGATCCTCAAAAAGCATGGAGGCATCCGGAAAGAAAAAGTGAATGAAAAAGCGCGGACTTCTCGTCCAGCGCTTAATGTCGATCATAGCGCGAAGAACGGACGTTCCACATTCGCAATGATCCTGATTTGCGCCGGCGCTTTGCCCCAGCTCTACGCCGCTTCAGACGTGCGCGAGGCGCAACAGGCAGCCGAGGGAAGCGCCGCGCAGGCGGCGCAGCTCGCGAAGCCGAGCTGAGCGCTTCCGCAGCGTCATCTCGCTCAGCCAAGGTGGTCGCCCGCGGGCGCGCCTACGTACAGATGAGCCCAGCGTTCGGCAAGCTCAACCATCGGCTCGCTTTCGGCCACGTCAGCGCTGCTCAAGCTCGAGCCGCGCAGCGACTGCGCAAGCGCGCGCACGTCTCGGATGAAAAGTTCGCCCGCGCGCTCGAGCACTTCGGCGTCGTCCACCGGCATTGCGCTGCTGAGGGAAGACGCCAGCGCATGCAGAATGTGGCGGGCGAGCCCTTCCGGGTGCCACTCGTCGCTTGCTTCAAAGTGCTTGTTGCGGCCGCTGAAGGTTTCGCCGATCCAGACGATGAGCTTCTCGTCGGCCGCCTCGATGTCCTCTGCGGAAAGCGCCCCCTGGAGAAACGCCTCGTCGCGGCGCAGGAGATTGCGGATCGCCTGGTGAAAAATCTGCGTCACCACTTCGATTTCAAGAAGATTGGGACGCCGTTCGGCGCGGGAGCTGAAGTCGCCGCAGCCGCGGCAGCCGCGCTTGGGGGCGCATGTATTGCAACGCATGCTCATCCGTCCTTTCAGTTGAAGCGACCGGGGGCGTCCCCCATGAAGCGCACGGCCCAGAGCGCGCCGAAGCCCTCAATGCGCTCGCGCACGCCTTCGGGCGAAAGCTTGTCGCCTTCGGCAATGAAGGCGCGCATCATGGTGTAGATCTCCGAGAGAAACATCCTTGATGCGTGCACAAGAAGCGCCCGGGGATTGTCGGGATCGACGTCCTTCGGCATGCCGCGAAAGAGCGCGGGAATGTTCGTGCGCATCTCGACGGCAAGCTTCGGACCGATCAAAGGGAGCGCCGCCGTGATGCGGTCATGCTCGCCCATCAGCACGCGCGCGAGGTTTCGCACGTTCGCGTCGTCGCGCTCTGCGGCCTCTTCGGCCTTGAGCTTTCCTGCTCGGACGGCGAGCATGTTGGCAAACACTTCATTGGCGATGCCGCAGAGAAACGCTTCAAAGGCGGGTTCGTCAAGAACAACGCGCGCCGGCGCCTGGCCGGCCTCAGATTCATTCGTTGTCATCGAAAGGTCCTTTCTTGGTTTTGCCGAGGAGCCAATCGGCCCAGAAATCGAATTCGTCGAGCGTATCGGCTCGGCCGAGAAAGCCGCTTACGGCGCTCTCGGAAGCGCCCGAAGCAAAGACGCCGAATTCGTCGGCGGCTTCATAAAGCGCTTCAAAGAAGACATGAATCGCAAGCACGACCACTTCTTCGTCCGCCGAGAAGATCGCCTGATCTTCGGGCGGCATTTCTTCGAGCACCTGAAGCAGCCCGGGGCGCAGCCGCGCTCCGACGGCCTCAAGGTCCCAGTCTTCGGGCAGGTCGACGATTTCGCTTTCGCCGCGCAGGATCCCTGCCACGCCGAAGATGATTCGGCCGATCTCTTCGGCAGGGGGCTCCTCAGTGCCGGCAAAGGCATGGAGAAAGTCGCTCGCCGCATACGCGAGAAGCGAGGAAAGAACGCCGTCGTCGGCAATGTTCGGGCGAACCGCAATCGAAGTGTGGGCGTCGGGTCGGATGTCGTCGGAAGAATGCATTGATGGCCTTTGGCGCGGCTTGCGCTGGCGCTCGCCTCGCCCGTCTCAGTAAATAAGCATCATTATGCCTAATGCTTTCCCGAAGAAAGCGACGAACCGCTCAGCGGAAAACCGTAGATCATGCCGCCGCGCGGCACGCGCACTGCGGAAAATGCCCCAGAAGGCGCTCTGCGGGCGAAGAAACGCCCTCAGAATCGACGCCTCTGCCGAGCGCACGGCGTCCGGCGGCAAAAAAATCCCGCGCCGGCTCGGGGTTTAAGGCGGAGGAAGGAGTCCGACGCGGGGAAACAAGCGGCGGACTCGCGCGAACTATCCATGAGGCGCACTGTGCCAGGAGGTATCGACAGCACGCCGAGCTCCGGCTTCGCAGCGCCTGCTGCAAAAGCCGAGCGTCAGGGCGGGATTTCGACGTCGCCCGCGACGCTAGCGCAAGTCTTGCCAGGCCGCTTATGTTCATCGTAAGCGCTCGGCGGCGGCACGTGGGTTTTGTCTGCGGCTTTGTTGCCTCAGAATGAAAATTCTGAAATCTTCATTTTCGTATTCTTGCCCGCAGACAAACCGAGCCGTTTTTTTGCTTGTCCCCGACAAGGAACACTACCTAAAATGGGAGAGTGCGCGTGACCGTTCCCAAATGCCGCTCGAAGCAACGCTGCTTCAGCTTCGGCTGCTCGCCGCTTCCTTCTCAATTTCCGCCAGTATGGCTGCATGATTTTCGTAGCGCGCGACGGCAAGCGCATCAAGCCGATCGCGTTCGCTCTCAGAATGGCGCTCGGTGATGACGACGGCATCGATCCCAGCCTCGCGTGCGGCAATCATCCCAGCAGCTGCATCCTCGACGACGAGGCATTCCTCGGGCTTGAGCCCGAAAGCTTTCATGATCTTGAGGTGCGCCTCCGGATCCGGCTTCACGGCTGAAACGTCGTCGCGAGAAACAATGAGATCAAAGACTTCAGAGAGCGGCGCCTTCGCGCGAATCCGTTCGTTGCGCATCGAGTAGGTGTCGATGTTGCGGCGGCGCGTCGTCGTTGCGAGCGCGAGCTTCATGCCCGCGCGCTTCAGGCGCAGCAGCACCGCTGCCGCATCCGGCCGGTAGTCGACGCGCGTGCGCAGAAATTCCTGCGCGATGTCGTAGCGGCGCGCATGGATTTCTTCGGGCGTCCCCGGCATGCCGTAGCTTGCCTTCAGATCCGCGCAATACTTGAAATAGGCGTCCGACCCTTCCCCATAGCGCTGCATGGCCCCGGCGCGCAGCTCGTAGGCCTTTTCCTCCGAGACGCGAACGTGGCCGCTCGAGAGCTCCTCGATGAGCGCCTGATCCACCTCACTCCAGATGCCGAGCGAATCAATGAGGGTGCCGTCGAGGTCGAAAATGATGCATTTGCGGTCGAGAAACATTCAGGGTGGCTCCGGAAACGATCGAAAGACGCTCATGATAGCCGCAGTAGCGCTGCGGCTTTCCGCTTTGTTCCGCTTTGTACGGCTTCTTGGGCTTTGTTCTGCCGAGTGCTGCGCGAACGAGGCGTCGCTCACTCGTCCGCAGCCTCCATCGTCTTTGCATGGGCCCCAGCG
>ERZ779729.2615-NODE-2615-length-10207-cov-6.970449_pt1 | contig 10207 bp, 9 predicted proteins | sample MGYA00511072_ERZ779729 | MGnify/ENA primary metagenome ERZ779729 (study PRJEB29588, sample SAMEA2156675) | human gut metagenome | biome: human gut; feature: human-associated habitat; material: faeces | place: Denmark | collected 2008/2010 ...
GGCGTTCCACTCGGTGGTCACCTTACGGGCGTCTTGGTACGCGCCGCCTGATACGGGACACCAGATCTGTGGGCAGCTGCGTTTGGATGTCTGCTGTCAATGGAAGGTGCGGAAGAAATTTGTTGGGGCTTGACCTTTTTGCGGGAGAGGCCAGGGGAACATTTTGCATATGACGGGGGAGCGTTTATGATCGATATTGCCATTCTGGAAAAGCTGAACGCGCCTGCGCGGGAGGAGCGGCTCGCGAACCTCAGGGAGGTTCTGAAGACGACCGAATTCCCGCCCATGGTGCCGCAGTACATCAACAATCACATCCATACGACCTATTCGTTCTCGCCGTATTCTCCCACCGCCGCGGTCTATGCCGCGCGGATGGAGGGGCTGTGCACGGCGGGCATCATCGACCACGATTCCATCTCCGGTGCGCGGGAATTCCTCGCGGCGGCGGAGATAGTCGGCATGCCCGTGACCGTCGGGATGGAGTGCCGCGTGTCGATGGACGGCACAGCGCTGCAGGGCCGGCGCACCAACAACCCCGATCAGGTGGGCGTCAGCTATATGACCATCCAGTCCGTCCCGCACGACAAAATTGAAATGCTCAACGCCTGGTTCGCGCCCTACCGCGCGGCCAGAGGCCGCCGGAACCGCACAATGGTCGAAAAAATCAACGCGCTGCTGCCCGGCATCGCGCTGGACTACGACCGCGACGTGCTCCCGCTGAGTGAGGCGAAGGAAGACGGCGGCGTGACCGAGCGCCACCTCATGTACGCGCTGGCAAAGAAAATGACCCAAAAGGCCGGCAAGGGCCAGCCGATGATCGATTATCTCGCCTCCATTGGCCTGAGCCTCAGCGAAAAGCAGAAGACCCAGATGCTCGATACGGCATACCCGTTCTACGAGTACGACCTGCTTGGCATTCTGAAATCCGCGTTCGTGCCGAAGATCTACATCGACGCGACTGACGAATGCCCGAACGTGCGCGATGTGGCCAAGCTGTGCAAGGATATTGACGCGCTTTTGTGCTACGCCTATCTCGGCGACGTGACGGCCTCCGTCACGGGCGACAAGAAGGCGCAGAAGTTTGAGGACGAGTATCTGGACGACGTGATCGCCTGCATCAAAACCTGCGGCATCCGCGCCGTCACCTACATGCCGACCCGCAACACGCCGGAGCAGCTGGCGCGGCTTCGCCGCCTGTGCGATGAAAACGGCCTGTTCCAGGTCTCGGGCGAGGATATCAACTCCCCGCGCCAGTCGTTTGTCATCAAGGCGATGGAAAACCCGATGTTCTCCAACCTGATCGACGCGACGTGGAAGCTGATCGGGCACGAAAAGACCGGCTCCGCCATCTGCTGAGCCAAGACGAAAGGGGCATGACACCATGAGAAACCTGTTGGCGTTCGACCTCGGCGCGAGCAACGGCCGCGCGATTTTGGGGCAGTTCGACGGCGAGAAGATCACCATGCGCGAGCTGCACCGGTTTGAAAACAACTACATCGAGATGAACGGCGTGTTCTACTGGGACCTGCCGTACCTCTATAACCAGCTGAAGCAGGGCTTTTTGGCGTTCAAAAACGCAAATGTCGGCGAGCTTGACTGCTTCGGCATCGATACCTGGGGCGTCGACTATGGTTTGCTCGACAAAAACGACCAGCTGCTGTCCAATCCCCGGTCGTACCGCTACGCGGTCGACGCGGATATGGAGGCCGTGTGGAAGACGGTCGACTTCCCGACACTCTTTGCCCGCACCGGCATTGCGACGATGAATTTCAACACCGTCTATCAGCTCTACCGCCGCAAGATGCAGGACGATCCGGCGCTCGCGAACGCGCAGACGCTGCTGTTCATGCCGGACCTGCTGGGCTTTTTCCTGACGGGCGAGAAAAAGTCCGAATACACCGAGACCACCACCTCCATGCTCTATAACCCCACCACGAAGGACTGGGACTGGCAGACCATCGAGGCGCTGGGCCTGCCCAAAAAGATCTTCCTGCCCATCGACCGCGCAGGGTCGCTGCGCGGCCGTCTCCGCCCGGAGCTGGCGGACGAGCTGGGCATCAATCAGGCGCGCTTCGCCGCCGTCGGCACGCACGACACGGCTTCTGCCGTGGCCGCCATCCCCGGCACGGGCAGCTTCGCGTTCTGCTCGTCGGGCACATGGTCGCTGTTTGGCGTGGAGACGGATAAGCCGATCCTGACGGACGCCGTGCGCGACGCGAATTTCTCGAACGAGGGCACGATCCAGGGCGGATTCCGGCCGCTCAGCAATATCATGGGCCTGTGGCTCATCCAGGAGTGCCGGAGAGACTGGCAGAAGGCCGGGCAGAAGCTCAGCTGGAACGACATCGTCGAGGAAGCGAAGCGGGCCGAGCCCTTCCGCACGATCATCGACACGGACGACAGCACCTTCTACGCCGGCGGCCAGATGCCGGAGAAGATCCGCAGCTTCGCCCGCCGGACCGGCCAGCCGGTCCCCGAGACCGTCGGGCAGATCGCCCGCTGCATCTATGAATCCCTTGCGCTCAAGTACCGCTGGGCACTCGAGCGGCTGGAGGGGATCAAGGGCGCGCGCATCGACACGCTCAACATCGTCGGTGGCGGCTGCAACAATAAGCTGCTCAACCAGTTCGCCGCGGACGCGACCGGCCGCCCTGTCATCACCGGCCCGGTCGAGGGCGCGGCCATCGGCAACCTGCTCGCACAGGCCATGGCGCTGGGCGATATCCGGGATGTAGACGAGCTGCGCGCCGTCGTGCGCCGCTCCGAGCCGGTCGAAACCTACGAGCCGCATCACACGCCGCAGTGGGAAGCGGCCTATCAGAAGCTGCTGAGCTTCGGCAAATAACGCATAAATCCGCCGGAAGCGCCGCTTCCGGCGGTTTTGGAACAGGAGATACCATGGACATTCAGGAGCTTGTCCGCGCGCAGCGGGCGTATTTTGATACCGGCGCGACGCGCCCGTATGCCTTCCGCCTCGCGCAGCTCAAAAAGCTGCAGCAGGCGCTGCGGGACAACGAGCAGCTGCTCGAGCAGGCGATGATGCAGGACTTCCGCAAGGCGCCGATGGAGGTCTACATGTGCGAGACCGGCATGGTGCTCGAGGAGCTGCGCTTCCATCTGAAGCACCTGAAGGGCTGGATGCGCGAGCGGGCGGTGCCGACGCCGTTGGCACAGTTCCCGGCAAAGAGCTTCGTTTCGCCCGAGCCCTACGGCGTGGCGCTGATCATCTCGCCGTGGAATTACCCCGTGCAGCTGTGCCTGTCGCCGCTGGTCGGCGCGATCTCCGGCGGCAACTGCGCCGTCGTCAAGCCCTCGGCCTACGCCCCGGCCACGAGCGCGGCGATCGCGAAGCTCATCCGCGAGACCTTTGACGCGCGCTACATTGCCGCCGTCGAGGGCGGACGCGCGGAGAACAGCGCGCTGCTCGCCCAGCGGGTCGACACGATCTTCTTTACCGGCAGCGTCGCCGTCGGCAAGGTCGTGATGGAGGCCGCGGCGAAGCACCTGACCCCCGTCACGCTGGAGCTTGGCGGCAAGAGCCCCGTCATCGTCGACAAAACGGCCGATCTGAAGCTCGCTGCGCGGCGCATCGCCTTCGGCAAGGTCCTGAACGCCGGGCAGACGTGCGTGGAGCCGGATTATCTGCTGATCGACACGTCGGTCAAGGACGCCTTCGTGCGCGAATACCGGGCGGCGCTGCAGGAATTCTTCCCGGACGGCCGGATGGATGAGATGCCCGTGATCGTATCCGAAAAGCACTTTGCCCGCGTGACGAAGCTGCTGGAGGGGCAAAACGTGTGCATTGGCGGCACCTTTGATGAAAAAACGCGCTTCGTCGCGCCCACGCTGCTGGACGGCGTTTCGCCGGACAGCCCTGTGATGCAGGAGGAGATCTTCGGGCCGATCCTGCCCATGCTGACCTTTGACCGGCTGCAGGAGGCCATCGACTTCATCCGCGGCCGGGAAAAGCCGCTGGCGCTGTATCTGTTCACCTCCGACCGGGCCGCGGAGCGGCAGGTGCTGAGCAGCTACTCGTTTGGCGGCGGCTGCATCAACGACACGATCATCCATCTTGCCACGACGCACATGCCCTTCGGCGGCGTCGGCCACAGCGGCATGGGCAGCTACCACGGCAAAAAGAGCTTCGAGACCTTCACCCACGCGCGCTCGATCGTCAAAAAAGCGACCTGGCTCGACCTGCCGCTGCGCTACCACCCATACTCGGAAAAGAAGCTGCGGATGGTAAAAAAGTTCATGAAATGAGCGTTTCGGAAACCGGCTCCCGCCTGCGCGGGAGCCGGTTTGCTCTGTCTGCACAAAAAATACGGCGAAGCGGCAACATTTTTTCACCGAATCACCCATTGACATTTTCTGACCGGGCAGATATAATGGCCCCAGAAATCAGGAAAGGAGCCGACACGCGATGAAGCAGCTGTTTACGACCGCTATGATGATGCCGATGTGCATGCGCAGCATGTGCATGTTTTCGCATACGCAAAATTCGGCTCGCTTTGTTTCATAAAATTCCAGATTGGCAGCATGGCTGCCGGGATCGGGGCTGAGAAACGATGTGAGTTTCCCGGCTCTTTTTATTTGTGCAGAAAAAACATTGGAAGGGGATCACCCATGATCGAGCTGAAACATCTCGGCAAAATCTATTCCTCGGCCTCCGGCAGCGTAGAAGCGCTGAAGGATGTGAATCTCACGATCGCGGACGGCGAAATTTTCGGCATCATCGGCCTGTCCGGCGCGGGCAAATCGACGCTGGTGCGCTGCATCAACCTGCTTGAGAGGCCGACCTCCGGCGAGGTGCTGGTGGACGGGCAGAACATCATGACGCTCAGCCAGAAGGAGCTGCTGCAGGTCCGGCGGCAGATCGGCATGATCTTCCAGGGCTTCAACCTGCTCGAGCAGCGGACGGTCCTGCGCAACATCTGCTTCCCGCTGGAGATCTCCGGCACGCCGAAGGCGGAAGCGAAGAAGCGGGCGGAGGAGCTGCTGCGGGTCGTCGGCCTTTCCGACAAGGCTGCAAGCTACCCCTCGCAGCTCTCCGGCGGCCAGAAGCAGCGCGTGGCCATCGCAAGAGCCCTGGCGACCAAGCCCCGGTACCTGCTCTGCGACGAGGCGACCAGCGCGCTCGACCCCAACACGACGCGCTCGATCCTGGAGCTGCTGCGCGAGATCAACAAGACGCTCGGCGTCACCATCATCGTCATCACGCACGAGATGAAGGTCATCGACCAGATCTGTGACCGTGTTGCGGTCATCGACAAGAGCTGCATCGCAGAAGAGGGCCGCGTGGCGGACGTTTTCACGAGCCCGAAATCCGATATCGCGCGGGAGCTGGTCTTGCCGCAGGAGCGGCCGGTGCTCGAGCCGACGACCGGCGGGCGCAAGGTCCGCATCATCTTCAACGGCGAAAATACGCAGAAGCCGGTCATCTCCGAGATGATCCTCGCGTGCCGCGTGCCGGTCAACGTGCTGTTTGCCGACACGAAATCCGTCGAGGGCGCGGCCTACGGCCACATGATCTTTGAGCTGCCCAACGACGAGCACGACGCGGAAAAGGTCATCAGCTGGCTGAAAAACAGCGGCCTGACCTGGAAGGAGGAACGGTAAATGGCAACCGAATTTTTCCTGAAGCTGTGGGACAACCACATCATCCAGCTCGGCGTGTGGCAGACGGTCTATATGACGTTTTTGACCTCGCTGTTCGCCTATGTCATCGGCCTGCCGCTCGGCGTGGTGCTCTGGGTCACGGATAAGGACGGGCTGCACCCCAACAAGGGCGTCAATACGGTGCTCGGCTTTATCGTGAACTTCTTCCGTTCGATCCCGGCGGTCATCCTGATGGTCGCCATGATCCCGGCGGCAAGACTGCTGCTCGGCACGTCGACCGGCAACGGCGCGGTCATCGTCACGCTGATCATCGCCGCTGCGCCGTATGTGGCCCGCATGGTCGAATCCTCGCTCAAAGAGGTCCCGGCCGGCGTCATCGAGGCCGCACAGGCCATGGGCTGCACGAACCTGCAGATCATCTGGCATGTGCTGCTGCCGGAGGCAAAGCCGTCGCTCATCTCCGGCTCGATCATCTCCACGGTCACGATCCTCAGCTATACCGCCCTCGCCGCCACACTCGGCGGCACCGGCCTCGGCCAGGTCGCCATCATCTACGGCCACCAGAGAAGCCAGAAGCTCGTCGTCTGGGTCTGCGTGTTCCTCATCGTCATCATCGTGCAGGTCATCCAGATCGTCGGCACGCGCATCCTCCGCAGGACGGATAAGCGCGCGCGCTGAAAGGAGCTGCCGATGAGACAGATCTTTGAATATCTTCTGCGTATCAACTGGCGCTGCGGACGAATGTGACCGAAGTCGTCCGGATCAGAAAAACCAAACAGCCAGTTTATATTACATTTAAAAAGGAGTCATTATCATGAAAAAGGTACTTGCAATCGTTCTTGCCGCTCTGCTGATCGTTGCCGCCCTCGCCGGCTGCGCAGCCAAGAGTGAGACCGCTGACACTACTGCCACCACCGATACCGCCGCTGCCGAGACCACCGACGGCAAGCTGGAAGTGCTGAAGGTCGGCGCCTCCTCCACCCCGCACGCAGAGATCCTCGAGCAGGTCAAGGATACCCTGGCCGCCGAAGGCTACGATCTGCAGATCGTTGTGTACGACGACTATGTCCTGCCCAACCAGTCCCTGGCGGACGGCTCGCTCGACGCCAACTACTTCCAGCACACCCCGTACCTGAACAGCTTCAACGCTGCCAACGGCACTGACCTCGTCTCCGCTGCCAAGATCCACTATGAGCCGTTCGGCCTGTACGGCAACGGTGTGGACTCCGTCGACGCCATCGCCTCCGACGCGACCATCCTGATCCCGGCCGACGATTCCAACGAGACCCGCGCCCTGCTCCTGCTGGCCCAGGAAGGCCTCATTGAGCTGCCCGCCGACGCTTCCGCGGAAAAAGGTGTGACCACGCTCGACATCGTCGACGCCAAGGGCCACGACGTGCAGGCCCTGCAGGCCGATACCGTCCCGGCACAGCTGGCCAACTCCAACGAGGGCACCGTCGCTGTCATCAACGGCAACTACGCCCTGCAGGCCGGTCTCCACGCCTCCGACGCCCTGGCCATCGAAGACGCCTCCGGCGACGCGGCCCAGACCTACGCCAACATCGTTGCCTGCCGCGCAGGCGAGGAGAACAGCGCCAAGATCCAGGCCCTGGTCAAGGCCCTGCAGTCCGACGCTGTGAAGACCTACATCGAGAACACCTACAACGGCGCTGTCGTTGCGATCTTCTGAGAAATTTCCAAATAACAGAACGCGCCCCCCGGACCTTTGTCCGGGGGCGCGTTTTGTATCTGTGTCAATCCATATCGTAGTCGTAGCCGTAGCCCTCGAAGCCGCCGAAGTCGGGGATGTCGGTGTCGGGGGCGGTCTGGCCCTCCAGCTCGGCCTGCGCCTGCTGCTCGGTCGCGTCGATCTCGCTCTCGCCGGGGCGTTCGTCGAGCGTGAGGGTGATCTCCAGCTCCGCGCCGGCGCGGTAGATCTTCAGGGTGACGGTGTCACCGGCCTTCTGCTTGGCCAGCGCCGCGCTCAGGTCGGTGAAGGAGCTGATCTCGCGGTCTTCAAACTGCAGGATGATGTCGCGCGGCTGCAGCCCGGCGGTCTCCGCGCAGCTGCCTTCGGTCACGGTGACGATCTGCGGACCGGCGGGCAGGTTGTAGGTCGCGGCGACCTCACTGTCGAGATCCTGCAGCGTCACGCCGAGATAGGCGCGGCCCAGGACCCGGCCGTAGCGCTGCAGGTCGTAGACCACGCGCATGACGTCGTTGATCGGGATGGCGAAGCCGAGCCCCTCGATGGACACGCCGGATTCCGTCGTGCCGGAGACCTTGGCCGTCGTCATGCCGATGACGTTGCCGTCCATATCGAACAGCGGCCCGCCGGAGTTGCCCGCGTTGATGGCGACGTCGGTCTGCAGCATGTTGATGGGCGTGCGGTCGGGGGTGATCTCGCGGTCGAGCGCGCTGATGTAGCCCGCGGTCATCGTGAAGGTCAGCTCGCCCAGCGGGTTGCCGATGGCCTCCACGGTCTCGCCGACCTCGATCTGGTCGGAATCGCCGATCGTGACGGTCTGCAGGCCCTCGGCTTCGATCTTCAGCAGCGCGACATCGTTCATGCTGTCCGTGCCGACGATCGCAGCGGGGTATTCCTCCCCGGAATAGAGCTGCACGACGATGGAGCCTTCGCTCGCGTCCGCGACGACGTGGTTGTTCGTGACGATGTAGCCGTCCTCCGTCAGGACGAAGCCGCTGCCGGTGCACGCGGAGGTCGTGGTCTGGCCCCAGACGTTGGTGGTCACCTGCGTGGCGATGCCGCAGACCGCGCCGACGTTCATCTGGTAGACCTGCGTCGGGGTGAGCGTCTTGCCCGTGTCGTTGGACGGGAGCGTATCGGGCAGCGGCCGGCGCTCAAGGCGGTAGGCGCCCTTGTCGTCCGTGGGCTGCGCGGCGGTCTCAGCGGCAGGTTCCGGCTCGACAGTCTGCTCGGCCATGGCGTCGACGCTGGTCTGCTGCCCGGCGAGGTTTTTCTCTCCCAGCGCGGCGATCGCCTGCTTCAGCGCGTATCCGCCGGCTGCGGCGACGATCGCCACGACGGTGAGCAGGGCCGCGATCTTGAGGCCGGTATGCCTGCCGCTGCGGCGGATCTCCTCTTTGGCCTGCTGCAGCGGCTGCGCGGGTTCGGCGGGCGCGGGGTCGGCCGGTTCAAAGCTGTAGTTCAGTTTTTCATCGTAATTGTCCATCGTTCGGTGCTCCTTGTATCATTGGTTCAAAAAAGATCGGCGGGAAGCTCCAGCATGTGGCTCACGCGCTTGAGCGAGAGCCGGCGGCGCATGTACGGGTGGAAGCGGAAGCTGACGCGGACGAAGTCGGGATCCTTGCCGACCTCCTGGATCGTCGTCTTGCAGCCCGCCTGCCGCATGGCGGCAAGACAGGCCTCGTAGGACGGCACGGACCGCACGATCTGCCGGATCTCGGGCCAGCGGGCTTCGATGCGGCGGGGGTCGATGCCGTCGGTGATGGTGTCGGGGGTATTGAGCTTGCGCACGTCCGGGGCGAGCGCGCCGTAGATGCTGTAGATCTCGTCCCAGTTGCAGACCTCCGGATGGGCCGTCACCTGCGGCAGCTGCGCGAGCTTTTCATAGTACTGCAGGATCATCAGCGTCGTGACGCCGACGTCCTCGCCGTGGTAGTTGGGCGTTTTGCCGTCGAGCAGCTCCATGCACTCCCAGAAATGGGCCATGATGTGCTCCGTGCCGCTGCCGGGGCGGGAGGTCTTGGTGAAGCTCATCGCGATGCCGGTCAGAAGAAGCGATTCGAAGATCGCGGCCGCGGTCTTTTCGTCGCGCTTCGTGACGCTCCTGGCCATGGCAAAGATCTGGTCGGCGGCCTGCCGCGTGAGCGCGGCGACGCGCTCACAATAGGATTCCCCGGTCAGAAGATTCGATACCTGCCAGTCGATCAGCGCAACGTATTTGGAGATCATATCGCCGAAGCCCGCGGATTTGAGCGCCGCCGGGGCGTCCGCCAGGATCTTCGTGTCGCCGATGATGACCTCGGGACATTTGGCGGGATACGTGATCTTGAAATTCCCGTTCACGATGGGCGCGGAGTAGGACGCAAAACCGTCCATCGACGGAGCGGTGGCGAACAGGCACAGCGGCACGTCGTGCCGCGCGCAGGCAAGCCGGCACGAGTCGTGGACCGAGCCCGTCCCGACGGCCAGCACGCCGTCGACCCGGTCAAAATAACTCTCGATCTTCTCCACGTCCTGCATCGTCGCCACGCGGATGGTCGGCCAGATGTGCCGCACGACGGCAAAACCGGCGAGCGAGGCCTCGATGCCCTCCGCCGCGGCGAGCGTCTGCTCGTCTGCCGCCAGCAGCAGGCGCGGGCCGAAGCCGTTCTTCCGGAGAATATCGCCGACGCTGCGGACAAGACCGCTGCCGATCTCGATATCCCGGATGGCGCACGTATGCGCCTGCCCGCAGGCGCAGTTCTGGTAGCTGTGGATCAGCGCGTGGAAATCAGTCATGGTGGATCCTCCTTCTGTATGGTAAGTGCCCCAAAAGCGCACTCCCAGGCTCCCCTTCCAGGGGAGCTGGCTCGGCGCAGCCGAGACTGAGAGGTTGTTGCA
>ERZ779729.2625-NODE-2625-length-10163-cov-9.063712_pt1 | contig 10163 bp, 8 predicted proteins | sample MGYA00511072_ERZ779729 | MGnify/ENA primary metagenome ERZ779729 (study PRJEB29588, sample SAMEA2156675) | human gut metagenome | biome: human gut; feature: human-associated habitat; material: faeces | place: Denmark | collected 2008/2010 ...
GATGTGGTTGTCCTTCAGCAGGATCATGTCGAAAAGCCCCATGCGGTGGTTCTCGCCGCCGCCGATCTTCACGGCCATCTTGTCCAGCACGCGCATGCCGGGCGTGGTCTTGCGCGTGTCGAGCACCCGGGTATGCAGCCCTGCGAGGCGGTCGACGTAAACGGCGGTCTGCGTAGCCACGCCGCTCATGCGCTGCATGATGTTGAGGATGATGCGTTCGGCCTGCAGCAGCGAGCGCAGGCGTCCCGAGACGTAGAACGCCACGTCGCCGGGCTTCACGCGGTCGCCGTCGCTGAGTACCTGCTCGAATTCCATCTCCGGGTCGAGACGGTGGAATACGACCTGCGCGATCTCGATGCCGGCGATGATTCCCTCCTGCTTGCACAGCAGGCGCATGCGGCCGTGTTCGTCGGAGGGGATGCACGAGAGCGACGTGTGGTCGCCGTCGCCGATGTCCTCCTTGATGCAGAGCTCGATGAGCTCGTCTACGAATGGTTTGTATTCTGCCTTCATATCGTTACGTTTTTCGGTGCAAAGTTACAAAAGAATCGTTCCCTTGTACACGGCCTTGTGGTCGAGTGTCTCGTCGCCCACGGGAATCTTCGCGTTGCGGCAGGTGAAGATCACCTCCAGGACGCCGTTGGCGAGCCTGCCGGTGAACATCGGGATTGCGAATCCCTTGCCGGTTTGCGGGTCGTAATACGGTTTGCCGCCGATGTAGGGGATGATCGGATCGGCCGTGCTCGTTAGTTCGTAGATGCCGTCGCCGTCCGAGTCCTCGTATTTCAGTTCGGGGATAACGATATTGAGTGACATCGGCATGGACTGCGCGAAACGCACGTTGTACATCGTGAGCTTGAATAGGCCGCTGTTGTCTTCCGTAAGTTCGAAACTTATGTTGTTTGTCACAAAGGGTGTCGCCGACGGGGTCTGGTTGCTGGTAATGGTGAGCGTGCCCCCGAAAGTGGCTGTCTGCCGGTTATCGTTGTCGTCTTCGGTGTTGCATGCCGCACAGGCCGCGAGGGCGAGCAGGATAAGGAGTTTTTTCATTGTTTTATTGTCGTTATAGGTTAATATTCAGTGTTATGCCGAATGTCCTGGGACGTCCGCGCTGTACGAATTCGTTGCCGATGGACTTGAAATAAAATACGTTGTAACCCGCGTCCGCGAGGTTGCGCCCCCATATGTCGACCGAATAGTGTTTCTGTTCGAAACGCAGGGAGGCTTCGACCAGCGCATAAAATGGCTGCGAGAGCGAATTCTCCTCGTTCCACCAGATGCGCCCCGCGCAGCGGACACCGGCCTGCAGGACGATATTTCCGAGCCACTGCACCCCCGTGGGGATCGTCCACGCCCCATTTGCGGACAGCGTATGCTGCGGCGCGTAGGGCAGGTAGTTGCCCTTGTAATCGGTTTTCCCGTCGTTATAACGGACGAATTTGGCATTTGTGTATCCATAGGCCGCATTGATGTCGAGGTTCTGCCACGGCGATACCTGCAGCGACAACTCGCCGCCGAAGCTGCGCGTGCGTCCGGCATTGGTCATCATGCGCCCGGTGGTCGTCCCTTCGGGGAAGATTGTGAGCTGCTGATCACGGCAGTCGATGTAGAAGAGCGCGAAATCGCCCCGCACGGCGCCTTCCATGCACGAAAAGTGCCCGCCCAATTCGTAGTTCCAACTGTATTCGGGTTCGTAGCTCACGACTTTATCCGCGTCGTAGACCGTCCCGAACCCCATTTCGTTCATCATCTTCTGCTGGAGCACGTCGGAGAACATCTGCGTGTTGAACCCGCCGGCCTTGTACCCTTTGGCCACCGAAACGTAGAGGTTGTGTATCTCGTCGAAGGCATAGAGCACCGAGAATTTCGGCAGTACTTCGGTGAAATTCCGCTTGAGCGTATTGCGGATGTCGATCGACAGGGGGTAGTGCCCCGTCGTGCCGCTCACGCGGTCGGTCGCCGTGTAGCCGGTCTGCGTGGAGCTGCGGTAGCGCAGGCGGGTGTGCTCGTAGTCGAAGCGCAGGCCCGCGGTGAAGCGCCAGCGTCCGGCCGTGTAGTTCGATTCGTGGTAGAGCGCTCCGCCTGCCGAGGGGTTGCGGAAGCGGCTGCCCAGCAGCAACTCGTCGTTGTCCCATGCGTCGTAGGTGTATTGCGGGTCGTGTTCGTTGGCGTTGCTGAGTATCAGCTCCTCGATGCCGGTCTGCTTGAAATGCACCGGGGCGTTCATCACGCCGTGGCGGTAGAATCCGAATGCGCCCAGCAGCCAGCGGTACGCCCCCCGTTCGTGCGAGCGGAATACAATGTCCTCGGTGAGAGTGTGTTCCGTACGCGCCTGTTTGAGCGTGAAATACGAAAGGGGCAGGAAATCCTGGTCGAGGATCATCTCGTCGTCGGAATACTGGTAGCTGGTGATCGAGGCCACCGAGAAACTGCCGGCGTCGTAGCGCACCGTGAGCCCGTCGCTGAGGGTCGTGCGGCGGTAGGAGCACGGGTCGTTGTAGCGTATCTCGCCCGGGCGGATGACCGTCTGCCCGTCGTGCACGATCTCCTCGCCGACGTAGGCATAGGGATACCCGCCCTGTTCGAGCACCGAGAAGGAAAGCGTATTGTCGATCCGCAATCCCGCACGGTTGCGCCACTGCGCCTTCCAGCGTCCGCCGCCCATCCGCTCCCAGTCGCATTTTTCGCCCGTTGCGAGGTTCTCGAAGAATCCGCCCGTATGCGTGTAATAGCCCGTCACGGCCATGCCCAGGTCGGGGTTTATCCTGTAATAGGACGAAGCCCTGAACCGGTAGCTGTCGCCGCTGCCGTATTCGGCGCTCAGGCGGACACCCTCGTATGCGAGCGGCGAGAGCGTGTATACGTTGATGACGCCGCCCATCGTGTTGCGCCCGTAGAGCGTCGACTGCGGGCCCCGCAGCACTTCGATGCGCTCTGCGTCGGCCAGTTCCATGTCGTAATTGTCCTTGTTCAGCACCGGAACGTTGTCGATGTTGAGCCCCATGACCGGCTGGTCGATCCGTGCCCCGAGCCCGCGGACGTAGATCGACGAGGTCATGCGCGACCCGTAGTCGGGGACGTAGAAGTTGGGGACGTTCTGCGAGAGGTTTTTCAGGGCGTCGACATGCCCCCGTTCGATGGCGCGGCTGCCGACGATGGCTGCCGCCACGGGCTGCGAGCGCAGCACCATGCCCTGTTTGATGGCCGTTACCTGTACCTTGTCCACCACGATCACCGTGTCGACGCCCGCGGGGTCGGCCTCGCCCGCGTCTGTGGTCGCTTCGGCTGTCGAATTGTCTTCGGTCGCCGGGTATTTCCCGAACGTGGCCTGCCCTGCGTTTCCTGCTTGTCCCCCGATTCCCGCGGAGCCTCCGTTTACGGCCTGTCCTGCGGTTGTCGCCTGCTCTGCCGCCCCGGCCTGTACTTCCGTTTCCGCCTGTCCTTGGGCAGCCGCACGTACCGCCGCGGTTTCCGCTGCCGGGAGTGGCGCAGACGAATGCCTCCCCGCGGCAGCCGACAGGAGCGGCAGCAGCAGGAGTGCTATGAACAGTTGTTTGCGGTGCACGATAAGACGTTTAATTCAACTGCAAAGTAACGGAATTATTTCGGAAGCTGCAATCCTAATTTGTGAGGAGGCGCTCAGAGTTCGTCGCCCGCGACATATCCGGCCGTCATGGCGTAGATTGCCAGCCCGGCCACCGAGCGAATGCCCAGCTTTTCCATGATGTTGCGGCGGTGGGAGATGACCGTCGTCAGCCCGATTTGCAGGCGGTCGGCGATCTCCTTGTTCATATAGCCCCGGGCGATGAGGGCCAGTACCTCGGCTTCGCGTCCCGAGAGCTGTGCGATTGCGGGGTGAGCGGCGCCTGCGATGTCGTGCTCGTGGTGGTGCGCCCCGTGGTGCATACGCAGGATATCGCGTACGACGGTCTCTTCGCTGGTGCAGACGTCGATTCTGTGCATGTCCGCATAGGCCGGCTGCGGCTGCCCGTTGCAAAGCAGGATCGTCTTGTGGCGCAGCGGGCGGAAATACGAACTGTGCGTGACGAACAGCTGTGCCGCGACGAAGAAGTGGAAGAACCGTTCCGGGGTTGCCTGCGCGAATGTTTCGAAATCGCCGAAAAGCTCCACGTCGGCCATCGGGATGATCTTTTCCAGGATGGCTTTCAGCCCGACGCCCATCAGGACGTTGGGGGCTACGACGGCTATGGCGGGGCGCTGCTGCATCGTTCTATTCGTGGTGGTAGGGTTCGTTGTTGAGGATGGTGAAGGCCCGGTATATCTGTTCGGCGAAGATCGCCCGCACGATCTGGTGCGAGAAGGTCATGCGCGAGAGCGACAGTTTCGCATCGGCGCGCCTGTAAACCTCGTCCGAGAATCCGTAGGGGCCGCCGATCACCAGTACCAGGCGTTTCACGCCGCTGTTCATCCGTTTCTGAAGCCAGTAGGCGAATTCCACCGAGCGCATCTCCTCGCCCCGCTCGTCGAGCAGTACGACGTAGTCGCCGTCCGTTGTCTGGCGCAGGATGGCCTCGCCTTCGGCCGTACGCTGTTGTTTTACCGTGAGGTTCCTGGTGTTTCGGACGTCGGGCAGGGCCGTGACCGCGAACTTGCAGTAAAAATTCACACGCCGGGCGTACATCTCGACCAGCGCTGCGATCTCCTTCGAATCGGTTTTACCTATGACGATCAGTTCGACGGTCATTGCCTACAAATCCGAATTCCACTCGCCGTCGGCATCCGCACAGATCACCGGGCGCGACTTCTCCACCGACTTGAGCCACTCATAGGCTTTGTACATGTTGTATCCGTTGCCCGATTCGCCGCCCAGCGCGAATGCGATGACGCACGAATGGTTGCGCGAACGGTAGTACATCGCCTTCACGCGTTCGAGGTATTCGTCCGCCAGCGACGGGTCGTTCGACGGCGTGCCGCCGACCTTCCGGTCGTCACGCTTTTCGGGTGCGTTGATGTTGGCGCAGTCGATGACGTAAAGCCCCAGCTCGTCGCACAGGTCATAGAACCACCCCGGCTGCGGATAGTCGGGGCATATCGTATTATTGCCCTTGGCCTTGAGCGCTTTCAGCTCCGCGAGGGTCGTCTTGCGGTCGGCAGCGGCGTTGTACCCGGCCTTGACCAGTTTCAGCTCCTTGTCGAAGCGCGTGAGGCGCCCGTCGACGAGCTCCGTCTTGCCGAAGCCGATCTTCAGCGGCATGTATTCGCGGTAAGCCCCGTCGCGGCGCGTGAAGAGCATCACCTTGTAGAGCGGCGGGTTCTTGGCGCCCGGCTCCCACTTGTTGGCGTTGGTGCCGTAGATGAAGGGCGTGAAGCGCACGGTGTCGGTCGAACGTCCGGGAATCGTGACCTCCTGCATGTTGAACTCGAGCAGCTTGCCCTGCGGCGAGTAGATGTCGTAGCCTACGGTCACGGGTTCGTCGTAGTTGAAACCGTTCTGCGCGACGATCGCCAGCTCCAGCACGCCGAATTTGCGTGTCGAGTCGGGCACGAGCGCGATCTCGAAATCGCGGATCGAACGTTTGGTCTGCGTGTAAAGGTAACAGTTCTCGAAAGCCTTGCGCGAGGCGGGGACGGCGTTGATCCGGTCGGCGGCACTGCGGCGCAGCGTCAGCGCGATGGCGTTCTTGCCTTCGCGGATGTAGGGCGTCAATGCGAATTCGGCGGGCGTCGAAGGGTCTTCGACTTCGGCCACCTTGCTGTCGTTGACCGTGAGGGTGTAGGCCGTGCCTATGTTTTCCAGATGCAGGTAGACGACCCCGTCCGTCCACACGTAGGGTATTTCGACCACCTGCCCGACGGCAACCGCGTCGCCCGATGCGGCGAACGGTTCGGGCGTGTAGGCCATATATGCGTCGGCGCCCGCTAAGTTGCGGGCATCGGCGTCATGGCGCTTGTCGTAGGGAATGACCTCCGTGCGGTAAATGCGGCCCCCTTCGACAGGGCGGAGCGCTACCGGGGTTTCGGGCTCGGGGATCAGCAGGTCGTATGCCTCCTGCGCCCGGGTGCCTGCGGCGCAGAGGATGGCCGCCGTCAGCAGTATCGTACGTTTCATGCGTGTGTTCTTAATATAGGTTAGGCAAAGGTACTTTTTTTTTGCCAAATCGCAAATAATGGATATCTTTGTAAGTTCGAAAAAGAGCCGTTAAAGGCATAGATAAAATTGATCATATGAAAACGCAGAGAATCGTAGAAATTCTGAAGTCGGGCGTCGTGGACACCGACATTGTCGTCAAGGGATGGGTGCGCACCAAGCGCGGGAACAAGAATGTGGCGTTCATCGCCCTGAACGACGGATCGTGCGTTGCGAACATACAGGTGGTCGTCGATCTTTCGAAATTCGGCGAAGAAGAGCTCAAACCCATCACTACGGGTGCCTGCATCCGCGTCGACGGACGGCTCGTGGAGTCGCTCGGGTCGGGGCAGCGGGTCGAGGTGCAGGCCGCGAAGATCGAGGTGTACGGCACGGCCGACCCCGAAACCTATCCCCTCCAGAAGAAGGGGCACTCGCTGGAGTTCCTGCGCGAAATCGCCTACCTGCGTCCGCGAACCAATACCTTCGGTGCCGTGTTGCGCATCCGCCACGCCATGGCGTATGCCATCCACGAGTATTTCAACAAACAGGGCTTCTATTATTTCCATACGCCGCTCATCACGGCTTCGGACTGCGAGGGCGCGGGCGCCATGTTCCAGGTGACGACCCTCGACCTGAACGATGTCCCCAAGACCGATGAGGGCAAGGTCGACTATGCGCAGGATTTCTTCGGCAAGTCGTGCAACCTGACCGTCTCGGGCCAGCTCGAAGGCGAACTGGGGGCCCTGTCGCTGGGACGTATCTATACGTTCGGCCCCACGTTCCGCGCCGAGAACTCGAACACCCCGCGCCATGCGTCGGAGTTCTGGATGATCGAGCCCGAGGCTGCCTTCTACGAACTGGAAGACAACATGGAACTGGCCGAGGATTTCCTCAAGTACCTGATCCGGTATGCGCTGGATAACTGTGCCGAAGACCTCGAGTTCATGAACAAGATGTGGGACAAGGGTTTGCTGGAACGTCTGAACTTCGTGCTGCACAACGATTTCAAGCGCCTCGACTACACCGAGGGCGTCGAGATACTGAAGGCTTCGGGCCGCAAGTTCGAATTCCCCTGCGACTGGGGGTGCGACCTGCAGTCCGAGCACGAGCGTTACCTCGTGGAGGAGCATTTCAAGCGCCCGGTCATCCTGATCAACTACCCCAAGGATATCAAGGCCTTCTACATGAAGCAGAACGACGACGGCAAGACGGTACGCGCTATGGACGTATTATTCCCCGGAATCGGCGAAATCATCGGCGGTTCGGAGCGCGAGGCCGATTATGGCAAGCTTCATGCAAGGGTGCAGGAGCTCGGTATGAACGAAAAGGAACTCTGGTGGTATTTGGATACCCGCCGCTGGGGTTCGGCCCCGCACTCCGGCTTCGGCCTGGGCTTCGACCGGTTGCTGCTTTTCGTGACGGGCATGACCAATATCCGTGACGTGCAGCCTTTCCCGCGCACGCCGAAGAACGCCGAGTTTTAAAACCACCTGGGAAGGCTGTTTCGTACCGGCTGCATAACCCGAACTCGAGCATTTTCCTGTCCGGGCTGTGCGGCGCAAGTCCCGAAATCCCGCTTTTCCATACGATTTTCCGGCTGCGGCCGTTTGTGTTGTATACTAACCCCCAAGAAGAAACCAAATTCGGAATCTCTAATTCTTAATTTGGAAAAAGTATGGCTATTAATCAGAAACAGGTACTGTCGCTTCAGCAGAAGCTCTCGCCCCAGCAGATTCAGATGATCAAGTTGCTGGAGCTGCCCACCGTGCAGCTCGAACAGCGTATCAAACAGGAGATCGAAGACAATATCGTGCTGGAGGAAGAGGATCGTGCTGCCGAGGACGAGGAACAGCCCCAGCAGATTTCGGTCGACGAGTATTTGCGTGAAGACGACACCCCTTCCTATAAAAGCCGTATCAATAACTACTCGAAGGACGACAAGCAGCGCCCGGTCTTCCTGACCGAGGGACGGTCGTTGCAGGAGTACCTGATCGAGCAGCTGGGGTTCCGCAACCTTTCCGAGCGCGAGATGAAACTGGCCGTATACCTGGTCGGGAGCATCGACGAGGACGGTTACCTGCGCCGCGACCTGGAGTCCGTGGCCGACGACATCGCCTTCACGGTCGGGATCGAGACCTCGGCCGAGGAGCTGGAGAAACTGCTCGGCATCATCCATGAACTGGAACCCGCCGGCATAGGCGCCCGCAATCTCCAGGAGTGCCTGTTGCTGCAAATGGCGCAGATCCCTGTCAATTCGCGGCCCCGCCGGCTGGCGCGCAAGATACTGACTGCCTATTTCGACGAGTTTGTCAAGAAGCATTACGAAAAACTGATGTCGCGCCTGCAGGTTTCCGAGGACGATTTCCGCGAGGCCATCGCCGAGATCAGGCACCTGTCGCCCAAGCCCGGCAACCTCTATGCCGAGGGCGGAACCGACACGACGCCCTACATCATCCCCGACTTCATCCTCGACTATCAGGACGGGCATTTCCAGCTGTCGCTCAATTCGTATAACGTCCCCGAGGTGCGCGTCAACCGCCGCTATATGGACATGATCCGCGAAATGGTCGGTGCCGACGGCCTTGTCCGCGAGAAGGACAAGGAGGCGATCCAGTTCGTGAAGAACAAGATCGACTCGGCCAAATGGTTCATCTCGGCCATCAAACAGCGCCACGATACGCTTATGCGTACGATGCAGACCATTCTGGACTACCAGCAGGAATATTTCAAGGACGGCGACAAGTCGAAACTGCGGCCGATGATCCTCAAGGACATCGCCGACCGCACGGGGCTGGATGTGTCGACCATCTCGCGCGTGGTGAACAGCAAGTACGTGCAGACGCAGTTCGGCATCATACTTCTGAAGTCGCTCTTCTCGGAGGCGATGCAGACCGACAGCGGCGAGGAGGTGTCGAGTTACGAGATCAAGAATATCCTGCAGGAGTGTATCGACGACGAGGACAAGCGCCATCCGCTGACGGACGAGACGCTGATGGACATCCTCAACGGCAAGGGTTACCGCATCGCCCGGCGCACGGTGGCCAAATACCGCGAGATGCTGGGTATTCCCGTCGCCCGGCTCCGCAAACAGATATAGCGAAGTTTTGACCCGGCGGCTTCGCGTACGCCCTTTTACCGGACGGCCGTGCTGCCGGAAATATGCCTTCCCGCCGGATGGACAATTGCCGGACAGCTGCGGGGCGGGAGGCCGTGATAAATTTGAATGATGTATAAGAAACTTTCGAACGGAATATCGTGGGTGCTGCACCCGTTCCTGCTGCCCCTCTACCTGATCGTCGTGCTGCTGACGCTCACCGTTTTCGCGCATTATCCCGCCAATGTGAAGTTCTACCTGCTGTGGGTTGTCGTGCTCTATGCGATGATCATCCCCCTGCTGGCGTTGGGCGTGCTGCGCTCATTGGGACGCATTTCCGACTTTAAGGTGGACAACCGGCGCGAGCGGCTGCTCGTCGGGGCCGTCTGCTACGTGCTTTGCGCCATCACCATCGCCAAGATCCCGTCGGCGATCTTCCTGCGCAAGTTCATGATCGCTGCGGCGTGCTGCGAAGTGCTCTGCTTCGTCGTGTCGTTCTACTGGAAGATCAGCCTGCACCTTACGGCCATGGGCGCTGCCGTGGCGCTGCTGGTGGTGATGAACGTTGCGGGCGTAGGCAACATGATGGTGCCGCTGATGGTCGCCATTCTCTGTGCGGGTGCACTGGCCTCCGCACGCCTTTACCTGGGCTGCCATAACGGACAGCAGGTGCTTGCGGGTTTCTGCGGCGGCTTTGCCGTCGCGACGCTGGCTGTGCTGTTCCTGTAATCCGTTTTCGGGCCGGATATGCTTCCGGTGCGGGTCTCCGCACGAATCCCTCCTCGGCACGATACCCTTCGCGCACGGACAATAAAAAATCCCGGGCTTCCAAGAGGTTTCCGGGGATTTACAAAGCAATGCTGTAACTGAATGAGTTACGGCATTGCTTTTTTATGAGGTAATGATTTAGAAACGCAAGTCTCGAATAAACTTACATCGAGGTTCATCCTGTCAAACAACTCTATACAAATATACGAA
>ERZ779729.2638-NODE-2638-length-10136-cov-6.580895_pt1 | contig 10136 bp, 7 predicted proteins | sample MGYA00511072_ERZ779729 | MGnify/ENA primary metagenome ERZ779729 (study PRJEB29588, sample SAMEA2156675) | human gut metagenome | biome: human gut; feature: human-associated habitat; material: faeces | place: Denmark | collected 2008/2010 ...
AGCTGCGCCGCAGCGTCCGGCTGGCCGGAGACGGCTGCCGCCGCCGGCCGTGCATCGGACTGCCGCGGCAGAAAGGCCTGCCGCACCACCCAGCTGCCGCCGAGAATGACGGCAGCCAGCAAAAGCAGGATCAGGATCAGACCCAGGGCAAAGGAGGGCTTTTTGTTCGGCTTCACGGACATCGGATGCACTTCCTTTCTGTATGGCTGCGTCGGCTTGCTTTACTGTAAGATCCCGTATTCCGCCTTGACGGTCAGGATGCGCAGCACGCTCTCGTCGATGCGCGATTGCGTCAGCGTGCCGTCTGCCACGGCGGCTTTGACCGCGTCGAACGCGCCCTGCAGGTCAGACGGCATGAGGATCATGTCGCACCCGGCGGCAAGCGCCTGTACGGCGGCCTCGCCTGCGGAATAGTGGTCGGTGATGGAGGACATGGACTGCGAGTCGGTGATGATGACGTTCTGGTAGCCGAGCTTGTCCCGCAGGATGTCGGTCACGATGGCGGAGGAAAGATCGGCGGGCGTGTCGCTGCCGGTCACGTTCGGGTAGGACAGGTGCGTGACCATGACGAACGGGGCGCTCCCTTCCTGCGCGATGATCGACTGGAAGGGGACCAGGTCGCAGCTTTCCAGCTCATCCAGCGTTTTTTCCACGATGGACGTGCCGTTGTGATCGTCGACCGTGGCGCTGCCGTAGCCGGGGAAGTGCTTGAGGCAGGAGACGACGCCCTCTGCCCGCAGACTCTTGACGATGACGCCTGCGAGCGACGCGCACAGCTCCGGATCCGAGCCGAACGAGCGGCTGCCGATCACGCTGTCAACGCCGGAGACGACGTCGCAGTCCGGCGCGAAATCCAGATTGAAGCCGAGGCCGGTCAGATTGGCCGCGAGCGTCTGCCCGGCGGCATAGACCTGCGCGGGATCGGCGCTCTGGCCGAAGGAACGCATGTCGGCGACCTTCGTGCCGCCCAGCGCCTCGTTTGCGCCGATGCGGCTGACCGTGCCGCCCTCCTCATCCACGCCCAGAAACAGCGGGATCTTCGCATACGACTGCGTGTTGGCGAGCAGCGCGGCGGCCTGCGCCCGGTCTTCGAGATTTTTGGCAAAATAGACGATGCCGCCGACCGGGTACTGCGCGAGCGCATTTTTTGTCGCCTCGCCCGCGACGGTGGCGGTATTGACGTTCGTGATGGCCTCCGGCGTGACGAAGAACAGCTGCCAGAGCTTCTCATCCTCCGTCATGGAGGCGAGGGTGGCCTGTGCGGTCTTCTGCGCGTCGGTGACGGGGGCGTCGTCCGGCGCGGCGGGATCCGCGGCGGGCTCGGACGGCTGCTCGCTGTCCGGCTGCTCCGGCTGCGCGGCCTCGGCCTGCTCGGGCAGCTCGCCCTCATACGGCGCTTCGCGCTCCGGCTCCACGGCGGTCTGCTCGGAGGAGAAGACGGAGTCGGTCTGGATGGTCTCGGCCTGCTCGGGCTTCTGCTTTTCCGGGAGCGTCTTCCAAAGAAGCACGCCTACACCGCCGAGCAGCGCGATGCAGAACAGAACGGCGAGAACGGCGGGGAATTTGCTGCGCGGGTGATCCATAGAATGCGGTACCTCACTTATGATAGAGCGTGTGCGACTGATAGACAGGCTCAAACGTGACGTTCATGCCCAGACGCTTGAACATGCCCTCGTCGACGGAGGACAAAATGACGGACGAATGCACCTGGCTGCCGCGAAGCGAGGCCAGCGCCTCCATGGCCAGCTCCGCCGTCGGATTCGTGACGGCGCTGATGGACAGCGCGATCAGCACCTCGTCGGTGTGCAGGCGGGGGTTGGAGTTGCCGAGATGCTCGATCTTCAGATGCTGGATGGGTGCGAGGACCATGGGGGAGATGAGATTTACGCGGTCGTCGATCCCGGCGGAGAGCTTGATGGCGTTGAGCAGGGCGGCGCAGGACGCACCCATGAGTCCGGAGGTCTTGCCGGTGACGATCCGGCCGTCCGGCAGCTCGATGGCGGCGGCGGGCGCGCCGGTCTCGGCGGCCTTGGCCCGGGCGGCGGGGACGGTCCTGCGCATGCTGACGTCCAGATGCAGGGAGTTCATGAGCATCTCCTGCTTGCGCAGCTCCTCGGGCATGGCGATGCCCTTCTTGACGGCGCAGGCAGAGGCAAAGTAGCGGCGGATGATCTCCTGATACGACGCCTCGCGGCAGACCTTGTCGTCGCAGATGGCGAAGCCCGCCATGTTGACGCCCATGTCCGTCGGGCTCTTGTATGGGCACTCGCCGAAGATGGAGCGGAAGATCGTCTCAAGGACCGGATAAATTTCAATATCGCGGTTGTAGTTGACCGTCGTCTCGCCGTAGGCTTCGAGGTGGAAGGGGTCGATCATGTTGACGTCGGCCAGATCCGCCGTCGCCGCCTCGTAGGCGAGGTTGACCGGGTGCTTGAGCGGGAGATTCCAGATCGGGAACGTCTCATACTTGGCGTAGCCCGCGTTCACGCCGCGCTTGTGCTCCTGATACAGCTGGCTGAGGCAGGTGGCCATCTTGCCCGAGCCGGGGCCCGGCGCGGTCACGATGACGATGGGGCGGCTGGTCTCGATGTACTCGTTTTTGCCGTAGCCGTCGTCGGAGACAATGAGATTGATGTTCGAGGGATAGTCCGCGATGGGGTAGTGGCGGTAGACCTTCACGCCTAGCGCCTCCAGCTTGCGCTGGAACAGGTCGGCCGCGTGCTGCCCGGCGTACTGCGTGATGACGACGCTGCCGACGTACAGCCCGATGGAGCGGAAGGTATCGATCAGCCGCATCACGTCCAGATCATAGGTGATGCCGAGATCGCCCCGGCGCTTGTTCATCTCGATGTGGGCCGCGTTGATGGCGATGACGATCTCCGCCTGGTCCTTGAGCTGCAGCAGCACCTTCATCTTGCTGTCCGGCAGGAAGCCCGGCAGCACGCGCGAGGCGTGATAATCGTCAAACAGCTTGCCGCCGAATTCCAGATAGAGCTTGCCGCCGAAGGTGTGCACGCGCTCGAGGATCCGCTCAGACTGCAGACGCAGATACTTTTCAAGATCAAATCCGATTTTTGCCATAATGATGTTCTTTTCCTTTTCTTCGTAGTTGCACAGAATCATATTTGTTCACTATAAATGATACCGCGAATCGCGCCGGACTGCAACCGTCTGCCGGGGGAAAAATAGACCAAACTTTCCATCTCCTTTTTGAGAGGTTTCGACAACTCCCCGCCGGAAGTGGAAAACTTGACTTTGGCTGGGAAAGAAAGTATAGTATAATCAATATAGTGGGCCATTCGCCCAACTTACAGCACGAAATATTGTGAGGAATCCGCATGAAACAACAAAAAGCCTACGGAAACGAGTCCATCTCGTCTTTGAAGGGCGCGGACCGCGTCCGGCTGCGGCCGGCGGTCATCTTCGGCTCCGACGGCCTAGAGGGCTGCGAGCATGCCGTCTTTGAGATCCTCTCCAACGCCATCGACGAGGCGCGCGAGGGCTACGGCAAACAGATCCTGGTCACCCGCTTTGCCGACCATTCCATCGAGGTCGAGGACTTCGGCCGCGGCTGTCCCGTCGACTGGAACGAAAAAGAGGGCCGGTACAACTGGGAGCTCGTCTTCTGCGAGCTCTACGCGGGCGGCAAATATCAGAACAATACCGGCGGTGACTACGAATTCTCCCTCGGCCTCAACGGCCTCGGCTCCTGCGCCACGCAGTATTCGTCCGAATACTTCGACGCCACTATCCGCCGCGACGGCTATAAATACTCCCTCCACTTTGAAAAGGGCGAGCTCGTCGGCAAAATGAAAAAGGAACCGACCGACCGCAAGGCCACCGGCTCCGTCTTCCGCTGGAAGCCCGATCTCGAGGTCTTCACCGACATCGATATCCCCAAGGAGTACTTTGAGGACATCCTCAAGCGCCAGGCCGTCGTCAACGCGGGCGTGACCTTTACCTTCCGCAACGAGGAAGACGGGAAATTCACGAAGACCGACTACTGCTATCCCAACGGGATACTGGATTATGTCAACGAGATCGCGGGCGAGCAGACGCTCACCATGCCGCAGTTCTGGCAGGCCGAGCGCAAGGGACGCGACCGCGAGGACAAGCCGGAGTACAAGGTCCGCATCTCCGCCGCCCTGTGCTTCTCCAACCGCGTCAGCCGTCTGGAGTATTACCACAACTCCTCCTGGCTCGAGCACGGCGGCGCGCCGGAAAAGGCCGTCAAAAACGCCTTCGTCTACGCCATCGATGCCTACTGCAAGCAGGCGGGCAAATATACCAAGGGCGAGTCGAAGCTCACGTTCCAGGACGTGGCCGACTGCCTCGTCCTCGTGACGAACTGCTTCTCCACGCAGACCTCCTACGAGAACCAGACCAAAAAGGCCATCACGAATAAATTTGTGCAGGACGCCATGACCGAGTTCTTCCGCGACCGTCTGCACGTCTACTTCATCGAAAACAAGCAGGAGGCCGACCGCATCGCCGATCAGGTCCTCGTCAACAAGCGGAGCCGCGAGTCGGCCGAAAAGGCCCGCCTGAACATCAAAAAGAAGCTGACCGGCAGCCTTGACATCGCCAACCGCGTGCAGAAGTTCGTCGACTGCCGCACGAAGGATGTGTCAAAGCGCGAGATCTATATCGTCGAGGGCGATTCCGCGCTCGGCTCCGTCAAGCTCTCGCGCGACGCGGAGTTTCAGGGCATCATGCCCGTCCGCGGCAAGATCCTCAACTGCCTGAAGGCCGATTACGAGCGCATTTTCAAATCCGACATCATCACCGACCTCATCCGCGTGCTCGGCTGCGGCGTAGAGGTGCAGACGAAGAAGACGAAGGACCTGTCCGCGTTCGACCTTGAGAACCTCCGCTGGAACAAGGTCATCATCTGCACCGACGCCGACGTCGACGGCTACCAGATCCGCACGCTGATTTTGACCATGATCTACCGGCTCTGCCCCACGCTTATTCAGGAGGGCTACGTCTATATCGCGGAGTCGCCCCTTTATGAGATCACCTGCAAGGACAAGACGTGGTTCGCCTACACCGACGCGGAGAAGACCGAGATCGTCAAGAAGCTCGAGGGCAGGAAGCTCTCCATCAACCGCTCCAAGGGCCTCGGCGAAAACGACCCCGAGATGATGTGGATGACCACCATGAACCCCGCCACCCGCCGCCTCATCAAGGTCATGCCCGAGGACATGGAACGCACCATGCAGGTCTTCGACCTCCTCCTCGGCGACAACCTCCAGGGCCGCAAAGACCATATCGCCGAAAACGGCTACAAATACCTCGACCAGCTGGACGTGTCGTGACCCGTCCAAAGGCTCTCCCCTATAGGGGAAGCCTTGGTGCGTGTGAAAATCCAAAGCCTCCCCTCTCAGGGGAGGTGGCTCGGCGCAGCCGAGACGGAGAGGTTGCAGCAAATTTGCGACGACCTCTCAGTCAGCCTGCGGCTGACAGCTCCCCTGAAAGGGGAGCCATGTCCGCTGCGGCGGACTAACCCCTCAGGCCCTTCGGGCCAGCTCCCCTTGACAAGGGGAGCCTTGCGTTTGCGCAAGCCCAAAGCCTCCCCTTGCTAAGGGGAGGTGCCGAACGAAGTGAGGCGGAGAGGTTCCGTCTGCGGAATCTGCTCCGTCTGGGATGCGACCTCCATGACCCAGAATTCCCGGCGGTCTCCGGCCGCCAGACAATAAGGAACGAATCACTATGCCAAAGAAAAAACAACCGGAAAGCAGAAAGCAGGACGATCCGAATGTGATGGGGCTGCGGGCGGAGGTGCTCGAGCAGCCGATCTGCCAGACGCTGGAGTCGAACTACATGCCCTACGCCATGTCGGTCATCGTCTCGCGCGCCATCCCGGAGATCGACGGCTTCAAGCCGTCGCACCGCAAGCTGCTCTACACCATGTATGAGATGGGGCTTCTCACCAAGCCCCGCACAAAATCCGCCAACATCGTCGGCCAGACGATGAAGCTGAATCCCCACGGCGACGCCGCCATCTATGAGACCATGGTCCGCCTCGCCCGCGGCAACGAGACGCTGCTGCACCCCTTCGTCGACTCCAAGGGCAACTTCGGCAAGGTCTACTCCCGCGATATGGCCTACGCCGCCTCCCGCTACACCGAGGCGAAGCTCGAGCCGATCTGTCAGGAGCTCTTCCGCGACATCGACGCCGACACCGTCGACTTCGTCGACAACTACGACGGCTCCATGCAGGAGCCTGTCCTCCTGCCGACGACCTTCCCGAACGTCCTCGTCTCGGCCAACATGGGCATCGCCGTCGGTATGGCGTCGAACATCTGCTCGTTTAACCTCGCCGAGGTCTGCCGCACGACGATCGCGCTCATCAAAAACCCGGACGCGGACCTGCTCGACACGCTCCCGGCCCCGGATTTCCCGACGGGCGGCGAGATCCTCTACGATCCGGCGCAGATGCTGCAGATCTACCAGACGGGCCGCGGCTCGTTCCGCCTGCGGGCAAAATGGCGCTATGTCAAAGAGGGGAACATGATCGAGATCTATGAGATCCCCTATACCACCGCCACCGAGATCATCCTCGACAAGGTCGCCGAGCTCATCAAGGCCAACAAGGTCCGCGAGATCAGCGACATGCGCGACGAGACCGACCTGAACGGCCTCAAGCTCACCATCGACCTCAAGCGCGGCGCCGACCCCGACAAGCTCATGCAGAAGCTGTTCAAGACGACGACGCTGCAGGACGCCTTCGGCTGCAACTTCAACATCCTCATCGCCGGCATGCCGCGCGTGATGGGCGTGCGCGAGATCCTGCAGGAGTGGACCGCGTGGCGGACCGAGTGCGTGCGCCGCAGGCTCTATTTCCAGATGAACAAAAAGAAGGACAAGCTGCACCTGCTCAAGGGCCTCGGCCGGATCCTTCTCGATATCGACAAGGCCATCGCCATCATCCGCGAGACGGAGCTTGACGCCGAGGTCGTCCCGAACCTCATGATCGGCTTCGGCATCGACCAGATCCAGGCCGAATACGTCGCCGAGATCAAGCTGCGAAACATCAACAAGGAATTCATCCTGAACCGACTGAAGGAGACGGAGTCTCTGGAAAAGGAGATCGCCGAGCTCGAAGCGACGCTCGGCTCCGAAAAGAAGGTGCAGGCGCTCATCTGCAAGGAGCTCGAGCAGGTCGCGCAGAAATACGGCAAGGAGCGCAAGACCACCCTTGTCTACGACCACGAGCTGCAGCAGGAGCCTGACGACGAGCCGGAAAACGACTATCCCGTCACCGTCTTCCTCTCCCGCGAGGGCTATTTCAAGAAGATCACGGCGCAGTCGCTGCGCATGTCCGGCGAGCAGAAATTCAAGGAGGGCGACAGCCTGCTTCTGACCTGCCCCGCGCAGAACAGCAGCGAAATGCTCGTCTTCACCGACAAATATCAGGTCTACAAGACCCGCATCTCCGAATTTGCCGACGGCAAGGCTTCCGCGCTCGGCGATTACCTGCCCGGCAAGCTCGGCTTCAACGAGGGCGAGAGCTTCCTCACGGCCGTATTCCCCGGAAAATATGAGGGGAACCTGCTCTTCGTCTTCGAAAACGGCAAGGCGGCCAAGATCGCCGCCAGCTGCTACGACACGAAGTCCAACCGCAAGCGGCTCACCGGCGCCTACTCCGACAAGAGCCCGGTCAGGGCGATCATCGACCTGCCGGAGGAGAAACAGATCGTCGTCCGCGCCTCGGATGGCCGCGCGCTCATCTTCTCCACGGCCCAGCTCGCCGTCAAGACCACCCGTTCGGCGCAGGGCGTGGCCGTGATGAGCCTCAAGCGCAAGGCCGTCGTCGAATCGGCCGCGGAGCTGGAAAAAACGCTGATCAGCAACGTCGGCCGCTATTCGGCCCGCGCGCTGCCCGCCGCCGGCGCGCTCGTCCGCCCCGAAGACATCGGCGAAACGCAGATGAAGCTGGATATCTGACGCAGGGAATGATAAAACCCGCACGAACACAATAGGGAGGATGACGGTTTGAAACGAGAAACATGCAGGACCATCTGGCAGATGGGATGGAAAATCACCCTCGGCTGCGCGATCTTCGCGCTGGGCTTCGACCTGTTTCTGGAGCCGAACAGCCTGAACGTCGGCGGCATGAGCGGTCTGGCGATGATCCTCCGCGAGCTCCTCGGCTTCGGCTCCATCGGCGTGCTGACGATGCTGCTGAACGTGCCGCTGTTCGTCCTCGGCGCGCGCAAGCTGGGGAAAAAGTTCCTGTTCGGGTCGCTGGCCGGGATGCTCCTGAGCTCCGCATTCATCGATCTGTTCGCCGTGATCCCGGCCCCGAAGACCGAGATCCTGCTCGACAGTCTCTACGGCGGGCTGCTGGTCGGCCTCGGGCTCGGTCTCGTCTTCCTCTCCGGAGCGACGACGGGCGGGTCCGACATCGCGGCCAAGCTTCTGCGCCGCCGCTTCCGCTCGGCCAGCCTCGGCAAGGTCCTGCTGGCGATCGACCTGTTCATCATCTTCCTGACGGGCGTTGTCTTCCGCGATATCTCCAGGACGCTCTACAGCGCCCTGCCGCTGGCAGTCTCGTCGGTCGTCATGGACCAGCTGCTCTACGGGCTGGACCATTCCACCGTCGCGCTCATCATCTCCGAGCACTACCAGCAGGTCTCCAAGCAGATCGAGACCCGGCTCGACCGCGGCGCGACCGTCCTTGACGGCAGCGGCAGCTATACGGGCCAGCCGCGGCCGGTCCTCATGTCGGCCGTGCGTCAGCGCGAGCTGCCCGAGCTCAAGACCATCGTCCGCGAGATCGACCCCGACGCGTTCGTCATCCTCCTGCCGGCCCATCAGGTGCTGGGCGAGGGCTTCCGCCGCGCGGGCGACGAGCTGTAAGGAGGGACCGGCTTGAAACGAAGACTTCTGACCGTCCTTTTCGCCCTGCTTCTGCTCCTTCTGTGCGGCTGCGCCGCGCTGGTGCCGTCGGAATACACCCTCGTCACCCCGCACAACCCCGGGACCAAGACCGAGCAGCAGAGCGACGTGCTGACGGTCAGCAACTACAAGATGCTCAAAAACGCCCTGCGCACGCTTGTCCAGAACGGCGTGGAGCACGGCGTTATCCATACGAGCCAGTACGAGGCGGATATCGAAGCGGATCTGCCGCAGGCCGTCTATGAGATCGCCCGCGAGGACCCGATCGGCGCCTACGCCATCGACTATATCACGCACGACTGCACCCTGATCGTCGCCTATTACGAGATCAAGGTCGATATTACGTTCCGGGACGTCCTGACGCCGCTGGACGAGATCGAATACGTCGGCGGCGAGACCGAGGCCGGGCGTCTTATCAGCCGGGCGCTGGAGGACTACGACGACCATCTGACCCTCTACGCGACCTATCCCGGCCGGCCGGACTATGCCGCCCTTGTGCAGGACTACTGCGACAGCAACCTGCGCGAACACGCGGCCGAACCGGAGCTGACCGTCACCGAATACCCGGCCGACGCCCGCAACCGGATCGTGGAGCTGGTCTTTTCCTATCCCGCCTCCCGGCAGGAGCTGCAGGAGATGCAGCAGGACGTGCGCGAGAGTCTGACCGCCGCGGAGGTCTACGTCCGCTACTGTACGAGCGAGACGGAGAAGGCCGCGCTGCTGTTTACCTATCTGGCCGAGCGCTTCCCGTATCAGCAGGGCGACAGCCGCACGCCGGTCTATTCCGCGCTCTGCCAGGGCGTGGCGAACAGCAAAAGCATGGCGCAGAGCTGGCAGCTGCTGTGTGACGAGGCGGGGCTCAGATGCAGGACCGTCAGCGGTCTGCGCGGCGGCGAGGCCTACTGGTGGAACATCGTGACGCTCGACGGCGTGTCCTGCCACGTGGACGTGCTGCGCGATCTGCTGGACGGCAGCACGCTGCGGCTGCGGTATGATGAGGACATGGCGGGCGGCTATTACTGGGACGCTGAAGATGTCCCGGCCTGCCCTGCGCCCGTCCCCGAGGAAGAGGAACCGGAAGCCCCCGCCCCCACCGAAGACCAGCCTGCCTCTGAGGACCCCGCGGAGGATCCTGCCGAGACCCCGGAGGCTCAACCCACCGAGCCCGAGACCCCCTAAGGCTCCCCTCCCAGGGGCCGATTCCCCCTATCAGGGGGAAATGTCCCGCAGGG
>ERZ779729.2646-NODE-2646-length-10112-cov-2.947400_pt1 | contig 10112 bp, 7 predicted proteins | sample MGYA00511072_ERZ779729 | MGnify/ENA primary metagenome ERZ779729 (study PRJEB29588, sample SAMEA2156675) | human gut metagenome | biome: human gut; feature: human-associated habitat; material: faeces | place: Denmark | collected 2008/2010 ...
TGCCGCACCTCGCTCGCCGTATCGGCACTTAGAATTATGCGGTATTGCCATAAAATAATGGAGGAATCCCCCTTGCAGAACTACAAAGCCAGACAAACCGCCCTGCTTGGCATGCTGTTTGCCCTTTCCATGGCGCTCTCTTTTTTGGAATCCATGCTTACCCCGTTTTTTGGCCTGATGCCCGCCATGAAGCTGGGGCTTTCCAATATTGTTGTCATGTACGCCGTTTTGTTTTTGAACCGCCGTTCGGCGCTTTATCTTGTGCTGCTCAAGGCGTTGTTTGCGTTGCTTACCCGCGGCGTTACAGCCGGGTTTCTTTCGCTGTGCGGGGGCGCGCTTTCCCTGGCTGTGTTCTGCCTGCTTCTGGCATTGCCATTCGCCATCACAGGCTACATTTTTTCGGTCAGCGGGGCACTGGCGCATAACTGCGGCCAGCTGCTGGGGGCTGCAGCGCTGCTTTCAGACAAAATGGCAATCACCTATGCGCCGATGCTGCTGATAGCGGGTCTTATCGTTGGTTCCTGCACCTATATGGTATCGCGCCTGATCTTTCCCGCTGTCAAGAGAATTATTCCGCCGAAGAGCAAAGCGGAAAGCAAAATTATATTTTAAGATAGCGTCTTAAAAATTTTTAAAAAAGTGTTGACATTTCACATTTCTGCGGCTATAATATAACCATAGCACAGGGAACGAGTTCAAAAAAGTGAACGTCTTGTGCGGCTCATAAAACTAAAAACCAAGAACAAACCATTATTTTGATTCGGAGGTATTTCTTATGAAAAAGTATGTTTGCACTGTCTGCGGCTACATTGCTGAGGGCTCCATCCCCGATTTCTGCCCCGTCTGCAAGGCTCCCGCTTCCAAGTTCATTGAAAAGACCGATAATTCCTATGTGACCGAGCATGTTGTCGGTATCGCCAAGGACGCTCCGGAAGATATCATCCAGGGCCTGCGCGAGAACTTTAACGGCGAGTGCAGCGAAGTTGGCATGTACCTGGCCATGAGCCGCGTTGCCGACCGTGAAGGCTACCCGGAAATCGCCGAAGCTTGGAAGCGTTACGCTTTTGAGGAAGCTGAGCATGCTTCCAAGTTCGCAGAACTGCTGGGCGAAGTCCTGACCGACAGCACCAAAAAGAACCTGCAGATGCGTGTGGATGCCGAGTCTGGTGCCTGCGCAGGCAAGATGGAGCTGGCCAAGAAGGCAAAGGCTCTGAATCTGGATGCCATCCATGACACCGTGCATGAAATGGCAAAGGACGAAGCCCGCCATGGCCGCGGCATGCAGGGTCTGCTGGACCGTTACTTCAAATAATTGAATTCCTAAACCGCAAGGGGGGGGCCGGGTAACACCGGCCCCTTTTTGCTGTCATTTTTTCTGTATTTATTCTCCGCGGCAGGCAAAAAAGTTGTCCTGATTATCACAGGCAGCATAAAACGTTTCGCTCAACTGGCCGATGCCCGCGCGGGAAAGCTGGGTGTTCAACCAGGTGCGGTCCTTTCCGCTCGTGTGCAAGTTTTCTTCAATCAGCTTGCCATCCAACACCAGGTCATACCACTTGCTGGCCGGATCTGTCTGGATGGCAAGGTCCTGCGGGGTGACCGGGCGGTTGAAACTTTTGGGTAAAAAGCTGATCTGGCCGCTGGTTTCCAGCATGGCACACTGCACTTCATTCAAATCAAAATATCCGGCTACTCTGGCTTGTGCTAAAAATTCATTCAGGTCTATTTTGGCGCGGTCCAGCTCCGCTTTATAAATCGTTCCGTTCTCCATCAGTGGAATGGCCTGTCCGCTCAACCAAAGGCGGACGTTCCGGTTTTTGCAGGTGCCGTAATGCACCGCAAAAGCTGCGATACCATACACGATCATGGCGGTAAGCGGGCGGTACCATTGTTCCAGGTTGGTGGCCATCTCTGCCGCAATGGAACCAATGGTAATGCTGTTGACATAATCAAACAAGTTCATCTGGGCAATCTGCCGTTTGCCGCCCAGCCGCGTTAAAATAAACAGTACCGCCAGCGAAACCACACTGGCAACAAACACATTGATAATTTCCTGCACTGCCTGCATCTTGCCCATCCGCTCCCTTATCATTTGCCATGCAACCCGCATAGTAACCTTATTGTGGCCCCACCAGCGGTGCATTATACGCACAATGTACCAACGGGGCTTGCACAGGAAGGGGAAAATGTTATAATAAAATTGTTTCTGTATACTTCGACTTCCGGCGGCTTTGGGCCCGCTGCGCCGGAGCTAGGCAGGGATTGGCAGCAACTGCCAGCTTGATAAAGAATTGATATCAGGATGTGAAATCATGCAGATTTACCTTTTGCGGCATGGGCAGACAGAATATAACGCCCAACACCGGTACCAGGGTCAACAGGATATCCCGCTTTCCGCCGCGGGCCGCGCCCAGCTGCGCCCGGCCGGGTTTATGCCGGATGTTGCCTATGTCAGCCCGCTCATCCGCGCACGGCAGACGGCGGAAATCTTTTTCCCCGGCTGCCCGCAGATCATTGTACAGGACTTGCGGGAAATGTGCTTTGGCAGTTTTGAGGGGCGGCATTATATCCACATTGAGCACGACCCCGACTATCTTGCCTGGCTGGAAGCCAACAAGACTGCTGCCCGCCCGGATGGGGAGCGCATTCAGGATTTTTGTAACCGCAGCTGTGCCGCCTTTGCCAAACTGGTGGAAGAAAGCCTTGCGCAGCACAAACAGCAGCTGGTGATTGTAGCGCACGGCGGCATCCAGATGGCGGTTATGTCCCGTTACGGTCTGCCGCGGCGGGATTACCACGACTGGTGCGGTCCCAACGCGGGCGGCTACCGCCTGGATGCCGCCAACTGGCAAACAGACCACACCTTGCAGCTGTTGGAAACCGTGCAGTATACCAAAGCCACACAAAGCGAGGCAGCCTTATGAGCAATGGTTTGATTCATTTATACCACGGTGACGGCAAGGGCAAAACCACAGCTGCCATGGGCCTGGCTGTGCGGGCGCTGGGCTGCGGGCGGCGCGTGGTGATCGTGCAATTTTTGAAAGGCGGTGCAACCGGGGAACTGGAACCGCTGCAAACCCTTGGCGCTACCTTCTACCGCGGCAAAGCCGGGCAGAAGTTCGTATTCCAGATGAATGAGGAAGAAAAGGCCGCCACCCGTGCCCTGCAAACTGAAAACCTGCGCCGGGCGCTTGCCGAACCGGCGGACCTTTTGATTCTGGACGAAGCCTGCGCCGCCTGGAATCTGAACATGGTGGACCGAGATTTGCTGCAAAACGCCGTACTGCACAAGCCTGCCGAGCAGGAACTGGCAATGACCGGCCGCGACCCGGCCCCCTGGATGCTGGATGCCGCAGATTACATTACTGAAATGTGCTGCCGCCGCCACCCATACGAAAAAGGCATTCCGGCAAGAAAAGGCGTTGAATTTTAAGTTTGCCGCAGCGCAGTTCCATACAGGGAAGCGCACCAGGCAATAAGAAATTAAAAGTATTTAGGACAACCAGAAAAAGAGAAAAACAGCCTGCCCAAACAGCAGGCGGGGAGGGGTATCATCATGGCTACACATAGCCGCCAAATGTCCGATGCATTCCGTACGACAGTATTTCTAACCCTGTCCGGCGGATTTCAGGACGCTTACACCTACATGGGCCGCGGCAAGGTTTTTGCCAACGCTCAAACCGGCAATATCGTGCTGATGGCCACCAATTTTTGCGAGGGTGATTTTGCCAAAGCGCTGCGGTATCTTTTGCCGCTGCTGGCCTTTGCCGCCGGTGTCTATTTTGCCGAGGGCATCCGCAACCGCTACCACCTGATGGAGAGATTCCACTGGCGCCAGCTGATTTTGCTGATTGAGATTGCACTGTTGTTTGTTGTTGGCTTTATCCCCAACAATCTGGACTGGCTGGCCAATATGCTGGTCAGCTTTGTCTGCGCCATGCAGGTACAATCTTTCCGCAAGGTGCACGGCAATGCATATGCCAGCACCATGTGCATTGGCAACATGCGCAGCGGTATGCAGTACCTGTACACCGGCCTGCACACAAAAGACCGCGCTGTATTGCGCCGCGCCATGCAGTATTTTGCTGTAATTGCACTGTTTGCTGTGGGGGCCGCTGCCGGCAGTCTGCTGACCATCCATTTTGGCAACCGTGTGATCTGGTTCTGCTGTGCTTCGTTGCTGGTCAGCCTTAGCTTCATGTTTATCCGTGAAGACATTGAAGAGAACCCTGAACTGCAGCGGGAAGCTGCCGCTTTGCACCAGGATGTAAAAGCCATGGAGCACACCATCGGCAAAACCTTGCAGGAGCAGCAGGAAGAACTGCACCCCTTAAATCACAAGTGATATGGACAATATATAAAATTTGAACAAAACTTTCGCAATCTCGCTTGTCGTTTTCCGGCACAAATGCTACAATACAGTCAAATGCTAAATATGTGCGCGAAAGCGAGGGATTTCCGTGAAAATCATCACCGTTACACTTGCTCCTAACCAGGCTGTTCTGACCTGCTATCTGCAGGACCAAAGCTCCAAAATGCCAAATGTCGCCATCCGCCCGGCTATGCTGGTCGTGCCCGGCGGCGGCTACCAGTATTGCTCTGACCGTGAGGGCGAACCGGTTGCCCTGGCTTATATGGCACAGGGGTTCAATGCGTTTGTTCTGCGCTATACGGCAGATGCAACCACCCCGATTGACAAAGCGTTACAGGATGGTGCCGCCGCAATGGATTACCTGCGCGCCAACGCCGCGGAGCTGGAAATTGACCCGCAGCAGATCGCCGCCGTTGGCTTTTCTGCCGGTGGGCATTTGGTTGCTTCGCTGGGCACACTGCTGCCCAAGGCACAGCGCCCCAACGCCCTTGTGTTGGGCTATGCCGCAACGCTGGGCGCAATGTGGACCGTCGTTGGCCGCCAGGAGCCCGACCTGCACGCGCTGGTTGATGATGACACCCCGCCCACATTCCTGTTTGCTACCCAGGGGGACGCGCTGGTTCCTGTTAAGAACAGCCTTGTTTTTGCAGATGCTTTGGCTGACCACAGCATCCCGTTTGCGCTTCACCTCTTCCCGACCGGGGCACACGGCATTTCCCTTGCCACTGCCTGTACCTCCGGGCCGGAAGCTTCCCGTGTCAACCCGGCAACCGCCCAATGGCTGCCGATGAGCGTTGACTTTTTGCAAAAGCTGTGGGGCTGCCTGGGCGTTACCGCACCGGATACCGAGCTTGCCGCCCAGCTTGCCGCCGGGCCGCTCAGCCTGAATATGCCGGTGCGCAGGTTGATGAAGAACCCGCAGGCCAGCGCTCTGCTGCAGGCTGTGCTGGGGGATATGTGGCAGGCCATTGTGTCTAACCCACTTTCCCAGGGAATCAGCCTGCGCGAAATTTCCGGCTTCCTGCAGGCGGCATTGCCGGAAAGCGCATTGAATCAGCTGGATGCCCAGCTAGCCCAAATCCCGGTTGAATAACCCAAAGGAGCTTATCATGCTGTTTATAGAATATCCCAAATGCTCTACCTGCCAAAAGGCCAAATGCTGGCTGGATGAAAACGGCGTTGCTTACACCGACCGCCATATTCTGGAGCAGCCCCCCACCTATGAAGAGCTGAAAGAATGGCACGCTCGCAGCGGGTTGCCCCTGCGCCGCTTTTTTAATACAAGCGGCCTGAAATATAAATCGCTTGCCCTGAAAGACAAACTGCCCACCATGACCGAGGATGAGCAGCTGCACCTGCTTGCCACAGATGGCATGCTTGTCAAGCGGCCTTTGGTGGTCGGGGATGATTTTGTCCTTGTCGGATTCAAGCCTGACGAGTGGGCCAGCACCCTGAAATAATCCACCTTCTAAATAGCAAAGCAAAAACAGCACCGCAGTTTGTTGCACACACAGTCAAGTAAGACGATGTGCACGGCAAAGATTGCGGTGCTGTTTTGTTTTTATTCTTCCCAAAACCGCCAGAGTTCCCGTTCCAGCTTTTCTGTATCATAAATCATTTTCAGGTGGCTCCAATGCGGGGGCATCAGGCGGCGGTAGTCCGGCATAGCAAAGCGGTTATCGATCAGCAGCACCACGCCTTTGTCCTGCGGGGTGCGGATCACACGCCCGGCGGCTTGCAGCACCTTGTTCATGCCGGGGTAACGGTAGGCGTAGTCAAAGCCGGAACCGCGTGTCTGCTCAAAATAGTCCCGCAGCTGCTCCTGCCGGGGTCCAACCTGCGGCAGCCCTGGGCCCACGATGCCTACACCAATCAGCCGGTCGCCGGTCAGGTCAACGCCCTCCCCAAATACGCCGCCCATCACGGCAAAGCCAAGCAGGGGTTGGCTGGGGCCCGGCACAAACTGGGCCAAAAAGGCCGCTTTCTGCTGTTCATCCATCGCGTTTTCCTGCTTGATGCAGTTGATTTCCGGGCAGTGCTCCTTGAACTGTGCATAAGCCTGCTCCATATAAGCATAACTGGGGAAAAACGCCAGATAATTCCCGCAGCGCGCCCGCACCATCGTCGCCAGGCTTTCCTCCACAATGGCAAGGCTTGCATCCCTGTCCTTATACCGGGTGCTGACATTGCCGATGCAGAACAGTCCCTGATTGCCCGCGGGGAAGGGGCTGCGCAGGGCAACGGCCCGTGCTTCCGGCACGCCGCACAGGTCCTTATAATAACTGGCCGGGGCCAGCGTTGCACTGAACAGCACCGCGGCGCGCCCCAGGGCAAAACTATCCGCCAAAAAGGCGCTGGGGTCAAGGCAGAGCTGCGCTGCACGCACCTCGCTGCCGGATGCCGTGATTTGCAGCACAAAATGATCGTCAAAGGTATCCGCTACGCGCAGCCAGGCCCGCACATCAAAATACAACTGCAGCAGTGCCGTGTGGGTTTCATCCGGTTCTCGGTGGTCGTCCAGCCATGCCTCCAACGGTTCACACAGGCGGTTCAGCAGGTGATCAAACTCCTCGCTGCGCTCTTTTAGAAAGAATGTTTTGCCAAACCGTCCATCTCTGGCGGCAGTTTCTTCCTCGGCACGGTGGCGCCATTCAATAAATACATCATTTACTTTGGTCAGAGTGTTTTTCAGGCTGCTTTTGCCTTTGCCCAACAGCTTCTTCGCTTCATAAAAGCTGGTTTTGGTCAGGGCAGCACTGTGCATTTCCCGCGCACGCCCCGGCAGGTTGTGCGCTTCGTCCACCAGGAAGATATAATCCCCGGCAGATTCAAAAAATCGCACCAGATGTACAACCGGATCAAACAGATAATTGTAATCCCCAATAATCACATCGCTCCACAGGCTGCTGTCCAGCCCCAGCTCAAAGGGGCATACCGTGTGGCGTTCTGCATATTCCTGCAAGGTTTCCGCCGTCAGGCAGGGGACATCCAGCACATCCCAGAGAGCGCCTTTGATGCGGGCATAATACCCGTTGGCATAGGGGCAGGCTTCCGGGGTACACTCCCGCGTCTCACACAGGCAGATCTTGTCTTTCGCTGTCAGCGTTACACTGCGCAGGTGCAGTTCCGGCTCGGTATCACGCAGGATAGCCAGTGCGTTTTCCGCTGCCGTACGGGTCGTGCCGCGGGCCGTTAAATAAAAAATCGGTCCCACACTCTCATTGCCCATAGATTTCAGGGCAGGGAACAGCACGCTCATGGATTTACCAATCCCGGTTGGTGCCTGGCACAAAAGCCGGCCGCCGTCCCGGCACACTTTGTATACCTCGCCCGCCATCGCGCGCTGCCCGGGGCGATACGCAGGGAAAGGAAACTGCATGGCCTGCAAATCCGAGTTCCGGGCCTTTTTCCACTCAACCGCCCGCCGCGCCCAGGGGGCATATTCCGCCAGCAGGGCTTCCACTTCCTCCTGCAGCTGCTGCGCGGTGTAATGCCGCTCAAACCGCAGAATCAGCTCTTCATCTACCTGGAAATAGGTCAGCTGAACCCGCATCTCTTCCAACTCATGCTGTGCCGCATAAATTGCTGCATACACAATAGCCTGTGCCCAGTGCTCCGGTGCAAAATCCGGGGTAATATCTGCCGCCGGGCATGCGGTGGTCTTGATCTCATCCACCACGGTAACACCGTCCGCTGCGGTAAAAATGCCATCGGCGCGGCCTTCCAGCGTAAATTCAATTTCTTCATACGCAAAAATACCGCGAAGAAATACCTCCGCGGCGTAATCGGCATGTTCTTTTACAGCGGCGCGCTGCAATTTGCGGTGGATGCGTGCGCCCTCATTGGCGCGGTCAAAGCCGGTAAAGCGGTTGTCAATGCTGCCAACCCGGCGCAAGAATTCCACCAGCTGGCGCACCGGCAGCGTGATTTGTATTGGGGATACAGGTTCCTGCAAGGGCTCGTCCTCCTGTCAGGGGCAGTCAGCTGCGGTTATAGGTATGGTCACACACCTGCTCAATTTTCTCGCGCAGGGCTACAAAATCTTCAAACGCGGATATTTTGCTTTTTGGGTTGCGCAGCAGCGCTGCCGGGTGCAGAGTTGCCATAAACAATGTGCCCTGCTTATCAAAAAACTTACCGTGATCCCGCGTGACGGAAAAGTCTTTTCCAATCATCTGCTGGGCGGCAATGCGGCCTAAGCACACCACAATTTTTGGGCGCAGCAGCCGGAACTGCATGCGCAGCCACGGGAGGCAGGCGGCGGATTCTTCCGGGGCAGGGTCGCGGTTTTCTGGCGGGCGGCACTTAACAATATTGGCAATATAAATATTTTTGCTGCGGTCAAGGTCAATCGCTTCCAGGTAATGGTCCAGCAGCTGGCCGCTGCGGCCCACAAAGGGCAGGCCCTGCTCATCCTCGTTCTGGCCGGGGCCTTCGCCCACGAACAGCACCTCGGCGTCCTCGGCACCCTGACCGAACACCACGTTCGTCCGCGTTTCGCACAGCCCACAGTTGTGGCAGGCAAGGCACTGAGCCTTGAGTGTTTCCCATTCCATATTTCGTTAAACCTCTCACAAACTAAATGACATTTTCTTAACGATTAAGCGTTTTATCTTCTGCTACAAAATATACCACAAAATTGCGGTTTTGTCTTGAAGTTTCCAGAGGTTGTGCTAAAATAAAAAAGAAGGGCAGATCTGTGCTGCCCATGAATAATTGCAAAGTAATTTCGGAGGTAATCACAATGGCTGATATGTTTGCACCGCTGGTGGCCCAGCTGAAGGCGGCGAGGGTATTGACCAGCTGCTTGACATGATCCTGCTGACCGCAGACATCATGGAGCTGAAGGCGAACCCCAAGACGATCGTTTTTACCGAGGGCAATGACCCCCGCATCCTGGAGGCCGCAAGCAAGCTGCTGGCTGAGGGCGTACTGAAGGTCGTGATGGTCGGCAACGAGGCTGAGTGCAAGGCTGCTGCCGCTGCCGGTGGTTTCGATATTTCCGCTGCTGAGATCATTGACCCGGAGAACTACGCCGGTTTTGATGAGATGGTCAACACCATGGTGGAGCTGCGCAAGGGCAAGCAGACCGCTGAGGAGTGCACCGCTCTGCTGAAGAAGTCCAACTACTTCGGCACCATGCTGGTGAAGATGGGCAAGGCTGATTGCCTGCTGGGCGGCGCTACTTACTCCACTGCCGACACCATTCGTCCCGCTCTGCAGCTGGTCAAGACCAAGAAGGGCGCACATCTGGTCAGCTCCTGCTTCATTCTGGACCGTGACTGCGGTGAAGAGGGCCTGAAGCGCATTGCCATGGGCGACTGCGCTGTTAACATCGACTATACCGATACCATTGATAAGGCTACCGGCGAGGTCAAGATCGCCGCTTCTGCAAAGCTTGCTGAGGTTGCTATTGAGACCGCTAAGACCGCAAAGTTGTTCGGCATCGATCCGAAGGTTGCTGTGCTGAGCTTCTCCACCAAGGGCTCCGGCAAGGGCGGCACCGTTGCTTTGAGCCATGACGCTGTGATCAAGGCTCAGGAAATGGATCCCGAGTTGGCTGTGGACGGTGAGCTGCAGTTTGACGCTGCCGTTGCTCCCGAAGTTGCACAGGTCAAGTGCAAGGGCAGCAAGGTGGCTGGTCAGGCCAACACCTTCATCTTCCCCTGCATCGAGGCCGGCAACATCGGCTATAAGATCGCACAGCGTCTGGGCGGCTACGCTGCCTACGGCCCCATCC
>ERZ779729.2655-NODE-2655-length-10053-cov-2.065313_pt1 | contig 10053 bp, 6 predicted proteins | sample MGYA00511072_ERZ779729 | MGnify/ENA primary metagenome ERZ779729 (study PRJEB29588, sample SAMEA2156675) | human gut metagenome | biome: human gut; feature: human-associated habitat; material: faeces | place: Denmark | collected 2008/2010 ...
GTATTTAGGTAATCTGGATGCCCGCCGTGACTGGGGGTATGCGAAAGATTACGTGGAATGTATGTGGTTGATTCTTCAGCATGACGTTCCGGAAGATTTCGTAATCGCCACCGGAGAGATGCACACCGTACGCGAATTTGCCACACTGGCATTCAAGGAGGCAGGCATCGAACTTCGTTGGGAAGGCGAAGGCGTGGACGAAAAGGGTATCGACGTGGCTACCGGAAAAGTATTGGTAGAGGTTGATCCCAAATATTTCCGTCCGGCAGAAGTGGAACAACTGTTAGGAGACCCTACCAAAGCCAGGACATTGTTGGGATGGAACCCAAGGAAGACATCGTTCGGAGAACTGGTAAGCATCATGGTGCGCCATGACATGGAGAAAGTAAAAAGAATGATCGCTACCAAGCACTAACAGACCTCAAACCGAAGGCGGATTACGCCGATTAAACAATCTTCTTTTTTTACAGAAGATGTGCATAACCGGAGTAATCCGTGTTCATATATGATACTTAATCATGGAAAAGAATGCTAAAATCTATGTAGCAGGGCATCACGGTTTGGTGGGTTCTGCTATCTGGAAGAATTTACAGGATAAGGGATATACCAATCTGATCGGGCGTACGCATCAAGAACTGGATTTGCTCGACGGTGTGGCTGTCCGCCGTTTTTTCGACGAAGAGCAACCGGAGTATGTGTTTCTGGCTGCTGCATTCGTAGGCGGCATCATGGCAAACAGTATTTATCGTGCCGACTTCATTTATAAGAACCTGCAAATACAGCAGAACGTCATCGGTGAAAGTTTCCGTCATAACGTCCGAAAACTGCTGTTTCTAGGCAGCACCTGCATCTATCCGCGTGACGCCGAACAGCCGATGAAAGAAGAAGTCCTGCTGACTTCACCACTGGAATACACAAATGAGCCATACGCCATCGCCAAGATCGCCGGACTGAAAATGTGCGAGAGCTTCAACCTGCAATACGGCACGAATTACATCGCCGTGATGCCGACCAACTTATACGGTCCGAATGATAATTTTGACTTGGAACGCAGTCATGTCCTGCCTGCCATGATCCGTAAGATTCATCTTGCGCACTGTCTGAAGGAAGGAGACTGGGAAGCTGTCCGCAAGGATATGAACCAACGTCCTGTAGAAGGCGTCAATGGCGACAGCCCCAAGGCGGACATTCTGAATATCCTCCGCAAATACGGTATCAGCGAAACGGAAGTGACTCTGTGGGGCACGGGAACTCCCCTGCGCGAATTTCTCTGGAGCGAAGAAATGGCCGACGCCAGTGTATTCGTAATGGAACACGTGAACTTCAAAGATACCTACAAAGAAGGTGACAAGGATATCCGCAACTGCCATATCAACATCGGAACGGGAAAGGAAATCACCATCCGCCAACTCGCCGAACGAATTGTAGAAACGGTAGGCTATCAAGGCAAACTAACCTTCGACAGCAGCAAACCGGACGGCACTATGCGCAAACTGACCGATCCGTCCAAACTACACTCTTTGGGATGGCATCACAAAATAGAAATCGAGGAAGGAGTACGAAGAATGTACGAATGGTACTTGAAATAAATTCAAAAAGAACTATCCGCATTGGGGCTGAATTAGAAAGGAACAGACTGAAAACAACCGGTTTTTCGGATTAATCCATGTTAATGACTGCGACATGCATTGTGGACTGTCTTAACAAGCATTGTTAATGACATTACCATGCATTCTTATCGACCCTAACAAGCATTGATAACTTCCCTTTCTTATAGAGAGAACAGTAATGTCATCTGTAAGGAACAATCGTGCCACAGGCCGGAAACACTTGTGCCAAAGGCGTGGCACAAGTGTTTCCCCTATACTTCCCAACACTTTTCCCATACTTCCACATCTTAGTCCCTTATTACCCCAAGACTCCCCATTTCCAAAAATTCTTCATTCTTAATTCTTCATTCTTAATTTAATTACTATATTTGCACAATTTAATACCAAATGTGCAAAAACAATGGAAAAGAGTTTTATAGCTTACATTGAAAATAGTATCAAGAACAATTGGGACTTAGACGCCCTGACAGATTATAAGGGAGCCACCCTTCAGTATAAAGACGTTGCTCGAAAAATCGAAAAACTCCATATCATCTTTGAAGAAAGCGGAATCCGCAAGGGAGACAAAATCGCCGTTTGCGGCCGAAACAGTTCCCATTGGGGAGTCACTTTCCTCGCCACACTGACGTATGGAGCAGTCATCGTCCCCATCCTTCACGAGTTCAAGGCGGACAATGTGCACAACATCGTCAACCACTCCGAAGCCAAATTACTATTTGTAGGAGACATGGTGTGGGAAAACCTCAACGAATCGGCAATGCCCCTGCTGGAAGGTATTCTGATGATGAACGACTTCACCTTACTGGTATCACGCAGCGAACGACTGACGCACGCACGTGAACATCTGAACGAAATGTTCGGCAAGAAATACCCGAAGAACTTCCGCAAAGAACACATCGAATACCATAAGGATGAACCCGAAGAACTGGCAGTAATCAACTACACGTCCGGCACAACGAGCTACTCAAAAGGAGTCATGCTCCCCTACCGTAGCCTCTGGTCGAACACCAAGTTCGCGTATGAAGTGCTCGAACTGAAAGCCGGAGACAAGATCGTCTCCATGCTTCCTATGGCACATATGTACGGACTGGCCTTCGAGTTCCTGTATGAATTTGCGGTAGGTTGCCAGATTTACTTCCTCACCCGTATGCCAAGTCCGAAAATTATCTTCCAGGCATTCGAAGAAGTAAAACCGAATCTCATCGTCGCCGTTCCGCTCATCATCGAAAAGATTATCAAGAAGAGCGTACTACCGAAACTGGAAACGCCGACCATGAAAATCTTACTCAAAGTACCCATCATCAACGACAAGATAAAAGCAACCATACGCGAAGAAATGATCAAAGCGTTCGGTGGAAATTTCAGAGAAATCATCGTAGGTGGAGCAGCCTTCAATCAGGAAGTAGAACAATTCCTTAAAATGATAGACTTCCCTTATACGGTAGGATACGGCATGACAGAATGCGGTCCGATCATCTGCTACGAAGACTGGACAAGATTCAAACTAGGCTCGTGCGGAAAAGCCGCGCCGCGTATGGACGTACGGGTACTGTCTTCCGATCCGGAAAATATCGTTGGCGAAATCGTCTGCAAAGGCCCTAACGTGATGCTGGGATATTACAAGAACAACGAAGCGACAGAAGCAGTGATCGACAAAGACGGCTGGCTGCACACAGGCGACCTCGCCTTGATGGACGCCGAAGGAAATATCACCATCAAGGGACGCAGCAAGAACCTGTTGCTCAGCGCCAGCGGACAGAACATCTACCCCGAAGAAATCGAAGATAAACTGAACAACCTGCCATACGTATCGGAAAGCATCATCGTACAGCAGAACGAGAAACTCGTCGGACTGGTTTATCCGGACTTTGACGAAGCATTCGCCCACGGCCTGAAGAATGAGGATATCGAACGGGTAATGGAAGAAAACCGCGTAGCACTGAACGCCATGTTACCGGCATACAGCCAAATACTAAAAATGAAGATATATCCCGAAGAATTTGAAAAGACCCCGAAAAAGAGCATCAAACGCTATCTGTATCAGGAAGCGAAAGGATAAAGGAAGTGAAGGATTAAGGGAATACTCTGTGAACCTAAACTGAAAAAAAGAGTTATAATAAAGATGAAGATAATAAAGACAATATTCACGGCAGCTGTTCTGATGGCTGCCGTTTGTTTGCCGGCACAGAACAAGAGTGCGGGCATCAACCTTTCCTTATGGAAAGACATCTGCACACAGCCGTATGACAGCACTCAGACGACTTATGTAAACCTCGGTCTGCTGTCTACGCTGAACCGTCTCAACGGCGTTGGCATCAACGCGCTGGGAAGCGTCATTCATGGAGATATGAACGGAGTACAGATCACAGGATTAGCCAATCTTGCCGGTGGTACGATGCGGGGTGTTCAGATAGCGGGTGTCAGCAATATCAGCGGAAACAACACCGTAGGGCTTTCCGCCGCCGGACTAGTGAATATCACGGGCGACGGCTCAAAGGGGGTCATTATTTCGGGACTTACCGGCATCGGTGGGGACAACAACTCGGGAGTAATGATAAGCGGTCTGATGAATGTGACGGGAAACATGGCTTCGGGATTTCAGTTTTCCGGCGTGTCAAATATCACGGGACAGAGTTTCAACGGTATGATGACTTCCGGACTCTTGAATGTGGTAGGCGAAAACATGAACGGTCTGCAGATTGCCGGTATCGCCAATATCACCGCAAAAGACCTGAATGGCGCACAGATCGGGTTATGCAACTATGCGACGAAGGCTCATGGCTTTCAGATCGGTCTGGTCAATTACTACAGGGAAGATATGAAAGGATTACAACTCGGCCTCGTGAACGCGAACCCCGATACAAGAATACAAATGATGGTATATGGCGGTAACGTCACGCCCGCCAACATAGGAGTGCGTTTCAAGAACCAACTGTTTTATACGATCTTGGGAGTAGGTGCATTCGATCAGAATCTGAACGATAAGTTTTCTATCAGCACGTCTTACCGTGCCGGACTGGCAGTGCCTGTTTACAAAGGTTTGTCTATTAGCGGTGACCTCGGATTCCAGCATATAGAAACGTGCTCCAACAAGGATGAAGTGATTCCCCGACGCCTTTATGGATTGCAGGCACGGGCGAATCTGGAATATCAGATCAGCAAGAAATTCGGCATCTTTGCCACCGGTGGTTACGGACTGACACGGTATTACAACAAATCCGGTAATTTCGATAAAGGAGCGATCATAGAAGCGGGCATTGTCCTCTTCTAAGGCTGATTAATAAGTAATAGGTAATAAGTATTAAGTAATAAGTATTAGGTATTAACCGTAGCTATCATTTAGAGGTATATCTATCTGTCATTCAAAGTTTTCATCACTTTATCAAAGTGAAACAATTCGATAATGACGAGCATAAGTATCTGTCATCCTGAGCTTGTCGAAGGATCTCCTCTTTTGTAGTCACAAAGAAGAGATTCTTCCTCCTTACAGTCGTCTGAATGACAGACAGATGCGTCTCTAAATGGCAGCTACGGTTAATACCTAATACTTATTACCTATTACTTATTTATACTTTCTCTTTAATCAACCCGATGCGATAAGCCACAAGCAACCTCTTCAAATCCTGAATCTGCGTCACAAGTTCCTTCCCTTTATCGGTGTCTTTCACCATCATCCGTTGCGAATTGAACTCCAGTACAAAGTTGGTTGACTTGATATCCAACCCTTCTTCAATGGCTTTCTGCCTGGACTGGAACGGCTCGTGCTGCACCAACTGCATCCCGTGAGAATGATAAACAAGCGTATAGCCCGCAATTCCCGTCTCCGGCTGATAGGCTTTGGAAAATCCTCCGTCAATAACGAACAATTTGCCATTTGCCTTCATCGGCTGTTCTCCTTGAATAGTCTTTACAGGCACATGACCATTGATGATATGAGAATGAGGTCCCAATGCCCCGAACTCATCTAATATCTGATCGCAGATATCTTCGCGATTGCGAAGCGTGTAGTAATATCCCTTCTTTTCCTTTTGTATCTCCTTGTCTTCCAAGAAATAGCGTTCGAAAGTCGCCATCTTATCTTTATCAAACAGAGGAGCTTCCGGACCACACCACATATACCAGATATAGTCCATCGCAAATTCTTTATCATCCTCTCCTTCTTCGTCAAAGTATGCAGTACGAATCAGCTGATCGGCCTTATCGAGCAACTTACGTCCCCAATACTCCTTACCACGTATCTTGACATGCTTGAAACTGCCATCCTCATTCAAAGGTACCGAAGCATGATAAAGAAGATTGGAATTGGAAACCAGATACATTCCGCCATACGTAAACAGGCAACGCATGTGCTTCTTCAACTTCTCGCTATTCATAAACGAATAGTGAATCTTTTCCACAAGTTCCCGTTCTTCATCGGTCAGTCGATAAGGATCGGCAGGATCTACGGTTGGGAAGTTTGTGTCACGCAGGGCATATTCTTTGCCTTCGTACACAAAGACTCCACGCTCAAAATCGATCTTCTCCAACAGCTTCCGGTTACTCATCCCGAACTCCGGACGACGGTCTATTATTTCAGCTTCCAGCTTAAACTGGATGATCGTAATCGCCTTGTGCATCTGGGTGATCAGACGCAAAGTCTTCTCATTGTAATTGGTGTCGGCAAAATTCATCTTCGGCATAAAGATGGTACACGGATCATCGGCATAAGTATCCATGGCGAAAGTTGCCAAAGGAAGCAGATTGATTCCATAACCGTCTTCAAGAGTACCCAGATTGCCGTAGCGCATGGACATACGGATCACGTTGGCTATGCAACTGTCATTGCCGGAAGCGGCTCCCATCCACAGGATATCGTGGTTGCCCCATTGAATGTCGAAGTTGTGGTAATTGCACAAAGTATCCATGATGATGTGCGCTCCGGGACCACGGTCGTATATATCGCCTACGATATGAAGAGAGTCAATGGTCAGACGCTGAATCAGATTACACATGGCTATAATAAAGTCATCCGCCCGCTTGGTAGAGATTATGGTGCTGATGATGACATTGATATATGCGTGCTTATTCGGCTCGACAGACGTTTCGTGCAGTAATTCCTGAATGATGTAAGAGAACTCTGCGGGCAAGGATTTTCGAACTTTGGAACGGGTATATTTGGAAGATACATTCTGACAAACCTTCACCAACTGGTTCAGAGTGATCAGATACCAGTCGTCCAGATCCTTCTCGCGGGCTTTTACCAGCTGAATTTTCTCTTCCGGATAATAGATCAACGTGCAGAGTTCTTTCTTCTCCGCTTCGCGCAGGGTATTGCCGAAAATCTCGTTCACTTTGCGTTTTACCGCACCCGAAGCATTCTTTAACACATGTTGGAAGGCTTCGTATTCACCGTGTATGTCTGTCAAGAAATGCTCCGTTCCTTTAGGCAGATTCAGGATAGCCTCCAGATTAATAATTTCCGTACTTGCATCGGCAATAGTAGGAAAACTCCGGGAAAGCAACTGCAAGTAGCGGAGATCGCCAACTATGCTTTCAGGAGTTATATTACTTTGAGCAGTCATTATATGTACTATTTTACTATTTACAATATGCTATTTATCGACTTATCGTTTATCGCTATAAATATAACGATTTATCATCTACTTATTACAAATTACAGCCTTTAATGTTCATCGTCAGCCCAATAAAAACATCAACAGCACCTGCGCAATGATCACACGCAGAAACATACACAACGGATATACTGTAGCATAAGCGACGGAAGGATTGTCACCCGGTATCGTATCGTTGGCATAATTCAGCGCCATCGGATTCGCCATACTGCCGCACAACATACCGGATACACTGCCGAAGTCTATCTTCATAATCTTGAAAGCGACAAAGCCGACCAGGACCGTCGGGATAATTGTCAGCCCGGCTCCCAAAGCTATCCAAAGCAATCCTTCCGGACGGAAGACAGTATCGAAGAAATGGGCACCGGCATCCAGACCAAGACAGGCTAGATACATGGAAAGCCCCAACGCGCGCAGCATCAGATTGGCGCTGCGGGTAGTGTAAGTGATCATGTGTATCCGTGGGCCGAAAGTTCCCAGCAGGATACCCACGATAATCGGTCCGCCTGCCAGCCCCAGCTTCACGGGGGTACTGATTCCCGGTATGGAGAACGGGATCGCTCCCAATGCCAATCCCAATACGATGCCTATAAATATGACAACAAGATTAGGTTCTTTCAGACTTTTCACTGCATTTCCCAATACTTTTTCTACATTCTGAATGGCTGCTGCTTCACCTACTACTGTCAGGCGGTCGCCCAGCTGGAGAATCAGTTCCGGAGTGGCAAGTAGTTGCACACCCGAACGGTACACACGGCTGATATTGATTCCATAATGGTTTCTTAGTCTCAATGAGCCAAGTTTCTTTCCATTCAGTTCGGGGCGGGTTACGACGATACGCTGCGAGATCAATTCGCTGTCAATTGCATTCCAGTCTATATCTTCCTTGTTCCAGTCCGTATTTTCTTCCTGTTCACCGAAAAGTACTGTCAGAGCCAGGACATTCTTTTCCGCTGTGATCACCAGCAGACGGTCGCCTTCCTTCAACACCTTGTCGGAGGTAGGAATACTGACATGACCGTCACGCCACAAACGGGAAATCACAAATTTCGGATAACTCATCTGAGCTATATCCTTGATACTTTTATTAAAAATAGCGGGGTTATGTACTTGAAACGCTGCGATAAAGGTTTTGTTGGCATCATCCTTTTCTTTAATCTCCAAGTCTTCTTTATGAACCAAGAATTTACGAATCAGCAGTACGGCAAGAATCACACCGATCACTCCCATCGGATAGGCTACCGCACACCCCAAAGCCGGAGTACTGCTTTCTATGCCCATCTGTTTAAGTGTCTGCTGCGCAGCTCCCAAGGCAGGAGTATTAGTCGTGGCTCCGCAAAGGATACCCACCATATCAGGAAGCGACACACCTGTCACATAACTGGCAACAACAGTCAGCAAAGTACCCAACAGAACTACGGCCAACGCCAACATATTCAGCGTCACCCCTCCTTTCCGGAAAGAACTGAAGAAACCGGGCCCTACCTGAAGTCCCAGTGAATATACGAAAATAACCAGTCCGAAACTTTCTGCATAATTCAGCATCTGTGGATCAACCGAAAGCCCGAAGTGCCCGGCAAGGATACCTGCAAAAAAAACAAAAGTGACTCCCAGAGATACTCCCCAGAAATGCACTCTTCCCAGCCCCAGCCCAATCGCAGAAATCAGTGAAAGCACCACAACTGCCTGTAAGGCAGAATGTTCGAGAAATAGACTATATAACCACTCCATGTATATAAAAACTAATAGGGCGCAAAGATAAAAACTATTTAGTCCCATTCAAAACTTTTAAGCTTTCATTTCGCGCCCTATCTCTTCTCTAAATTCTTAATATCCTGAAATCTTATATGTTATCCTTTAAATTATCTGTTTGTTATCCGCAATCTTTTTACCTGTCACCTCCACCTATCGCTTTTTACCTTTTCAACCTATTCCATGTGGTATCTTTCTACCTGTCGTTATCCGAAATCTCTCTACCTGCCATCTTTTGTGTAATCATCATTTTCTTTTCATTTGCCGACACTTTCCATCTGCCGGCTATTATCTCACCTACCTGTATATTCTACGAAATTATTCCGACCATCCAGATAACCGCTCAATCGATTTCCTCCGATGTATACATCATCCAGGTAAGATACATCATTGCGACCGTAATCCATGCGAATGGAAGTCTGTGCATAATTCTCCCAGTTCCAACGGAAATAATATTCGAATGTCTCCACATGTCCATTAGGATATTCCACCCGAATAAAATCAACGCCTGTCCGGTCCAAATAAAAGTCGAGTTCCTGACGGCAACGGTTGCCGTCCACATCCCGATAAAAACTCACCCATGTACGGCTACATAAATCAGAAGAACGATTATAGTAACCACCACCGATATTATCATCATCATAAAAACTATCGATTTCTACTTCACAAGAAGTCAGACTCAACGTTAACACAGCCATTAAAGCCAGTCCTAAGTATCTAAATGCGTTCGTTTTCATATTCCTTTATTTTTAATGGTTCCTTTATTAATCCTATCATTTATCTTTCGATATTACAAAAGTAGGGAATGAATTCTCCTTATGAAATTGAAAATTCCTACTTGTTTAGGGGAATTCACCTAATGGAAGAGGTAAATTCCCCCAACGTACTGGATACCTTACAGATTCCTAAATAGCTAAGAAGACACGCTTCCGCCCTCCAAAACCTTAATAAACATTGAATCAAATATTCAATTATTTAATCAATGTTATAAATCAAGCCATTTAGCCCGATTTATTTGCAGATATCACAAAACTCTGTATATTTGCAATGTGTTTTTCATAGTATTAGATTTAAGGTTA
>ERZ779729.2659-NODE-2659-length-10035-cov-1.982766_pt1 | contig 10035 bp, 4 predicted proteins | sample MGYA00511072_ERZ779729 | MGnify/ENA primary metagenome ERZ779729 (study PRJEB29588, sample SAMEA2156675) | human gut metagenome | biome: human gut; feature: human-associated habitat; material: faeces | place: Denmark | collected 2008/2010 ...
AAAGGCCGGATGAAGGCTCATCGTTTGGCTTACGTGGTTGGGGAGAGCCGGTTTGTCTCCTTGAATTACGCGTTGCAGGATGAGTACGAGGATGGATTTTCTATGTATTCTTTCTACAAGGATATAAACGGGATGAATGCTGATGAGTATATTGCGTACGTGATGAAGCTTTACCGGGCCGAGATGGAGCGTTTGGCGAATGATAAGGCACTACCGGATGGAGTGCGGAAATACCGGGAGCTTGGGGTAAAAGGTTTTGTAATGAGGCTGGTTTGTTCCGGGGAGTCTAATTTGGAGACGGCTTACAGGGAGGCGAATCATATCGGATGGGACCAACGGGAGATCGATTTCAAAGCTCCGGAGTTCACGGATAAGCATTTTGCCGTGTTGAAAGAGTTGGATGTGAATCGGCTGGATATGTTATATGCTCGTGATTTCCCATATTGTTTTGATATCGTTTGTTACCGTATTCCTTCGTTGGATCGGTTGGAGAAGATACTGGGAAGCCAGGAAGGGTTCTTGATCGATTATTTTAAATTGCAGGGTATTTATGATCAACTGGAGAATATGAAACCCTTGACGAAAGAGCAACGGCGGAACCTGGCATCTATCGACCCCTATTACACGAAGGCTTTTGAACAGGTGAAGCAGCAGATTGACGCGAAAGTTGCGGAAAGTAAGGTGAAGGCGGAAAAACGAATCCGGGAGGTCCCTTCGGTATCCGAGAAAAAGTTATTTGATGCAATTATGGCCCGTTATAAGGGGAAGGTGGTGATGGTAGACCTGTGGGCCACGTGGTGCGGACCTTGCCGGGGGGCGATTGCTTCTTTTGAACCCAGGAAGAATAGGTTCAAGGATAAGGATGTTGTTTTCGTGTATATCACGAACGAATCTTCCCCGGAATCCAAATGGTTGGAGATGGTGGCAGGAATCGAGGGAGAGCATTATCGTTTGAATCGTAAACAATGGGATTATATATGTGATTATTTCGGCGTGGACGGGATTCCCTCGTATGTCATTGTTGACCGGGATGGGAATGCACGGTTGAGAAATGATTTGAGGGGATCGGGGATGTTGGAACAGGAATTGTCGGGGATGCTTTAAGCGTCTTGTTGATATTTCATCGTGAACTCTTGCCGGCCGGTTTGTTTGTCGGTTTGTTCACTTGTGATCGTAAAGCCTTGGCGTTTGTAGAATGTCAAGGCTTGCGTGTTTTCCGCGTAAACATTTAATTCCAATTCGGGGTGTTGTAACTTGATACGAGTCATAAGAGAATGTCCGATTCCTTGGCCTTGTCGGTCGGGAGAGACGAAAAGGGCGGCGATGTAATTGCCGATTAAGGAGATGAATCCCGTGATCTCGTTTGTGTGTTCGTCTTCATTGACGAGGGTTTGGCTTTGTGGCAGATATTCGTTACGCATATCCGGAACTTTGCTTTCCCAGTAGGAACGGGGAATGAAGGAGTGGGCGATAGCAGATGCTTCTAGCCATATCCGGATGACGGAGTCTTCGTCTTGTTGTTGGAAGTAGCGGATCATGGTTTTGTATGTTTTTGTGTTTATGTTGATGTGAGCGAATGTAGCAAAAATGGGCGAGATTGAAAATGTTTTTTTATGAGGAAGAATAAATGTTGGAAGAGAGAGGAATAAAATTGTAATAGCCTGAAGTGCTGATTTTCAGAAAAAAGTTGTTACTTTTGCATGGTTGCGATTCATCGGAGAAGGAATGGAGACATTGATTTTTTGTCATGAGGTGCGGCGCTTTACCAAAAAGTGTATGTTTAAATATTTTTTGCATTAAATAAAAATAAGAATAATGGATTTTGTATCTCCTGAACACTTGTTCGAGGAACTTCCTCTCACGAAAGAAGAGGCGAGTATTCTTGATGAGTATATTTGCGATTATGATTTCACGGTTGTTGGAAAACAAGGGCCGGAGTGGATATTTTCTTTCTTGGGTGTTGTGCGTGCGGAGTTAGGGGGAGAGGAAATGATCTTGGAAGATTATGATCTTCTGAATGATATTTTTATTCGTATATTGGAATGGATGCTTGAAGGGTCTGATTATTTGAAATGTTTTGAAGGGGTCAAGCTGAATGATGCCCGAATGCAGGTGGAACGTTATCTGGATGAGGCTATTGCCAGCAGGGAGGCGATCCGGTTGATTGATGCAGGGGAAGAAGGGGTGTATATTACTTCGAAGTTGGAGAAATTGATGCTATCGGGTTACTTGTACAAGAAATCGCTCGTGTGGATAACATTACTGACTATCGTTCGGTTTAGTCCGAAGTTGCATTTATTGCCGGCACGGGGACTCGTTTTACTGGTGTATAACACGTTGAATAAACCTAATCCTAGGGTGATGGAACGTTTTAACGAACGGGTAGCTCTTGTGAGAGAACAGGATGATGCGCTGTGTTTTGAAGGACATACCCGGGATCAGATTCAGGAGGCTGTTTGGATTCTAGGGGCCCGGATCTTGTTGGGGGATTCCGTGCAGGAAGAACTGGCAAGCTTGCGTTCCATGTTTTTCAGGTACTTGTATGTGTTACGGGATAAGGAAGATGAAGTAATTCGGAAGAATGCGTTTAATTCTTTATTGTTTAACCAGAAGAATGCCGTGTTCACGTGGGAAGAGTTGTTAAAGTTCTCCATTCCTGTCCTGATGGAATCTATTGCAGAAAAGACGGTTGACGCGATTAGAAATTGTCAGGGGCGTCTGTACGAGGGACACGGGCAATTGTTAGTGGAAACGAAAGCAATCACGCTTGCCGCTCCGGTTTCATTAAAGTTTGACACGCTGATGGAGATTGACGGTGTCGCTTTGAAACTCGGGTACAGTAAGAAAAAGTTGAGTTTTGAAGAAGGGTTGGTGGGGACAACCCAAGCGTGGAGAAGTATTCTCGCAGACTTTTCGGATGAATTAAGAAAGAGCGTGATTCAGAAGAGACGGCCGCCTGTGGGGGCTGTCGTGAATATACGGGTGAAACTGGTGCATAATTTTAAACCCACGCTGGCTTTCGTTACGATTGTGGACCCGCAGTATGATGGACAGGGTGTTTTACATGTCAGTCAGGTGACACGGGCAAGGTTGGATAGTTTGAAAGATATTCTTCATCCCGGGGATATTATGACGGCGACGGTGGTGGAGTCGGAGGATGACCGCTTGCAGTTCTCGATCTGGGAGGAACTGAATCAAGTGGCCGTGGAGCATTTGCGGGTGGGGGATCAGTGTAACGCTCTACTTTTGAGTGAGAAGAATGGATTTTTGACGTGGTTGTCGGAAAGTGGTTTCTTGGTTTCGACCCCTCTTGCTGAAGGGGTGAGCGAGGAGAGAGGGGGGTATTATCTTTTGGAAGTTACTGATGTCCCCTCGGTAGGGAGGATCAAAGGCAAGATTCTAGGTGCCACGAAGGAACGATTTGACAGGCACGAGGCGGTTGCTAATCTGGTTTACAGTTATATAGAGGAGTGCAAGAGATATAGAAATCGGGATGGCGAGGGAAAGTTTAATACGGGTAAAATCGAGCGTTCTATCGGGGTTTCGGGTAAGTATGTGAAGGAGTTGATCCGGCTGTTGCAGCTTTACCTGACGCAAGAGGTTTGTTTGGAGAATCTGAATTTACTTTATTTTATTCGCTTGTTGGCTCACGTGTTAGGTGATTATCGTTTGAAAGGGTACTATGATTGCTTGATCAATCATTTGATCGTGAAGTATGAATTTATAGAGGGACGTTTAGAAACACTGGACTTGGGTGCACTGGAGAAGGATTTTCGGGCTTACCCTGCATTGGAACCTTTGTGGGCGGTGATCCGAATGCTGTCGTCATATGGAGATCGTTCTTTTGCGGGAGATTTGGAACGTTTTTCTCATTCGGAGAATGATTATGTGGCTAAAGTGGCTGGAGCTATATTGGCTAAGGATGTGCAGGGAAATCTTCCTGAAGAATCCCGTTGGAGAGAGGATGAGTTGTTGGACTTGTTGTCGTTGAAGGGAAAAGGTGAAGAAGATTCCATGTCCGGGAATATGAAAGAAAAGAGAACGTTTAAGAATTCGTTGGTCTATCCGGTGGGGGCGAAACACGTGGACGTGGAGGCCCAATTGGATTCTATCATGCAGGATATGTGCCGGTTCTTGAACAATCAAGGAGGAACCGTGTATATCGGGATGAGTGATAAGGGGGTGCCTGTGGGGATTCAAGCGGATTTGGATTATTTGTGTTGCAATTTGGACAAGTATGAGCTGTTTCTTCACCAAAGGATCAAGGAGGCTTTCGGGGAGGAGGTGGATCGGACGATTCAGATTGAAAGAAAGCAATTCGGTGATAAGGTGGTTGTTGGCCTTGTCGTTCCGCATTTTGATCGGGAAGTGGAATATTATCCAGAGAATTAGGCGTCTATTGTTGGATAGATTGTAGGTTGAAAAGCGGAAAGATTTCGTTATAGTTGATCTCTGTAGCTCCAGGTAATTTGTCTTCTGCTAATTGATTGATTTCTTTTTTTAGCTTGATTGCAGAATGTGATTTTGGCATAAAGGTTATTCTTTTTTATATTAAGTCTAAATAAGTATTGGAATATTTGATTAATATACTATATTTGTCTTTTAGAGATATTGTTCTTGATATGGATTACACGAATACGGGAATTTTAGTATCAGCTTTAAATGAGGGGAATATACTTGCTTTCGAGTATATCTATAAAACTTATTATAAAAGCTTGCTGAATTATGCTAGTCGTATTCTAAAAGATGTGGAGGCCTCAAAAGATGCTGTTCAGCAGGCGTATTATCGACTTTGGGAAAATCGTTCGATGTTAACGATTACAATTTCTCCACAAGCATACTTGTATCGGGCCGTGTATAATAATTGTATAAATTCTATTACTCGGAAAGATATAATTCGGAAGTACGAGGAGGAACAGTTGAAAGAATTGTATTTTTCTACAATAATACAAACTCCAGAAGCGGAGATGTTGTTGGAACGTTCGGAGATTGAAAAGGCTATAATGATTTCTGTCGAGGCGTTACCGAAGAAGTGTCAGGAAATATTTATACTGAGTAAAATGGAAGGGTTGAAAAACAAGGAAATAGCAGAACGATTAGGTATTTCCTTGAAAACGGTAGAATCTCAGATGACCATAGCGATCAAACGGTTACGTAAAGATTTAGGTTGGTTACTTCAAATTTTTATTTTTTTTCGATTAGATTTTTAGGGGTAAATCGGGAGTTGTTTGTCTAAGAGGTATAAAGGATAAATTTATGAATCAGACCTCGAAAAATATAGATGAATTACTGATCCGGATTTTGGATGATACTGCAACACGTGCGGATCTGCGAGTGTTTGCGGAATGGATTCGTACGGAAGAGAACCGAAAGTATTTTGAACAATATAAGAAAATATGGCATACTACGACTGGAGTTCAGTGCGATGATCAAGTCGTGAAAGAGGGATGGCAAGACTACAAGCAGTTCATGCGTGCTTTGCCGGAAAGAAGAAAAAGAGCGGTTGTTTTGCGAAAAGTGTTGCAATATGCGGCGATCGTGGCTGTGATCCTGTCATGTGTTTATTTCTTTTTGAAACCGATTGGAAGCATGGATGATCTGGCAATTGCCTATGTAGACATAACGATTCCGAATGAACGTGGGGTGATGTTGACTTTGGCTGATGGTGAAAAGGTGGTTGTGGGAAATGAGAAGCGGGAAGTGATATTCGAAAAGACGGGTAATGTAAATATTAAACAAGAGGGGAGGAATGAATTGGTGTATGAGAATGTGAAAATATCAGAGAAACGGAATGTTGAAGAAGAAGCTATGAATGAAATCACGGTTCCAGCGGGAGAGCGTGTTTCAATTATCCTTTCCGATGGAACGAAGGTTTGGTTAAATTCGGAAAGCGCTATTCGTTATCCTGTACGATTCGGCATAGGTAAGAGAGTGGTAACAGTAAAAGGGAATGTGTATTTTGAAGTGACGAAGGATGTAAGCAGGCCTTTTTTCGTGGTGATGAAGGATATGGAGACGGAGGTTTTGGGAACTTCTTTCGAGGTGAATACATATGGCGATCATGGTGAGATTTATATGGCTTTGGTGGAGGGATGCGTTCGGGTAAGATCGGGAAATCATGTTGTGGTAGCGAAGCCAAATGAACAAGTTGCATTGGATTTGGAATCACGTAAAATTTCTACCAAGGAAGTGGATGCTGCCCGTTTGGTTGCTTGGAAGGATGGTGTGTTGATGATAAAGAATGAACCCTTCGTGGATGTGATACGTAGATTAGAGCGTTGGTTTGGGGTGGAAATTGAAAATCAGTGTTTACAATCGAGTGCGTTGTTATTTAGCGGGGTGTTTGAACGAAGTGGTCTTGAGGTTGTTTTACAGACAATATGTGCAAATCTAAATATTAATTATGTAATTGATGGAAACCGTGTTATATTGAAAAATTAAAAAAAAAGAGTACCGGATGCGACCAAACATATGGATACTCTTTAATTAAAGTAGTTAAATAATTATTATTATCAACTAGTTGTTACAAATCTATGAAAAAAATCAAGAAGTATTGTAGGAACTGGATAAAAATTTTAGACCCAAGATTTTTGTCGGTATTTACGTTAGTAGGAATTTTATTTTGCGTGTCAGCTGCCGGATCCGCTCAACAGATTGGCCGTCAGTATGTGACGCTGGATTTGAAAGGTGTTACACTCTCCGTGCTGTTTGAGGAGATGATGAAACAGACGGATTACAGGTTCTTTTTTAATGATGCTCAAGAAAAGAATGTGAAAGAAGTGAGTATTTCTGTGAAGCATGTTCGAGTGGATAGCGTGTTGAACCAAGTGTTTAAGAATAGTCGCTATACTTATCGAATAATTGGAACTCAAGTAGCGATTGTGGATAAACCCGTGCAATTACCGGGGCAGAGTGTGCGGCGTACAAACGTGACATTACTTGTGAAAGATAGTGTGGCAGGAATTCCGCTTGTGGGAGTTGCGTGTATTTTGAAAGAATTAGGCATATATGCTGTAACGGATATAAACGGAGTTGCGGTTCTGCAGCAAGTTCCATTGGGGAAAACGGAATTGGAACTTCAGATTCTAGGGTATGAAAATTATAAGAAAGGGATAAATGTAGAGGTTAATTATTCTTTGGAAATCCGGATGATTGAAACTTCTCTGGCTTTGGATGAGGTGAATGTTGTTGCTACTAAGAATGAAGCAGGACAGGCCACAAGTTCAAAAATCGGTAGGCAGGCGATAGATCATTTACAGGCTACGAGTTTGGCGGATCTGATGCAATTATTGCCCGGGCAGTTGTTGAAACAAAATAGCGATATGACAAGTCCGGAGCAGTTTTATTTACGGACGTTGAATTCGGATAAAAATAATGCTTTTGGGGTATCAATTATGGTGGATGGAATACCTATGTCTAATGATGTGAATCTGAATTCAAATGAATTTAACGTTGTGGGTGGTGGTTATGACCTGCGGAAAATCGGAACCGATAATATTGAGTCGGTGGAGGTTATTCGAGGTGTTCCTTCCGTGGAATACGGGGATTTGAGTGCGGGAGCCGTGATCGTGAAGACTAGCGTGGGAAAGAGTCCTTATCAAGCTCGGGTAAAAGTGAATCCTTCGATCATACAAGCTTCTTTGGGTAAAGGTTGGAGATTGGGGGATAAGGGAGGTTTCCTAAACGGGAGCTTTGATTATTTGAAATCCTCGGGTGATCCTCGTAAAAAAACGAATTCGTTTGACAGGATCAATGCTTCTGCAGCTTATATGAATACGTTCGGGATATGGCGTATGACAACCCGTTTCGGGTATTCCGGTATAATTGATAATGTTCAGCAAGATCCGGATGAAGTAGATAACGGGACGTATACCGAGAGTAAAGATTATACGTTGAAATTCAGTCATGAAGGTTCTTTTTCTTTTAATAGTGCATTGAGTAGAACATTGAGATATAATGTGGGAGTTACAACGGGACGTTCTGATTATTTTACTTCCAAGATCGTGTCCAGTTCCACGGGGCGGACTCCGATTTTTACGGCTAAAGAAGAAGGAATTCATGAAGCGATATTGTTGCCGGCTTCTTATGCAACTTCCGGGGGTACGATTGGTAAGCCGTTAAGTGTGTTTGCCAAGGTAAGTAATGATTTTTTTGTGAAGGCGGGATTGCTGAATCAGCGTTTTAATATGGGGGTGGAATATCGGTATAGTAAAAATAGCGGAAAAGGAGATTATAACACGGATGATGCATTACCATTAAAGCCAACTAGTGCCCGTCCGAGAGGATTTGACGAAATTCCGGCATTGAATCAGTTATCAGCTTATTTTGAGGATAATATAATGCTTAATATTGATGAGTGTCCCGTGACGATACAGGCAGGAGTGCGTTATACTGTGTTACAACCAGGAAAGAGCGAGAGCGTATGGTCATTGTCTCCGCGAGTGAATTTATCTTTTTCTCCGGTGAAATGGCTTGATGTGAAAGCAGCTTTTGGAAAAAATGCTAAAACACCGGGATTGACTCATTTGTACCCGGATTTGAAGTACGTGGACCGGATGATTGTGAATTACGGAACGGGTAATCCCGATGAGCAGTATATGCTGTATGATACGAGAATTATACACGTGAATAATTCCAAGTTGAAAAATTCAACGACAACTCGTTATGAAGTCGGGTTTGATGTGAAATTGCCGAAAGACCGGATGATTTCCATATCGGCTTTTCGGGATAAGAATGATTTGGGATTCGGGAGTTTATCGCAATATATGACATATGCTTTTGATTATTATGATATTTCTAACGGGGGTGTCGTTCCGAATCCGGAAGGAGGAAAACCAACCGTGGATTATTCCAAACCTTTCCGACGAGATACGGTGATGACGACTACAGGGGAAATGGGAAACACGAGCGGAAGTGTGAATGAAGGAGTTGAGTTGGAAATTAATCTAGGTAAAATCAATCCGATTCGGACTGATCTTTATTTGAGAGGAGGATATACTCGCTCGGAATTGTATTCTTCAGCCCCTTTGTATACTCGTCCGGTTGGGTATTCGGGGGATGTGGATACTTCTCCGTTTAGAATTGCTTATTCTTCTAAATTGCAAAAAGATATCGATAAGCAATTTAGCACACAATTGCAGGCCGTTTGCCATATACCTAAGTTGAAAATAGTGGGGTCAGCCACGTTTCAGGTAATTTGGTATAATTATTCGAAATCAACAAATTCGAAACGAATTCCCATGGGGTATCTGGATAACAAGTTGGTGTATCATGAAATCACGCAGGCGATGTTGGATGATCCGGATTATAAGATACAGGGGTATAAGTTACAGGATCAGATTATAGATCCGCAAGTAAGTGATGCGATAAAGCAACCGGTTTTGTGGTTGATGAATTTCCGATTGACGAAGAATATATCTGATTTTGCAGGTTTCTCATTCTACGTGAATAATTTGCCGTATTATGAGCCTTGGCAGCATAGTAATCAGACGAAGACTTTGAGTGAACGGAATAAAAATACATTTGCTTTTGGTGTGGAGCTTTCTATTAAATTGTAATGTTAATGATATGAGAACGATAGATATATTTCGATATTTGCTAGGTTTTTGTATGTTTGGCGGGATGTTTTCTGCATGTATGCCGTCAACCGATGATATTGAACCTGTGCGGAAGGTGGAGATTAAGATTAGTTTGCAGGAAGAAGATTTTATCGATACCCGTTTTGCTAATAAAGAGGTGACTATCCGGGGAAGTAAAAATTCTTATAAAGCGGTGACGGACGAGGAGGGCGTCGCTGTTTTTCAGGATCTTTTGCCGGACGTATACAGCTTGGCCGTTTCTTATGTGTTACCTCGGGAGGAGTATGGGAATATGGTAAATCCTCCTATTGAGGCAAACGATGTGTTACTGAATGGGACATTGCCTAATTTGAGAATTTACGAGAATTATAACGGGGAGTTGACTTTGCAGATGGGAGTACGACAGAGTCTGATCTTTAGTAAGATTTATTATTCCGGTACAAAGAATGCCAATAAT
>ERZ779729.2666-NODE-2666-length-10016-cov-2.011545_pt1 | contig 10016 bp, 8 predicted proteins | sample MGYA00511072_ERZ779729 | MGnify/ENA primary metagenome ERZ779729 (study PRJEB29588, sample SAMEA2156675) | human gut metagenome | biome: human gut; feature: human-associated habitat; material: faeces | place: Denmark | collected 2008/2010 ...
AGGCGCGCGCTTTTGCGGCAGGCAGCCTTCAAGGAGGCGCCGAAAGAGCGCGTCGCAAACCACGCCGAGGACGGCGATCGTCAGGATGCCCACCATGACGACGTCGGTGCGCGCCAGCATGGAGGCATCCTCAATGAGGTAGCCGAGCCCCGAAGCGGCAGCAATCAGCTCCGCGCCGACAAGGGCGCGCCAGGCATAGCCGAAGCCGAGGCGAAGCCCCGTGAAGATTCCGGGCGCCGCGCCCGGCAGCAGTATGTGCCTGAAGTGCTCGCGCTCGGAAAGCCCAAGGACGCTCGAGAGCGCGGCAAAGCGCCTGTAGCCTTGAGTGCGTCAAGCGCCGAAAGATGAATTGGAAAGAAGCTCGCGAGCACGACAATCGCAAGCTTGGGCGCCTCGTCGATGCCAAGCCACAGAATGAGAAGCGGCACGAGCGAAAGCGGCGGAATGATGCGCAGGCTCTCGAAGATGATCGAAGCAGCGCGTTCGCTCGCGGCATGCCGATAGAAAAGAAAAGCCGAGCCGAGCGCCACCGCGGCTGAGATGAGAAAGCCCGCGGCCACGCGCGCGAGCGAGGTGCCTGCGTGTCGGAAGAGTTCGCCCGAGCTTAGAAGATCAAGCGCGCGTGAAAAAACCGTCTGCGGCGCCGGCAGCAGAATAGGCGGAAAAATCGCCGCTTCGGCCGCAAGCCACCAAAAAAGCACCAGCAGCGCGGGAAGCGCCCAAGGGAGCAGCCGCCAGCGAATGTGCGCCCGATTGGCTGCGCCCTGGCTCGTTCTCTCCGGCTCAGGCGCCTGGATGTTCGGCTCGGTCATGAAAAAGCGGCTCCCCAAAAAAAGCGGACGGACGCAGCCTGCGCCGCAGCCGTCCGCCGTTTTGCCTGCGGCGCTTGCCTAAAGCGAAGCGCCCGCAGGCATGCATTCCCCGACGACTAGGTGAGGAAGATCATGTCCATCAGGAAGAAGGTCGGGAAAAGAATGCCGACCGACCAGACCATGTAGCCGAAGAAGGAGGGCATCTTGATGCCGCGTTCGTGGCAGATCGAGACCGTCATGAAGTTGGGTGCGTTGCCGATGTAGGTCACAGCGCCCATGAACACGGCGCCCATCGAGATCGCCATGAGGGTCTGCGCATCCTCGCCCATGAGGAGCGTCGGATCGCCGCCCGCAAGATTGAAGAACGCGAGATAGGTCGGCGCGTTGTCAAGGAAGGCGGAAAGCGAGCCCGTGAGCCAGAAGAAGAACGTGTTGTTGAACGTGCCGTCCGCGTTCGTCACGAGCGCAACGAGCGGCGCAAAGTGACCGTCGTGGCCGGCGCGCAGCATTTCGAGCACCGGCACGATGCACACGAAGATGCCGAAGAAGAGCTTGCCGACTTCAAGGATCGGATCCCACGTGAAGTGGTTGGCTTCGCGCGTGGCCTTCGTCGTGAAGGAAAGCGAAAGGATGGCCGTCACAATGAAGATCGCATCACGAGCGAGCGACTCGAGCGTGAACGGAACGCCGAGAACCGAGATTTCGGTGCCCGACTTCCAGAAGCCGGACATCAGCACGGCAGCGATGATGAAGCCGAGGAAGAGGATGTTGATGCCGCCGTCGATGCCGAACTTCTCCTTCGTCTTGGGCGGCTCGAACCCGTCCTGCACGTCCTTGCGGTAGCAGATCGAATCAATGAGGAAATAGACGGCAAGCAGAATGCCGACGGTGACAAGCCAGGGCAGCAGCAGGTGCTGGGTCGTCCAGAAGAAGCCCACGCCCTTCAGGAAGCCAAGGAAAAGCGGCGGATCGCCGAGCGGCGTGAGCGAGCCGCCCACATTGGCGACGAGGAAGATGAAGAAGATGAAGGTCTGCATCTTGCGGATGCGGTTTTCATTCGCGTGAATGAGCGGACGAATGAGCAGCATGGCCGCGCCCGTCGTGCCCATGAAGTTCGCAAGCACGGCGCCCGTCGCGAGGAAGGCCGTATTGACGATCGGATGTCCGACGAAAGTGCCGCGGACATGAATGCCGCCCGCCACAATGAAGAGCGCGCCGACGAAGATGATGAATGGGACGTAGTCGGCAAGCAGCACATGAATGATGGCATCGATGCCGATTTCAAAGCCGATCAGCACGCAAAGCGGCACAGCGCAGCAGAGCGCCCAGAAAACAGACACTTTGCCGAAGTGGTTGTGCCAGAAATGCGGCAGAAAGAGCGGGCAAAGCGCGATCGAGAGCAGAATCCCCGCAAACGGAATCGCCCAGCCGAGCGAGAGGCTCAAGGCCCGCCGCACTCGCCGCAGCGGGAAAGAGCGCGCAAAGCGGCGCCGCGGCAAGCAGCGCGCCGAGACGACGCTTATTCGTTAGAAAAGACACAGTCGGTCTCCTTGTTGTGTCGACGACCTGGCCGTCAGCTGCTGCACGAGGAAGCAGCCGCTGCGGCGAAGCCGTCTGTTTTTGCATGAGGGTGTGCGTCGGAAAGGGGATGCCGTCCGTTCTCTGACTGCGTTCTGCCGAATCCGAGAGCGTCTGCCAAGCAGAAGCTTCCTCGAGCGATTCGCGGCCTTTCCGATGCGCGCCGGCGTCAGGCGAGACATTTTTTATTTTCACTCCGATGCGGCGCATTTGGTAGCGCGCACCGGCATGAAATTGGACATCCCTGACCAACGATCAAAGGAGTCCAAATGATCGCCCGAATGAAAACATACACTGAAAATACAAAAAGCGTGCGGGAATTCCTGAGTTTTTGACGTCAAATGCGTCGAATTTCTGCAAAAAACATCGATCGCGCCCTGACGGCACGCCCAAATCCGACGGCCGTCTTCGTGCTGCGGGAACAAAAAGACAAAAGCGCCGCCCGGTTTCTTCAAGAGAGCGGCGCTTTTTGATTTCCTGCAGCGCTGAACGATCGCCTTCTCAGCGGCCGGTGATGCCGAAAACCTGCCGCAGATAGCGCAGATACCCTTCGTCTTCGCACATGCCTTTTTCAGGCGCATCCGAAATTTTGGCCACGGGCTGCCCATTGCACTTCACCATCTTGATGACGACGTTGAGGGGCCTCGGCCCGCGGTCGTTCATCAGATTCGTGCCGATGCCGAATCCGAGGCCCACGCGGCCGTGGAACCGCCGGTAAAGCTCAATCACCTTCGGAATCGTGAGCGCATCCGAGAAAATGAGCGACTTGCTCCTCGGATCGCATTTGTTGAGCCGCCAGTGTTCGATCATGCGCTCGCCCCAGAGGAAGGGATCGCCCGAATCGTGGCGCGCCCCGTCGAAGAGCTTGCAGAAATACATGTCGAAGTCCTTCAGGAAGGGCTCCATGCCGTAGACGTCCGAGAGCGCGATGCCGAGGTCGCCGCGATATTCCTTTGCCCACTGCTCGAAGCCGAAGACCTGGCTGTCGCGCAGCCGCGGACCAAGCGCCTGGCAGGCCTGCAGGTATTCATGCGCCATCGTGCCGAGCGGCGTGAGGCCGAGCTCCTTGGCAAAAAGCACGTTCGAGGTGCCCGAAAGCATCGGCCCCAGGCGATCCTTGAGAATCGAGATCACCTTGCGCTGCCAGGCGCGGGAGAAGCGCCGGCGCGTGCCGTAGTCCGAGATGCGAAGCGTATCGTTGTCGGGCTCCTCAAGCAGCATCCGGATCTTTTCATCAAGCCGGCGCAGTCCCTCCTCTTCCGTCAGGTCCGGATAATTGCGCCGGAAGTAGATCTCGTTGATGATCGCGAGAACCGGGATTTCGAAAAGAATCGTGTGAAGCCACGGCCCCTTGATGTGCACGTCGATGCCGCAGGGATAGTCGTCGCTCGGCCGCACGTCGACGTACTTGCGCTTCAAATGAAAAAGGCTCAGAAACTCAACAAAGTCGGGCTTGATGAAGCGCAGCCGGCTTAGATAATCAAGCTCGTCGTCGGTGAAGTAAAGTTCGCAGAGCTCATCGAGCGCTTCGTTGATTTCAGCCGTGCACGGCCGGAGGTCGACATCGGGCGTCCGGCACTTGAAGCGGTATTCAACTTCGGCGGCCGGGAACTGATGCAGCACGCACTGCTGCATCGTGAATTTGTAGAGGTCCGTGTCGAGAAGCGATTGAATGATCATTTTGTGTTTAGGACGAATCGGAGAACGCGCCACAGTTGAAACAGGGCGCCTCGTTCCTCAAAGTCTATCGGTTCCGAAAAGCCGCATCGGTCAGATGCCCTCGAACGCCGCCTCGAAGCCCGCACGCTCGAGCGTTCGCCGCGCGGACCGATAGGTTTCGCTTGCGCGCAGCGCCGCAAGATCGGACGCAGCCTCGCCTCTTGGCAGAAGCCTCGAGAAGCGGGCGCTGAAGCGTTCTTCGCGGCGCCATTCGAGCGAGCCCAGCACTTCATCGACCTCGTCGGGGTGATTGCAGTAGAGAATCGCATCGCAGCCCGAAGAAAGCGCCCGGCGCGCACGCTCGAGCGGACTCTCGCCGCCCGCGCCCTTCATCGAGAGGTCGTCCGAGAAAACGAGTCCGGCAAAACCGAATTCCCCGCGAAGGATGTCCCGAATGAGTCTCGGCTCAAACGTCGCCGTGTGGCCGTCGAAAGCCTCAAAGGCAACGTGTGCCGTCATCACAGCATCAAGCTCGAGCGAAAGGGATTGATAGACGGCCATGTCCGCGCGCAGCTGCTGCTCGCTGCGCTCGTCTACGGGAAGCGCCAAGTGGCTGTCGGCGACGGGCCATCCGTGGCCGGGGAAATGCTTGCCGCAGGTGCCCATGCCGGCAAGGCGAAGTCCGCCGATAAGCGCACGGGCATTTCGCGCAACCTCATCGGCGCTCGCGCCAAGCGAGCGCCTGCCGATCACGGCTGAGCGGCCGTAATCAATATCGAGCACTGGCGCATACGTGAAGTCGACGCCGACGGCGCGCAGCTCAGCCGCCAGGATGAAGCCCGCCGCCGCCATGAGCCGCGGTGCGTCAGGCGATTCGGAAAGCGCGCGCATTTCCGGAATCTTGGCAAAGCCCTCCCGAAAGCGCTGCACCCGGCCGCCCTCATGATCAACCGTAATTGGCATGCCGGGCCGAATGCGGTGGATTTCAGCCGTTAAGGCGCATAACGAGGCAATCGACTCGAAATTGCGGGTAAACAAAATAACAGCGCCGGCGAGCGGATGCGCGATGCGCTTGCGCTCCAGCGCCGTGAGCGAGGTGCCTTCAATATCTACGACGACGGGGCCGAGCGTATCTGCGATGGCCGATCGATTGCTCATTTTTTATCTCCGATAAGCTGCGCGTCGCGACCGGTGCGACTGCTGCGCGCCGGGCGGGCTAGAGCTTCTTGAGCTCGTTGAGCACACGCCGCGTGCGCAGCGTTTTTGTCCCGAGACGATGCTGAATGACTTCACGGAGAATATCACGCGCGCTGCGCAGCACCGCCGCCGAGGATAGATCACCGGCAAGAAGCGCTGTTATGACATGAGCATCATAAACATGATCCGACGGCGCATTGCCGGGGGAGCTTTGCACAAGAAGTCCGTCTCGAACGATGTAGCCCGCAGCGGCGCCCTCTTGGGATCCCGCCGGCGAAGCATCATCAGCCTTGGCGAGCGGCCAGCCTGAAAGGCGCAGGAGCGCCATTTCAAAGACGCGAAGCGCCCGCTGCCGCTCAAGGGACGAGGAATCGCCGAGCGCAGCAAGCACCTGCACGTAGGCGGCAAAGAGGGCCGGGGCCGGGTCTTCGCGCTCGGTCATCCGCAAAATGAGTTCATTCACGTAAAAGCCCGACATGAGAGCGTCGCCCTCAAGCGGCAGCAGCGAACCGAGCCATTCGGCGCGCACAAGAACCTTCGCTTCGTTGCGGCCTGTCCAGGTGAAGCGAAGCGGGGAAAACGGCACCAGCAGTCCGCGCAGCTGCGAAGAAGGACGCTTGGCGCCTTTGGCGATCAAAAATACGCGCCCGTAGCGAAGTGAAAACACATCGAGCAGCAGACTCGACTCGCTCCACGGACGAACGTGAAGCACAAAGCCCGGCTCCGCAGCGACGCGTCTTGGCATCGCTCGCGCTCCAGCAGCGGCGCGGTCGTCGAGAAGCGCCTGCGCCTCTTCAAGAATGCGCGCGGCGGCATCGGTTCTCGCCACAGCGAGGCCGACGGAGCGGTCTGCCGCGCGCGCCGGCGGCGTCTTATCGAGCGAAGCCTTGCCGGGCGAGCGATAGAGTCGCGCCGAAGCATCGTTCGCCTTGGGCGGACGGGCTTTCGGGCGAGCGAGCTCGCTCGCGGCCGCCTCTTCAGACGCTCGGCTGCTTTGAAGCGATGCCGGCGCCTGCCTTGCTTCAAAAGCAAGGAAGGCGGGTGAAGAATAGTCGGCTTCCCGATTCGTCATGACCGATGCGGTCCGCCCCCCAGCACCCCCGTCTCTGCCGCTCTGCGCGCAAAGAGAGGCGGGATGTCCTTTGAAGGGCTGCGACTCTTAGTCGTAGCCGAGCGTCTTGAGCGCCTTCACGTCGTCGGACCAGCCGCGGCGCACGCGCACCCAGACTTCGAGATAAACGCGCTTGCCGAGCATCTGAGCAATATCGGCTCGCGCGAGGCGCGAAATTTCGCGCAGCTTCGCGCCGCCCTCGCCGATCACAATCGGCTTGTGGCTTTCGCGCTCAACGATGAGCGTTGCAATGATGGTCGCCTCCTCATCGGTCTCCGCCCATTTGTCAATCGTGACGGCAATGCCATAAGGCAGTTCGTCGCCGAGCAGGCGAAAGGCCTTTTCGCGAATCGTTTCAGCCGCAAGGAAGCGGGGCGACTTGTCGGTGAAGAGATCCGGATCGAAATAAGGAACGCTCTCCGGAAGAAGCTTTTCGATTTCGCCGAGAAGATCGTCGAGCTGGCGATTCTTTTCTGCAGAAACGGGCACGATAGCAGCAAAGGGATAGCGGCTCATGGATTCGGCCATGAGCGGCAGCATTGCGTCGCGATTCTTCGAAAGATCCGTCTTGTTGATCGCAAGAATGACATTCTTTGCATCCTTAGGCAGAAGCGAAAGCACTTCCAGATCGCCCGGACGCCAGCCGAGCGCTTCGATCACGAAGACGACGGCATCAACTTCAGCGAGCGTCGAGCGCACGGAGCGGTTCATGCGGCGGGTGAGCTGCGTCTTCACTTTCGTCTGAAAGCCCGGCGTATCGACAAACACAAACTGCGCCATGGGCTTCGTCACAACGCCGAGCACGCGGTTTCGCGTTGTTTGAGGCTTTTTCGAGGTGATCGAAACCTTCTCGCCGATCAGATGGTTGATCAGCGTCGACTTGCCGACGTTGGGACGCCCCACGACGGCAACGTACCCGCAGCGAAAGCCTTCAGGCACAGCCGGGCGCAGCGATCCGCTCGCGGCGAGCATGGCCTCGAGTTCGGCGCTGCGGCGCTCGGCGTCGTCTGGCGCGTCGTTCAGAGGGGCTTCCGTAGCCGCATCAGGCGCGGCCGGCATTTCTTCGTCAATCTGCTTTTCTTCGATCGTTTCGTTTGTCTTCATCCGGTTTCGGCGCCTCATCGGCTCAGCAATGCGCGCCGCCTCAAGTTCTTTGCTCGGTGCGCTTCATTCGGCCTATCGATGCTGGCCGCTTGACGCACGGATGCCTTCCTACTTCTTCAGAATCTTTGACTGCGCAGCCTCGAGCGCGAGCATCGCCGCGTTCTGTTCGGCCGCGCGGCGGTTGTTCGCACGGCCGCTTGTTGCAATTCCGAGGGACTCGATGCGGCATTCGCATTCGAACGAGCGCTCGTGCGCGGCGCCCATCGTGTGAAGAATCGTGTACTCGGGCCTCGGCAGGTGCGCGCCCTGCAGGAGCTCCTGCAGGCGCGTCTTGGGATCCTTGCTGAAGGTCTCGGGCGTGAGGTTCGAAAGAATGGGCTCATAGACGCGCAGAATCACTGCCTGCGCAGCTTCGAAGCCCGCTTCGCGGAAGACCGCGCCGAAGATCGCCTCCATGGCGTCGGCGAGAATCGAGGCGCGCTCGGCGCCCCCTGTTTTGAGTTCGCCCTCGCCCATGTAGAGAAAGGCTGAAACATCGATGTGCTTGGCGACTTCATGCAGCGTCTTCTCGCAGACGAGATTGGCCCGGACGCGGGACAAATCGCCTTCGGAAAAATGCGTGTCGCGCAGAAAGAGCGCGTAGCCGATCACGCAGTTGAGGACAGAGTCGCCGAGAAATTCAAGGCGCTCGTTATGTTCGGCCGCGTAGCTTCTGTGCGTGACGGCCCGGCGAAGGAGCTTTTCATCCTTGAAGCTGTAGCCGATACGTTCCTGCAGAACGCTTAAGGGAAGCATGTCGGAAATCCTTTGCTAATAACTTGTGTGGTTCGCTTTCGACGCTCAGCGGAAGCGCCCGATGCGGCTCATGTCGCCGAAGTTGGCCCAAATGAAGACGGCCTTGCCGACGAGGTTTTCATCAGGCACGAATCCCCAGTAGCGGCTGTCTTCGCTGTTGTCGCGGTTGTCGCCCATCACAAAGTAGCTCTCCGGCGGCACGGTGCAGGCGAAGCCGTGTTCGTCGTAGCTGCACTCCGGCGCCTTTTTGATGATGCCCTGCGGCGGCACCCAGCTCGGACGACGGTGGTCGACCGCCATCAGGTGATTGACGTCGCCGAGCTGCTCGTCGCGCTCTTCGAGCGTCACAAGCGTGTTCTCGTCGATGAAGTCGCGCGGCTCGCTCTGCTTCTGCTCGACGCCGTTCACGTAAAGCACCTTGTCGCGGTAGACAATGCGGTCGCCCGGCACGCCGATCACGCGCTTGATGAAGTCGACGCTCGGATCGACCGGATAGCGGAATACCACGACGTCGCCGCGCTCAGGACTGCCGATCGGAATGAGCTTCGTGTTGGCAACCGGCAGACGGATGCCGTAATCAAACTTATTGACGAGAATGAAGTCGCCCACATGCAGCGTCGGCAGCATCGAGCCCGAAGGAATGCGGAAAGGCTCGAAGAGGAAGCTGCGCAGAAGGAACACAACAAGGATCACCGGAAAGAGACCGGCCGTGTACTCAAGCCACCAGGGCTGACGCAGGATGCGCTCGCAGATGCGGTTCCGCTCGTCGATCACGGCGGCTTCGCCGCGATCGATCGCTTCGCGGTTCTCGCGCTCGAAGTCGGCGGCGGCCTTTTCGGCAGCCGCACGGCGCGCAGGCAGAAACTTCACGCGTTCGGCCACCCAGAAGACGGCCGTGAAGACGGTGAGAAGAAAAAGAATCAACGCAAAATTCATGTCGATCTCGCCTTGTTTGGTGATGCAGAGCTTACTTTTCGTCGGTCTGCAGAATAGCGAGGAAGGCTTCCTGCGGAATTTCCACGCTGCCCACCTGCTTCATGCGCTTTTTGCCGGCTTTCTGCTTTTCGAGAAGCTTGCGCTTGCGCGTAATGTCGCCGCCGTAGCACTTCGCAAGCACGTTCTTGCGCAGCGCCTTCACGTTTTCGCGCGCGATGATGTTGGCGCCGATGGCCGCCTGAATAGCCACCTCATACATCTGGCGCGGAATGAGCGAACGAAGCCGCTGAACGAGCTCGCGCCCCTTCGGCACTGCGTTCGAGCGGTGCATGATCGCAGAGAGCGGATCAACCTTCTCGCCGTTGATGAGAATGTCGACGCGCACGACGTCGGATGCGCGGTATTCCTTGAATTCATAATCCATCGACGCATAGCCGCGGGTGAGCGACTTCATGCGGTCGAAGAAGTCGAGCACGATTTCGGCGAGCGGCAGATCGTAGGTGAGGTGCACCTGGCGGCCGTGATAGGCAAGGTTCGTCTGAACGCCGCGCTTTTCCTGGCAGAGCTTCATCACGGCGCCCACGTATTCATTGGGAACGAAGATCGTCACGGTGTCGATCGGCTCGCGGATTTCGTCGATCTTGTCGACCGGCGGCAGCTTCGAGGGGTTTTCAACCTGCACGACTTCGCCGTTGGTCATCAGCACCTCATAAACAACGGACGGAGCCGTCGTAATGAGGTCCATGTTGTATTCGCGCTCGAGGCGCTCCTGAACGATGTCCATATGGAGCAGCCCGAGAAAGCCCGCGCGGAAGCCGAAGCCG
>ERZ779729.2677-NODE-2677-length-9980-cov-1.635063_pt1 | contig 9980 bp, 10 predicted proteins | sample MGYA00511072_ERZ779729 | MGnify/ENA primary metagenome ERZ779729 (study PRJEB29588, sample SAMEA2156675) | human gut metagenome | biome: human gut; feature: human-associated habitat; material: faeces | place: Denmark | collected 2008/2010 ...
CCTGATTTCGATGAAGACTTCGCCGGACGTTCACTTTCTGCCGCCGCTGCCTCTGCTGCCGCTTTTCTTCTCTCTTCTTCGCGTTCTTCCTCAATCGATACAGCCTTTTCAAACTGAACTGAGATTTTTACATAATCATCTCTGACATAACCGGTTGTATCGCCATCGACACGTACCTTTACCCAGCCGGATTCATGTTTAAGCACTTCATAACTTTCATCGCCGGCCAAAAGGTCAAGAATCTTACTCGATTCACTTTCTTTCTCGCGGACACGAAGCGTCTCCGTGGTAACTGTCGCCCACTTCGTACCAAACTGGTCTACCAGTTTTTCTGCACTGTAGCCGATTGCCAAATAATCTTTCATAATATAACCGGAAACCGAACCGGACTTAATGTATACCCAGTCACCTTCTGTCTTAGCAATCGTAGCCGCACTTCCACGGTACAATTTACCAACGATTTCCGCATCCGTATTTGGTTTCTTACGAATATTTACATAATCTGCCGCAATGGAAATACCAACATTGGCATATTCCGATTCCGGTTTTGGTGTCGCCGTCGCTGTCGCTTCTTTCGTCGGCTCCGGTGTTGCATTCGAGACAGCAGAACCACTTACTGCGCTTGTCCCATTATTGGTGTTACCCGGCATATCCTCAAACGCTACAATTGCTTCCGGATTTGACTGTGTTGCACCAACCTGAATCGTACAGTATTGGTCTAACATATAAGCCATACCGGCAAGTTCCGTCTCAGAACCCATCGTAGTTGAAGATGAAACCATATACTTGCCAAATATTCCAAAGGATAAAACAAGTCCTGCCCCCAACGCACATTTCACAAGCCTTGTGTGTTGCATACTTTTCTTCCCTCCATTGTCACTCATCTGCCGGCCTCAAACTCATCCGGCATTCTAAATGTTACAAATTTGTTAAATACTTGTTTCAGTATAACAACTCTGTCCGCATCTGTCAACCTTTGTAAACTCATTGTTTCTACTAATTTTTACCACAATTTTACCGAGAAAATTAATTTTACATTTATTCTACAGGATTCGACTATTTATTTCGCAACAATCGCCTCAATCTCAATCAGAACATCTTTTGGCAGTCTTGCCACTTCCACACAGGAACGTGCCGGGCAGTCACCGGTGAAAAAGCGGGAATAAATTTCATTTACCTTGGCAAAATCATTCATATCTTTAATGAAGACAACTGTTTTAATCGTGTCCTCAATTTTTGCACCACTTGCTTCAATCAGCGCCTTCAGATTACCGATTGCCTGCTCCGCCTGTTTTTCAATACCGCCTTCAACCAATTCACCGGTCTCCGGAATAATCGGGATCACACCTGATGTAAATACAAGACCATTTACCTCTACTGCCTGAGAATAAGGACCGATTGCTGCCGGTGCCTTGTCTGTTGAAATAATTTTCTTCATATTAAAACACAACCTTTCTATTCATTGTTTTCATAGCTGATATTACCACATTTTCAGAAAAAATTCACTAGTTTTTTTCGGGTAAGGGTAGTATAATGAAACTGTTTGAACGAAGGGAGGAAATCGCATGTATTCCTATCATGATAGAGTATCTTACAGCAGAATTGATAAGGACGGACTGCTCGGTGTCTCCGATACCGTAAATGCAATGCAGGACTGCTGCCTGTTTCACAGCGAGGACGTCGGACATTCTGCTTTAGATTTATTAAAGAAAAACCGCGCTTGGTTAGTGAGCGCGTGGCACGTTGTATTCAAACGCCGTCCGGTTATGGGCGAGCGTTTCACGGTGCATACATGGCCGTATCAGTTTAAAGGCATTTTCGGATGTCGTAATTTTTTAATGGAAACGCCGGACAAAGAGGTTCTTGCCTACGCCGATTCAAGATGGTTTTATTTTGACCCGTCTACCGGTCAGCCAACAAAAATTGACGACGGAGAAAAGGCCGCCTATCCGACAGAACCTGCTTACGACATGGAATATTCTTCCAGAAAGGTAAAATGTCCGGAAAACTTGGCACTTGTCGAAGAAGTCGATGTGTGCCAGAATTATCTTGACACAAACCACCACGTAAACAACGGACAGTATATTCGTCTGGCTGTGAATGTTCTGCCAATTGATTTTGAAGTTTCCGAATTCCGTGCCGAATTTCGTCTGGCTGCCAAAATGGGAGACACCATGTACATTCGCACAGCCAGTGAAAATGGCAAATTTTATGTAGTCTTTACGGACAAAGAGGAAAATCCTTATTTCCTCAGCGAATTTACCCCGACAAAGAATGGAGAATAATATGAACGAATCAAAAGTTCTTGGCAAATTTGCCAGATTGTATGTTTCAAAAATCACAAAATTCGGTGTGATGCTTCGCTCTTTTGAAGAAAAAGATTTGGAAGTACTGCTCCCGAATAACCAGGTAAAAAAAGGGACCGAAAAAGGCGATTTTTACGAGGTGTTTTTGTACAAAGATTCTGAGGACCGCTTAATTGCTACCACACAAAGACCGTATCTTTCACTCGGCGAAACTGCGGTTTTGGAAGTCAAAGACGTAACCGGCATCGGTGCTTTCTTAGACTGGGGACTTGCCAAAGATTTGCTGCTTCCTTTTAAGGAGCAGACAAAAAAAGTTCACCCAGGCGAACGCGTGTTAGTCGCTTTATACATCGACAAAAGCAGCCGTTTATGTGCAACTATGAAGGTGTATGACTATCTTTCCTGTGAAAGCCCTTACCAGAAAGGGGATCACGTAGAAGGTTTGATTTATGAAATTTTGGATTCTTTTGGTGCATTTGTTGCTGTGGACAATCAGTATTCCGCTTTAATTCCACACAACGAAATGACAAGAGAACTTCACATCGGCGATGTCGTGAAGGCACGCATCAAAGAAGTTACCGAAGAAGGAAAATTGACCTTAAGTTTACAGGAAAAGACAAAAGTGCAAATGGGCAAAGACGCTGAACTTATTTACGAGAGGTTACAAAAAGAAGGCGGTTTCCTGCCATTCCACGATAAAACCTCTCCGGAGATTATCAAGCGTGAATTCAAAATCAGCAAAGCCGCCTTCAAACGAGCCATCGGCCGGCTGTTAAAGGAAGGAAAAATCAAACTGACCGATAGCGGAATTGAACGTATTTAATTTTAATAAATTAGTTATCTAAAAAGCGCATACGGCTATCCGCGACGCTTTTTCTTGGTGCCGGCTGCGGTGCCGGTCTTTTATCCTGTCCTGCCGCATGGCGGAATCCGGTCGCTAACTCTGCTTTACATTTATCACAGAAACGTCCGGTCTTAATTGTTGCGCCACAGCTCTCGCAAGGAAGTCCGACCGGTGAATCATCCGAAAATACCAGTCTCTCCTCACGCACCCAGCGGTTAATCTGACGGACAGAAACATCCATTTCCTCCGACAATTCCTTTACATCTACATCGGGATGCTCTCTGACATATTTCTTTACTTCCATAAACTTGTCCTCTAATTTACGGGAACACGCCGGACAGATTCGCTGCCCACGTATAAAATTAAATAATTTTCCACATTCTTTACAAGAAACAATTTCCATTGTAACTTCCTCCTCTAATAATCTCTGCCAATGCAAAGGCAGGCAGAATATATTTCACTAACACCGGCTTTTTTTAATTCTCCGGCGCACGCTTCTAACGTTGAACCGGTTGTATAAATATCATCAATTAATACAACCCGCTTGCCATTTAACTTATAACCGGCACTCTCCGGAACATAGAAAGCACTTGACATATTCCGGTATCTCGCCTTATCATCCAGCTGCTTTTGCGGACTCGTATCGAAACTTCGGCACAAGACATCGGTTTCTACCGGAAGATGTAAACGCTTCCCGATTTCCTCCGCAAGAATCTCTGCCTGATTATAACCGCGAAACCACCTTCTGTGTCTGTGCAGCGGAACAGGAATCAGAAAATCCGGCTTCCATGCCAGCAGTTTTTCTTTGCGAAATCGAATAAATTCTTCCGCGAAAAATGCTGCATTTTCATAACAGCCTTCGTATTTGAACGACGCCATTGCTTCCTTGAGCGAATCCGTATAAACCCACAACGCTGTCCCCTGACGTAGAAAGTCATACTTTCTACGGCGTTTCTTTTCACAGTCTACGCAGTATTCCGTCTCAATCTCCTCTAACGGCTTTCCACACCTGGCACAGGCAGGTTCTGCTACACGCGCTTCCGATAATTTTCTTCGGCAAGTTAAACAAACCTTTTTCTCTGTCTTTTTCAATACTGTTCCACAAATCGGACAAGCCGGTGGAAATAAAAATCCAAATGGATTCAAAGGCACTCCTCCCCTTCTTCTATCATAGCAAATTTTTCCTCATTTTGCATCCTTTTTTTACTACTTTTTCAATGACTCCTGCTCCAATTCCTGCAGACGGCGACACAGCGAAGAATAGCGCATCTGCTCGGATTTATTTTGTATCATTTCACGCACGGTATCCTTGTTTCCGACAATCGTCACACACTTTTTGCCACGTGTAACCGCTGTATACAAAATGTTTCGATTCATTAACGGCCGTGGTCCCGATAAAATAGGCAACACAACTGCCGGATACTCGCTTCCCTGCGACTTATGTATGGTAATGGCATACGCCAGTTCCAGTTCATCCAGATTCCCCTGCGGATAAGTGACATATTTTTCATCATCAAAACGCACCGTCACCTCTTTATTGAATGTATCGATTTCGGTAATAATTCCGCAGTCGCCATTAAACACGCCACTCCCCTCTTCAATCATCATATGATTGTACCCGCGGATTTCCCATTTAATCTGGTAATTGTTTTTCATCTGCATGACTTTGTCACCTTCACGGAATAAAACACCGTGAAGTTCCATTTGATTTTTCCCCGGTGCTTCCGGATTCAAATACCGCTGCAAAACTTCGTTACATCGGTGAACTCCCAGTTCTCCCTTTTTCATCGGGGTCAGGACCTGCACATCAAACGGCGTGCAATGCGTATATTTTGGCATCTCGGACAAGCCAGAGCATCACTTCAAGCACACCATGGCTGTCATCCCGTTTTAAGCAAAAGAAATCTTTACTCTGATTATCCAGTGCAATTTCTTCGCCGCGATGGATGCGGTGGGCATTTACAATAATATCACTTTCCGCTGCCTGACGGAAAATATGAGACAGCCTCACAACATTAAAGCAGTGAGAATTAATCACATCCCGCAGCACATTTCCCGGTCCAACACTCGGAAGCTGGTTTACATCGCCCACCAAAATCAGGCGGGTTCCCACAGCAATCGCTTTCAACAAATTATGGAACAGGAAAATATCTACCATCGACATCTCGTCGATAATTACAACATCGGTTTCAAGCGGATTCCACTCATTTCTGCCAAATAAATCCGAGCGTTCCTCACTCACATTTTCCTGTTCTGCCGCCGCTCCATTATACTCTAACAGACGGTGGATGGTCTGTGCCTCCTGACCGGTTGCCTCTGCCATTCGCTTAGCGGCACGTCCGGTTGGGGCCGCAAGCAAAATCGACAACCCTTTTTCCATAAGACACGCAATCAACGTGTTAATCGTCGTTGTTTTACCGGTACCGGGTCCACCGGTAATTACTAAAAATCCACTGGTGAGAGCTTCCCTCACGGCGATTTTCTGCTGGTCATCGAGTACAATTTCCTGACTTTTTTCCACACGCGAGATTAGTTCATCCAAAGCCTTCGTCGGACGCTCCACCGGCACATTTAGGTCAAATAACATTCTGGCACAGTTCATTTCCGAATAATATAAGGACGGCAGGTAAACATCCCGCTCCTCAGTCACAATCACGGATTTATCATATACCAATTCTTCTAAAGAATCCATCAGCTGATCCATCGACACACCAAGCTGATAAACCGCCTCCTGTAAAAGCAGTTTTTCCGGCATGTAGACATAGCCCTCTTTGGTTCCCGCATTTAACACATGCAAAATACCTGCACGGATTCTCGGTGCAGAGTCCATCGCAAAGCCGCTTTTTCTTGCAATTTCATCCGCAATTCGGAATCCGACACCGCTGATATCTTCTGCCATCCGATACGGATTTTCACGGACAATTTCATAAAGTGCGCTGCCATAGGTCTGATAAATTTTTACGGCAAGCGCATTTGAAATTCCATACTCCTGCAAGAAAAGCATGGCTCCGCGCATTTCTCTTTTTTCCTCAAACTGCTCGGAAATTGCACGTGCTTTCTTTTCCGTAATTCCTTTGACCTCCGCAAGCCGTTCCGGCTCTTTTTCTATGATTTCAAAGGTTTTATCCCCGAATTTATCCACAATCCGCTTTGCCAGTCCGCCACGCACACCGGCAATCGCACCGGACGAAAGATATCTGAGCATCGCCAGTTCATCATCCGGTTCCTGCACCTCACAGGACATCACCTTCAACTGCTCCTGATAAATCGGGTGCGTAACAAGTTCTCCCCTCACACATACATATTCTCCCTCGTTTAGAAATGGAACATTTCCGACGCAGGTTTCCTCCACATCTTCATCGGGATTTTCCAATTCAAATACCGTGTACCCATTTTCCACGTTGCGGTAGACGATGTGTGACACATACCCTCTTCTTTCCTCCATGAGTGCCTCCTAAATATGTAAAAAGCCCTTGACTGTGTTTCTTTTCGTCAAAGGCTTATTCTTTCTTTGATTTTCGCATTATACTTTGTTGTTCACCATTGATTCGTAAAGTTTGTCTGCGATGCCAAGTCCCTGACCGCTGTTTACCATCTGGTCAGCGATGGCAGATAAATAATTGTCCTGAAACATATTAACGTAGTCATTGCTGTTATCCTCGTCATCATCCGAAAATACTTTTGCAGATTCTTCCATGGATTTAAACATCTGCTGCACCAGATACGATTCAAACTGCTTGCACGCATCTAACATTTCTTCATCCGTTTCGGCATCCTGAATCTGGCTTGTCATTTTCTGCGACACTGCATCGTTTGCCTCGGTCGAATAATTTGTAAAATAAGTATCACCAATTGAAGATACTGCCATATGTCTCACCTCGCCTTACTTATCATGAACGTAAATTATTTGCCTGCTGAAGCATCTCATCCGATGCTGTGATTGCTTTTGAATTCATTTCGTAAGCACGCTGGGCAATAATCATATTTACCATTTCATCGGCTGCTTGTACGTTTGAGCTCTCCAAGTAGCCAGATACAATTTTCGAATTTAATTCTGTTGCCGTGTAAACCGTAGGTGCTCCTGACGCTTCCGACTGCAGATAATTCGAGTTTGATGTTTTCTCAAGCCCACCGGCATTCGGAAAATATGCCAGCCCAATCTGAATTCCGATATTCTGCTGGTTGTTATTCGCATCCGGATAAGTCAAATTACCAAACTGGTCAACGCCAATTTTACTGGAACGGTATGTATTCGGAACAGTAATTGCTTTTCCGTTTACATCGAGTACCGGATTTCCCTCACTGTCTGTCAGGGCAATGCTGTCGCCCTGAATGGACATATTAAAATGACCATTTCTCGTATAAGCAATACTTCCGTCTGCTAACTGTACACGGAAAAATCCCTCGCCCTGAATGGCGTAATCAAATGCGCCATTTGAAGCATTTAAGGCTCCCTGTGTAAAATCAGAAGAAATTGAGCCAACACGGACACCAAGTCCAACCTGTGCTCCTACCGGCTTTGGTTCTCCGGTCGTTGTCGTTGACTTTGCCTGCAAATTCTGATAAATCAGTGATTTAAAATTTGCTTTCTGAGTCTTGTATCCGGTTGTATTAATATTTGATAAATTGTTTGCAATCACGTCAAGATTGCTCTGCTCGCCAATCATTCCACTGGCTGCAGTCCATAAAGAACGCATCATCGGCTGCCACCTCCAAATAAACTATTACTTAAGTGCTCCTACCTGATTAACCGATTTGTCTAACATCGAATCGTATGAACGAATCACTTTCTGACCCGCTTCATAGGCACGGGTTATAGTAATCATATCGACCATTTCGCGCACAACATTAACATTTGACTGTTCGGTATAACCTTGCAAAATTTCTCCTTCTGCATCTTTGGTCGTGGCTCCGTCCACTGGTTCATACATAGTATCTCCGTATTTTTTCAAATAATCGTAGTCCTCAAAATCAACAATATTAAGAGTATCTACAAGTTCGCCGTCTGCCGTAATCTGTCCGGTCGCCGAAATTGATACGTTTTTCGACGAAGGGTCGATGGTAATATTTCCATTTTGTCCCTGGACGGCATTTCCATCAGCATCTACCAGCAGGCCGTCTTTCGTCAGATGAAACCTTCCGTCTCTTGTGTAACGCGTATGAACCTCTCCTGCCTTGTCCGTTACACTCACTGCAAAGAATCCACTGCCACTCAATGCCAAATCATATGTACCACCGGTCTGTCTGACCGAACCCTGCGAATAATCGGTATAAGTTTCTCCGATTTTTACGCCAAGGCTTAAACTTCCAATACACTCATTGTGATATGCCTGTGAGCCGTCTCGAATCTTAATTCCAAGCACCTGGTCAAATGCCTGACTGGCAACTTTTTCATCTTTATAGCCAACCGTATTTGAGTTCGCCATATTATTGGAAATAACATCCAGTCTTTTCTGTTCATTTGCCATACCGGTCCACGCTGTATAAAGACCTCGGAACATATCATACCTCCTGTTCTTTTTGTGACCTGTAACCGGAAAACTTAATTAGCATCCCCTATAGTCACTTCTCCACTTAAAAATTCCACATAACGACCGGTACCAATTGCAACTGCTGTCATCGGATCTTCTGCCGTCATCGTTGTAATTCCTGTTTTGGATTCAATCAATTCTTCTAATCCATACAACAAACTTCCGCCACCAGTGAGTACGATTCCGCGGTCTGCGATATCGGCTGCCAATTCCGGCGGTGTTTTTTCCAGTACACTATGTACTGCTTCTACAATCTGTGAAGTTGTATCTTTTAATGCTTCTTCTGTTTCCTCAGAAGTAACGGTAATGGTCTTTGGCAGACCGGTCACCAAGTTACGTCCGCGGACATCTACTGTCACACTTTCCGGCCGTGGATAAGCAGAACCAATGCGAATCTTTATATCCTCAGCGGTTCTCTCACCAATCAGCAGGTTGTGTTTCTTTCTCATATAACGGACAATCGCATCATCGAAATCATCTCCGGCAATCTTAATCGAAGCACTGACAACAGTACCTCCCAAACTGATTACCGCAATATCCGATGTACCACCACCGATATCTACAATCATATTTCCACAAGGACGAGCAATATCAATACCGGCTCCAATTGCAGCTGCAATCGGCTCCTCAATGATCTTTACATCGCGTGCACCTGCCTGAAAAGCAGCATCTTCTACAGCTTTTCTCTCAACCTCTGTTACCTGGCTTGGCACACAGATACTAATAAGCGGTTTACGAAATCTCTGTTTACCAACCGCTTTCTGAATGAAATATTTTAACATCTTCTCCGTTACGGTGTAATCAGAAATAACACCCTGACGAAGAGGACGAACTGCTACAATGTTTCCCGGCGTACGTCCTAACATCAGACGCGCCTCTTCTCCAATTGCTTTAATCCGGTTTGTGTCACGGTCAAAAGCAACAACACTAGGCTCTTTTAATACAACGCCTTTTCCTTTTACATATACCAATATGCTGGCGGTACCCAAATCAATTCCAATATCAAAAGCCACTTTACTAATCTCCTTTCACTATCTCCTGTATACCTGTATAGCATTCCCATTATCTATACATATTATAAACGTATTTCCAAATATTTCAAAGTTTTTTTTGCAAAATTTCCATCTTTTTGAAATGACGAAGGCTATGCTGTCCTAATTTTCCTCATCATAGGCTTCTGCTGCCTTGAGCATAATCGCACATTCCACACGTTTGCGCTGCAATTCACAGCCGGTTTCATACGGTTTGTTAATGTCACCGTGGCAGTGATAAGCATTTGCTGCGCAGCCACCGCTGCAG
>ERZ779729.2683-NODE-2683-length-9962-cov-3.689613_pt1 | contig 9962 bp, 12 predicted proteins | sample MGYA00511072_ERZ779729 | MGnify/ENA primary metagenome ERZ779729 (study PRJEB29588, sample SAMEA2156675) | human gut metagenome | biome: human gut; feature: human-associated habitat; material: faeces | place: Denmark | collected 2008/2010 ...
ATAGTAACCTTCTTTCAGGTCTACATTGGAATATGCTGCATCAATTTTGATTGCAACCTCATTTGTGCGGGTAACCTTGGAAACAAGGGTTGTCTGCTTGATGTTGCTAAGTGCGGTCAATGCCTGTAACTGACTTTCAGTGTACTGGGTACTGGAAGAACATACTTTTGTAAAATCAATGTTTCCTGACCCGGCAATCATCTTTGCCATAAGTGCCTGACCATTGTTTGTGATGTAAAGTTTTGAATACTCTGCCATCTTATCATTCCTTTCTATGTTGTTTTTATCTCAATGAAGTCTACCTGAACAACGCCGGATGCTACCTTTGCATCCATATCTGCCCGGATTGTTTCATTAAAATCTGTTGAAATGGTTACCATTGCGGTATCTGTTGCCTTACCACCAAAGTTCACTGTACCCTGAACACTCACTGTTTCCTGACTGTCATTTGTGATGTTCAGCATTTCAGTCTGAACGATTCCACCACCAAAGACTGATGAACCGTTCACATCAAACACTTCCCGGAAATCGTTTGTGATGATAAATTCATTAATGAAGCAGATGCCACCACCAAAAAGAACAGCACCTTTGATGTTGCAAGGGATGCTGTTCTTAGATACAACCACAAGATTTTCAGGAATCATTGTGTTTATGATGTTTTCCAGTTCTTCCACCTGACCATATAATTCAAGGTCAGTGTCAATATACAGTGTGTACCCGGTCTTGAAATCACCAGTCACTTCAAAATCACTGTCACCACAAAGGACAATCAACTTTTGAAGCAACACTTTCCAAGTGTACGGGATTGTGTTGAACCACTTGCTTTGAACCCTTGAACGCCTTGATTCAAGGGTATCATCAGCAGTTGGGTATATTTTCAGCATCTTTTCAAATCGGCTGATTCCATATTCATCAGCGGTTGAAATGAAGCGGTTACGCAAACACCTGTCAGTTGCCGACCACATCAGACTAAATTCAGGGTTTTCCGCTTCAAGTGCTGCAACGGGTTCTTTGTAACTCTGCATGAATGGCGGTAAGTATGAAACAAGGTCAACTTCTCTTATCATGCAGAAACACCCCCTAACTTTGGTATACAAAATTCTGTCAAGGTCATATTGCTTGCCGTGCCGTTCAGCTTTGTCCCGGTCACATCCACCACGCCATCAACGCCAAGGATGCGGTTTTCAATCTGCGATACCCTGACAATGGTTTGTGATGTTTCTGACCAGTTCTTTCTTAATTCCAAGAAATACGCATCAACCGCTTCTGCAATGGCTGCCTTGGTATTTGACCAGTTGTGACCTTCTTCAAATGTTACCGTGGTCTTGACTTCAATACTGACAGGTGATGCACTTGCAACACTGACTACATGACCGATTGGTGCAAGTCCGTAACCTTCCCCGGCATTTTCTTCCGGGTCAAGTGTCTGCTGAACGTATTGAACAAGCGTTGAACTTGCTTCACCATAATCATCAGAATCAGTGATGACTACATGAACAGTACCACCAACCGTCAGTTTTTTGTCCTTGGCTGCATTATATACGGCATCAAGCCACGGTTTGACTGCTGCCGGAACTGTTGAAATGATTGATTCATACCAGTTCTTGACCACGGTACTGACGATCATGTCAGCGGGTCTAATGTCACCATTCCAAACACGCTTGACCTTACATGATCCAACACCTTCAATGCCTTTGACCTTTGCCATATAATCAGCATGATTACCACCAAAGGACTGTTCATTGAAGCTGTCAAAATAACGCTGTCTGAAAACTTCTGTATCTTCTTCATCTTCACCGGGAATAAGTACGCTTGTCAGGCTTGCCGTCTGCAATCCGTCAATATATTCCATTGGTATCATATCCCCAAGGTACTGATTGCCAACAACACCTTCTGTTTCACACTGAACCTTGTATGTTCCCGGTGTGATCTGTTCAGTCACAACATAGTTGATTTCACCAATGTTGAAACGCTTTCCAGTAACATCAATATTTGTTGGTGTGAACTCACCCTGTAAGATTGCCTTGGTTGCGGGTTCAGGTGAAAGTCCCCTGTCCTTTGCAAGTAAAATCAGAAATTCCCTTGCAGCAGTATCACCGTATGAATTTTTTATCAGATATTCCAACTCGATGTATAAAATCTGAAATTCAATGGCGGTTGAACTATGCAGATCATAAACAGGGGATGACGGTCTTTTGTCAATTTTGTCAGATACCCGGTTCATCATCCTTTCAAGGATAATGTCATAAGTCTGATCTTCATACATTCTAAATCTTCACCCCCTTCTCTGCTTTAATATCACCGTAAATTGTTTTTACGGTAAAATAGGCATGAACCACACCTTTGACCGTCAGGTCAAATTCAAAGTCGGTTACACCTGTGATTCTTTCATCAACGGCTAACGCTTCACTGATTCTGCGTTCTAATTCAGGACAAACCCAAGTGACAGGTTCACCGTACAGGTCAAGTGTTTCAATGCCGTAATACCACGGATATATGGTGTACTGATACCGTTCTGTTTGCAGTGTTCTGAAAATCATCTGCTTCATGGCATCCTGTTCATCCACAAGACCCCTGACTGAATCACCGTCTAAATCCATTTTATAAGTTAGGCTTGGCTGTGTTTCAATTTCAAAATCTTGGTCAAGAAAACCAACTGTTGAAGGAATCATTTGCCTATCCTATCCACAACAATGAATTTCTGACCTTCTTGCTGTCTTATTAGAATGACACCATCACCGACAGCCAAGCCATTGTGTACGGTGACTTCAATCGTTCCGACAGCATGAACGTGTGACGGGGAAACTGGTGCTGTCCCTGAATTTACATCCCCGGTATAGTAATAATTCTTGATATTCCCCGCCGTTATCTTAGTTTTGAAATCTGTTACATTCCTTGAAAGTACAAGTTGTTTTTCAGTAAGAATCATCTTCTGTTCAACATTTATCTGTAACGGGGATGCAGATATAACCTTTCCAAAACATACATTTACAGGTTTTGTTGATTCTACCGCTTCAACCGCTGCTTGATGTACTTTCTTGATAATTCCTTTTGCATCAGGCAATAAACTCACCCCCTCTAAGTGTCAAATCCATCCAATGTTCACCTTCCTTGTAAGTGTGCTTGCACTTTTCAACAAGCATCCAGTTTTTCACTTTCATATCACCAAGGTCAAGGTTAATGACAACCATTGAACCCGCCCGCACTCTGTTGTCGCCCAAAGCATTGGTGATCTTCAAGTTACGGGTTTTCTTGTTATACAGTTTCAAAAGGGCATCTGCCTTTGCTTGACCATTTTCACCTTTCTGTAAGGTATCAAAATACTGCAAAATGCCCCATTTATTGATATTAGAAGAATCCTGTGTGATATAAACATCACGCTTTTTAGTATCTTCATTGTCATAGGTCAACTTGATTTTGTTATAAGTATTACTGTCGATAGATGAAGTATATTCAAAATCTTCTCCAAGTTCAAGTAAGGCTTTGACAGCTTTGATGTTCTTTGCCTTTGCACCAGTAAGTGCCTTTTCAACCGCAAAATCAATTTTCAACTGGTTCAGTTCAGATTCATGGGTTGCCTTGGCAGTGGCATTTTCAGTCTGTAAGTCCTCAATCTTCTTTTTCAGATCAGCGTTGTCCCCGGTAGATGCTTTCAGGGTTTCTAACTGCTTGTCACGGTCACCGACCTGTGTTTTCAGTCCTTCAACCTCTGTCTGCAAGTTCTTGATTTCTGTTGAAGCAGTACCCTTTGCGTTCTCAATGTCATCACCATTGATTTTCATTACTGAATCAGCCTGTTCCTTGGTAAGTCCTAAATCCTCTAACTGTTTTCTTGTCATTTCTATACCATCCTTTCAAATACGTTTTTATACGGGGTTACTCCCACATGATTGATTGGTTTTGTTCGGTTTACGCTTGACAACCCGCAAGAAAAAAGACACCCGTTGCCGGATGCCTTTTCTATGTGCTACTTGACCCAGTAGCCGGGAGATAATCAGGATCACCATGCCTTTCTCATTGTGTATGTTTTCATGTGCCTTTTATCCCCCTTTCTGACCTCATATAACAGCCATATAGCAATTATTACAGGTCTATTGATAACTTGTTAAGGTATGAAAAAAGCACGGTTATTTGACCGTGCTTTCTATACTCTATCTTTGAAGAACTCACACCATTCAGGATTTTCTTCATCAAATATTTTTTTCTGTTCAGGTGTTAGGTTGTGCGGATAATCAGCAAACATATTGAACACTTGTTTTTTGTCAAAACTGAACAGCCATTCACCGACTGAATCAGGTGTATCTTTCCACCAAATCTGATCTGTTTCATTGTTTTTGTACCAGTTACTTGACATCACCCGTCACCCCTTTCTTCTGACTTTCTACTGCGGTATTTATATACCCAAGAATTTGTTCAAATTCAGTATTTTCATTGAATGATTCAACATCCATAAGAACAACCGATTTTTCCCAAACCTTGCCGAATTGCTTATCAACTGTTTTCCTACATCCAAAACGCTTATTCAGTGTTGCAGCCATTGAACCATAACGGTCAAATGGCATCCACCCGTTCTGAAATTTCGATTGAAGTTCCAAGTATTCAACACCGCTGTCAACCCGTCTGACAATGGCTGCGTGTTTACCAGTTGCAAGATAGTATTCTTTATTCAAGACAAGGTTATTCAGGACTTCCATTGTTCCTGAAATCTCTTTCTTGACCATTGTGATTGAACCATTCACACCCGGTAATTCCAGTATTTTCTTAATGTTACTGTTCATAGAAAATACATACTGACTACTGCCACCCCTGAAATCAAGAACATCAAGTCCGTTCCTGTTTCCAATGTATGCAAAAGCCAGTGAAGAACATGAACCCTTGGTCATATCTCCACCCGCAAGCCTTTCAATGATTTCATCAGATGACAACGGCTGTGAAAGTTTCTGAACAGGTCTGTGTTCAACCTTGTCCGCTTCACACGCTTTCTGAATCTGTTGAAATGCTTCACTTGGTTCTTTTTCTTTGATTGTATCATCACTGTTGACTGCTTGCAAGCCTGACTTATCACCATTGACAAATGCCTTTTCCCATTCCTTATAGGTCATATTGCCCGGTACAAAGTAGGTCTTGCCTGTTTCTTCATCCCGTGCAGCACGTTCACCAACAGCATCAAATTCATCATCAAAATATGGTACTGTGGTTGAACGGCAATGAACATGAAACGGCGGTGCAGTCACACCAACCTTCCATTCAGACATAGGGAAATGCTTGCCGTCCATACCCCGGCATATATCCGAAGTGTGGGAATCCAGTGTTGCCACAATCTCAAACTGTTCAACATCCAGTTCAGTGAAGCAGTCCTTTTGTGCTGCGGAACTGAAAAAGGCTTCTTCTGTCATTACCAACCGCCCGGCGTTGGTCTTGGAAGTGTTCATCTTCCGGGCAATTTCATCAATGGCTTTCTGCGGGTCTTTTCCCAAGATGATGTTCTGTGTCAGGGTGTTGTTCAGTTCATTGACCAACTTCTGACGGTTGCCCCATATCCTTTCACTGAAATTCTTGCCGTCAACCGCCCAAGGCTTATTGATGACCTTGCTGATCTGCTTGTCATCCAGTGCAGAAAAGTCCCAACCAACACCCACGCCCTTCTGAATTTCATAGGCTGTGTGATAATAGCCGGACTTGTAAACATTCCGCATTGTATTGTCAATGCTGTCAAGTTGGTTTCCAAACATGACTTCAATGCTCTGTTGGGTCTGCAACTTCAAGGCTTCAAGTCTGCTGATATGGAATCTTGCAGATGCGTTTTCAAGCTGCTTGACCCAAGTACCGTTGATCGCATTTTCCTGACCGTACTGAATGTACTGGTTCACATCCCATTTCAGTTCAGCAAGTTCCTTTGCGTTCAACATCCGTTTTGCTTCTGCAAGGGTTACCCCATTGTTAGATGCAAAACGCTGATACCATGCAGCAATCTGACCTTCAAGTTGCTTTTGTGCCTGTCGGTATTGTTTTTCAATATCCGCATAGCACTGAACCCCCTGTTGGTGTGCAGCCTGTTCAAGCAGTTCAAAACGCTTCTGCCAGTATTCACCGTTATTCATCTACTTCACCGCCCTGACTTCCCTGTGACGGGTCACCTTTATTGTCAGGGTCATCATCTGCACCGTCACCGTTTTGGTTCTGTGTACCAAATGGGTCATACTGTGCAAGCATTTCTTTCTGTGCTTCTTCCTTCTGCTTTTTCAGGCGTTCCATTTCAAGTTGCGGGTCATCTACCCAAGGGTGCATACTGATGATTGTTTCATCAGAAATGATTCCCTGTGACTTCTGACAGTTATCAATAATATCTGATTCATTCATCAGCATATCACGGTTGAATATTACATCAACACCATCTTCCTGACCTTCAAAGTCACCCATTCCTGAATTAGCAAGGTGACAGTTCACAAACCAAAGAATATCATCCATTGTTGCCTGTGCTTCTGATTCCGTATCATTGGCATCTGTATCAATGTCAGAGTACATTGACTGAATGTTCATCTGATTAGGGTTGCCGGAAAGTCTGTCATCCTTGGCATCATAACCCATTGCGTTCTCAATCAAGGCTTTCTTGAAGATTTCCACAATGGTCTTGTAATTCTCTGCATGCTTTGCACTTATTAGAAATACGTTTCAACTTCTTTTCAAGTCTATCAATATTGCCTTCATATATTGCATACTTCATAGCCTTACCATTTCCTTTCCCAGTTCCTTCAAAAAGTTGTCTATTGTCAGCACACCTTAGTACAATCAGGGGTGTCTTTCCTTTATCAGATTTCACATTAAAATCTGAAAACCTGTTACACATCATTGAACTTTTTGAACGGTGCTGTTCAAACCGCCGGGGTTTCACATTAAAACCACCAAAACCTGTTGACCAACATACAATAGACAATTTTTTGAAAGAACTGAAATCCTATTCCTTGGTTCTTTTCCCCGGAACTGCTGCAACAGTTCTTTTTGAAATAGTCAGGAAGTCGGGGAACTTCCTGACCTGTGAAACAAAGTGCTGTGTCATCTCGTGCGGTTGATTCTTCCACTTAACGGTTTCTTGTTTTAGGGGTAAAGTGCCGATTGGTTCAACCTGTCCGCTTTCTTCAAATAGTGCGGTACACTGTGCTTTCTTGCCCTACCGTTCCTGTTTTCTTCAACTACTTTGACGGGTCATGTTTATTCTTCACACGCTCTATCTGCTATCCGGCAGCCTGACCACCATGTCACTTGCGTGTAGCCCTATCGCTTCACCCGTGTCCTTCCTACTTGCTTTGTTTCAAGTAGATGTTTTATCTACTGACACAACAATACCATTCAGTAGATAAAATGTCAACACTTTTTTATAAAAAATTTGATAAAAGTTGATATTCAATCTATTTTATGGTATTCTTTAAGCATACCCAACCGGGAAGAAGGTGATTAAATGACAATAGGTGATAGGATAAAAGCAAGGCGGGATGAATTAGGAATGTCACAAGAAGAACTTGCACATAAGATTGGATATAAAAGCAAAACTTCCATAAACAAGATCGAACTTGGTATTCAGGAATTACGGCAATCAAAAATAAAACAGATTGCTGATGCACTCCAAACAACCCCAGCTTATATCATGGGTTGGAAAGAAACAGAAGAAGATCAGCAATTAAAAAAATGCCATGATCTGATAGAAAAGTGTTACGGTTCAGATATGTATGAACTTGTTGAACTGTATGCCAAATTAAACGAATCAGGAAAAAATAAGATCATGGGTGAATTGCGTGACACGGTTGCATTATCAAAATACACCGTTACGGAAAAAAGGGAAAATCAAAAAATGGCATAATTTTCCATCAGTACGGAAATATCATTGCAGTTGGTTTTCAAAAAAAGTAACTGTTGGTAACGGGTAACTGTTGCTTTTCTATACTGTATATTTTACTTTTTTATATTCTTATTCATATAAGATATTTTATTATTAAGAAAAATACTACCAAACAGATACTAACAGTTACTACATTGAAAACACTGTATTTGCAACAGTTACTTGAACCGTTAACAACCGTTACAAACGGTTACCACAAAGAAGGGGAAAGGTCAGATTTATGAAAAAAGTCATTAAACTTGTCGTTTTAGCAATCGTTGTCATTTTTGTGATTATGGTTGTAAAGGATATTTCAAAGAATCCCATTCAGAAAAAAGAAACATCATCAGAAGAAATCCCTGTCATCTTAGATGCAGATGCTTATTCAAGGATTTCATCTGAAAAGTTGGTTGAATTACTTGGTGAACCAAAGTCAACAGAAGATTGGAACAATGAAAATTCCAAAGGCACATTTCAAATGCAGCTTTACACTTATGACTTAGACGGAATGTATACAGAATTTATTCTGTATGAAGATGCTGTTGTCAAGATCAGATGCTTTGCAACTGAACCGTGGGAAATCAAGAAAGACTTTGACAACGTGTTCAAAATGTTCAATATCACTGTGAAAGACAGTGCAAGAAAAGTTGTTGACACGGGTGTTACTTATAAGTTTTCACCAGTATCAGACACCGTTGCAGAATTTGAAGTTTATAATTTTGATTCTGAAAAGCACACTTTTGATTCAGTCTATATCACATACAATTTGAATTATTTTGATGACCCTAATTAACTAAACAAAAATGAACCCTAACCGTTGCAGCGGTCAGGGTTCTTATAACTCTATACCAAGGAATAGGATGATATAGGCTATGCAACCCTAATTATATCATCCATTCCTTGAAATTTCAATCAGGAAGGAATGATATACATGGGAAGAAGAAACCCAAACGGTTACGGATGCGTGACCAAGTTGAAGGGTAACCGTTCACGCCCGTGGCTTGCCAAGGTCACCATATATGACGAACAGGGACACGCAAAACAAACCCCTATCGGTTACGCTGAAACAGAAGAAAAAGCCAACATTCTATTGGCTGAATATAACAACAATCCTTGGGACATTGACCGGGAAAAGGTCACCTTGGTTGTACTCTATCAGCGTTGGTCTGAAATCAAGTTACCCAAGTTAGGAAAATCAAATCAGCAGTCCTTGCGTTCAGCGTTCAAGCACTGTTCAAAATACTACGGTGTGAAGTACAGATCACTGAAATCTTATCAGATGCAAGACTGCATTGACAACTGCGGGTGTGGGTATTCAACACAATGGTCAATCAAGAATCTGTTCGGTCACCTTGACCGTTTTGCTTTTGAAATCGACCTGATAGATAAAATGTATTCACAAATTACCACCGCCCCACCAATACCTGATACCACCCGTGAACCGTTTACACCTGAACAAGTTGACGCACTGTGGAAAATAAAAGATGACCCTTGGGTCAATACCGTGCTGATCTACATATATACGGGGTTCAGATTACAGGAATTGTTGGGAATGAAAACTGAACAGGTGAACATCAAGGACTGGTACTTTGAAGGGGGTATCAAGACCGCTGCCGGAAAGTGCCGTATTGTTCCGATACATGACCGCATCAAACCATTTGTGAAAACACTGGTTGATGAAGGGAATAAGTACCTGTTCACTTATCAGGGCAAAAAGTTCAGTCAGGCAAATTACTATAAGTGTTGGGGTGAAGTCATGGAAAAGATAAGTGCAGACAAGACCCCGCATGAAGCAAGGCACACATTTGAAACCAACCTTGACAACGCAAAAGGCAACAGAAAATGTATTGATATGCTGATGGGTCATAAGTCAAAGGATGTAGGAAACAGGGTGTATAATCACAAGACTATTGAACAGTTACGGGAAACCGTTGCCCTGTTAAAATAATATTTTTTACGCTGAACCAGTAACAAATTAGTAACAAAAAAGACGGGAAATGCCGTAAAATCAAGCATTTCCCGTCTTAAAAAATGTATTATATCGTGAACTCAGAGCGCCAGTTGCCGATCCCGCCGGTATTCTGGCTCT
>ERZ779729.2691-NODE-2691-length-9941-cov-6.041574_pt1 | contig 9941 bp, 9 predicted proteins | sample MGYA00511072_ERZ779729 | MGnify/ENA primary metagenome ERZ779729 (study PRJEB29588, sample SAMEA2156675) | human gut metagenome | biome: human gut; feature: human-associated habitat; material: faeces | place: Denmark | collected 2008/2010 ...
AGGCTTGACCTGTTACTAATGTCGTTATGCCATAGATCGCACTGAGAATTAACGTTATGACTATTCCTCGCTTTGTTTCCTGATCTGGTTTCCTCATTGTTTAATTGCTCTCCCGGATAAAAAATACGCTATACTTTTCCTAGCTGATCCTAGTTTTCAGTATAGCGTATACTATTTATTTTTTTCAAGTCTTTTGCGCCAAAGTACCTTTTTGGACGTCATTTGTTCTTTCCGTTAATACTTTATTAACATGTCGGCTGTGAATGTTTCGTCCTCCCATTCAAAAGATGTGACTCCACCCAACTGATCCGCAGCTTTTTTTATACTGCTTACACCTATACCATGTAATCCATTTCCTGACTTACTGGATTTAAGGTTCTGAGTGTCAACCTCATCTGATGAATTTATAACACAAATTCGAAGTTTCTTATCGACTTGTATCATTGAAATGTGAATATATTTATTGACACATGAACAGCGCTCTGCTCCTTCAATTGCATTATCAAGAAGATTAGCGAGTATCCGACAAATCAGCATATTGTCTATGGTCATTGATTCAAACACGTTTATCTTAGTTGTGAATTGTATATTTTTATTTAATGCTTCCTGCCATTTCATATTGATAATAGCATCAACGGATGAAATACCTGTGTAGCATATTCCACCTGCGTCTGATAAGCTGTTTGATAAATTCTCCAGATGCCTAATTGCCTCATTTTGATTTCCATAGCGGAACATAGATCTTGCCACAGATATCTGATTATTTATATCATGCTTTAATTGCCTTATCTCGTTGTATTTACTTTCAATCAGCATATAATTTTCTTCTTCTGATTTAAGTCTCTGTTCCATGACTTTCAATTTCAATTGATTTGCATATGTATCAAAAAAGTTAAACACAAATAAATTAAGTGCAAGTAATCCAATAACGGAAATCAAATAATTTATAGTCTGTCTATGGGTTAACCCATATGACACAAAAATCCCATTAAGAATGACCACACTTAAAATCGGTATTAATATAATTGACAGCCAGTTCTTTAATGGAATATCTTTCTGCTTGTTTTTTGAATACTCTATTATATATACCGAAAACCAGAAACAAAATAGCTTTGAACAAGCCATTCCAATATATCTGCCTAAACCTGAATTTAATTGATCCAAGGGGCTTCCGAAATTCAATATATAAAGTATTCCCATTGGAAGTGATTCTGAAGCAAGTATTACTATCAAGAATATTAATGAACAAAAAAGTTTTTTACCGAATTTACATTCAAACATTATGTTGGAAACAGCTGTCATCAGTACAAAAGTAGCGATCAAGTTGATCCATGGATATTCAAAAAATAATGTTACTGCTGCAAGAATCATAGAGGTAAGCAGTGTTGCCGGAAATATTGCTCTTTTTCGAACTCTGAAGCTCTCTTTCATCATATTGTACAAGTAAAAAATTATAATTGAGCTCTCAGCAATGCAATTTAGAATTTCTATAATTAATTCATTAACAGACATTAGCCCCACCTGCTTCTGCTAAATTTCAAAAAAGCTTTTGTGATATTTTCAAGATGATTTCTGCTGACGTATAGGCTTTTGCCATTCTTCAGAAATACTTGATTCTTTTTAATGTAGTCAATATTAGTAATGTTTATCAGAACGCTTTTATCGGAACGTACAAATAAACATCCTTCTAACATTTTCTCATAGTCGCCCAGTTTACCCTTTTGATAATAGTGTTTATTCAACGTATGGATGACTATTTGATGTGAATAAACCTCTATATACAAAATATCGACTGTAAGAAGTTCTTTCTCGATACCATCGTCAATGACTTTAATGTATTTCTTATTTCTATAATACTCTTGAACTGTATCGCTGAGTTGTTTCAAATAAATGGACTTGGGTTGATTTTTTAATATATATCTGAATGCCTTAACTTCATAGCCTTGATAAACGAATTTGTCAAAACTGGTCATAAAAATAAGGATCACATTTTTATCAATTTGCCTTAAAAACTCAGCCGTCTGCAAACCATTCAAATCTTTCATCTCAATATCAAGAATAACTAAATCATATTTATCTTTTGAAAATTGTTCAATAAATGATTCTCCGCTTTCGAATTCTGAAAATTCGAATTCGTTTTCATGAGTCTGCAGCGAATTGATGTCATTTTTTAATTTCTCAATGTAAGTTTTTTCATCGTCACAAATAGCAATTCTCATAAAATCACTCCTTTATTTTATTTTAACACAAAATCCCAACTTTTTCAATATAAATCGAAATCACTAATATAAAATAAACAAAATTTACTGATTTAATGTTTTCGATTATTATTTGCATAAATCTGTATTTATGTGAAAAAGCACGGTCTATGAAACAATTTATCCATAGCTGTGCTTTTTTGGGGAGGCGATTGACTTTTATTTATCCGAATACCACAATCCGTTGCTTTATCAATTTTTCTTCCAGCTCTTTTTGAATTTAAGCATATTTTTTATTTTTCTACAACGGTTAATATATTTATTTCAAAAAATCAATCCAAGCTCTGTGTGAAATTCTCTTTAATTCCCATATCCTGCTTTTTCAACCTTATCATCCTCCGCAGCCTGCTGTCGACTGTTCGTCTGACCGATTTATACTTCTGTGTATAATCATCTTCAATGCACCTACTTAAATTCACAAACAATCCCATAACAGTATTTCTAAGTAGCATATTTTCAAAATGCCCCATATCGTCAAGCATATTCTGAGCGTACTCATTACCGTCGTTTGCGGACTTTGTAAGCCATTGGGCAGCCTTTTCCTTATCTTTTTCAACTCCCTCTGCCCCGAAAAGATAAAGCCTGCCGAGCTGATAAGTTGACCACATATTTTCAGCGGATTTTTCAAAATATTCGATGGCTTTAGGAATATCAATCTCCGTTCCAAGTCCCTTTTTGTACATAGCACCCAGTTTGTAATATAGATTATCGTCCGCCTGACCCTTGCTTTCAAGTTCAAGAAAACCGGATAATGCGACCTTGTAATATCTTTGTGCGGTTTCTTCACTTTGACTTACATATTCGCCTTTATCGTACATTTGAGCAACAGCGTATGGGGCATAAGGCTGTCCCTGTTCAGATGATTTGCGATACCACAAAAACGCCTGCGACAAGTCTTTTTCCACACCGTTGCCGTAGTAATATAAATTGGCGAGACTGTATTGTGCGAATTTGTTGCCCTCCTGAGCTGACTTCAAAAACCATTCAAATGCCTTTTCATAATCTTGTTCCGTTCCCAGACCATAGCAATGCATTTTTCCGATTCTATACCAAACGTAAGAACGCATATCCACGGGTTTCATGACCTGCCCTTTGTATTTTGGTTCATATGGAAACATAAAATCTGAGTCCGGCTCGATCTCCATAAAACCCTGAAATGCTTCTTCGTAGAATGAAAAAGACTTTTTTTCATCTTTTTCGCCGAGTTTATCAGTAGAATAGAGTTTGCCCAGATCTTGAATAGCAAGAACATTACCTGCCCCTGATTCGTTAAGCAAAAGCTGCTCCGCTTTTTGAAAATCTTCAAGCTTTGATCGCTTGTTATAAATCAGCTTGCAGGCTTCTTTGTAGGAACTACTCCACTTGAGGTAATATTTGCTTTTCGGAGCGTCATCAACATCGACTGTTACCGCATTTTCACCACTCCAAATGAAATCTTCGGCTGTCAGATCATCGTTATTTGAAAATGTCACTTTATCATTTTCGGATTGCTCAGATTCATCGAACTGTGGAGAAATATCAACATAAAAGTCATCATTCTCAAATTGTTCTGTTGGATCGGGTTCTTCAATTTCTACATCAATGACAGGATAATTCATGTCAAGCACAGTTCTGATTATCATATTCCGCACAGGCTGAAAAACTTTGTTATCAACCAATGGCGGCAGTTCTTTTTCTTTTTGCGTATAGGTCTTGTATTTCAAGCTCTCCAAACTGCACCATTTTTCATAAAGCTGACGGATATTATCGTCATTTGCAAGTTCCGAAAAAATGCTGTTGACTGTTTCTTTGACCTCCTGAGGAAGATATCCATATACTTTTTTGCCTTTAACATTCTGTAACTGAGAATATAGTTTGCGGATAAGATTTTCAAGCTGCGGATTTTCAAAATCGCTTTGCTGAATTTTTCTGACAACACTTTCAAACTCCGTTTTTGATACTGCTTTCAATTCGTCACGGCTTAATGTCTGCTCCTGATATATGGACTGCAAATCATCGTGAAATATATCGTTTGCAAAAGCTGAACGAATCTTATTAATTTCCTCGTTTGTTAAGAATCCTTCCTTTGTATTTTCGGAATAAACAAGCAGATGAATATGCGGATGATGAGTAGTGTCATGAAATGCGGCGTACCATTTTAAATTGCATAATGAAATTTTCTGATTTTTTGCAATATCTGAAATGTGACGCATAACAAGCTGCCGCCACGCTTCCGAATTATCGTAACCAAGTCTAATTGCATCTTCACGACGAAGTGAAATTACGTGGGACCAGACATTGCCTTTGTGATTTGCTATTTCGTTAGCTACCCTGTCAAGAATTATCGGTTCATCTTTTTCATTGAAAAGACCATGAGAACCTCTTTTCTGAACTCCCGGACGCATAGCCATGTAACCGACAAAATTCTGACGATTACCAATGACGTCAGCGTTACGCTCAATGATCGTACTGATTAGTTCCGAAGCGTTTTCTACAGTAGGGTTCACAGTGTAGTCCTCATATTCCAAATATTTTTTAGCTTCGGGAAAATCTGAAAGCAGATCGTTTAAAAGCTGTTCTTGATTCTTTGTAGCGTTATCATTTCTATCCATAATGTTTTGGTCACGGACTTCAACTGTTTCACGGGTTGCGATGTACTTTGTGTAGTTTCTGCGCTTGTTTTTACTTTTCTGTGTACCGCTTTTTAGGTAGCGGCTTGTTACGATAATTTGAGATAAAGTCATAACATATCACCCCCATTTTTATGTGATTTAATCTAACCGTTGATACCTCACAGCCTTCTCAAAATTAATAACACCGTTAATGCGTTTAACCTCATCTATACACATAGCCCTCAGTTTAATCATCGTATCATCATCAATCTCATGTACCGCCGCAAGCATATGAGTAACTGCACCAAGTTCAACTGCAATTTTAAATAAGGCACGGGACAACCTCTGTTCCGTGCCTTTGACTATTCCTTCCGCCATTGCCGTTAGCTGCGGGGCAATAAATTCCGTTGCCGTATGCTCCTTGTTCAAAAGATACCCGCAATAAAAACGCACAGCCTTTTCAATAAATTCCGAGCGTGATTTACAATTATCGTGCTTAAAAAGAGTGTCCACTATTTCCAAAGTTTCGGGAAAAATCTTTAGTCCAAATCTTTGCTTTTTATACTCAGATGTGACCTCGCAAACCTCTGTTTTTTCGGCTTTTTCTTCTGTATTTTTAATTTTATCCGACTGCAATTTGCAAAACCTCCATTCTATGCGACTGCACGTCAAAGTTTTCAAAACTCCGCAAATTCGGCGAGCTTTGCTCGACGATGTGTCTGTTTGGTCGCTTCAAGCGACCAAACTTTAACCTGCAATATAATATTTAAGCCAATCCTATTGGCTTTGCCCTCATAAACCCACCCGAAATCTCCTGATTCCCACCATTCTCAAACTCTGCGACAAATGCCCACAAAGCCGTTTAACCACTCCTATGGTAAACTTACCCCACCGACCGCCGAACCTCGCCACACGGGGCGACACGGTGCGAACTGTGGCTTGTTACTGCTCGGACAGCTTTTCCGTTTCGGCAGGCAAAGAGTTTCTCGACTTTTTGGCAGGCTTCTTTTCCGACTTCATCTCAATAAAATTCCTAACATTCTGCGGTACATTTTTCTGATACAAGCCGTCAATGCACTTGTCGATTTCATCCGAAAGCTTAATATTTTTCTGCTCCAAATACATTTCCAGAGCCGCTAATCTTTCATCACTAATTGTTATCGCAACTGATTTTTTCATTCGCTGTCACCTCCGTTTTCATCAATTTTATCCCGCACTTCCTGCGGATAATCCACTCCCTCATAGGTACACCAGCTTACCCAACCGCCGTTTGAAACGAGGTCTTTTGTCACATATCCTGCTGATTCGGAACAGTAAATCACCTCGCCGTCACCGACATATATCCCATGCTGACTGCCGTCAAACAGTCCTATACCTGCGACCTCAGGCATGGTATCAAGACTGCCTTGCTCGGTGAAAACAAGCGTCTGAAACTGATTTCCAAACGACTTTTCATCGGGATTGTAATTCAGATAACCAAGCATAAGCCCTGCATTATCAGCATATCTGATGCGGTCAACATAGTCACGATTTCCGATTGCACCCTGCTTAAATCCCCAGCCTGAGATGTACGCATTCTCCGCCCAAGCCGCAAGATCGGAACAATTTTTTGTTGTTCTATCCTTAAACATATACTCATTTATGGTGGAATTCATAACCCAAGTGTAGGTCCTCATAAATTCGTCATAGTCGATTTCCAAACCGTAAGTTGAATTTATCGCAGCGATCAGATCGCTGTCATTCGGAGCAACGGCGAACAGGTTGGCATAGGACTGCGCATTGAAATTCTGCACATCATCGAAATATGACATATATATCAGCTGTGCTTTTATGGTCTGAGAGCGAACCCCTGCGCCCCTCATGGCGTCCTCGATTTCCTGACCGCTGTTTTGAATTTCGGTTATTTTCGCCTGCTGTTCGCTGTCAAGGCTTTCAAACAAAGACGAATCGCTGAACATTTCAGCGTTAATTTCAGGCTGTTCGATCTCCATGCTCGAAAGCACAGCTACGGGCAGGCACATTAAGCCAATAAATCCAACGGCGATACTCCCGATCAACACAAACAGCTTTCCTCGTTTCTTTTCGTCGCCCAGAATATATATCGCTATCTTTTTCAGAGCTGCCGCAACTGTTGCAGACATTACCGACCACCACCGTTTCCAAACAACACAGCCTTGTACTGCGGAGCGATGACCTGTAACAGATACCTCTCATTTCCGCACCTGTAAAGGCAAGTACCACGTTCGGGATACTTAATCAAAGCATATTCCGACTCCTCCAACTGCAGGGTGTCAATGAATGCAGTCGGAGAAATATTACCCGGATTGAACAGAAAATGATGGCTCGGAATTGAAAACAACGGCTTAGTAAACTCCTTGATTTCAGGCAAAAGAAAGTCCTCAATATTCTGACTTGCCAGAATAAACGAGGACTCCTTTTTACGAACACGTTTCATGCCGTTGCGGATATATTCGATCGCCGTCATATTTGTGAGGAACAAATACAGCTCGTCTACTGCGGCAACTGTATTTCCTCTGCCCAAAAGCTGATTGCTCATGTAGCTGAGAATGTTAAACAGCAGAGTATCCTTAAGCCTTTTGTTTGTGTCCATAAGACCTTTCACTCCGAAACAGATAAGCTCGCTGTCATTGATGTTGGTGTGACCGTTGAAATATTTTGACTCCGCACCCTTGCACATGGAGTGCAGTCCCAGACAGATATTCTGTAACATTTCTTCGGTGTATAGGTGCTTTTTCTCGTTATCAAACGCCATGAATTCCTTTTCAATAAGTTCGTAGAGGTCTGACATCACGGGATAGTCATCACTGTTAAGCGTATTGAAATCGGTAAAATCATCAATTCCGAATCTTGCGTACAGCTTCATAAGCATGATTTCAATTGTGTCAATTTCAGCGTCTGTGAAGTCCTTGTATGCTCTGAAAAAGTCTTTTAGATAGCTGATGTGCTGACTTAAACGGGTTACTTTTCGGAATGTTTCAGGGCTGTCATCGGTTTCCTTTTCTTGATTTCCAAAGCGAGAATTTTCCGACCAAGCTTTAGGTTCAAGCGGATTGATCATAAACTCGCCCGACATCATATCAATGTATGTGCCGCCGAGATTTGAACACAAGTCCTCGTACTCATGCTCAGGGTCTAAAACCAACACACTTTTGCCTGCCTCACGCTGATTGCACAGCAAAAGTTTCATCAAGTAGGACTTGCCCTGACCGCTGTTGCCGAGGATAAGAATATTGCTGTTTGTCTTATCCTCGGTACGCTTATCAAAGTCCACAAGCACGTTGCTGCCGTACTTATCTCTGCCGATATAGAAGCCGTTTTCGTCGGTTTTTCCGCTGTAATTCAAGGGGTATAGATTTGCTACAGAACTTGCAGGAAGAACACGTTCAAACTGAGTTGCGAACACATTATTGCCAGTCGGCAAAACCGATAAAAAGCCCTCTTTCTGACGGAGGAGCAGACGGTCTACGCTGATTTTTGAACGGGTAAGCTCCATTTGTATATCCGCCTGTAATTCTTTCAGCTTTTCCTCACTTGTTGCTTTCAGTTCAATAAATACAGCCGTATGCAGGAGCGGTTCTTTATTGCGGCGAAGTTCACTCAAAAGCTCCACCACATCATTTATGTTATCCTGAGCCTTTATGCTCTCGTTCACATCGTTTGTGGTAGTCATCATGTGGTTTTTACGCATCGCTTGCTGAACGATCTTCCGCTGCTCCATACTTGTCACAAGGCGGTTGTAAATGCGAAGCGTTACTCCGTTCCTGTCTGCAAGGTGAGCGAGGATAGCCGTTTCTTCTGTTGAAGTCGGATATTCCGTTACCGCCCAGCAGGACTTGTAGAAGTTTCCGCAGATATAGTGGTCGGTGTAAAACTTGATTATTCCCGGAACAGTTCGGTCAAAAAAGTCCTTTGTGCTGATAATTTCAAGCTGTTCGTCCGTCAGATTTTTCTTTTTTCGTAAATTAATTCTCATGCAATCCCTCCAGATTAAATTCGTTTTCTCCCTCAATATCGGGGATTTCCTCGCCCGATATGCTCGTTCCGAAGTAAAGTGCAAGCATACGCTTTATGTCAGACTTACTCATTCTACGAGCCGTAAAGCCGTGTTCTGAGATTGCTTTGTCAACACGATTAAGCGTGCTGAATATCTGCTCGTCCTTTTCACGCCTGAACCGTACCGCAAACATAAACTGTCTTGCCGAGGACATCTCTACCTGAATCTCGTCAAGAAAATCATAGTCCGCCTGCAGCAGTTTTCTGACCGCCTCGTTCTGCTCGGTCTGCAAACGCTTTTTGACGTACATCTTGTTTGTATCAAAACACTCGCAAGAGTCCAAAGCAAGAATTTCAAAGTCCGGTATCGTGCTTAACAGCATCATCAAATGATGTATCTTCACGTCAATATTAGCCGCTGAAAGCACTGAAATATTGGTGGGTTCTACGCTGAAAAATGCTATTTCGACCTTGTCGGTTTTCACTCCGAAACGTGAAAAACGTTCAAAGCCGATAAGACCCTGAACGCTGTTTTTGTTCTTTGTCATTTAATTTTCCCTCCAAAAATACAATTGCTGCGATGTCAGAAAGAACTTCGCAGCATTAAAAATATAGTCCATAATCGCCGTTTCGTCAACCCGAAGCGAGAGAAAAGCAAAGCAGGCAGTCGCCGCAAAAGGCAGGACATTCCACAGGTTTACCAGAACCACAACCGACAGAATTATTCCGCCGCAGATTATGATAAAATCACGGACATTCCAGAACCACAGCTTTACCGTAGCCCTTAAGTTTTCGGGGTAGATGTAGGTTTTCATTTTTTGTATCAACTCCTTATGCTTTTGTCTTAATCATATTAACAGCCTTAGCTCCCATGCTGACCGTATGGCTGACAGACATCATATTGACCCTGACGCTCGTATCCAATCCATACATCTGCGCAATCCTCGGAACTTCCGTTGCCGACAAGCAAATACCAACCGCAAGCAGAGCGTGTTGAGTGTAGGTCAGCAGTCCGAGATAGAGTATCGTTGTCTGCAAAAATGCCGTCAGACAAGTCGCAATGACCTGCTTGCACCAG
>ERZ779729.2701-NODE-2701-length-9921-cov-1.914859_pt1 | contig 9921 bp, 4 predicted proteins | sample MGYA00511072_ERZ779729 | MGnify/ENA primary metagenome ERZ779729 (study PRJEB29588, sample SAMEA2156675) | human gut metagenome | biome: human gut; feature: human-associated habitat; material: faeces | place: Denmark | collected 2008/2010 ...
CAGAAGATTACTATTTGTCGATAATTCAGCCTTAAAATTTGAAGTAAGATAGTCGAATCGTTCTTTTGAAACTTTTTCATCAGCCTTGTTACGTCCATGAACATTAGCTTTGGGAGTTACAACTTTTGTAGACGATTCCCTATCTGTATCCAAAGTGATATATTGTAAAATACTAGCTAAATTATCATCCCATTTATTTGAAACCGCAATGAGATGTTTTAATTTACTATTCTTAATATTCGGATTATATTTTAAAATATCATCTTCATTAAGAATTGTATACCTATTTGATATTGGGCCGTCAATATTACTAATAACAACATGATGAGGTACTAATGAGATTTCTTGGACAGGTATATTTTTTCTGTATGGAATCCTTATACACTCATTGGAAATATCAAAAATATCTATATAACAATCTTCTGCACTACCATCAAGTTCTATCTCTAATTTATCATTGATAATCTGAGCAGATAATATATGTAAATGAAACACATCATTAGGCTTTTGGGCAATAGGACAAGGTTTATAATCTTGTAAATCACATATACTCATCCCCTCTTCAGACAAAGTTATTCCCATTTCTTGTACAAAACTTCTTCCACTTGAATCGTAAAGAAACAATCCGACTTCATCATTATAAGCTTTTGAATTCAATCCTAAAGCATTTGAGGTAGCATTAGCACTTCCTATAAGTAAATATGTTCCTAAATTTGTTTCAAATTGGAATATCTTTGCGTGAAGCTTACGTGAATCCTTATATACATCACACCACTTATATATGCTTATTCGGGCATTTTGTTCGGAGAATGCATAAGGTACAGTACCATTATCCGGATCAATGATTAATTGAATTTCCTGAATATGGAACTCTCGGGACAATTTATCAAGACTTCCTCCATTTACATCGTAAAATGGAGATACAACAATTAGTCGAGTGACTGTCGCATTAATTAATTTGTTTCTTATTTGAGTATAAATACTATCACATTCAATATTACATACAAAAGAAACTTCAATGCCGTCTTCTGTTATAACTGTTTCATTGACTGGGCTATCCGTATTCAAAAGTTTAGAAAGCCACTCTGAGTTCTCCTCCATCCACCCCAGTTGAATAGATAATAAACGAGGAAGATGAGGTAAAAAAGAACGAATATAAGCCCACACTTGTCTGAATAAAAAAGAGAAACGATTATTTTCTAAACTTATCTCAAATTCTCCCCAAACTTCATCATTAAGAGAAATTCCACTATATGTAAGGTTACCAGAGCCGATCAATAATAATCCTTGTTTTTCTCCGACTAAAAAAGATACCTTTGGATGGAAAACGCCCATACCGCTCCCAGGTTTCATTCTAATTAAAGTATAACCGAATGAACAATCTACCCCTTTAGGAAGTTCCTGCATTAAAGCATCGTATTGTCTTGAATCCATTAGTACCACGACATTCACAATCCCCACATTCCTCAATACGGGCAAGTAATATGCACCAAAGAAAACAGGATCAAATGTATAACAAGTCAGCACAGCTGAATGATACATTGTTGAATTGCCTTTTATCAGTTTTAATATGTTATGCGGACTTATCATGGTTCATTTTTTTTAGTATCTGTTTGCCGTATGGCGTTAAATGATCATTCTCTATTATACCAAGATCATTCAAGAATTCGATAAGAGTTTCTAATCGCGGAGAAGAATGCGTCGTATCCACATCAGCCAAATATCTGATATATCCTCCTTCCAAGGAGAATTTTTGCGTAGCTATCCCCGTAACTCGCATCTTACGAAATGCTTCCTGATAATGTCTATATATTATTTCCTCCACGATGAAATAGCGCAGAAAATCACCAAAAGACTCATTTGTTCTTTTGCTAATGTTTTGCATAAAAGTAAAGTAATTATCATTAGAAAGGGCTTGAAATGCATTTCTAAGAGGTGCTAGTTCTTTTCGAATTTCCAAGTTTTGACGATAGTTATATAATAATTGTCTAATTCCAGCAGAAGCATCATCCTTCGGACTTTCTATATCATCTATTCTATCAATTACCTCGCAAAGTAATGTAGATTCCGGTACATCCAAATAATCACAAATAACCTGTACCATATCTTCTGTTATTATTTTAATTGAAACCCATCTTCCATTTTCTTTCTTCTTTAAGAATGTATCTATGAGTTCTTCAAAGACAAAAGAACTTTGATATTGCCAATCTTCATTTATAAAATAAGCATACCATCCCCATAGTGTGTTGTCCCGCACAGTCGAATTATGGAAACGACTATACATATAAGATACAAAATCCAAATCCCTTATTGGAGTTACTGCTGTATCCGCATATTCTAACAAATAAAAAATAGTCCTTTGACGATTTCTATCAGAAAATTCCTTGGTTGGATAATCAACATCAAGTAATAGTTCCACCAATAAACTTCTTTCTATACTATTCTCTGGAAACGAGCGCATGTCAAAGGCTACAGAAAGCTCATTAAGTTCAGACTGTTTAACGACTCCAGACTGAACAATATGTAAAAACTTATCCGCTTCATCCTTCGTTACTGATTCTTCGAATGATTCAGCTAAATCAATTCCTACATTCATCGGTTTATACAATAAAGTAGGTATATCATGAGTATCTTTAATAGAACCAATGATCCCTATATCAAGCATTGAGCGAACATAGTACTGAGTAAAAACACCACCCGGATTTTTCCAATATTTCTTATTTTCCCAATCACCATTCACACCAGCATTAAGCGCATATTCGTTTTGCAGTACTGCTTTCTGTTTAATAGCATATGTACTTCCGGGTATTCCCGTCTTATCAGAGTTGATTAACGCCAAAAGATATTCTGCTTTCTTATAATAAAACTGAAAATCTGAAACTTTAGCTTCTTCTATTCCTTCATAGAAACGACTAAACAGCCAACAATAAAAACTATAATACCTAATTCTCGAAGATACATTATTGAGTCCAGGTAACAATTTATTAAACAACTGCTCACCAATACTACGCATACCAAGTTGGTTGAGTCCAGCATTTATCTTAATACCTTCCCCCATAAACGGAACTTTTGATATAGTTTTTTCTTTAACCATAACTCTATCTTATTTGTGTCGCTATTTATTACCTTCGCTTACTACTGGGTATAATAACATTGATACAGACCCCAATTATCACTCAGTCTCGTCGTCAGATTCTTTAGCCAATCTTTCTTGCCAATCTTCATATAAGTCAGCCAGATTTCGACCTTCATATGTCCAATGCCCCGTCGGCTGAGGCGCATATTTACAATCCATTAATTTATGGGTAATGGCTGTAAGAGAAGTTTCTTTACCTTCAAATATTACTCTACGGGCAGATGCTACGATACAAGTATATTTATCATCATGGAGATATACTAAAGTATCACCTTCCTTTAAACCCATTTCAAAGAAATTTAAAGCACAGCGTTTTTTCCGTTGATTGTTTTGTTCTTCTTCAGATATGTCATTTTCCATTTCCTTAACGACTTCAGCTGTGATATTACCTCTGTTGAAAAGCTTAAGTATACCAATCGCTTGCGATGGCTTTATTCGAAAAAACTCACGATTAGGATTGATACGTTGAGGTTCAAAAGCTTCATGTAGAGCTTGTTCCAATTCTTTAAAGCAATCTACTTTACAAGCATAAACACACTCAAATGGTTGAGGTACTCCTGTTGTATAAAGCTCTTTCAACCTATTATCCATATCTGCTCGGCTCGTCATACCAATTTTTACAATACCGGGCATGCATTCATTTGTTAATAAATAGACTATGCCTTTATTTTCTTCTTGCATCATAATTGAATTTCAATAATTAATCAATTAAACGTATCTTTCCGGTAAGTAATTGTTGCATCATACCTTGCTTCACTTGTTCATATTTGGATCGTTTCGTCTCTAGGGTTTCAATTTCTGCATCCACATCGGAAAGAATGGTAGCGATAGCAATTTGCTCTGTTAAATCTACAGGTATTTTTAATACAAAATTCTGAACCAATTCCTTACTTAAATTAGATTGTGTTCCAGTTTGCCCCATAGCAACAACTTTATTTTCAATAAAGGATAAATAATAATACAAAAAAGCATTATCTAATATTGCAGTATTTACATTTATTCCTAATACAGCTTGACTAATAGCCATTCTTATTGCTGATATAGAACATTTACCTAACGATGCATACATAGCATATAAAATCGTTCCTTTATTAACAATTCTTGCAGAGCTATTTATAAGACCTAATTCTGATATTTTTTTCTCTGTTGAATAAATATACTTTCCTTGGGCTGTCATATCACTTATAGAAAGAAATGGAATACCTCCATTATAAAATGCTTGAACTCTAGATGATGGTGTCCCCCCACTATTCATCGTGGACATATCTCCTAACCTTTTTTCTATCCATGGCTTATTAAACCCTTCAAGTCTTTTTTCACCTGTAAGCAGTTGTTGCATAATTCCTTGCCTAATAAGTCTTTTCTTTTCTATCTTCTTGCTCAAATTTGATAATAGAGCATCTATATCACTAAGCGTTGTAGCAATTCGATTCTGTTCATTTCGAAGTACTGGTAGAATAATATCTATTTCACTTAAGATTTTTGTATTAATAGATGGCATTGCCAAACCAACAGCGGAAGAAATCACTCTTTTTTTAGCTTGTTGCGATGATAAATGATAAGATAAATATAATGAATTTACGAAATTATAAGAACGAACTCTAAGCAAACGCCCCGAAAACAACCATCCTTCTTCCTTTACCGTTATTATACTATTCCTATCAACAGAGCCAACTCGACTAAATACAATATCACCCTCTTTTAGAGAATATGGCATTAATCTTTCTTTATCCTGTTCATTTATCATAGGAATAGGAATATTAGTATTAATATGAATATCCCCTATATGTTCTACGGTAATTATAGGAGTTCCCTCTAACACATAATCAGATGCATGTAACGCCGAACCAAAAGGTCCTGTTTTTATATTAGATATATTTCCTAACTTTTTTACTTCCCAATCTTCCGGTATCTTTCCAATATCCGTTTTTTTAAATCTTGTTTCAATCATCCCCCCAAAAAAATTAAAAATCAAACCCCATCTTCTTCAGATGACTCATTACTTTGTCTTCACACTCCCTTATCTTCTCATTCATACCACTCAATGGCTGTTCATAACGTTCAACCATAGCAATAATTAATGAAGTCAGTTGTTGAGTAACCTGTCGCATTTCACTATGAATCATTGAAAAAATAGTATATAACCATTTCCTTTCAATCACTAACAATTTTATTTCTTCCTCCATAAAAGTCATATACTTGTTTTCAACAAGGAACGTAAGCACTTGTTTCTTCTCTTTTATTTCCTTATCAACTTCTTTTTTCTTTTTATCGATAGCCTTGTATTCCATTGTCTTTTTAGTCTCATCAATAATACGTTTCAATTCCTCTTCATCTTCTTCCCCCACCCCTTCTTTTGCTTTTTCCAATAACTCCTGTAATTGTAAAGCATGATTTTCACTAACAGTTGACAAAGTTATAATTTCATTAATCTCAGCACTAAAAAACTCTTGAAGTACAATATTTACAGGCAGAAGATCACATGACATATCCTCGTAGGTAGAGTTCTTTTTATCTCCTTTTAAAAGAGTAAGTTTCCAACCGTCACGCGAAATCATATAACAATCATCTTGCAATGTGTCATTCCAGTAAGTCATCAATTGCTGATAAGCATCGTAGGCATCTACCAAACTCTTATCCTTCTGCATAGCATCCTGTAAAGTTTGAGCCCACTTTTCAATCATTTCTTTAGGATTTATATCAATTCCCAAATTCAACATACTAGGTCGCACCTCATTCGACCAATCGGTAATGGATTGCTCAAAATAAGATTGCTGATGTACAAAACTGTTTTCTGTCGCAATAAATGAAGCTACATCCTCTTTTTTCGGTTTTAAAGAAAAATACCCTTCCCTACCAGACAACGGCATGAATAATGCATCACGAAGTGAAGGACAAGCTTTCCAATACATTTCCATTTGGTCAATGTCGTGCTTAGGTAAACCACCATGTAAATGAGCATCAATATCTTGCTGTATTTCCGTATCACGGGCTGTTATATATCGAGGAATATTGAGATTATAATCATTCTTCTCAATAATCTCTTCCATCTTTACAAAACGTGCATAATGTAACACATCTTGGCGATTCTCCCAAGTATCAACTATCCGCTTGATATCCTGCTCACGTAAACGATTTTTTGCACCATCTTTAACAAAGCCATCTTTAGCATCAATAAAGAAAATACCTTCACGATTTGCAGCTCCCTTTTTATTGATAATCAGAATACAAGCAGGAATACCTGTGCCAAAGAAAATATTAGCAGGTAATCCTACGATACCTTCAATGTAACCACTATCTACAATATGACGACGAATCGCATACTCAGCGTTTCCGCGGAATAAAACCCCATGAGGCAAAATACAAGCACCTCGTCCTGTTCCCGGTTTCATAGAAGCAATAAGATGAAGAAGAAAAGCATAGTCTCCACATTTGGCAGGCGGACACATATCCTTATTCCAACGATGATAAATATCATCTTCACCAACAGCTCCCAACCAGTCCTTTGTAGAAAAAGGCGGATTGGCTATACAAATATCAAATGTTTCTAGTGTACCTCCTGCTAAGAATTGAGGACTGTTAATGGTGTCAGCCTGCTCAATAGTAGCTGTATCTACTCCGTGAAGAAGCATATTTAATATGGCTAGTGATGCCGTAGCATTATCTTTTTCCTGTCCAAACGGAGTTGCACCGTTTGGTGTTTCGCTAATAGCCCGAAGTAGTAACGAGCCCGATCCACAGGTAGGATCATAAATGGTTGTTGATGGAGATGTAAACTCATTTAAATGAAGCATTTTTGCCATCGTACGACTGACCTCGGCAGGCGTATAAAACTGCCCTTTACTTTTACCACTTTGAGCTGCAAAATTCTTCATCAGATATTCATAAGCATCCCCCAAAATATCATCATCGGCAGAACGGTTTTTACTAAAATCCAATGCATCCGTTTCGAAAACAGCGATTAGCTTTGACAAAGTATCAGTCATGTCTTTTGCTTTGCCAAACTTTGCCGGATCATTAAAATTTGGTAATGCCAGTTTGCTTAAGAATATAGAGTTTTCGGATTTGATAGCTTCCAACTTCTTATTAATAGCCTCACCAATGCCATCATGCCCTTTCAATGCCACAAAGTCAGAAAACCGACAACCTGATGGGATCGTAAACAAACTGTTTTCATCATTACCTTTATCACTCAAGTATTTTACAAAAAGCATCATCAATACATAATCCTTGTACTGACTAGCATCCATAGAACCACGGAGTACATCACAGCTACTCCATAAAGTGCTGTATATTTGAGATTTCTTAATCGCCATTTATTTCTTTAATCTTAATTGTTTATATTATTCGCCGCTATATGATGGATGATGAAAATCTGCTCTATATCGACAGCATCTCCTATTAATTTTTCAAGCCCTTTTATACACTTAAACCCAGCAGGCTTTGAAGTATCTTTCCACCCGGCAAAGACTTTAGTTTTGAAAAATTCATCTATTTTCTTGATTAATTCTATTATTTCAGCTTCATCCGTCAATGAAGTCCATTCTTTTCGGTTATTCCATAATGCGGAAGCAACAGCAGATTCTAATCCTTCAGGAGCTTTTGCCCCTTGCCGCATGGATTTCAGCAATTCAATGAGTCTCCTGACAATTTCAGTAGTTACTACTGTATTCAGTTTCATTTCGTCAATAATTTCCTGAAGACGCTGTGCAAATGATTCACTTAACGCCCTGTCTCTATTATTCCAATCATTGATTACACTACGGTCTTTAGCCGCAATCTTTTCGGCTGCTGCCCTTGTACTTCCCGCCTGTCTCTCTGCTTCCGCTACTGCTTCATCAATATTACTGTCAGCCGTTAACAAATCAAGAAATGAAAAATCTGCTGTTGCAGGTATAATGGTCTCTGCCTCGTCAGCACGAATAAACCGATCGAGCAAATTACGCATTTGCGGATCACGCATTTTAACATCAAAATCTTCTTCAGCCGCCTGTTTCACCCGCAGATGAAGGGAAGAAGCCTCACCTGCTTTTTTATGAAAGCATCCAGCTTCTTGCTCTGTATATCCTGCACGTAAGACATAATCTGAAATATTCGAGTAAGCAACAACAAAAGCCTGTGTAATCTTATAAAAAGCCAAACGCCGCTCTTTAGCTGGATTATTTTCATAGTCTGTCAGGAAGTACTCCACCACCTGTTCGGCCGTATGAATACCCAAACGTTCCCATTCGCTTTTTATCGCATCATAAGCACTTTCGGCATTTTCAAGACGCTTCTTGTTTCTTGAAATAGCATCCTCCAACAATCCTTCAATATCAACCGCATCATATCCCGCAAGTCCTCCCTTTTCATCATTGAAATTGGTAATAGCATTCTGGATGTTATTAAAGAGATGCTTAAAATCAACAATCAACCCGAAATCTTTATGAGTAAATATAGTTTCCGAATCAGGATCATCAATCACTCTCTTCAAATTTGTACCCAAACGGTTCACGCGACAAATGGCCTGAAATAAGTTATGGTCACGCATATCCCTATCAATATAAAGATAGGTTGCTGACGGAGCATCAAATCCAGTAAGCAGTTTATCCACAACAATCAGTAATTTCATTCGAGAAGGTTGCTTGGTGAATAACCGCTTTGCCCAAGCCTCATACTGTTCAGCATTTTGCACCCCCGCATCCTTGTAAGACTGGGTAGCCATTTCATTTTTAAACTGAGACTCTTGCTGAGTTTCCGGTTCGCCATCTTCAACTTTCCGTTTATCTTTGTCAGTAGGAATGTAGCTTGTCACCACTGCACATCTATCTCTGAGAAGATGATTCCCAGATGTTTGCTGAAAATATTTATAATATTTGTATGCAGAATAAATACTTCCCGCTACCAAAATAGCATTACACCAATCCTGATTAAGCGGATAAATACTCATATCATCAAGTATAGAATTAGCAATACGCTCAATACGTTCTGCACTCGAATAAACCTTCTCTAAAGTAGCCCAACGATTTTTGATGCTTCGCTGATGTTCTTCAGCTACTCCCCGTAACAATTCATCAAGTTTGGCATCTAACTTCTGTTTGTTTGAAACTACTTGATCCACATCTCTAGCTTCATACTGAAGATCTAGAATAACATGGTCGTCTACCGCTTCTTTGTGCAAATATTTATGGATAAAAACGCCAAAACGACGTTCAGAAACATTCTTTTCTTTCTTATACTGATTATAACCACCGCGTTTCTTGTCTGCACTAAGTAACGGAGTACCTGTAAAACCAATAAACATTACATCATCGCCCATAATAGCACGCATCGCTTCATGTAAACGTCCACCTTGTGTACGATGACATTCATCTACAAAAACGAATTTATGCATCCCTTTAGCTTTAAATCCATTGGGATACCTGGAGTTTAAAATGTTTTGCAGTTCTTGAAGATACTTTTCCAATGGAATAGGAGCATCATCATCTCCTATAATCTCTTTACCAGTATCAGGATCGATGTGACGACCAAACTTATGAATAAGCGAGCAAACCAACCACTCACTTCCATTCTGCAAAGTATCCAGTAAATCATCGGATGTTTTTGCCTGATGAATACTCTCACTTGCACCCAGAAATGTATTATTGATCTGCATATCAAGCTCAGTACGGTCAGTGACAATCAATACACGCGGATCGCTAAAAGTACGACGAATATATTTAGCAAGCCAAACCATAGTAAGACTTTTTCCTGAACCTTGACTATGCCAGATTACACCACTATCTTTCTCTTTCAATCTTGGAATA
>ERZ779729.2705-NODE-2705-length-9918-cov-2.493866_pt1 | contig 9918 bp, 8 predicted proteins | sample MGYA00511072_ERZ779729 | MGnify/ENA primary metagenome ERZ779729 (study PRJEB29588, sample SAMEA2156675) | human gut metagenome | biome: human gut; feature: human-associated habitat; material: faeces | place: Denmark | collected 2008/2010 ...
AAATGCACAAAGCGGCTCGAAACCGCCTCCACGTCGGCGCATTCCTTCTGGAGCGCCTTCAAAAGACGATTGGCGCGGAATTCAGAAAGCGCCTCGGGGCCGTTGAGCTCAAAAACGATGCCGTTGGTGGTCGTCATGAAGATGGATCTCTTAAAAGAAAAGCCGACCCTCGCACGGATGAAAGTGCGGTGCAAAGCGCCGCTTCCTCCTGCCGACGAGCGGTCGATGGGGATAACTACGTCCAATTGGTTGATTTTATCAGCCCCCTGCTCCTGGCCTTTGCCTCATGCCCCTGTCTTTCATCTTCAAATGAAGAAAGACGGGGGCGCTGTCCTCCTGCGAGGTCTCGATTTTTTGCTTCATTCAAACCAATTTCGCCTCAAAAGAGCTCCCTTTCAGTCATGGGCGGATGGCCGATTTTCGACATCATCTGTCGCTTTTGAAGATTGTTCTACAGAACTACTTCAACCAAACTAATTCTTAGGGCTACGTCTTATAGAAGCCGTTCCGCCCTGAGAGACCCAAGCAAAAAGGAGGATCTATGCAACGTCGAAACATCTTGAAAACAAGCGTCTTCGGCTTTGGCGCCGCGGCGGCGGCCGGGATTTCCGGAACTGCGGTTGCCCGCCCGAAACAAAAGCGTGCGCGTGAAGATTGGGATGTCGTCGTAGTTGGCGCCGGCTTCGCCGGCATGTGTGCGGCACTCGAAGCGGCCGAACAGGGCTCGAAGGTTATTCTGCTCGAAAAGATGGGGCGTCCTGACGGCACGACCGTTTATTCGTCCGGCTGGATCGCAGCCGTGGGAAGCCGCTTCCAGAAAAATCATCCAGAAGACTCAGCAGAGGCCTTCTTTAACGACATGATGAAGCTTTCCGCCTTCCGCTCGGATCCGGATCTCGTGCGCACGTATGCTGAAGAAGCAGGCAAGGGCATTGACTGGCTTGCCGACCATGGCACGCCTTTCTACCTTTGGGAGAATCTGCCGGCGCCTGAGCTCTCTCGCTGCCTAATCAGCCCGGGCGAAGGGATCACGGGCGGCTCCATGCTGCTGCGCTGCCTCATGAAGGCATTATCGAAGAAGAACGTTCCCATCCGATACAACACAAAAGCCGTCGAACTCATCGCCGACGACTGCTACAACGTCGAAGGCGTTTCCTGCATTACGCCAGAAGGCCGAAAAGACTTCTTCGCCCGAGGCGGCGTCATTCTTACAACGGGCGGCTACGGCGCCAACCAGGCGATGGTCGACCAATTCATCGGGCCCTGGGCGTCGCGCCTCATTGTACGCGGATCGCCTTGGATAACCGGCGAAAACATTCTCATGGCCAGCCAGGTGCATGCGCAGCTTGTCAACATGGATCAGTTCTATGCGGGGCCAATCACGCCGACAGGCCACTGCAATCCGTCTCCGCTGATGCACGCAGGCTACGGCATTCAGGTGAACACGCAGGGCAAGCGCTTCGTGCCGGAAACTTGGCTCCAAGTTCCCAAAGCCAAGGCCATCGCCGAACGCACGCCCGACAACCGCAGCTTCATGCTGATCGGCCAAGACGCGGACGCAAACGCCAACATTCTCACGAACACGATCAAACGTTTTGCTCGTCTCGGCTTTGAGGTATTCAAAGGCGATTCCATCGAAGAGGTCGCAAAAGCCGCGGGCGTTCCCGTCAATAATCTGGTGGAAACCGTCAAGGTCTTCAACGATGCAGTCAAAGCAGGAAAAGCCAAAGAGCTTGATCCGCCGTACGAATACGATGAGCCGCATGCGCTCGAAACAGGTCCTTTCTACATGATTCCTGCCGCAGGCGGCATGGCAAGCACGTTTGGCGGACCCAAAATCAACGTCCGCGCCGAAGTTCAGAACTTCGAGCATCGCTCCATCCCCGGGCTTTATGCCGCAGGCGCTGCCGCGGGCGGCCTCTGGTACCAGGACGACATCGGCGGCAACCAGCTTGGCGGCTGTCTCGTTTTCGGCCGCATAGCCGCACGAAGCGCCTCACTTCGCGCTCAAAACCGCTCGAACGATTGAAAAGGAGAATGACATGAAATTCCACCACATCTTCTGTGCGGTCGTCCTCGCGCTTTCATTTGGCGTCGCTCAGGCTGCACCCAGCAACACGCATTTCCTGGCCGATCGGCACGCAGAGCGAGGCGTTGCCTGCGAAGCCTGCCACGGCACAAAATCCCCTGCGGCCGGTGCGGCTGTCGAAACGGCCAAGTGCAACGCCTGTCATCAATCGCTTGATGCTGTCGCAAAACGCACTGAAAAACTCGATCCCAATCCGCATTACAACCATCTGGTCGGCCTCAACTGCACGGAATGCCATCGCGGCCACGAACAAAGCGTCAACATGTGTTCGAGCTGCCACAACATTCAGTACAAAGTTCCTTAAACACACCGGCTGAAGAGAAATCAGCCGTTATAGCAGCATGACAGCAAGCGGTTCCGAAGGCAGCTTCGGCTCCGCTTGCGCTGTTTCTTACCTAATTCCTCAAAAAACGCGAATTGACGCCATGACAAAGCCGTTTCACCCAACGCAATGGCCTGCAGACTTTGATCCCGACGATCCGCTGATTCTCATGCAGGCGGCGCTTGTCGACCGCTATGGCGAGCTCAGCCGGCCGCCCAAGCTCCACAGTCACGCAACAGGACAGCTGGTGGTATCGATCCTCGGCGTCGTCGGACTCGCATCTACAGAATGGCGGACGGCACTGCCGCCGGCATGCGCGCTTTGGGCGCCGCCGGGCCTTCTGCACGAAGGCTTCATCGGATCGAATTCAGAATCGCTTTATCTGCACATTGCGCCCGAATGGGCGCAATCGCTCCCTGATGAGCCCATCCGCATCATGCTTTCGCCGATGGTGCTCGCCATGATTCGGCACTTCACGCAGATTCGAGCGCCTTTTTCAGCTGAGAGCCACACGGGACGGCTTGCACGCGTGCTTCTGGAGGAAATCCAGCTTGCGCCGCGGCTTCCGCTGAATTTCGCGCCGCTCCCATACAACGCCAAGCTCTTTTGCATTGCTGAAGAGATTGTGGCGAATCCAACACTGCATCGCACTGTCGACGAATGGTCAAGCTTCATCTATATGAGCGCCAGAAACTTCTCGAGGCTTGTTTCGCGCGAAACCGGCATGAGCTTCGGCCAATGGCGTCTGCGGCTCATGATGCTGACGGCAACGCGCAGACTTCTCGAGGGTGAAACGTCTGAACAGGTGGCAGAAGCACTGGGCTACGAGACAGCCTCTGCATTCATCGCTGCGTTCAAGCGCATCTTCGGCATGACACCGGGCCAATATCGCTCCTCAACACTTGCACCCTATAACGCAATTGCGCTTAATTGATGAATCTTCCAGGCAGCACAACATGCTGAAAGGCCGTCCCGGCAAAAATCCGGAACGGCCTTTGAGCTCGAGCTTGACGCTGCAAGCACATCGTCGCCGAAAAGCGAACGGCGCGGCAAGTTGCAGGAACCTCGCCGCCCGCTCTCCAGAAGAACTCGCCGATTACTTTTCAAAGGCCAGGCTGATGTCGACCGGCATTGCCTGGTAGCCCGTCGTCGATTCAACGCGCATTTCGACGGCAGGTTCGTGTTCGCCCCAGCGGAACTCCATCATGTAGGGATTGGGCGCGGAGGTAAAGGCGCCGGTATTGATGTCGAACGTGGCGCCTGCCGTCGCCGAATAGACGAAGATCGAGTCCTTGTCCTGTTGATATTCGGTGATCGAGGTCACGGGGCTGAACCAGTCGTGGCCGGCTTCTTCGCCGTAGGCCCAGATCTGCTCGACCGTCATCTTCTTTTCGTCGATCTTGTAGACGACAGCGCGCGAGAACTTCATCGAAGGCATCGCGGGCTGCTCCATGCCGCGGGCGTCGCCGTTGTCGAAGACAGAGAGGTAGACGATGCCGGGCTTGCTCTTCGAATCGATGCGCCATGCCGTATGCTGCGTCCACGTCCAGTCGAAGCCGCCTTCGCAGGAGGCGTCGTCGCAGACGAGCTTCTTGCCGTCCTTGTCGACAGGCGTGAGCACCTTCTTCGCGAGATCGCCCTTCCAGCCGCGCGGCGCGGCGAGAATCCACTTCACTTCATGGTCGCGTCCGATCTTCACGGCCGCGGACTGATGACGCGACGAGATGATGATCGAATCGTCGGTCGGGTCGTAGTCGACGGAATTGACGTGCGCCCAGTTGCGGCCGACGCCCGTGCCGGCGATGTCGCCGTAGTTGTCCGACTCGTTGAGCTTCTGGATGTCTTCTTCCGAGAGCGTCTTGCCGGCCTTCGAAGCATCAATGTTGAGGCAGACCGCCCCTTGGTCGAGCGCCTTGATGACGTCGGAGCGATACGGGTCGAGAATGTCGAAGAGGCGCCATTCGTCAACGACGTAGCCGTCCTGGTCAACTTCAGCGATCACGTCGCGGACCGTGCGGACGTTCTTGCCGTTGGGGAGCTTCGTGTTCGCCGAAGCAACGCGCAGGAAGTAGTGCCCGTTCTGCGCCGCGTCGAGCGCATGCGAGAAGTCGATGTAGTTGAGCGGCAGACGGCGGTTCCAGATCTGGCGGCCCATCAGGTCATACTTGACATAGCGCTGGCCGTAGCCCCAGGTGAAGGCGCCGTCCTTATTCTGGCGGAAGCCCATCATGTCGCCGCCGAGATACGGTTCGCCCACGTTGTAGATGGGCTGCGTGAACATGTACCAGCGGTATTCGCCGGTTGTATCAACAATGCCGTTCTGGGGATAGAAGGACCATTCGAGCGCGCCGCCCATCGGGTTGTTCCAAACCATATGCGCGGCCTTGCCGGCAAGGTCAGCGGCGTTGTTGAGCAGGTAGAGGCGATCCTTGAATTCGGGCGCCACCTTGACGGGGCGCACCTTCGGCATCGCAGAAACCTGTCCCTTGAGGCCCTGTGCATCCGTATAAATCGGCGAAGCGTAGATCTTGTACGTGTCGGAAAACTTTTCTTCCTTGCCGTTGAAGATGCGCGTGAAGTCAACCTGAACCGTGTTGACGAAGTCCGCATAGAGGCCGAAGACAGGCACGCCGCCGTGCGTGAGAAGCATCCGGCGCGAAACGTTGTAGCTGATCGGAATGCCGTTTGGCTTGGGCATCACCGTCACCTTCGCATCCTTGATCACGTAGCCGCCGTTCTTGATGATGGCCGTGAGCGGCGCCGTTTCATACGGATTGACGATCACTTCGCCGAGATGGCCCTGGATTTCATAACCGACCTTGGGGCCGGAGGGGCCGCCCATGGCGCAGGCAAGAAGCGGCACAGCCGCGATCAGAGCGGCGGTGAGATGACGAATCTTCATTTGTGGCTTATCCTTTTGCATTTTTCAAAGGCATCGAACGGGCGCGGAAAGCATTCGCTTCCGCTCATCGCGCGACGCGGCGAGGCGCTCGGAGAGAACCGCCTCAATGGTGGAAAATGCTAGCGGGCTAGGCAAAATGCCGGTATTGCCGCTTACCTCGGCATGGCTTTCGAAACTGAAAAATCTTATCTTCGAAAAATGAATCGCGGAATCACCGAAGAGCTGCTTGAGTTCATCTGCGTGCTCGTCGAAATGAAGAATCTCGGCCTTGCCGCCAAGCGCCTCGGCATTTCGGAACCGAAGGCGAGCAGGCTTCTTGCGGACGTGCGCACGACGTTCGGCGCGGAGCTTTTCACCCGACACGGCCGCGGGCTCGCGCCCACGCACGAAGCGCTCGAACTTGCGCTGCGCTCGCGCAAGGTGCTCGAAGACATGCGCTCGCTCACCGATCGGCGCGTCTTTTCGCCGGCTAAGCTCGAGCGCGTTTTTCGCGTGGCCAGCCTCGACAATGCACTCGCCATGGTGATTGAGCCGGTGCTCGCCGCCTTCTCCAAAGCGGCGCCCCGCGCCGGCATCGCCGTGAGAACCCACGATGAAAGCACATTCGCCGGGCTGCGCTCGGGCGAACTCGACTTTGCGATCTGCCCGGCCGTGAACCTCCCGGAAGACCTGGAATCGACGAAGCTTCTCGAAACAACCTACGTGCAGATCGTTCGGGCGGGCCACCCCCTCGAGCCGCTCGCGGGGCGCCCAGAGGTGCATGAGGCGCTCGGGCGCTACCGGCGCATTCAGATCGTCGTGCATCCCGACACGGATCCTGTGGAGGGCGGCATGCCCGGGCCCGCCAAAATTCCGCTTGCCGCCGGCGAAACGATCCTTTGGACGGAATCGTGGCTCGGGGCTATTCTGCTGCTCGAAGAGTCCGACTTCGTCCTCGCCGTTCCATGGCGTACAGCGAAGCGCCTTGCCCGTCGTATGCCGCTCACGGCGCTCGCGGATATTCCCGAAGCGCCGTCGCTCAAGCCCGCCCTCATCTGGCACGCGCACAGAAGCGCCGATCCGGCTTTCGTCTGGCTCAGAAGCCTCTTTTTAAGCACCGTGCCCCGCGGCCCGGACAAGCCTGTCTTCGGTCGCATCCGCCCAGAAGCCTGAAGACGAAAAAAAAAGCGCAGTCCTCAAGCAAAAGCCGCAGCGATTCACTCGGGAAGCGCTGCGGCTTGTTTTGCCTGCTTTAAAGCGAAATGGCTGCGGGCCCTTTAGGCGAGCGCCCCCGCACGCTTGTGCTTCATGAAGTGCAGCACCGAAACGAGGCTCACCATGACAAAGAGCGCGACGCCGAAGGAGAGCCAGAGGTTGCCGTGCGAAATGCCGGCAACGAGGTAGCCCACGGCTGAAGACACTGCAACGACGAGCGCATAGGGGAGCTGCGTCGACACGTGCTCCATGTGATTGCAGCCGGCACCGGCAGAAGAAAGAATCGTGGTGTCGGAAATGGGCGAGCAGTGGTCGCCGAAGACGGAGCCCGCCAGAGTTGCCGAAAGCGCAACGATGGTGAGCGACGGATCAATGCCCTGCACAACCGGCACGACGATCGGAATCAGAATGCCGAAGGTGCCCCAGGCCGTGCCGGTCGAGAAGGCGAGGAAGGCCGCAATGATGAAGACAACCGCAGGAAGGAAGAGCGAGAAGTCGGCGCCGCTGCTCGTGACGATCGACTCGACAAAGAGCGGGGTCTGCAGAAGATCGCGGCAAACGCCCGAGAGCGCCCAGGCGAGCACGAGAATGATGTTTGCCGGCAGCATGAGCTTCATGCCCTCAACCATGCCGTTCATGAATTCCGAGAAGCCGACGAGGCGGCGCGGCACGTAGAAGATGAAAGCGACGAAGACGGCCCCGAACGCAGCCCAGACGAGCGAAGCGGAAGCCGAAGAGTTGCCGATTGCAGCCTGGAAGGTGTGGTACTGCGGATCGTCGCCCCAATAGCCGCCCGAATACATGAGCGAAAGAACAGCGAAAACAATGAGGGCCGTAATGGGCACGAGCATGTCGATCACGCGGCCGCGCGGATTGGGATTGGGGGGCTCTGCGCCGCCCGAAGTTTCGCTCGCGCCGATGTCGCCCGCAAGCGCGCGCTCTTCGCTGCGGCGCATGGGGCCGAAGTCAAAGTCGGTCGCGATGATGAAGATGATGAGAATGATCGAGAGCAGCGCGTAGAAATTCCAAGGAATCGTCGCGATGAACGCCGCCATGTCGGATTCGAAGACGGCATTGCCCTTGAGCGAGGAGCCCACGGCAGCAGCCCAGGAGGAAACAGGCGCAATGATGCAGACGGGCGCAGCGGTCGAATCGATGATGTAGGCGAGCTTTGCGCGCGAAATGTTGTAGCGGTCGCAGAGCGGGCGCATCACCGTGCCGACGGAGAGGCAGTTGAAGTAGTCGTCAATGAAGATGAGGATGCCGAGGCCGCTCGCAGAGAAAAGCGTGGCGCGGCGGCTCTTGACGCGCTGAACGGCCCAGGCGCCGCAGGCGCGGGCGGTGCCGCCCGACATGGCGACGACGTAGACGAGCGATCCGAGCAGCGACGTGAAGATCAGGATTTCAAAGTTGACCTTGTCGGCCATCACTTTGAAGCCCGTCTGAAGCGTGCCCATGAGGAAATTGGCGTCGGTGCCGATCGAATAAATAAGCGTGCCGCTCAGAATCCCGATCAGAAGCGAGGACAGCACCTCCTTCGTCACGAGCGCCAGACCAATGGCGATGATGGGCGGCAGGATGGAAAGCCATCCGGCTGCATACGGTTCCATGAAGATTCTCCTTCACTTGGCCGAGACGCCTCCCCGGCCGCAGATCGGTTCGGGAAAGCCTTCGGAATTGAGAAAACGGTTCGACCAAAAGCGTCCGCTGCCTTCTGCGGGCATCGGGTTCGTTCTGATCGGCCGGCGATTGTCGTAGTTCGAGGCATCGGGCGCGTCCGTTCGAGCGAGCGCTTCTCCTCGGATGCCTCTTTGGAAAACAACGGCACGATCGGGCGTCGGACTTTGTTATGTCGAGAGCGTCCGGCTGCTCGTCGCGCACAGCTTCATCATAAGTGCGAACAGCCTTTTGACAAAAGCTGAAGCAAATGAATCCTGAACTTTAACGAATTGCGCAAGCATCATCAGACAAATGTCTTAGTAATTTCTGCGTGCGATCATGTTTTCATTCGCGGCAACGTCTGCTGCCGCCCAATAATTGCCGTTGGTGAGAATGCTTTCAGCGGCGTCAGAGAAATAAACAAGAATGCTTCTTGTTTCTATTTGTTCTAGAATGCTGATTTCCAGAAACGGTTTTTCGGAGACAACGACATGGTTTCAATGCTTGACGTGCGACGGCTCGTGGAGGAGCGCCCTGGCATCACGCTGCGCGACCTGGCCTGGCACTTTCGGGTTTCGGAAAACCTGATGGCAGGCCTGGTTTCACATCTGGTTGACCGAGGCGACCTCGCCAAAGTTCCGCTGCTGCCGACCTGCTCGGGCTGCTCGAGCGGCTGCGCTTCGGACGGGCGTCCTGTTTTCGGCTATCGCCGGCAGCACTCCGCTAAAGGCAGCGCAGCAAAAGCCGCCAGCTGATGCACGCAGGCGGCGCCGCCGTTCCAGAAACAAAAAATTACAGGTTTATTCTTGATTTTTCGACGATTTGGTTGCAAAAAATTCAAAACCTGTCATAATAGACAGCGTTGTGGTTCAGGTGGTGCTTTCGTTTCCGAGAGCTGCCGGAACAAGTCGCTGATGGGAGGCCATGCGGCATCTGCATCGGTTGCAAGAATGCGGTTGTCGAGCTTAAAGGCAGGCTTCGGGAAGCCGCCGACCACAAATGCCAGGGTGCGAACAATTATTCGCGCCCTTTTTTGTTGCCTGCACCTCTCTGTTGACTGCGCTTTCTGTCGGATTTTCTACGCAGAGGAACAGAGGAAAAAAGAGCGGCCGAACGAAGCGCAAAGCTCGCGGCCGCTTGTGCGCCTGTGCTTTATTGACCGCTGCCGCCCGCCTGGCGATCGGCGTCGGAAGAAGGCGCTGCCTTCTGAGCGTCAGCTGCTTCCCCCTCTTTTGCGGCCGGCTCTGGCGTCTTCGACTTCTCGGGCTTCATGAAGAAAAGCGTCACGGTGCTCCAGTTGACGACGAATAGGAGCATCACCACCGCGAGTCCCTGGCCGAGAAAGCCCCCGTAGCAAAACATCGTCTTTTCGACAGGCGAACCATAGTAGGCGCGGAAGAATTCAGCAGCGCCGCCCCCCGACGAATAGGCGTGCAGCGCAAAAGCGGCGAGCGCAAGGCCGTAGAACACGAAAGCCGCGCGGAAGAAGGGCCGCTGCGCCTTGTAGCGAAAGCCCACCTTCTTCGCAATGAGAAGAATGAGAATGGGCAGGATGAAGGGAAAAGCAGTGAGAAGCGTCTGAAGAATAAACTGCATCGTTTCGCCAGCTTGAGGTGAATGCATTCAATGGAAGCGCGCATCATAGCCGTTTCCGCCGAGGATCTGCGGCTCTGATCGCATTCGGATTATCTCGAAGCGGACCGGCTGCCCGCACAGAAAAGGCCCGGCGCCTCCAACCGAAGGGAAGACGCC
>ERZ779729.2711-NODE-2711-length-9911-cov-3.593344_pt1 | contig 9911 bp, 9 predicted proteins | sample MGYA00511072_ERZ779729 | MGnify/ENA primary metagenome ERZ779729 (study PRJEB29588, sample SAMEA2156675) | human gut metagenome | biome: human gut; feature: human-associated habitat; material: faeces | place: Denmark | collected 2008/2010 ...
GCGGCCGCCACGGGTTCCCCCGCGGGATCTTCGGCCGGTACGGCGACGGTTACAAGCTCCGCTGCGGGAGCCTCGGAAGCGGACGTTTTCTGCACATCTTCAGCATTGCTGACTTGTTCCTCCGGAACAGAGGGGTTGGTGATTTTAGTAGCCATCTTACGCTAAGTTTTGATTAACCATGGTATATACTCGCGCATATACATCTGGCAAAGATACCATTTTCAGAAGATTTTCACAATTTTTTTCGGGATTTTAACTATCTTAGCGGGAAATTAACGGCCGTTTTCGTCGAGCGAAGACAGCGACCGCCTGAGGGCCGAGCCGGACGCGGGAAACGAAGAGGCACATTCACACCAGCTACCGATTATGAGTCACCGCATTCTTTTGGTCGACGACGAAGACGACATCCTCGAATTCGTCCGCTACAACCTCCAACGCGAAGGTTACGAAGTGTTCACCGCCCGCGACGGCGCCGAAGGGGTCGCCCGCGCACTCGAAGTGCATCCGCATCTGATCCTGCTCGACCGGATGATGCCCCGCATGGACGGGCTCGAAACCTGCCGCCGCCTGCGCGAGCACGACGAACTGAAAGACACGATGATCGTCTTCCTCACGGCGCTGGGCGAAGACGAGCACCAGCTCACGGGATTCGCCGCCGGAGCCGACGACTACATCAGCAAACCGATCAAGATGCACATCCTGGTCAGCCGTCTGAAAGCGATCCTCAAACGCATCGGCGCCGGCGATGCGGCACCCCGCGATACGGGCGGCGTCACGATCGATCCGGCCCGTTACATCGTCAAACGCAACGGGGAAGAGATCTCCCTGCCGCGCAAGGAGTTCGCGCTGCTGACGCTGCTGATGTCCGATCCGGGACGGCTCTTCTCGCGTGAGGAGATCTACTCCCGCGTATGGGGCGAGGACGTAGTGGTCGGCGACCGCACGATCGACGTCCACATTCGCAAACTGCGGCAGAAGATCGGCGACGAACACATCATCACCGTCAAGGGCGTAGGTTACAAGTACGAGAAATAACGCAGACAATGGTTGCGCAAAGCGCCCATCGCTCCGCCTTGCGAAAAATCGGGAAAGGAGAACGGGCGGCGGATGCACCGTCGAAAACGCGGGATTCTTCCCGAAGAATCGATCGGGAAGTTCTCCCCTTTCTCAGTTTTCTTGTGCTTTTGGCTTGATCCAAAAGCACCAAAAGATCAAGCACCGCGAAAAGTAGCGGAAGCAGTGCGATCGGGCGGGCCGAGGGCCTGCCATGTACGGACGCAACCGAATAATCATCGTTGCGCGAAGCGCACAACATCCTCCGCATTGCACCGGAGGCGGGAACAGATCGAACAGTGGTTCGAGCGCCCGGAGCGGGTGTGCGCAAACGGCGTAGATCTTGCGTGCCCGCTTAGGGAGAACCGCCGTCCGATCCCGACGGAGGTGTCCTGCGGACACTTTTGGCGCCACCTTTTGGTGACAAAAGGTGGTAAAGATTTTCTTGCAGGAAATTCCCGAAAGGTCGGGATGTTTCCGACGCTTTCACAGCCAGATTCTGTTAAAAAATATGCGTTTTCGGCCGCGGCCGAAGAGCGGCAGCCCGCAGCCGCCCGATGCGGAGGGCTGCATCGGCCCGCCTGCGGCCTCCGGCACATCCTCCGCCGGCCGCGGGTTGACAAACGGCGGTAGGGACATATATTCCCGATAATCTGTATACGATCCTCGCGTCGCCCTCCAAGGCGTCCTTCCCAAGACAACAGAAAGTGTCATTCCGGACAAGGGGAACGACGCGCGGAAATCATCGACCGAAACGCCGCAGTACCCGCGCCGTGCAACCCCGTTCCCCAGCGTCCTGCCTGCAACGACTTTCCGTTTCGGACGAATTGCTGTCCGAAGCATCGCTTTTTGACGAAAAATCATTCGCTTCTCGGAAACTTTCACTATTTTTGACAAAAATCCGACAATCAGTAATTAAACGAACAATAGACATGGTTATCTTAGTACTCAACTGCGGCAGTTCCTCTATCAAATACCAGGTGATCGACATGGAGCAGACCGGCAGCACGCTGCTGGCCAAAGGCTTGGTCGAACGCATCGGACTCAGCGACGGCGTCCTCACCCACAAACCCGTCGGACGAGAGAATTTCGAGCTGCACTGCGCCATTCCCGACCACACGACCGGCATCCGCCTGGTACTCGACGCGCTGACCGATCCGGCGCACGGCGTCGTCGGGTCGCTCGACGAGATCAAAGCCGTCGGTCACCGCGTGGCGCACGGCGGCGAATTCTTCCCCCAAAGCTGCATCGTCGACGAAGATGTGAAGCGGAAGATCCGCTCGCTGTTCGAGATCGCGCCGCTGCACAACCCCGCCAATCTGGAAGGCGTTCTCTCGATCGAGAAGGTGCTGCCCGGTACGCCGCAGGTGACGGTCTTCGACACCTCGTTCCATCAGACCATTCCCGCCATGAACTACCTCTACGCCCTGCCCCACGCCTACTACGAAAAATATCGCGTGCGCAAATACGGTTTCCACGGCACGAGCCACCACTACGTGGCGCGCAAAGGCGCCGAACTGGCAGGGCTCGACTATGAAAAATCGAAAATCGTCACCTGCCACATCGGCAACGGTGCCTCCGTGACAGCCGTGCTCGACGGCAAATCCTACGATACGTCGATGGGTTTCTCGCCGCTCGACGGGCTGGTGATGGGCACGCGCTGCGGAGCGATCGACGCATCGGCGATCACTTTCATCGGCGCGAAGGAGGGAATGAGCTATGCCGAACTGGACGAGATGATGAACAAGCGTTCGGGCGTGCAGGGCATGACCGATCTGTCGAGCGACATGCGCGACATCGACAAAGCCTACGACGAAGGGAATCCCCGTGCCATCGTGGCCCGTGATATGTACTACAACCGTGTGAAGAAGTTCGTGGGGGCCTATGCGGCCGAGATGGGAGGGGTCGACCTCATCGTCTTCACGGGCGGCGTGGGCGAGAATTCGCGCGAACTGCGCCGGTCGGTCTGCGCAGGCCTCGAATTCATGGGCGTGGAGTTCGATCCCGCGGCCAACGAAGTGCGGGGCGAGGACAAAATCCTCTCGACGCCCGCGTCGCGGGTCAAAGTCGCAGTCATCGCTACCGACGAGGAGCTGATGATCGCCACCGACACCTACAATCTGGTCAAATGATCCCGATGATCCCGCATCGGTGAAAAAACTTCGATTCGACGGACAACGAAGCGGGTTCGCACTCCCCGACCGACCGGCAGAGCCTTCTGGCGGCGATTCCGGACACGGGAAGCGGAAAACAACGTCCGAAACGTTTAATACGAACTTTCATACAGCAATGATTACAAAACTCTCGCAAATCGTCGAGGAGGCCCAGAAAAAGGGCCGCAAACGGCTGGCCGTCGCCTACGGCCAGGATTCCCACACGCTCAGCGCCGTCTACGACGCATATAAGGAGGGATTGGTCGAACCGACCCTCTACGGCGACAAACAGGTCATCGAAGAGGTCTGCGGGGCCGAGGGGATCGACTGTTCGATCTTCAAGATCGTGGATGAAAAGAGCGACGTCAACTGCGTGCGGCTGGCCGTCGCGGCCGTCGTGGCGGGCGACGCCGACGTCCTGATGAAGGGACTCGTCTCGACCGACAAATACATGCGCGGCATCCTGAACAAGGATGCGGGTCTCTTCCCGCCCAAGGGCGTGCTGAGCCACGTGGCCATTCTCGAAATGCCGTCGCTTCCCAAACTGCTCTGCATCTCGGACGTCGCGGTGATCCCCGCACCCGACTTCAAGCAGAAACAGAAGCTGATCGGATACCTCATCCAGACTGCCAGGCTGCTGGGCATCGACACGCCGAAAATCGCCTGCATCGCACCCTCGGAACAAGTGCTGCCGAGCGTTCCGTCGTCGACCGAAGGGGCCATCCTGGCCAAAATGGGCGACCGCGGACAATTGGGCAATGCGATCGTCGACGGGCCGCTGTCGCTGGACGTAGCGCTCTACAAGGAGGTCGCCGAGCACAAAAAAGTCAAGGGTTCGGCCGTCGCGGGCGATCCCGACTGCCTGCTCTTCCCCAACATCGAATCGGCCAACGTCTTCTTCAAGGCAGCCACGCATTTCGGCGGCGCCGAGCTGGCGGCCATGGTCATGGGAACGAAGGTTCCCTGCGTGCTCACCTCGCGCGGCGACTCGCGCCTGACCAAGATGTACTCCATCGCGCTGGCCTGCCTGGCTGCCCGCTGACACACTGGAAGCCCCGACCGAACCGACAATACGCATCCCGACCATGAGCTACATCATTCTGGCTATTAACCCGGGCTCGACCTCCACGAAGATCGCCGTCTACGAAGATACGCAGCCCGTCCTTTCGCTGGCGATCGACCACTCCGCCGCCGAGATCGCCGCGTTCGCGACGATCGGCGACCAGTTCGAATGGCGGAAAGACCTCGTGCTCGAATCGCTGCGCAAACGCGGATTTGACATCGGCACTCTCTCTGCCGTCATCGGCCGCGGCGGGCTGGTTCATCCCGTCGAGGGCGGGGTCTACGAGGTGAACGACGCATTGCACGACGACCTGCTCCACGCCCGGCGGCAGCACGCCTCGAATCTGGGCGGACTGATCGCACAGGAGATCGCAGCCGAGGTCGGTGTCAAGGCCTATATCGCCGATCCGGTCGTGGTGGACGAGATGATTCCCTACGCACGCATTTCGGGACTGCCCCAGCTGCCGCGCGAATCGGTCTTCCACGCCCTCAACCAGAAGGCCATCGCACGCCGGTACGCCCGCGAAACGGGTCGGAAATACGAAGAGCTGAACCTGATCGTCTCGCACATGGGAGGCGGCATCACCGTCAGCGCGCACCGCCAGGGGCGCGTGATCGACACCTCCAACGCCCTCAACGGCGCAGGGCCGTTTTCGCCGGAGCGCGCCGGCACGCTGCCTCCTGGACCGCTGATCGATCTTTGCTTTTCGGGGGAATACACCCGCGAAGAGTTGCAGAAACTCATCAACGGCCGCGGCGGCCTGCTCGCACACCTCGGTACGACGTCGGTCCCCGAAATCCTGCGGCGGATCGACAACAACGATTTGCAGGCGATGCTGGTGTTACGCGCCATGTGCTACAACGTGGCCAAGGAGATCGGGGCGATGGCCATCGCCCTCAAAGGCAAGGCGGATGCGATCCTGCTCACCGGCGGCATCGCCCACAACAAGCGGCTCACGGATTTCATCGCCGCGCATGTCGACTTCATCGCCCCGGTCTTCGTCTACCCCGGCGAGAACGAGTTGGAGGCGTTGGCACGCAACGCACTGGCCGTGCTGCGCGGCGACTGCGAGGCGAAGACCTACTACAAAGCGGACGTCACGGCATAAGGCCGCCCCGCTTGTCACGCCGGCTCCCGGAACTTCTTGCGAAGTTCCGGGAGCCGGTTTTATGCCCACATCGTCGGAAGACTACATCAACAGGTTTTGTGCCATAACTTCCGTACGATCGCCAGCGTCTCGCGCAGGGATTCCAGCCGGAAAAGGGCCGCGGCACCGGCGAAGACCGCGACGCCGGCGATCAGCTGCACCATAAGCCGCAAGCCGAGGTGCAGGTCGGCGATACGGGGTTGCACGCCCCACACCACCGTGCCGTACATCAGCGCCGTAACGGCCGCGATGGGCAGCAGCGTCCGCACGAACCGCCAGAGAGACAGCGTGCAGAGCCGCGTCGTCGCAACGAGATTGAGCACCAGTTCGATGGCCGCCATGGCCACCATGCCCCACACGATCGCCATGACGCTGTGCGGAATAGTCACCGCCAGCACGCCCGTCATCAAGACACGCTTGACGACCTCCAACCGCACCACCACGCGGCCGTCGCTCAGGGTTTTGAGCACGTTGTAGGCGATCATCGCCAGCGGCGTGAAAAGCCCCACGAGGCACATCGCCTCGAAATAAGGCACCGTCGGCATCCACCTTTCGCCCAGCAGCAGGGCAAAGAGATCGGGTGCGACGGCCGAGAGGCCCGTCATCGCGGGAAACATCAGAAAGGCGACGATCATCACCACCTGCCGGTAGCTTTCGGCGAATTTGCGAGGCGAGGCCGCCAGTTTGGAAAAAGCGGGAAAGGTGACGTTCTGCACCGACTGCACGGTCGACATGACGGGCAGCTCTTCGAGTTTCTGCGCCTGATAGAAATAGCCGAGCAGATCGGTCGAGTAGATCTTGCCGATGAAGAGCTGCGCCACACGGGTATAGATCGCCGAGATGAGGTCGGTGGCCATGAGCCGCAGACTGTAAGGAGCCATTTCACGCAGCGGGCGCGTCGAAGCCCGCTGCGTGCCGCGCGGCCGCCAATCGCTGAAAAACCACAGCAGCGCCGCCCGCACCGCGATCGACGAGAGGCGCTGCCCGACCAGGCTCCACACGCCGCATCCGGCCAGCGCCATCGTCACGGCCAGCACACCGCTCGCAAGCGACGCGACGAAAGTGATCTTCGACAGCAGCGCGAAGCGGAACTGCCGCATGAAGATCGTATTCTGGATCGTACCCAGCGCATTGACCGGCACCAGAAGAAAGAGCACCGGCGCGATACGCGCCAGAATCGGCCGCCCGTAAAAAGCCGCTACGGCAGGAAAGACAGCCACCAGCACGCCGTAGACGATCCACGAAACGACGACGTTGAAGAGGAAGACCGACTTGTAATCGCCCTGCGCAGGATCGCCCTTGCGGATGAGCATCTGCGAAAAGCCGCTGTCGACGACCACCAGCGCCAGCGACGAGAAGAAGGTCATCAGCGCCATCAGCCCCACGTCGTCGGGCATCAGCAGCCGCGCCACGACGATCGAGACGACCATCTGCAACAGGATGGTTCCGAGCTTCTCGCCCAGACTCCACGCCACGCCGCTGGCGACCTTATCGCGCAACTCCCCGCCCATACCGCGCTATTTCAACTGCGCCCGACGCTCCTCGTTGCGGCGCTTGATATCGCCGATCGTGGCGATCTCGATGTAGGAGGCGCCGCGCACGGCACCGAAACTGCCGCCGATGGCCACGACCATATCCTCGTCCTTCAACTCCTGGTAACGCTGGTTGATGAACTCCATGGCGTCGCCCAGAAAATGATAGGAATCCTCCTTGCTCTTGCTGCGCAGGATCGGCATGACGCCGTACGAGAGTCCCAGCAAGCGCTGCGCCTGCAACGTGTAGCAGACCGCGATGACGATCGTCGTCGGGCGGAACGCAGCGATGTAACGCCCCGTGCGGCCCGTCAGCGTATCGAGCAGAATCGCCCGAATCGGCAGGTTGGTCGAAGCGCGCACCGCCGAACGGGCGATCTGCGCCGTAATCTCGTGGTTGACCGACACCATGTGGATGTCGATGAAGGGCGTCGAATAGGCTTCGTCGCGCTCGATGGCCTTGGCGATGCGCGCCATCGTCTCGACCGACTCCACGGGATAGGCTCCCGAAGCGGTCTCGTCGCTCAGCATGACGGCGTCGACCCGCTCGTAGATGGCGCTGGCGACATCGCTCACCTCGGCGCGCGTCGGACGCGGCGAACCGACCATCGAGTAGAGCATCTGCGTGGCGATGATGACCGGACGTTTGGCGGCGATGCACTTGTCGACGATCATCCGCTGCGTGATGGGGATGATCTCGGCAGGCAGCTCGACGCCCAGGTCGCCGCGCGCCACCATGATGCCGTAGGAGGCTTCGATGATCTCGTCGATGTTGTCGATCCCCTCCTGGTTCTCGATCTTCGAGATGATCTTGATGCCGCTGTTCCGGCTGTCGAGAATCGCCTGCACGGCTTCGACGTCGCGCGCGCTGCGCACGAACGAGTGAGCGATGAAATCGACGCCGTTCTCCGTGGCCCACTCGATGTACATGCGGTCTTTCTCGGTCACCGAAGGCAGGTCGATCGACACGTTGGGGACGTTGACGCTCTTACGCGAACGCAGCGTGCAGTCGCGCATGACGCGGCATACCAGTTCTTCGGCCGATTTCTGTTCGACATGCAGTTCCATTTCGCCGTCGGCGATGAGCATCGTGGCCCCCGCCGGCACGTCGCGCACGATGTGCTCGACATTCATGTAGATCACCTCGCGCGTCGAGGGAATATCGGTTTTGACGCTCGTCCCGCGCACCTTCACCCTGTCGCCCGCCGCAAAGCGGATGCCGTCGGGATAGGCGTCGTCCATGCGCGTCACGCGAATCTCGGGGCCCTTCGTGTCAAGCATGACGGGGATCGAATTCGAAACGCTGCGCACCATGCGGATGATCTCGGCGGCATTTTCCAGCGAGGCGTGCGCCGAATTGATCCGCACGATGTTCATTCCCGCCTTGAACAGGCTTCGCACCAACTCTTCCGTGCAACGCTGCACCGAGAGCGTCGCCACTATTTTCGTTCGTTTAATCATAATCATTTTATTTTGACGGACAATTCACTATTAACTTAGCGGCACTAACAAATAACGTCTAGTATACCCTAAATCATGTAGAGGTGTTTCCATGTTAACCTCAATTGACTGCGTTGGATCCATTTCCCTCATTGCAGCCTCGCTGTAATCCTGATTTAAGTACAGATATATAATGATATTATTACAGGTATTCCATATATTTCTTATATGCGTATCATTTTCCCATTTATCTTTATCCCATATAGTAATATATTTTCGTTCTGTTTTTGAATTAACTTCCAAAACTTGCAATCGACATGTATTAATATCTACCTGCTTCGTCTTGTCTCGTAAATTATTGGCAAAGTGGAGTCGTACTGTTGCTACTACTTCGACAGTATCTTGCACGTAAATCGTTGGAATAATATAAAGAATACGATTATTGATATTGGGATTATGACTACTATGATTGGGAACAAGCTGCCTCCAAGGGATTCTAATAGTATCATGCTGTGCACATGCATCATATGCAAATGCCTTCATTAATAAATAAATTAGAAGCAATATAATATTCCTTTTCATCGCAATTGTATTGCGCTGACGATTTTCAATTATTTCTGCAAAAGAAGTGCCTCTACCCCCAGACGGTAGGAGTCGAGACCGAAACCCATGATCGACCCCCGCACGACGGGCGCCAGCAGCGACACGTGGCGGAACTCCTCGCGCGCCAGGATCGACGAGATGTGGACTTCCACCACCGGCGTCGCGATGGCGGCCACCGCATCGCGCAGCGCCACCGACGTGTGGGTATATCCTCCGGCATTGAACACCACGCCGTCGTAACGGCCTTCGCTGCGATGCAACGCATCGATCAACTCGCCCTCGACGTTCGACTGGAAACAGTCCAGTCCGACGTCGGGGAAAACCGCTCGCAGCCGCGTGAGATACTCCTCGAAAGCGGTCGACCCGTAGACCGCCACATCGCGCCGCCCCTGCAAATTGAGGTTGGGGCCGTTCAGAATCAAAATCTTCATGGTCATCCTTTATATTTCGAGGACAAAGATACGCAAAGTCGAGTGCAGAAGCAAGCGTTAGCTTGATTATGCCGAGACGGAGTATCTTCGGCGTCAGCCAAAGTACGCAAAGTCGAGTGCAGAAGCAAACGTCAGCTCCGCAATTAAGATTAAAACAGCATCCTGTTGAGCCGTTACGATACCCTGTCGCAACATTGCGGCGCTCAGCGCCGCGCGGGCCGAAGCCTCCGCCCGCGGAGGCCCGCCACAGGGGCGTGCTCCGCAGACTTCGACCCGCAGCTACGGCAGCAACCGGTCCTCACGCATCCTCTGGATGACGGAATGGAATCCCTAATTTTGCAAATCGCAGGTCGCTTCTGCACCCGCCTTGTACGCTCTGCGGAGGACAAGCCTCCGCTTAGACAGGCGGCGCCTTGGCAGAATCCCAAATAAATTCGGTTCTGCACCCGGCTTGCACACTTTGCGGAGGACAAGCCTCCGCTTAGATAG
>ERZ779729.2718-NODE-2718-length-9895-cov-2.365650_pt1 | contig 9895 bp, 7 predicted proteins | sample MGYA00511072_ERZ779729 | MGnify/ENA primary metagenome ERZ779729 (study PRJEB29588, sample SAMEA2156675) | human gut metagenome | biome: human gut; feature: human-associated habitat; material: faeces | place: Denmark | collected 2008/2010 ...
GGAAATCCTGTACTGCTTCGGTTCCCAGGCCGGGAATAATGGAAGCGCCTTTGCTGGTCTGGCTGCAGGGGATACGCCTTTTTATTCCCTGCTGGGCGGGTTGGCGATGCTGCTGGCCCGCTTCGGAACCATTATTTCGGTGATGATGATTGCTGGCAGCATGGCATCCAGGAAAACCGCTCCGCCGGCCCAGGGCACCATGGGGACGGATAACCTGATGTTCATGGTTCTGCTGGTAGCCGTCGTGCTGGTTGTAGGAGCCCTCACCTTCTTCCCGGCCCTGGCTTTGGGACCTATTCTGGAGCATTTGCTCCTGTATTCGGGAGCCATGCTTTAAGGCGTATTAGCCGATAATCCGGATGTTTATGATCATGAAGGAGAAAAAGAGTCAATCCTGGTATGACGGAGCCATGTTGAAAACAGCTTTCCTGAATGCGCTGCGCAAATTTGACCCGCGCGTCCTGTCTAAAAACTTCGTGATGTTTATCACGGCTGCCGGCGCCCTGATGGCAACGATTGCCCTTATCAGGGATTTGGCTGCCGGGCAACCCTTCGGCTTTACTTTGCAAATCGCGCTCTGGCTCTGGTTCACCGTGCTCTTCGCCAACTTTGCGGAAGCGCTGGCGGAAGGCCGGGGAAAGGCGTATGCGGACGCCCTGAAAGAAATGCGCGTTTATGTGAACGCCCGTTTGCTGACGGACAAGGGAACGGAGGAAATCGTCTCCATTTCCGAATTGCGCAAAGGGGACAAAGTGTTGTGCGAGGCCGGGGATATCATCCCCCTGGATGGAGAGGTGATAGAAGGCATCGCTAGCGTGGATGAATCCGCCATTACCGGGGAATCCGCTCCGGTCATCCGTGAAAGCGGGGGGGACCGCAGCGCTGTAACGGGAGGAACCCGTGTAATCAGTGACGGCATTGTTATCCGTATTACCGTGGAACCGGGCCATACGTTCCTGGACCGCATGATTTCCATGGTGGAGGGGGCCAGCCGGCAGAAAACGCCCAATGAAACCGCTCTGGGTATCTTGCTGGTGGCGCTGACCATTGTTTTTCTTGCCGTGGTTCTTTCCCTTCCCGCCATGGCCGGATACATTGAGGATTCTGCCCGGGCGCTTGGCTTCAGGGCGGAGGGCCGTATTTCCCTGCCCATCCTGGTCTCTCTTCTGGCATGCCTGATTCCGACGACGATCGGCGGATTGTTAAGTGCCGTTGGTATCAGCGGCATTGACCGGCTTGTGCGCCGGAATGTGCTGGCTGTGTCCGGGCGCGCCGTGGAAGTAGCCGGGGACATTGATGTGCTGATGCTGGATAAAACCGGAACCATCACCTTCGGCAATCGAATGGCGAACGAATTCCTGCCTGCACCCGGGGTGGATGACCTTCAGCTGGCGGAAGCCGCCCAGCTTGCTTCCCTGTCCGATGAAACGCCGGAAGGCCGCAGCATCGTGGTGCTGGCTAAAAAACAGTTTGGAATCCGGGGCCGCCATATGGACGCGGACCATATTGTTTTTATCCCGTTTTCCGCTTCCACCCGCATGAGTGGCGTGGATATTGCGGAGCACGACGGCCGTCCGGCCGTTTCCATCCGGAAGAGCGGCGGAAAGCGTGGCGCAGTGGGTGAAAATCCGGGGCGGAACTTTCCCGCAAGAGGTGGAAATGATGGTGCAGAATGTCGCGCGTGTCGGCGGTACGCCGCTGGTAGTGGCCCGGGGAAAAGACGTGCTGGGGGTCATTTATCTGAAAGACATCGTCAAGGGCGGCATCAGGGAACGCTTTGCCCGGCTCCGGGCCATGGGCATCCGGACTGTCATGGTGACAGGGGACAATGCCCTGACTGCCGCATCCATTGCGGCGGAAGCCGGCGTGGATGACTTCATGGCAGAAGCTACGCCTGAGATGAAGCTGGCGCGCATTCGTGAGGAACAGGCTGCCGGCCGCCTGGTGGCCATGACCGGGGATGGAACTAATGACGCTCCCGCCCTGGCCCAGGCCGATGTGGGTGTGGCGATGAACACCGGAACGCAGGCCGCCCGGGAGGCGGGCAACATGGTGGACCTGGACAGCAATCCGACCAAGCTGATTGAAATCGTAGAAATCGGCAAGCAAATGCTGATTACCCGCGGCGCGCTGACCACCTTTTCCTTCGCCAATGACGTAGCCAAATACTTTGCCATCATTCCCGCCATGTTTGCCGGCCTCTTTGTGGCTGACGGCATGGCCAGTGGACCTCTTTCCGCCCTGAACATAATGGGCCTGAATTCCCCGCAAAGCGCCATTCTCAGCACTGTGATTTTTAATGCCCTGGTCATCGTAGCGCTGATTCCTCTGGCCTTGAAAGGGGTTTCCTACCGTCCGGCGGGAGCGGCCTCCCTGCTGAAGCGCAATATCCTCATTTACGGGGTGGGCGGCCTGATTGCTCCTTTCATGGGCATCAAGCTTATTGATATGGTCATCAATGCATGGCGCCTTGTTTGAAAATCCAATCCTAACCTGCTGAATTATCATGAAGTGGACATTTCCCAATCTGCGCCTGTTTCTGTCTCTGGCCGTCATTACCGGAGGCATTTACCCTTTGGTCGTTACGCTGGTCAGCCTGATTTTTTTCCCTCATCAGGCTCATGGTTCCCTAATCCGGAATGAACGGGGGGAAATTATCGCTTCGGAGCTTGTCGCACAGCCTTTTATCTCCGCCAAATATTTCTGGCCCCGGCCCTCTGCCGGAGAATACGCTACCATGCCTTCCGGAGCCAGCAACCTCTCCTGGACTTCCGGGAAGCTGGTCAGGACGGTGGCGGAGCGCAGGGCGGCTCTGCTGAAAGCCCACAGTCTGCCGGAGAAAACGCCTGTCCCTGCGGACATGCTTTTTGCTTCCGGCAGCGGTTTGGAGCCTTTTATCTCTCCGGAAGCGGCGGAATTTCAATTGAACCGTGTTGCCTCCACGCGCGGAGTGCCTCCGGAAAAAATCCGGAAACTGGTGTCTGAACACTTCGTCCGGGGCGGAATTTTGGGGGAAAACGTAGTCAACGTGATGACCCTGAACGCTGCGCTGGATACATTGTTCCCGATGAGCGGGATGTAATTGACCGCCCCGGTTCGGAAAATATCCTGGCGGAAAAATCGTCCGGCATCAGCCGGTGCCTTGGTTCCGCGTCTTTCTCCGGTTACCGGGGCGGTTTTCTTATTGGATTTTTGTCAGTTTGGCCTAATTTGTTGAAAAACAGAGACAATAAATTGGCCGGCGTGCGGTATGCTGCCGGATAATCCTTTCAGAATGCAGCAATAGGGGGGGCGACATCCTCTCGTTAGTTTTATTAGGCTGATATGAAGTTTCTTCAGCCCCAAATGCGGCTGTTTACAAATAGTCCTCCCTTGGCGGTGTGAACACATCGACAACCTCTCCGCTTCCCATCACCTCAAAGGAACGAGGCGTATTGTCCGGTATGGCGTAGCTGTCCCCTGCATGAAGCAACACTTCAATATTCTTCTCCGGCATTTCCATGTTCAGGCGGTATTTGCCTGAAATGACGTACCCGCATTGTTCATGCGGATGTTGGTGGGTAGAGGCGAAGTTGCCTTTCACATAGTACATCTTTGCTGCCATTGATTTCTCTCCGACAGCGAGCGAATCCAGTGAAACGCCCTTGAACACTTTCTTCGATGCGTCTTCCTTGCGAACGATGACTTTATTATTTTTTATGATTTCCATATCAATACGTTATCTTCAGTTCCATCTGGATGTTTCCGCGTTCGTATGCCGGGTGATTTTCCGCAAGTTCCTTGAATCCCAGCTTTTTATATGTGTGTATGGCGGGTTTGAGCAGGGTGTTGCTTTCAAGAAAAAGAATTTTCGCCTTCATGTCCTTTGCTTTGTCTATAGCTGCATGGCAAAGTATTTCCCCGATGCCTTTGCCCTGCGCATGAGGGTGAACGGCAAGTTTCGCCAGTTCATAATCATATACCGGGTCATCCATTTTGCAGAGGGCACAAACTCCGACGGGCTTTCCCCTGTAAAGGGCTACAAAGATAAAGCCTCCTTTGTTGATAATATATTCCTGCGGATGATCAAGATAGTCCAGATCGTGCGGTTCTATCTTCCAATGTTGCGTAATCCACTGTACGTTAAGTGATTTAAACGTATTCTTGTAACACGGTTCGTAAGGAATTACCCTGATATGCTCCCTTTCCCTCATTTTCCGGGCTTCTTTGACCCGTTGCAGCAGGCTCTTCTCAGCGAGCCGGTCTTCCCATTCGCCGATAGCTCTCCACAAATCATGGCGCGTTTCCTTGGAAATATCCTCTACGGCGACCTCCACGTCTTTGCAGAGCTCTGTCAGCATGGCGGCAACCCTTTTCCCATGTGGAGACAGGGCGATGACGGTGCGTCTCTTGTCCTTCTGGTCTTCAAGGCCTTTCACCAATCCTCTTGCCGTCATTTCTCCAACGATATTGCTCACGGATGGATGACTGTGCCCTATTTCCTTAGCTATGCCCGTTATTGTTTTCTCTTTCCCGCCGGCTAAAACGAAAAGCAGGGGAAACCACTTTGGCTTTATGTCAATGCCGTATAATTCATAAATTTGACTTGCATCAGACGTCACAGCATCCGTCAGCATGCGCAGCCTGCTTCCAATGGCTATTTTACCTGTCCTATTGAAAAAATCCATATCTTTCCGTTATTAAATACGTAACTGATTACGTAACTAATATGCCATTATCATGCGAGCAAGCATTTTTTCACATTTTAGTCTTCTTGCAGGTGGGGAATATCGCTGTATCCATCAATGGAATGGAAAAATCCGTCTCCTGTCAGTCGGGTAGGCTGCGAACGTGGTATTTGGCATTGCCGCCCTTGCCCACGCGATTATTTTGGAGCATGGGCAAGGGCTGTTCCTGCGTTTCTATCCGGTACGGGGCTGCCGTTCTTTCCGGAAATATTTTCCTTGGCGTTCAGGATTTACACTATTGCCGGGATACCGGATGCGCCAGCTCCATGAGAAAGCGGGACAGGATTTCCTTGTCAGGGCGGACTCTCCAATAATCCGTTGAGCGTGCAAGTGATATTGCGGGGAATCCGGAGGGGCAAAAAATTTTTAGATAACAGGAAAAATCCTGTTTTTCCATTCAACGGTTGGAGTTATTCTTATGTCTAAAATACCAACATACCATGCTTAACAATCTAACAACAAAATTTCAGGAAGCGCTGATGCAGGCGCAGCAAACTGCAGGCCGGCTTGGAAAACCGGAAATTTCTTCTCTGGACGTTCTGGTGGCGTTACTGGAGCAGGAAGGCGGAATTCTTTCCCCTATTCTCCGCAAAGCCTCTTGCGATCCGGGGCTGCTTCTCCAGGCAGCCCAAAGGGAGGTTTCCCACGAACCTACTCAAAGCGGCGCCACCACCCAGCCGCAGATGGGGCGTGACCTGGCTACCGTCATGCAGGCTGCGGAAGAGGAACGCAAAAAGCTCAAAGACGACTACCTCAGCGTGGAACACTTCATGCTTGGGGCGTTGGACACGCAAAACAAAGTGCACCAGTTGACGGACACCTTTGGGCTGACCAAGGATAACTATCTGGCCGCCATGAAGGAAGTGCGCGGCAACCAGCGCGTGACGGACGACAACCCGGAAGGCAAATACCAGACGCTGGAAAAATATGGGACGGACCTGACGGCCCGCGCCCGCGCCGGTAAAATTGACCCCGTCATCGGCCGTGATACGGAAATCCGCCGCGTTTTGCAGATTCTTTCCCGCAGGACGAAAAACAATCCCGTCCTGATGGGGGAGCCCGCCATTGCGGAAGGTCTGGCGCGGCGCATTGTCAACGGCGACGTGCCGGAAAGCATGCGCAACAAGCGCATTGTATCCCTCAACATCGGCTCCATGCTTGCCGGAGCCAAATATCGCGGTGAATTTGAAGAACGCTTGAAATCCTTCCTTAAGGAAGTAACGGATTCCAACGGTGAAATCATTCTGTTTATCGATGAACTGCACACCATCGTAGGCGCGGGCGCCAGTGAAGGGGCGGTGGATGCCTCCAACCTGCTCAAGCCCGCCCTGGCCCGCGGGGAACTGCGGACCATCGGCGCGACGACACTGGACGAATACCGCAAATACATTGAAAAAGATGCGGCTCTGGAACGTCGGTTTCAGCCCGTCATGGTCTCCGAACCCAGCGTGGAAGATACCATCGCCATCCTGCGCGGCTTGAAAGAACGCTATGAAGTCCACCATGGAGTGCGTATTACGGACGCTGCCATCGTAGCGGCGGCCACCCTTTCCGACCGTTATATTTCCGACCGTTTTCTGCCTGACAAGGCAGTAGACCTGGTGGATGAAGCGGCAGCCCGCCTCAAAATTGAGCTGGACTCCATGCCCACGGAAATTGACCAGATTGAACGTGAGGCCATGCAGCTTGAAATGGAACGGCAGGCGCTGGCGAAGGAAGAAGACGCCGACAGCAAGGCCCGTTTGGAAAAAATCACCAAGGACCTGGCCGACCTGAAGGAAAAATCCGGTTCCATGATTGCCAAATGGAAAAGCGAAAAGGAAGTGCTGGACGCCGTCCGCAGGGAACAGGAAAAAATAGAAGCCCTCAAGCTGGAAAGCGAAAGGGCCAAACGTATGGGTGACCTGACCCGCGCGTCGGAAATCACCTATGGCGAACTTCCGGAAGCCCAGCGCGCCCTGACGGAAGGCAAGGAAAAGCTCAGTAAAATGCAGAAAGAAGATGGAGGGCTGCTGAAGGAGGAAGTCACGGAAGGAGACATTGCCAAAGTGGTTGCCACCTGGACCGGCATTCCCGCCGCCCGTCTGCAGGAAGGGGAGCGTGCCAAGCTGGTGCACATGGAAGAGCGTCTGGGCGCCCGCGTAATCGGGCAGAAACAGGCCGTTAAGGCCGTATCCGACGCCGTGAGACGCGCCCGCGCCGGGCTGCAGGATGAAAACAGGCCCATCGGCTCTTTCCTGTTCCTGGGACCCACCGGCGTGGGCAAGACGGAACTCAGCAAGGCGCTGGCGGAATTCCTCTTTGACAGTGAGAACGCCATCGTTCGCATTGACATGTCCGAATACATGGAAAAACATTCCGTCGCGCGCCTCATCGGGGCGCCTCCCGGATACGTGGGGTATGAAGAAGGCGGTCAGCTCTCTGAAGCCGTGCGCCGTCGTCCGTACTGCGTGGTTCTCTTCGATGAAATTGAAAAGGCCCACCCGGACGTCTTCAACGTATTGCTCCAGGTGCTGGACGACGGCCGCATTACGGACGGCCAGGGTCGTACGGTTGACTTCCGCAACACGGTCATCATCATGACCTCCAACATCGGCAGCCAGTACATCCTCAATGAAGCCAATGCGGAACAGAGGGAAGCCAAGGCCCTGGAAGCGTTGCGCGGTCACTTCCGTCCGGAATTCCTGAACCGCATTGATGAAATCATCATCTTTGACCGGCTCACGGCGCAGGAACTCAAGGGCATTGTGGACATTCAGCTTCAGCGTGTCCGCAGGCGCCTGGAAGCCAAGGGCCTGTTTTTGCGCATGACTCCGGAAGCTACGGCTCTGGTGGCGGATCATGGTTTTGATCCTGTGTATGGAGCCCGTCCTCTCAAACGGGCCATTCAGCATGATCTTCTGGACCCGCTCAGCCTCAAGCTTCTGGAAGGAGACTTCCCGGAAGGAACGGAAATCGTGGTACGGGAAAAAGACGGCAAACTGGACTTCACCAAGGAGAAAAGATAATTGCATTTCTCGGCATGTTGCCGGAAAAACAATGAAGGGCGTCCCCTGAGAGGGCCGCCCTTCTGATATAAAGATTCCCGCTTCCGGGAGCTGAAGAAAATCTGCTGCGCGGTTAAATCTGGGACAGAGCGTCGTCAGCAACGGCGGCGGCGCAAAGCGAGTGCGGCCAGCCCTAGGAGGGAAAGCGTAGCGGTAGCGGGTTCCGGAACCATGTTCCAGCCCATGGAACGCATTAATCCCACTTCTCCATCCGTCAGGGTGCGATGATAGGTATCCGGTGAGATGGAATACTGCATAAGGGCGTCTGGATCGCTCGTGCTGTCAATGTGGGCCATGCTGGACCCTTCCGACCATGTGGTGGGGTTATAGACAGTAAGCCCCGTATCGCCCAGAGACAAAGTTTCCCCTAGGGTAAATGCCGTATTCCCATTTCCGGCTTTTTCTACGATGGACTGGCCTTCTTGGTTGGTTAACAGGGAATCATACTTGGTGTACAGCATGGTGCTGTAGGTTGTGGAAGCGCTTCCGGATTGGACTTGGAAAGTGCCTGTCTGCGTCGCCAGGGAAAGAAAACCAACGGCATGCCCCACTTCATGGGTCAGGATGCTTTGAAAATCATATTTTCCCGTATGCTCCGCCAATAAGGCGGCCCCATAATAAAGGGAAGCCAAATGAGAGGTATTGCACTGGATGTAAATATCATAGCCTGAGGTAGTCCTTGTGCTTCCATCGCGCCATACGGCCTCGGCCATGGTGGAAACCTGTTGTGGCTTGTTTGACAGGTAGTAGTAATAAGGGGAATAAGCGGAGGCTAGGGTGGAGGAATCGGCTCCGTCGTACCAGGTGAGGCCTACGTTAAGCGTTCTTCCCGGGGTGGAATTAATCAGGGTATTCCATGTGTTCAACGCCCGTATGGCGGAATCTATCTGATCACTGGTCCAGGTATGAGTACTTGAAGAATCAAAAAATCCCTTCTCCCCGGAATCTAGGAAGGTGCATGAAAAAGTGGAGCCTATATTAACTGTCTGTACAGCAGATGAGAAAAAAGTGCTTCCCAAGCAGAAAACAGTGCAGAGAATGCCAATTTGGAATGAACTTTTTATAGATAAAAAATAATAAACCCTTGAATAGCAAAAAAATCCTTTCTGTTCAAGTGAAAATAAATCAAGTCTGCTTCTTTTTCAGGGAAGACGGGTCAGACACCCCTTCTTTTTTTCTGGCTCTTGTTGCATAACAACAAAAAATGCTGAAAATACCGGCAGGGGCCCTCCTGGTAAGGACAGTTTCCTTGTAAAAAATGTAACGGCGCAAGATAGTTGCGATATGCGGGACAGGTTGTTGCGATATTTCGCCACTTGCTGCCAGGAAAAGCCCCTTTCCGGAAGCCTGAAAAGAGGTTAAAAAAACGCCTGAAAACGGGTGAATTCGCGTGACTTTTACCCCCGAATTTGCTATAAAAAACTCACCGGAAGGAAGGTTGATCCGTACCTTGAACCGGGGCTATTGCCGCCGCTGCCATCAGCTTTATTTTGGCGTTGCAAAGGGAGTGCATAATTTCCGCCCTGCGCTCGCGCGGCACTCCATAAGGCCGGGGATTGCCTGTCGTCACCATCCGGAACATCCGGGCGTATAAATCAGGGGGAGCCTCGGCGCTGTGCCAGCACCGGCAGGACCAGCGGGAATTCTCCGAAATACCGATCGTTCCGGAATCTTTTTGTTTACCATTCCCGGGTGTCCTCCGGTTCGGTCGGCATCTTTCCCTCAAAACCATTATTTTCGGCTTGGCTTTGGCCTCGTAATATTGACAGCCCCTCCGAAGAGGGGCGATTTCATATCGCAACAACCTGTCCCGTTTCAGGCAGTTTCATGTTCCTTCATCACAATTACCCGTCTCTTCTTTCCATCGCTGTAATTTCCCGCCATTGCTAGCTTTCACCCTATTTCAACTATACTGTCCCTTTTCAAAAAGGGGAAGAGCGAGGGGAAAAAGGGAAGCGTTCAAAAAAAGACGCGCCAGGATGGGGGATTATGACAAAAGAGCATCTCATTGATTAGGTGTGTATTAAGGGTGGTTGCAGTGGGTATGGCCTGAATAAGGATCGGGAAAAAATGAAAAAACATCTCGAAAAAAATTGACAAAAAGGTGTGGTATGGTAGATT
>ERZ779729.2727-NODE-2727-length-9860-cov-1.781846_pt1 | contig 9860 bp, 8 predicted proteins | sample MGYA00511072_ERZ779729 | MGnify/ENA primary metagenome ERZ779729 (study PRJEB29588, sample SAMEA2156675) | human gut metagenome | biome: human gut; feature: human-associated habitat; material: faeces | place: Denmark | collected 2008/2010 ...
TGGAAATAAGACTTCATTTTCCGGCTTTACATGGGGAAGATGGTGTTTGAGAGAAAATACGCCGCTTGTGTTGCCGCAAATTCAGTTTGAAAAGTATTTTTCAAATCAAAAGAATGCAGGAAGAAAGATATTTTTCCTTATGGGGTGTTTCATTTATCTGCCGGTTCTCATAGCAGCCGGATTTCTCGTTTTTTGTATTGTAAAAAGACGGTTGTATTCTTTTGGCGTAATGCTTACCGGAACTTTGGCAGTTTTGTTTGACTTGATTTTGTATTTTGCAGTACCGGGAGCAATCTGGCGGGCGGCAGGAGGCAGTATTCATTCTTTTTCGCTGGTTTCTGAAAAAATGCTTGCCATTCGCGGTGTCGGTTCACAGTTTATCAAAGAAGTTTATCATCATGCAGGGGGAATCGGTGCTTATGCCAATTTTATTCTGGCATGTATGCTGTGTGTTACAGGAAGTGTTTTCTTTATCCTTACTTGTGTTCAGAAAAGGCGGGAGAAGAAAGTGGAATTTTTTCAAAATCAAAGTTTAGAGAATATGCCATTACCGGGGGATGCAAAAGCAGCTGCTTGTGGAACTTTAACAGGAATCTGTGGACAATATGCAGGGCAGTCTCTCACAGTAAATGCAGGAGAGGAAATCGTACTGGGAAGAGACCCAGCATACAGTATGCTTGTTTTTGATAATCGGGGAATCAGCAGACGGCACTGTGGAATTCGCTACGATGACAAGACGGGGAATTATTTTGTGATTGATTATTCTTCAACAGGTACAAAAATGGCAGATGGCAGACTGGTAACGGCTTCTTCTTATTCGATGGCAGAACCGGGAACGGTATTGCTTTTGGGAGATGGAGAGGAACAGTTTTTATTAAAGTAATGGGAGGCTCTGAGATGAAACGCAGGATACTCAAAGTCTGGCAGTTTGTATTGCTGCTTGCGATGCTTATGCTGATACCGCAAACGATGTTTTTTTCTGTATTGCATGTGGATAGAGACGTTGCTGAAAATATTGCGGAGCAGCTAAAAGATGAAGCAAGGGAAAGTATAAAAGATAATGTGTTCTTATCAATAGCAGAAAATATTTTATTGGACCAGATTCCGGAAGAATCCGTAAGTGGTTATGAACTGATGACAAAATTTCCGATTCCTATGTGTATTTTGTATTTTGGTTCATTGCCGGTTCTTATTCTTTTGGTTGTGTTCTTTTGCTTCAAGAGAACTAAGTTTGTACCTATTATTGCAGCCGGTGTATATGGGCTTTTTGGTATTATTTGCAGCAGTATTTTTTTGTGGGGTGTTCCCGGACAGATTTTATCAGGGTTTAAACCGGCAGAAAATATTCTCCGCTTTCTGTGGAAAGAAATACTTTCTGTGGGAATGTACATAACATTTAGTCTGTGTATTTTGCTTTTGGTTGTTTTAGTGCTTATAACTGTTACCGGCAATCAAGGCATAACGATTAAAAAAAGAGAATTATCCGCCTCCGCTGACAAAGAGGTGGCGGTAATCAATACATATTTTAAGGAGGAATTTACTATGAGTAAGAGTTGTCCAAAGTGTGGAAATGTGTTAAATGATAACGCAGCATTTTGTAATAAATGTGGTTATCAATTTGGTACGAATGCGCAGCAAAGAAATTATCAGCAGCAAGGGTATCAACAGGGATATCAGCAGCCGGCATCCGGAGGAAATGAATTAATTGTTGATTCGGATGAGCAGATTGTTATGAATCTTCAGAATTCATATGTCTCGACAATGGCTGCGGATGGAAGTATTGGTTCTACCAGAGTGTTTTTTACAAACAAAAGGTTTTATGCGAAAGAAAATCGGTTTACTCTATCGAGAGGACTTGATACGAAAAACACCATTGTAGAATTACAAGAAATTTCCGGCACACAGATTCTGCACGAAAATCCAATTTCGTATTTTATATGGGGTGGTCTTCTGCTTATATTTAATCTTATTATTGGAGCAATTGCAGGGGGTGAAGCTTTAGTGGGAGCTCTTATTTCGGGATTGTTCTATGCCGGTTTATTTACCTTGTTGTATTTTCTGCGGCGGGGGACTTATTTGCTTATATCCTTTGCCGGTGAAACTGTAAAACTGCGGGTAAAAATGTATAACTATAATTCGGTTGTTACATTTTTGCGAGGTTTGCAATCCTATATTGCAAGATTGAAAAAATAAGAAGGTTTTAGAAAGCCGGGGGAGATGCTGTATGAAGAATGAAAAATCGAGTATACAATCAACATGTGCTGCTCTTGGAATTTTTTTGCTTTTTTTGGCTGCTGTTATTGTTTATCTGGCAATGTATTCTAAAAGCAGTGAAAAGGTAAATTACGTGGAAAATAAAAAGGCTCCGACTACTCAGTCGCTTGCGTTTCGTGCGCCCTCCTTTTGGGTGGATACTAAACAGGAAATGGACATGACAAAATATTTACAGAGGGATGGCATAGAAGAAAAAGATGTTGTGTGGACATGTGATTCGAATCAGGTGATTGTAGGAAGTAATGGACATATTGTTGTAAATGATTATGGAGTTACCTGTAATTTAACGGCAAAAAGCAGGAAAGATAAACGTGTAAGTTCTACCTGTCAGATTCAGACACGTTCCAAACAGGATGATTTGCTGTACTCGGTTCGAAATTTGAACGGTCAGTCCCCGGATTCTTCAAAAGAGAATGATAAACAGGAAATTATTTCTGCGGATATAAATAACAGCCGTCAGATTGATGTTGATGAATTAAACTATGTGCCAGGTAAAAGAAGTGATAAGTATAAATGGGATAAGACGTTGTTTTATACATTGGAAGATGCAGATGAAAATAACGAGGAAGATAATCAGATTAATACTTACCGGGTGACACATAAAAAGTTTATTCACGCAAAAACAAAGAACGAAATCGAATACGAAATATATCATCATCCGGAGAGTGGTAAAGTTCATAAGATGGTAAGTATTGAGAAAGATGAGACGGTATTACATATTACCGAGTATTATTTTACGGATGATGGAAAAGTAAATTTCATTTATTGTTACGAGGATACCAATTATGTGCCGTCTTACGCGAAATTAAGCAAAAAAGGTGTGAGATATTTATTTCATAATGACACGATGGTAAACTGGCGAATTGTTAATGCGGAAGGTGAAATAAATTACTGTTATGGCAAAAAGGAAAAGAAGGCACTTTCAGAGCATAAAAAAGTAGTGGAGTATTTAAAATTATCAAAAGAAAAAAGAAAACAATACGATAATTGCGAGAAAGTTATGCTTAACCGTGCCTATAACACATTTGAAAAAGTGAATCATTTTGAAGGTGTCAGCAGTATATGCGGCTATGTATGTGATGAAAATGGAACCGGTATGGCAGATGCTTCTGTAACTTTGAAATCAACAGAATATAACTGCGATGTTTATGGTGGTACAACAAATGACAAGGGTTACTATAATATTTTGGTACCGACAAGAGAGGCAGGGTATGAACTTGCTGTTACCAAAGAGGATTATACGGAGGAAGAAATTTATGATGTCGAAATAGACGAAGATAAGATAGACATCAGCCAGCAGCCGGTGTATCTATCGGAAAAATCGGATACAGAATATTCGTACGCACTGGAATTTTATGATGCACTTAGTGTGAGTTCTCTGGAAGGTGTTTCGGTTACAATCCGTACTGGTGTTAATCATAGGGAGGGGGAACCGGTTAGTCAGTTTTATTCTGAAAACAGCAGGGAAAACCTGTCATTAGTTTCCGGAATGTATACGGTACAGATTTCAAAAGAAGGGTATGTGGATACTTATGAAACAATATTTGTTTCTGGCAGCTCGGAAAATTTAACACAACTTTATTTATCGAAACAGTTAAACGAAAATGAATTGAGAATTGTCTTAACTTGGGGAGACACACCGAATGATTTGGATTCTCATTTGTTTACACCGGGAAATATGGGACAGCAGGATGAGGATTACCATGTTGCTTATTATCAGAAAGATTTACCGGATGGCTCAGCGTCTTTGGATGTAGATGAACGGGAGGGGTATGGACCGGAAACCGTTACAATTGATTCTGTTAAGGAAGGACAGTACAAATATTATGTGGCGGATTTTAGTAATTGTTCCAGCGGAAATGAGGACAGTTATGAGATGTCAAGGTCTCATGCGGCGGTTCGTGTTTACGGAAAGGATGGTTTGATACAGACTTTTTATGTTCCGGCAAATCGCAGTGGAGTGTTATGGGAAGTTTTTGAAATTCGAGATGGAACGATTGTTCCACTGCAACGGTATTATGATGTGATTGGTGATAAAACTTGGTGGTCAAGTGGAAAATAGAAATAAAAAAGAAAGTGAGGAGAGCAAAATGAAATTAAAAAAAGCAGTGGTTGTTTTGATAGCAGTTGGTTTGTGTATGCTTACCGGGTGCTCAAATCAATCTTATGTTGGCAAGTGGACAACAACTAAGTTTCAGGGAATGGAAAAGGAGGAAAAAGATTTTCAAAAAGAAAATGGTTATCAAATGATTCTATATCTTAATGCAAATGGAAGCTATGATGTAGAGTATATAGCGAAAAAAAAGAGTGAGGAGAAAGAATGTAAGAAAAAGAATGATGATTTTAAAAAGCAGGTAAAGAATCCTAAATGGAAAGTTGTTGATGGATATGGCGGCGGTGTTGTGTTATGGAGTGGCAAACAAAAAGAACCGAAAAAAAACAGTAAGGCGCAGTATTACTTAAAGGATGGCAGATTACTGCAACATGAATCAACATGGATTTTTGAACGATAGGAAAGGGGAAAATAAACATGAGTGATAAATTAAAAAAATGGAGTGTAGTATCTTATGTTGCTGCTGTTTTACATGCTATTGTTTTAGTGTTGCTTGTTATTGAATGGGTGGCATGGAAAGCAGATGCGTTTCGGCTTGTTTCAAATTTTATCTGGCGGTTTTTGACTACAAATTCAGCAACTTGGTTTCATGTTGCAATGGCTTTTTTGGTGATTGTTTCCGGAGGCGGAATTGTTGTGTTGTTTTGTGAGGCAAAATTAATTCGTGAGAAAAAAAGAGAAACCAATGGGCTCTATGTATTTTGTGGAATTATAAATGTTGTTGTTTCTCTTGTCTGGATTGGCACTGGTATTAATGGACTGACTCAAGGGCTTACCGCTTATGATAAGAGTTTTAAAAATTTATGTCTCGTATTAGCAGCTGTGACAATTATTTTGACAGCAATGTTAATTATATTAGCAATTGTAATATGGAAAAAGCCGGCAGAAAATGAAGAGCAGCCTAAGGAACATGAAATGCCGCCTTATCCTATAGATCAAGTGATTCCGCCTGCTATAGACTTGGAATTTGAAAAACAGGAACCTTTGCAGGAGCAAAATCCATGGCAGGAAGTGAATATACAGCAAAATAATGTTCCCCCGCCAATGGGACGGGTTGTGGTTACGAGTGGTCCCGTTATTGGACAGGCAGGTTATAAACTGCCATCTGCCAATAAAATATTGGTGGGAAAAAGCAGACAAAGATGCCATTTGATTATACAGGATGAGCATATCAGTAATGTACATTGCAGTATTCGTTACAATGAAAAGACAAACGGCTATATTATAAAGGATCATTCTTTAAATGGAACTTTTGTTGGAACGAATCGTCTGCCAAAAGATATGTTTGTTGAATATCCGGCAGGAACGGTACTAACATTAGCAGATGGTAAAACAAGAATCAAATTAGGATAGAAGTTTGGAGGTAGAATTATGAGAAGTACAAGAAATACAGTTGGTGGAGTTTTTGCTGCGATAACAGCAGGTATTAGCTTGGTAATGGCAATTTGGGATGTGGTTTCGTGGATTATGACAATGTCATTAGGAAACTTTTTTGCCGGAAGACCGTTTTTGTCATTTTTTGTAGCGTTGTTTCAAGAGAGTATTTTTGATTTTGGAGATACTCAAATGCACTTATTGTTTGCAGGAACTATGTTGTTTTTCATGATTGGTGCATGTGTAAATTTTCTTGCTGCAATTGTACTTTTAAAACGTGGAAGTAATCATAAAGGAGCGTCCATTACCTTGGGTATTATTAATGAAGTCGGAATTATATTCTGGATTATTTTTTCTGGGAGAGCAGGGTTTTATGTTGGAAAATATATTATTGGAAATAGCCATATTTATTTGAGATGGTATATATTAGAATCGGTAGTGATAATTTCTTTGGTGTGTTCCTTTTTGGCAGCCGCTTTTTTACAGCTTATTTCAACGATTTTATTTAAGAATGCCACAGATAATTTTGTGACCGGACAAGCGGCTATGCCATTGCCGGTGCAACAGCCATTGCCAATACCGACACCGCCACAGCCGTCACCGGTGCCACAGCCGGTGCCAACACCACAGCCGGCATCTGCACCAGTATTGACACCGCAAAAAACGCATGTACCGGCACCACAGCCGCCAAAAGAAAAACTGGGAAATGTATGTGTATTGAAAGGTGAAGTGTATGGGAAAAGAGATTATATAATATCGAAGAACTGCAAACTTATATTGGGGAAGAATCCAAACAAGGCAAATATCGTATTTCGTAATCCGCATGTAAGTAATGTCCATTGTTCGGTAAGTTATAATGCACAAACCAATCGTTACATAGTAAAGGATCATTCCTCAAATGGAACATTTATAGCAAACAAACGGCTTCAGAAAGAAGTACAGACAGAATGTCCGGCAGGAACAGTTTTGTATCTCGCAGATTCAAATACCAGTGTAATACTGAAGTAAACAAGGGGGCGGCTAAAGCCGTCCTTTTTTCTCACCGTTAAAAATTAGGAAAAAATATAATAGGGGTGTGTGTTAAGATAGCGGTATATGTTATGCTTAATATACGAAATAAAGCGAAAAAGGTGAAAAGATACTATGCAAAAAAGTTACAATCATTTAGATGGCTTTTTGTTACAAAAAATGTTGGGGTGTAAAAAAGATTATAATGCTTTTTCGGAGGAAGAGCGCTATCAGGCATACCGTATGTTTTTAAAACGTACCGGGGAAAAAGGAAAACGAATTGCGGCAACACAAACAATTCAGAAATGGTTTGGAATAGGGGGACAAAAAAGGCCAAATCGTGAAGGATTGTTTAAATTGGGTTTTGCTTTAGAATTATCGGATAAAGAAATGCGGGAATTATTAGTTTATGTGACTTGTGAACCGGATTTTCAAGTAAATGATTATCGTGAAATGATTTTTTTGTATGGATTCTATCATCACTTGTCTTATGCAAAATGTTTGACAATGGTGGATAAATTTGAATCTTCTCTTCCCCTTGAATTTTCTTTAAAACAACAGAACCGCACGAATAATATTTGGAAAGAGTATGGAAAAAATTGTGAGTTGGCTGCGGATGATTTTTTACAGTGGATGCTGGAGCGTGTAGAAGATTTTAAGGGATACAGTAAGACTGTTTTAGATTATTTTAAGACAATTAAAGAAGAAGTAATACACGAAATAAAGAAAGATGCCAAAGATTATTTAGAGACTTTGCTGGCAGAAACTTCTTTTGAACGATGGGAGCAGAAATGGCATATGAATACCAAAAATCGAAAGAAAACAATTCCGAAATATTTGAAAAGCATTTATTGCAATAAGAACGATAATCTTTCTGAGCAAATGAAAAAGACGATTCATGAGCTGGTGGAAATTTCAAATATTTCTACAAACTCGAATACGGAACTTTTGGCTGAATTGTATACGGATTTGAAAAATCGGACGAGGCAGGAGAATAAAAGGAGAAAGCAGGGAGAAATTCGTCTTATGGATGATAAGTATTTATCAGATTTATTAAATGTTTCATTACAAAAAGAAAAATTAATGCATTTGATAGTTACGCCAAATCTTGATAATCGGGATGAATTAATCAAACAGCAGAAAAGAAGGTGTTTGTTAATTACAAGACAGGATTTGCTGCCATTGATTCTATGTTTATCACAGAAACGGTATGTCAGGCGTATGGAAAGCGAAAACTACGATGCAGTAAAAGCAAAAGCGGAGTTTATTGATTTCGCAAATCATATTTTAAATGCGTGTCAGATGGCACCAATAGACGAAAACAAATACGAATTGGATGGAATATTGTGTGGTTGTTTTCAGAAAGATGAGATGTATTCTCTGGCGGATACTTTAGAAAGGTATTTTGATATGGAGAAAAAGAACAATGCGTGAGTATGAAAAATATTGGTTGAAAAAAGGAACAGAATTAAATCACAAATATGAAATTCTGGATGTAATTGACGAGGGTGGAATGGGAATTGTATATTTGGGTTTTGATAAGATTTTGCAGCAGAAAGTGTCAATTAAGGAATATTTTCCTAGGCGTTATGCGATGCGCATGAATGGTGAAAAAGCGGTTACGATTTACAAAGGAAATTCTACAGAATTGTTTGAAAAAGGGCTTAGCAAGTTTGTCAATGAAGCGAGAACTTTGGCACATTTTGAGGCGTTAGACAGTATTGTTATGGTAAAAGATTTCTTTTATGAAAATCAAACGGCGTATATGGTGATGGAAAGAATTTTGGGTGAAAATGTGAAACAGATTGTGGAACGTGATGGACCGATGAGTCCGCAGAGAGTTTTGACAATTATGGAACCGATTTTATATTCGGTGAATGAAATTCATTAAGAAGGATTACTTCACCAAGATATTTCACCGGATAATATTATTTTGACAAAGAATAATAAAGCTGTGTTAATCGATTTTGGAGCTGCAAGAATTTCTGAAGTACGTGATAATAAGACAATGACTATTTTCTTTAAAAGAGGCTATTCAGCAGAGGAACAGTACATAGAAAATTCAGAAAAAGGAGCATATACGGATGTATATGGTGCCAGTGCTACAATCTATTTTATGCTCACCGGGATAAGACCGGATGAATCCGTAAGGAGACTGATTCGTGACCAGGTTGTGCCACTTTGGAAATTTAAAAATATTGATATGAAACGGTATAAGAAACAGGCTATTATGAAAGGAATGGCGGTGGATGCCAAAAAGAGATATTCTTCTATGCAGGAATTATGTGATGTTCTGTATGAAAAAAAGAGTCCTTGGACTAAATGGATGCGTAGATAATTATTTCAAACCAAGGCGATTTCCCATTGCCGTCACATAGAAACAATGTTATACTATTTATAATCTTGCAATTATGCCACGGAGGGAGGAGTAACAGACAGCGGCAACAAGGGAAAATACAAGTTTAGAGATTCCGGGAAATGAAATTTTATTAGGGAGGAAATGAAATGAATAGAAGATTAACAAAAGTATTTATTGGTGCGTTAAGTTTTGCAGCAGCACTTTCAACAGCAGTTGTATTTAACGCAAGTGATGCTCAAGCGAAAAAAGCCAGTGTAAAGAAAGTGACAGCATCCGCACCATCAGGAAAAAATGTATATGTGGCAAAAGGTAAAAAGGTTAAAATTACAACGACTGTAAAGGTAAAACCGAATAAGAAAGCAAATAAAAAGGTGACTTATAAATCGGCAAACAAAAAGATTGCTACGGTATCAGCCAAAGGTGTTGTAAAGGGTGTAAAAGCGGGAAAAACAAAAATCACGATTACATCAAAGAAGAACAAGAAAAAGAAAACCGTATTAAAAGTTTGTGTAAAAAAAGCGGCTGTTAAAAAGGTGAGCATTAACAGCAAGAATTTTGTTTTGTCGGCGGGCGGAACAAAAAAACTGACAGCAAAAGTAACACCTAAGAAAAATGTTTACAAGAAAGTTGTTTGGACAAGTTCCAACAAAAAAGTTGCAACTGTTAACAGGAAAGGTGTTGTAAAAGCAAAAGGTATTGGTACATGTAAAATTAAAATCACAGTAGGAAGCA
>ERZ779729.2728-NODE-2728-length-9859-cov-6.977458_pt1 | contig 9859 bp, 7 predicted proteins | sample MGYA00511072_ERZ779729 | MGnify/ENA primary metagenome ERZ779729 (study PRJEB29588, sample SAMEA2156675) | human gut metagenome | biome: human gut; feature: human-associated habitat; material: faeces | place: Denmark | collected 2008/2010 ...
GGGGGGGGGGGCGGGGGGATCAGGGCATCGTGCGCCCCACTGTAAAAGGCGCGGTTGTTCTCAATGAGCTGGGGAAGGGTCACGGGGCGGTAGAAATTCACGTCCACCCCGGCGTTGAGCACCCGGGGCAGCTGGCGCAGAATGTCGTATTCCGGGCCCCGGGCCTGGTGCAGGTGGCCGTGGACCATATAGCCCCGCTTGCGGTACAGAATGGGATAGTGGCAGAGGATAATGTGAACCTCTCCGTCGTCGATCTCGTTGAAGTCGGTGACGGTTTCAAAATAGCGATACAGCTCCCCGGCGTTTTCAAAGCCGGTGTCGTGGTTGCCCCGGATCAGGTGCTTATGGCCCCGGAGCCGGGACAGGGCGTCCCCGGGCACCAGGCCCCGGTTATAGCCCACGTCCCCCACCACATACACGGTGTCCTCCTCCGAAACGGCCTCGTTCCACCGGTGGATGAGCTGGCGGTCCATGTTCTCCACGGTGTCGAAGGGCCGGGAGGGCAGAAAGGGTTCATAGTGAAAATGCAGGTCGGCGGTATAGAAGATCATGGCGTCCTCCCTCAGCTTGTCAAAAAAGTCTTTTTTTGACAAGCTGCGTGCGGTTTTTCAGAACTTAAAAAGTTCTGAAAAACCTGTGATTGCGAACGAAAGACACCCCTGATGGGTTTCTTTCGTAACTATCTTCCTTTCCGATGGCGGAAGATTTCCGGGTTTCTCGACAGTCTCCTCCCTGTCGATATTCCCAATTAAGGATAACGGTGGCCAAAAAAATTCAGCACACCAAACTAATTTTCATTCAGTATAGCAAATCCCCCGGCGAATGTCAATACGAGGTGTCGAAAAATTGCCCCCGGCGCATCGCGCCGGGGGCAGCGAAGGTTCAGGTGTTCAGATACGGGTCGTCCAGGCGGCCCAGGCGGCGCAGCATGGTCTTTTTCACGGCCTTGAAGATGTTCTCATATCCGGTGCAGCGGCACAGATGGCCGGACAGCAGCTTGCGCAGCTGGTCGTCGGTGTAGTACACGCCCCGGTCCAGGATCTCCACCGCCGTCATGATAAAGCCCGGGGTGCAGAAGCCGCACTGAATGGCCGTCTCCTCCATGAAGGCCTGCTGGATGTCGGACAGCTCACCGTTGGGGCCCATAAGCCCCTCCAGGGTGGTGATGTGCTTGCCCTCGGCCCACACGGCCAGGTACAGGCAGGAGTTGTAGCACTCGCCGTCGATGAGGACGTTGCAGGCGCCGCATTCGCCTACCTCGCAGCCCTTTTTCACGGAGGTCATGGAGAAGTCGTTGCGGAGCATATCCGTCAGGGATGCCCGGACGTCCACCATTTTCTCCACTTCCTTGCCGTTGAGGAAGAACGTCACCAGCTGATACTGATTCTTTGCCATTACAGCTCACCTCCCGCCAGCTTCACGGACTCCATCAGGCAGCGCTTGGCGCTTTCCACGGCGATGTGGGACCGGAAAGCCTTGCTGGCCCGCCAGGAATCACGGGGGTGGATATCCTCCAGCACCGTGCGGCCGAACTGCTGGATGTTCTCCAAGGTGACTTCCCTGCCGTTGATGAAGGCCTCGGCGTTCAGCGCCCGCAGAGGCACGGGGCCTGCCACGCCGAAGGCGATGCGCACCCGCTCAAAGGTCTTTTTGTCCGGGCTCAGCCGGGCGTTGACGGAGGTGCCCAGGGTGGCAATGTCCATGGCATTGCGCATGGCGTACTTGATATAGTGGCCGAAGGTCCGGTCATAGGACGCCTTGGGAATGAGAATGGCGGTCTGGATCTCGCCGTCCTCCGCCCGCAGGTCCACGGCGCCGGCCTTGAGGTAGAACTCCTTGATGGGCACCCGGCGGACGCCGTTTTTGCCGGTGATCTCCACGATGGCCTCCCAGGCGTGGAGGGTGGAGGCGGAGTCGGCGGAGGTGACGCCGTTGCAGGTGTTGCCGCCGATGGTGCCGGCGTTGCGGATCTGGGGTCCGCCCACCATGTCCACCGCCTCGCCCAGGACGTTGATGTACCGCTGGATCAGAGGATCGGCGGTGATGTGGCTGAAGGTGGTGAGGCTGCCGATGCGGAGGTTCTCCTCCTCGTCCAGGGACACGCCCCGCATTTCCCGGCATCCCTGGATGCTGATCAGGGCCTTTCCGGCCCGCTTGCCCTCCCGCATCTGCACCAGCACGTCGGTGCCGCCGGCGATGATCTGGGCCTCGGGATGCTCCAGCCGCAGGCGGATGGCATCCTGGACGCTTTGGGCCTGGTAGAGCGCTGACATATCATACATAGCGGTATTTCCTCCTTAGTCCCGGATCAGGCCCTCTTCCGTGAAGCGCCGGAAAAGGACGTGGGGGGTGATGGGATCCTGGTCGATGGCCACGCCGGTGGCGTTGTAGATGGCGTTGCGAATGGCGGGAGCGCCGGAGCAGGCCGGGGGCTCGCCCAGGGCCTTGGTGCCGAAGGCGCTGGTGGGCTCGGCATTTTCCACGAACTGCGCCTCCAGATGGGGGTGGTCCATGATGGTGGAGAGCTTATAGTCCAGCAGGTTGTTGTTCAGGGGCTTGCCGGTCTTTTCGTCGAACAGCAGCTGCTCGGACAGACCGTAGCCGATGGCCATGGACATGCCGCCGTGAACCTGGGCCTCCGCCAGGGCCGGATTCACCAGCCTGCCGCAGTCGTGGACATTGATGATGTCCTTCAGCGTCACCTTGCACATGGGGATGTCCACCTCCACCTCGGCGAAGGTGCAGCCGAAAGAATAGGCGTTGTTGCGGATGGTATAGGTGCTCTCGGCGGTGATATGCTGGGAGTCGTTGGGGTTATACTGGGCGTGCATGGCCAGCTCCGACAGGCTCATCAGCACCTTGCCGTCGGTGGTGCGGACGATGCTGCCGTCCACGATGTCCATGTTGTACACCGCCTGGCGGGTGAGCTTTCCGGCGTAGTCCAGAATTTTCTCCTTCAGCAGCAGGCCCGTCTGGCGGATGGAGAAGCCCGCCACATAGGTCTGCCGGGAGGCGTAGGCGCCCAGGCCCGTGGGGGTGATGTCCGTGTCCTGGCAGGACACCACGTGGACCCTGCGATAGTCCCCCAGGCCCACCACATCGGCGGCCATCTGGGCATAGACGGTGTCGGCTCCCTGGCCGATCTCCGTCTCGCCGCACTGCATGGTGACGCTGCCGTCCAGGTTCAGCTGCATCCGGTTGGAGGAGGTCTCCAGGGAGATGGGATACACGGCGGTGTTGTACCAGAAGGTGGCCATACCGATGCCCCGGCGGATGGGGCCGGTGTCCTTGGCGAACTCCGCCACCTTGCGGTCATAGTCGATGTACTTCTTGCCTGCCTCCAAACACTGGCGGAAGGAATCGTCATAGTTCACGTTGTGGGAGAAGCCGTCCTCGTACCCCTGGGGCATGACGTTCTGCATCCGGAAGGCCAGGGGGTCCATGCCCACGGCCTTGGCGCAGTCCTCCACGTTGGCCTCGTCGGCAAAGGAGGCCTGGGGCATACCATAGCCCCGCATGGCCCCGGCGGCGGGCCGGTTGGTGAACACGGTCCATGCGTCGCACTCCATGTTGTCGCAGGGATAGTGCTGGGGGAAGGAGCCCATGGCCTTGGCCACGATGCTGTGTCCGTGGGAGGCGTAGGCCCCCTGGTTGGAGAACAGCTCCACCTTTCGGGCGGCAAAGGTGCCGTCCGGTCGGAGCCAGGACACAATGTGGAACCGGATGGCGTGGCGCACCCGGTTGGAGACGAAGGTTTCCTCCCGGGAGCAGTCGATGCGGACGCAGCGGCCCTGGACCTGGGTGGAGCACCAGGCGCACAGGGGCTCATACAGGGCGTCCTGCTTGTTGCCGAAGCCGCCGCCGATATAGGGCTTTACCACCCGGATATCGCTCCAGGGGCGGCCCAGGGCCTGGCCCACCACCCGGCGGATGATGTGGGGGATCTGGGTGGAGGCCACCACGGTGATCCGGCCGTTTTCCTCATAGGCGAAGCACCCGTGATTCTCAATGTGGCAGTGCTGCACCGTGGGGGTGTCGTACCAGCCCTCCACCTTGATGAGGCCTGGCTCCCGGATGGCAGCCTGATAGTCGCCCTTTTTCATGTCGGTGTGCTTGAGAATGTTATTGGGGAAGGCCTCGTGGAGCTGGGGTGCGCCGGGCTTCATGGCCTCCTGCGCGTCCAGCACCAGGGGAAGCTCCTCATACTCCACCTGCAAGGCCCGGACGCCCTGCATGGCGGCCACCTCGTTTTCCGCGATGACCACGGCCACGTCGTCGCCGTAGTAGCGGACGTGCCGGTTCAGAAGATGCCGGTCCGCCACGTCCTGGTGTCCCGGGTCCATGGACCAGGGGTGACCGGCGGTGGGGAAGGGGTGCTCCGGCACGTCGAAGCAGGTCAGGACCTTTACCACGCCGGGGATCGCCTCCGCAGCGGACTTATCCACAGACTTCACGAAGCCGTGGGCAATGGTGGAGTGCTTGATGCGCACATACAGCGCGTCCCGGGGCATCAGATCCTCGTAATATTTGGTGCGTCCGGTGGCCTTGTCAAAGGCGTCCACCCGGACCTCCCGTTTTCCAACCTCAGCCATGAATGGTGTCCTCCTCAGCAAAATAAGAAGCCGCGATATCTGGCATAAGCCCTCGTAATTCTTCTTTATTAAACTGTATCATAGCATATCCCGCCGGATTTGAAAAGTGGTTGGCGTAATTTTAGTTGCAGAATAGCGCCATGACAGAAAAAGCCCCGGCGGAGCTTGTCCGCCGGGGCAGGGGAAATGCTGTGTCAGCAAAAGGAGATCGCTCAGATGGCCTTGCGCTTCTTGGAGGTCATCACCACGACAGCGCCGGCTGCCATGACGGCCACCAGGCCGTACACCACCACGCCGTTATCGGCGGTCTTGGGGCTTTCAGGCTTGGTGGGAGTGGTGGGCTCCTCGGCGGGCAGGGTGATGGTGATGCGGCCCTGGGGCTGGGCATACTGCTCGCCCACCACGCCCTTGAGCTCGGTGGTGATGTAGTCCATCAGCACCTCGTCCAGAGGCAGACCGGTGTCGAACTGGCTGGAGGCGGCAGCAAAGGCATAGTAGGTGTCGCCGCCGGCGGCGCAGAAGTTGTTGGTGACCACGGCATAGGTCTTGTTGGGGTCAAAGGCCTTGCCGTTGACGCTGTTGATGGTGACGCGGTTGATGGAAGCGGGACCATAGTAGGTGGCCTTACCGCTGCCGCTGGGATAGGGAGTGGTCTGCGGATCGTATTTCTTGGTGGCGTCAATGGAGATGTTCATGCCGGCGATCTGGGGGAAGCCGCCCAGGGAGTCGGGCAGGGCAAAGGTAGAAGCCTCCAGGGCCTCCAGCAGCTCGGCGCCGGTGACATACACCACAGCCACGGTATTGCCGAAGGGCAGCACGGTGTTCACGTCCAGCTTGGAGATGTCGCCCTTGTGGATCCAGGCCCGGATGCCGCCGCCGTTGGTGATGGCCACCACGTTCTCGGCGGGAACGGTGAGCTCAGCGTCCTTGCGGATGGCCCACAGCATGGAGTCGGTGATCAGGTCGCCCAGGTTGGTCTCCTGGGTGCGGTTGCCGGGCTCCTTGGCGCCGTTGAGCTCCACGTCGGTTCTGGCAAAAACCTTGCCGTACTCGGCGTTGATGTCGCTGATGATCTTGTCGGCGGCAGCCTTCACGGTGGCGTCCTCCTTGGTGTAGGCGGACAGGTCGATGAGGCCGTTGCTCTCGATGCTCTTGGTGGCGTTGTCAATGACGATGGCGCCCACATAGGCAAGGCCCGTGCCGGTGGACTGGACCATGTTGTTGTCCTTGCTGGCGGTCATCACCGTGTGGGAGTGGCCGTCGATGAACAGGTCGATGCCCTTGACGTTCTGCATCACATTGTAGGAGCAGTTGGGCTCGGAGGACTTATCCACGCCCAGGTGGCCCAGAGCGATGACGATATCGGCATTCCCCTCGCTGCGGGCCATGTCCACGTCCTCCTGGGTGATCTTGTACAGATCCTTGCCGCCGATGAAGCTCAGACCCTTCATCAGGGCGGGGTTGGCCTTGGTCTGGGTCTCGGGGGTGGCCATGCCCACAATGGCGATGCGGAACAGCTCGGTCTCATAGCTGTCGTCGGCATAGATGGGAGCGGTGCCGCCGGGGGCGAAGATCAGATCGCCCTCGTCGTCCACCAGGTTGTTGCAGGCGACCATGAAATCGCCCTGGTGCTTTTTCAGGTTCTCCATCAGCTGGGGGAAGCCATAGTCAAACTCGTGGTTGCCCAGGGTGATGACGTCATAGCCCACCAGGGCCATCATGTCCAGGGCGGTTGCGCCCTTGCTGAGGCTGACGTAGGGAGAGCCCTGGCTGTAGTCACCGGCGTCCAGCAGGATCACCTGGTGAGCGCCCTTGTCGTAGCACTCGTCCCGCAGAGCAGCCACCTTGGCGTACTTGTCGATGGCGCCGTGGACGTCGTTGGTGTGCAGGATGACGGTCTTGCCCGCCAGGGAGTCAGGGAGCTGATACGTCTCCTTGTTCTCGCCCCAGGAAGCCGGGACCATCAGCGCCAGCGTCATGACCAGCGCCAGCAGAGTCGCTAAGAATTTCCGCATGGTATTCTTTCCTCCTTCAATTTTCAGAGCGCGGTGCGCGTTCTGTTGTACCTTTATCATACATGATTTCTCCGAAAAAAGAAATTCTTTTTCCTTCTGCAAGGTATACAAAAATTTCATTCTCATTTTGTTGAAATTGCGTGGGTATAAACCCGGGAAAATGGGATGGATTTTTGCGCATTTCATGATATAATAAAGAATCATGCAATCAACCCGGAAAAGGAGGGCATTTTCCATGAAATATCTGTTTCGCGGGGGCACAGTGGTGTCCGGACGGGGCACCCGCCGGGCGGACGTGCTGGTGGAGGACGAGAAGATCCTCCGGGTGGCCCGCAGCATCTCCGCGCCGGAGGCCACGGTCATCGACGTGGAGGGGCAGCTGCTGCTGCCGGGCTTCATCGACGCCCATACCCATTTCGACCTGGACGTGTGCAGCACCACAACGGCGGACGATTTCTTCTCCGGCAGCCGGTCGGCGCTGCGGGGCGGCACCACCACGGTGGTGGATTTTGCCTGCCCGAATAAGGGAGAGACCCTGCATCAGGGACTGGAGCTGTGGCACAAGAAGGCCGACGGCAATTGCTGCTGTGACTACGGCTTCCATATGACCATCGACGACTGGAATCCCGGCATCGAGGCGGAGATCGACGATATGTACGCCGCCGGTATCTCCTCCTTCAAGATGTATATGACCTATCCCGCCATGATGATCGGCGACGAGGCCATGTATCACGCCCTGAAGAAGCTGAAGGAAAAGGGCGGCATCTGCGGCGTGCACTGCGAAAACAGCGGCGTCATCGACGCGCTGATCGCCGAAAAGAAGGCGGCGGGCCAGATGGGTGTCGGCTCCCATCCCCGGACCCGTCCGGACTTTCTGGAGGCCGAGGCCGTGTCCCGGCTCCTGCGCATCGCCCAGGCGGTGGATATCCCGGTGGTCATCGTCCACCTGACCAACGCCGCCGCCCTGCGGGAGGTGGAGGCCGCCCGCAAACGGGGCCAGCGGGTGTATGTGGAGACCTGCCCCCAGTATCTGGTGCTGGAGGACAGCGTGTATGACGACCCCGACTATTCCCGGGCCGCCCGGTATGTCTGCGCCCCGCCCATCCGGAAGGAGCGGGACCAGCAGGCCCTTTGGACGGCCCTGCGCAAGGGAGAAATCCAGACCGTGTCCACGGACCACTGCAGCTTCACCCTGGAGCAGAAGGACGCCGGACGGGGGAACTTCACCAAGATTCCCGGCGGTCTGCCGGGGGTGGAGAACCGGGGCGAGCTGCTGTATACCTACGGCGTTACCACCCGGAAGATCAGCCTGGCCACCATGTGCCGGGTGCTGGCGGAAAACCCCGCCAAGCTCTACGGGATGTTCCCCCGGAAGGGCGTGCTCCAGGACGGGGCCGACGCGGACATCGTGGTATACGATCCCCAGGCGGACCATGTGCTCCGGGCGGAGGATATGGCCAGCCTGGCCGGTTATTCCCCCTATGAGGGCTTCGCCATCCGGGGCGGCATCCACCAGGTGTGGCTGCGGGGCCGTCTGGCGGTGGAGGACGGCTTCGTTCTGGCCGGGCCTGACGGCAAATATATCCCCCGGGGCAAGTGCAGCCTGTAACCGGGAAATGAGAAAGAAGGCAGCCGTATGAGCGTTCTGTATTGTCAGTCCCCGGCGCTGTTCTGGTGCGCCCTGGCGCTGATCGTGTGTTTCTTTGTGCGCCGGGGGGCCCATCGGGTCCGGGCGGTGCTGGACCTGGTGCTGGGGCTTCTGTGCATCGTGGGCGGCGTGGCCCTGTACTATCTGGGCATGTACAACGACGCCTTCACCATCCGGGATTTCTGGCACATCCGCACCGCCGGATGGATCGGCCTGGCGGCGGTGGTGCTGCTGACGGCGTGGCAGGTCATCAAGGCCATCCGCCGCAGCGTGTCGGCCCGCCGGTCCGCCCGCCAGGCAGAGCGGGACGAAAAGACCCGGCAGAAGGAACTGGAGGATGCTAGGACCCGGGCCTATGCCGCCGGCCAGGAGGACGCCAAGGCCGCCAGCCGGGTGGCCGAAAATGTGTCCGCCGCCGACAGCCGGGAAAACCCCTGACAGCCCGTTTCCATGAACAAAAAAAGTGCCCCCGCCGGGGGCACTTTTTTTATTCCGTATCAATCGCTCCGTGAGCACTTCTCCGCGTCGATGGCCAGCACCACCATCAGGGCATACAGGGCGTCCCCCGGGTCCGCCACGTCGATGGTATAGGTGTCCGTCCAGTTAAACAGCTCCTTGCTGATAGAAGCCACCGTCCGGGGCCCGTCCTGGATGGTATAGTCCCACTCCATGAAGCTGCCCTCCACCGTCCAGCCGCAGAAATCCATGGTAAAGGACGGGTGGAAAAACGTGAACTCCTTGCGGATGGTGCCGATGCACCGCTCCCCCACATACAGGTCGAATTTCGGCAGAAACGTCAGCACCTGCTGCTTCACTGTGGCAATGTGCTCCCCATAGGGGTCCAGAATGTGCAGGCAATGACCCCAGGCCAGCTTTCCCTCCACGGTATAGGCCACGCTGCCGTCCTCATAATAGATGTCGTAGCTGTCAAACCACGAGAAAAACCGCTGCTTGAAATACAGCTTCATCGGATGCACCTCCCTTTTCCCTCAGTATACCGGATTTGCACCCGGCGCGCAAGAGAAATTCTTCTTTACAAAATAGAAAGTATGTTCTATAATGATAGAAGTATCTTTGAAGGGAGGGCGATGCCATGCGCGCACGGCCTGTCAGCTGCTGCTTTTCCGGCCACCGTCCGGCCAAGCTCCCCTGGGGGGAAAACGAAGACGATCCCCGGTGCCGGGCCCTGAAGGTCCGGCTTCGGGACGCGCTGGACGCCGCCTATGAGGCGGGATACCGGCACTTCATCTGCGGTATGGCCCAGGGCTGCGACCTGTATTTCTGTGAGCTGGCCCTGGCCCTGCGGCAGCGGCACGGGGACGTCAGCGTGGAGGCGGCCATCCCCTGCCCCACCCAGGCCGACGGCTGGCCCCGGACCCAGCAGGAGCGCTACCGCCGCCTGGTGGCGGCCTGCGACTACGAGACCCTGGTGCAGTCGTCCTACAGTCCCGGCTGCATGCAGCGGCGCAACCGCTATATGGTGGACCATGCCGCCCTGCTGCTGGCGGTCTTTTTGGGGTCCTTCTTTTTGGGACGGTATGGGGTATCCCTTACACTGGGGCAGTTCCTGGGGCTGATGGCCGAGGGACTGCAGCGGGTGCTGA
>ERZ779729.2731-NODE-2731-length-9854-cov-2.048678_pt1 | contig 9854 bp, 10 predicted proteins | sample MGYA00511072_ERZ779729 | MGnify/ENA primary metagenome ERZ779729 (study PRJEB29588, sample SAMEA2156675) | human gut metagenome | biome: human gut; feature: human-associated habitat; material: faeces | place: Denmark | collected 2008/2010 ...
GCTCTTCCGGCTGTTGAGCGACCAGCCTAAAGCGAACCCGAACGTCCAGCGGGGATGTATTCCCGCATATAACCATTGGCAGAACTTGTTCCGGAAAATAGCCCTGATCAGACGGAATGCCTTACTCCGGAAATCTACCTCATCGCCATGCCCGAGGAAGAAACGTTTCCCCAATAAATCGACTGTCAAGGTATCCCGATGGATGATGGCGCCTATCTCTTTCGGCAAGTAGTCGAACATCCAGATGTCATGGTTACCGATAAAGATATGTATTTCTATACCTCTGTCCGCTAACTCGGCCAATTTCCCCAGAAAACGTACATGGCCTTTCGGCACGACGTATTTGTATTCGTACCAATAGTCGAATAGATCTCCCAGAAACCAAATGGCGGAAGCGTCTTCCTTGATGCTATCCAGCCAACGTACCAGTTTCTTCTCGATGGCTAAAGGGTCCTTGTGGAAACGGGCTCCCAGATGTGCGTCTGAGGCGAAATATATTTTCATAGAAAACCTAATTCCAGTTTAGCCTCCTCCGTCATCATGTCCTTGTCCCATTCCGGCTCGAAGACGAGGTTTACCTCTACATTGTTCACCCCATCGACCGCTTCTACCTTCATACGGACATCTTCCAATATGAAATCGGCCGCCGGACAGTTCGGGGCGGTGAGGGTCATATCGATGCGTACATTTTTTTCCTCATCGATATCTACCTTATATATAAGCCCAAGATCGTATACGTTTACGGGTATTTCCGGGTCGTATACCGTCTTCAGCATAGCGACGATCGCTTCTTCTGTTTGGAGAAATTCGTTGTTCATCTTCTTTTGTTTTATACGCGAATATACATTAATACTTCTATATACTAAACCGGGGGAAAAGAGAATTTGTTTCACCGGATCAGCCTTCCTTCGTCTGCATAGCTATAATAGCCGCTATCGGACAGGATGATATGGTCCAGTATCCTAATATCCATCAGCTTCGCCGCCTTTTGGATACGCTCGGTCAAGGCATCGTCGTGCGTACTGGGGCGGAGGCTACCGGATGGATGATTATGGCATAGGATTATACCGGAGGCCAAGGCGTTGATCGCCGCTTTTAATACCAAACGGATATCCACGGAAGTCTGGTTTACTCCGCCCTGACTGATTTTTACCTTTTGTATCACCTTATTTAATGGATTGGTTAGAGCGATCCAGAGTTCCTCATAAGGTAAATCGCATAGTTGGGTACGGAATAGGAGATAGGAGTCTTTGCTGCTTCGGATAGCATCTTGAGGAGACGCCTCTGAGGTTTCCCGCCGTTTCCCTAGTTCCATAGCGGCGCAGATCGTGACCGCCTTCGCCTCTCCGATACCTTTAAAGCCGGAAGTTAATTCTTTGATGGAACGTTTACCCAATGTATTCAGATTGTTGTTTACGGAGTGAAGTATCCGTTGAGAGAGTTGTACGGCCGTCTCCTCATTGTTGCCGGATCCGATCAGTATGGCGATCAATTCGGCATCGCTTAATACGGAAGCGCCTTTTTGAAGCATTTTCTCACGGGGCCTGTCTTCTTCGGCCCATTCCTTGATGGAAAGTTTTCCTGTCTTTTCTTTCATAGTCGGGAAAGGTTTATGATTTGGTTAAAAAAATAGTTCCCGCCTGCTTATCAAGCGGGAACCGTATATTTTGACAAGACCCGGATTACTCGCGGATACGGCCTACGTAAGAACCATCAGTCGTATTGATCTCGATAACCTCGCCCTCGTTGATGAACAACGGAACGCGAACTTCCGCACCAGTCTCTACGGTTGCCGGTTTCAAGGTGTTAGTAGCAGTGTCACCTTTAATACCCGGTTCTGTATAAGTAACTTTTAATTGAACTTTTGTAGGCATGTCGGCGAAAAGAACCGTATCGGTAGATGCATCAGAAACAACGTCTACAATTTCTCCCTCTTTCATGAAATCAACGCCGTTGATCAAGTTTTTGTCGATGATCACGTCATCGAATGTCTCTTGGTTCATGAAATGATAATGCTCGCCTTCCGTATAAGTGAACTGATACGGGCGACGTTCTACGCGTACATCTTCCAACTTCTCACCGATATTGAAACGACGCTCGATCTGACCGCCTTTTACAACATCTTTCAATGTGGTACGCATGATGGTATTACCTTTACCCGGTTTTACGTGAAGGAAATCGACGCAGAAATAGAGTTTTCCGTCCAAACGGATACAAGTTCCTTTCTTAATGTCTTGTGAATTGATCATATTTATTTTCTTTATTTATAATGTTATAGAGTAATCCTTAACGATTTTCGGGGGCAAAAGTAGTACATTCCTGCTAAAGTAGCAAAAAGTTTTGCGTATTTATATGGAAAAATAGTTGCAAATCAACCGAATAACCGGAACCAAGACCGCTGTCATGATACCCATCAAGCCAATCGCCAGTCCGCTTAATGCTCCTTCGATGGCCCCGATTTGAATGGCCGCTGCTGTTCCTACTCCATGGGAGGAAGCCTAACGCCAGTCCTTTAGCGATATGGCTATCTATTCCCAGTACCCTCATCACGATAGGGCCCACTATACTGCCAAAGATTCCTACCGCTACGACGATGACGGCGGTAAGTGAAGGTATGCCGCCCGCTTTCTCCGCTATCCCCATAGCGATCGGGGTGGTGACGGATTTCGGTTGGAGCGTGGCGATCAACGCTTGGTCGGCTCCCATCAATTTACCGATGATGATTACGCTTACGATTCCGACAATGGCCCCGACAAATACGGAAGTCAAGATCGAAACGACATTTCCCTTTAGATATTGGATTTGCTCATATAACACATAGCCAAGGGCCACTACGGAAGGCCCCAGCATAAAATGGATCAAATGACTGCTTTGCTGGAACGACTCATATTGAATGCCTAGGACTTCCAGTACCACGATAATCACGAAGATGGTCGTAAGCAAAGGATGCAAAAGACTGATATGGACTTTCTTGTAAAGAGCCAAGGAAGTCAGGTAGGTACCAATTACCAAGGTAAGAGCGAAAATCTCGGAATGCGCCAGATTATCCATGGTCTATTTCCCCTTTTCCAGTTTTTGTTGCACCAACGCTACGCTGGCGATGACTAAAATTGTACTTACTACGGAAGCGATCAGCAGGACTGCCCAATACTCGGAGATGATCCCGAAGGAATTCATAAGCCCTACACCAGCTGGAACGAAGAATAATCCCATGTTTTGGGTAAGAACCGTGGAAAGACGTTTCACCTTTTCAGGTTTTACTTTCTTGAACGCGAGGGCTAAAAATAATAGCACCATCCCAATTACGCTACCCGGTATGAAACCGTCGATAAAGTAGCTGATAAACTCTCCCGTGAAATAGAAGAAGAGAATGTAAAATGCTTCTGTTAGCATAGTTTTTCTACCTTTTTTGATAACCGCTACAAAGATAACAGCTATTTCGTAGATATGTTCTATAACATATTATTTTAACATTGTAGGGACGGCGTCCGTCCCCCCGTGGTATCAAGCTAACGCGGAAGTAATGAACATATAAATCATCATACCGATAATATCGTTGGTAATGGTGATAAACGGCCCGGTCGCCAAGGCCGGATCTATCTTCATCTTATCTAAGGTCATGGGAACTAACGTGCCGAATATACTGGCGAACATTACGACGGCGAATAGGCTTAAAGATACGGAGGCCGTAATCCCCCGGTCTCCCAGCATGAAAAAGTTCTTTCTTGCAAATACATATCCTGCCATGCTGGCATTGATTAACGAAACTACGGACTCTTTTAGGATTTGCGGTACGATATTCCCTTCCTTCAAGGTATTGTTTGCCAAGCCTTGTACCACGATAGCGGAAGATTGTATGCCTACGTTTCCACCGGTACCACCGATCAGCGGGATAAATAGCGCCATCTTCGGGTTAGTGGCGAAACTGCTCTCGAAACCACCGAGGATAACGGAGTTTCCCAATCCTCCGATCATGCCGATCAGCAGCCAAGGTAGGCGGGCGGCGGTTTGGGTGAATACATTATCCGAGGTTTCCACGTCTTGCGAGATACCGGATGCCAACTGGTAATCACGCTCGTGTTGCTCGCGTACCTCATCCATAACGTCATCGATCGTGATACGTCCTACCAGACGTCCGATACTATCGACTACGGGCAAGGCTACCAAGTCGTATTTCTCGATCGTCTCCGTAACCTCCTCGATACTGTCGCTGTCGCGAACGGAGATCGGGTCTTTTTTCATGACATGCTTGATCTTGGAGACGGATGGGTGGGTAATCAGTTTCTGCAAGGGGAGCACGCCTTTCAAGCGCTCGTCGTCGTCCACTACATATACATAATAGATCTCGCTCATCTCCTCCGCTTGCTTGCGCATCTCGTCGATACATTTGGGCATACTCCAATTCTCGTTCACCACGATCATCTCGGTACCCATCAAACCGCCGGCGGTGTCCTCGTCGTATTTCAACAAGTCCACGATATCACCGGCCTGTTCTACGTCCTCGATATGCGAAAGGATCTCCTCTTGGGTATCCTCGTCCAACTCACGCATCAAGTCAACGGCATCATCCGTTTCCATGTTATCGACGAAACGCTTGGCGATAAGCTCATTGGGAAGTTCCTTCAATAACTTATGACGGTCTTCCTCATCCAACTCCATCAATACATCCGCCGCTTTGTCGCCATCCATCAATAGATAGAGATAAATGGCCTCTTGCAAGTTCAGTTCTTGATAAAGCTCGGCTATATCGGCAGGATACAGTTCATGAAGTACCTCCTGTGCCTTCGCGTCATCTTTGGCCTCGATGATGCTTTTCAGGTTCTCGATGTAATCTTTCGTCAGTTCGATCATTGGACTCTTATATTATTATAGGACATCACCAGCCTGCTTCTCCAGATGCTTTTGGCTGATCAAGGTCAGTTCCACGAATTGCTCCACGGATAACTGTTCCGGGCGCTTGTCGAATATCGGCAAGGCGTAATCCGGGCAATCTTTACCCAATAGGGGTTTCATGGAATTACGAAGCGTTTTTCTTCGTTGGTTGAATGAGGTCTTTACTACGGTCTTGAATAACTTCTCGTCGCATCCCAGCTCCTTGCGGTCGTTACGAGTCATTTTCAATACGGCGCTTTTCACCTTTGGAGGCGGATCGAATACTTTCTCACTGACAGTAAAGAGGTATTCCACGTCGTACCAAGCTTGAAGCAATACGCTCAAGATTCCGTACGTCTTGCTACCGGGACCTGCCGCTAGGCGTTCCGCTACCTCTTTTTGTAACATCCCCGAGCAGCAGGGAATCTGGTCCTTATAATCGAGGACTTTGAAGAATATCTGGCTGGAGATATTATAGGGATAATTACCGATCACACAAAACTGCCCCGGAAATAGCTTCGAGAGATCCAATTTCAGGAAATCCTCGGCGATGATACGTCCTTTCAGATCGGGGAAATTCTGGTTCAGGTAATCTACGGATTCCATGTCCAACTCGACAACGGTCAAATCATGTCCCGCCTCCAGCAAGAACTGGGTAAGGACTCCCATTCCCGGTCCGATTTCCAAGACCGGCAAGGATTTGAAAGTATCGAGTGTGTCCGCAATGCGCTGTGCTATTTGCAGATCCTTTAGGAAATGTTGCCCTAATGCTTTTTTTGGCTTAACTAATCTCATCCACTTTTCGGTGTAATGTGTTTGTTTTTAAATATTATGCTTATCTTTGCGGATGCACAAAAGTACAATAAATAATTTAAAGTTCCCTATACCTAATGGATTTTAAGAGCATTCTACGTACGTTTCTGAAGATAATTCTACCTTTAGCCTTCGGCTGTTTACTCCTTTGGTTTTTGTATCGGAAAATGGATATCACTGAGATTTGGCGAGTAGTCAAGGAGGGGGTTCGTTATGATATTATTCTGGTTTCTTTACTGTTCGGCTTGTTCGCCAATATCGTCCGTGGTTTACGGTGGGGATTGCTGATCAGTTCCTTGGGCGAGCGTTTCAAGATGAGTAACGTGATTTACGCCGTGTTGGGTAATTACGCGGTGAATCTGGTATTGCCCCGTGTCGGCGAGGTATGGCGTTGCGGCATGATCACGAAATACGATAAGATCTCGTTTACCAAGCTTTTAGGTACCTTGTTGATCGACCGTGTGAGCGATACGATCATGGTCGGTTTGATAACCTTGATGATATTCATATTTAATATAAGCTTCTTTACGAGTTTCTTCGCCAAGAACCCGGCTTTGCTCGAAGGGTTCCAATCCATGTTTAATTCGATATGGATTTACGTGGCGGTGATAATTTTTGTCGCTGTAATTTGGTTTGTATTCACTTATATGAGTAACTTTACGCTGGTACAGAAAGCCAAAGGCATGTTGAAGAATATATGGACCGGTATGAAGAGTATCTGGTACATGGAGCATAAGATGCGTTTCGTGATAGAGACGTTATTGATTTGGGGAGGTTATTTCTGTTACTTTTATATAACGTTCTATGCTTTCGACTTTACCAAGGACTTGGGTATCGTGGTCGGGCTGATCACGTTTACGATGAGTAGTATCGGCGTGGCGGTGCCTGTTCAAGGCGGTATCGGACCGTGGCATTTCATGGTGATCGCTACCTTGGTTTGTTTTGGCGTGAACGAGAATGACGCGGCGGCGTTCGCCTTGGTCGTTCATACGGTACAGACGGTATGGACTGGATTGTGCGGATTATTCGGCGTGGTGGCTTTGCCGCTCACCAACCGGGAGAACAAAGAGGCTCCGGTCGCTGTTTCGTGATGAATACAAGATATGTATTAAATATGAACTGAACTAAATTATTAACATCTATGTCAGCAGAAATCAAAGATCTATCTCCGAAGCATGTATGGGGTTATTTTTATGACCTTACGCAAATCCCCCGTCCGACCGGACATATGGAGGCAGTAACCCGTTTTATGATATCCTTTGGTAAAGGATTGGGACTGGAAACCCTGCAAGATGAGGTGGGTAACGTATTGATCCGTAAGCCGGCCACGCCCGGAATGGAAGGTCGTAAGACCGTGACATTGCAGTCTCATCTGGATATGGTTCCCCAAAAAAACTCTTCCGTAAAGCATGATTTCGAGAAAGATCCGATCGACGCTTACATAGACGGTGATTGGGTGACGGCCCGTGAGACGACTTTGGGGGCGGACAATGGCATGGGCGCCGCTCTGGCGATGGCCGTGTTAGCGGACAATAGCTTGCGTCACGGACCGATCGAGGCCCTGTTTACGATTGATGAGGAACAGGGAATGGACGGCGCTTTCGGCTTGAAGCCGCATTTCTTACAGGGTGATATTTTATTGAATTGTGATTCCGAGAAGGAAGGGGAGTTGTTCGTAGGTTGCGCGGGTGGCGCTAACGTGAATGTCTCTTTCCAATTTAAGGAGGATACTTATATTCCGGAAGGTGACGTGGCTGTCAAGGTTAGCTTGTCTGGCTTGAAAGGTGGCCATTCCGGTGTGGATATTCATTTAGGGCGTGCGAATGCGAATAAGTTGATCTTCCGTTTCTTGAAAGAGGCGGTTTGTGATTATGGCGCTCGCTTGTCCTCTGTGGCGGGTGGTTCCTTGCCTAACGCTATCCCTCGTGAGGCTTTTGCCGTGATAACGATTCCGGGTGATAACGTGGAGTCTCTTTGGGAGCTAGTGGCTGATTACCAAGATATGTTCCGTACGGAGTATATGGGTGTGGAGGATCAGATCGATTTCGTCGCGGAGATGGTTGAATTGCCGTCTACGTTGATTCCGGAGGAGATACAGGATGATTTGATCAATGCGATCGAGGGTTGCCAGAATGGTGTGATTAGCATGTTGCATGATTTCCCGGGTACGATTGAGTCTTCCTCTAACTTGGCGATCGTGAAGACATCTGATGAGTTGATCGAGGTGAAGATCTTGGTGCGTAGCTCATCCGAGTCTCGCAGGGATTCTGTTTGCTCAAGTCTGGAAAGTGTATTCGCTTTGGCAGGGGCTAAGGTGGAGGAGTCCGGTCATTATAATGGCTGGCAGCCTAATATCAATTCCCCGATCTTGAACTTGATGAAATCTACCTATCTGGATTTATTTGGTAAGGAACCTGAGGTGAAGGTGATGCATGCCGGATTGGAATGCGGTATCATCCAAGGCGCTTATCCGGATATGGATATGGTTTCTATCGGACCGGATTTGGAATATCCGCACTCACCGGACGAGCGAGTGAATATTCATTCCGTACAGAAGATCTGGGAGTTTATTACAGCTACATTGGAGAGAATCTAAGGATCTCTTTCCTTATAGATATTAAACAAGCCCTCCAGCCTTTGTTCTTCTAACCATTCGGTTAGCGAGAATAGGGCTGGAGGGTTTATTTTTATAGTTTCTCTATATCCTCAAGGGAGAGCCCTGTACATTTTTGGATGATGAGAGGTGCGATTCCCTCGGCTTTCATGTTACGGGCCGTAGATTCTTTCCCTTTCAATATCCCTTTCTCCTCTGCGTAATCGATCGTATTCTTATAATCCCTGTATCGTTTCAGGGCCTCGTCGTATTGTATGCGTTCTTCCTTGCTGAGGTTTGCCACGTCGGCTACTTCTAGCAACTTATCGAAGACCGCCTTTTTTGCCTTGAACGGCATTCTCTCTAAAGTGTCCATATGCTTCAATAAATAAATCCAACGTTCAAAATCGTTCTCGCACTCGTCCGGTTCTTTTTGGAAGTAAGGCAGCTCGAGATAGACTTGCCGTATCCTGTCGCTGAACATCCTTCCGGTTTCCCGGTCCGCCAATATAACATCGGTCCGGAACTTTGAGTTCACGTCCATCTTGTAATTAAGTAGGAATACCCCGTATACGGGTTGTAACGCGAATTTCCAGTCCTTCCCTTTTTGTCCTTGGTTACTGATGGCCCTCGCCAAATAGTACAGTCCCCTGTCGTGGAAATAGGGTTGTGCGCCGGTTTGCATCTCAACCACGAACAGGTTTCCGTTGCTATCCTTGCAATGCACGTCAAAAACGATTCCCCTGTCGTCCAGCGTCTCGGGGGTATGAATCGGGTTAAGGAACGTGATGTCCTCGATGTCGTGCTCTCCGAAGAACAATTGGTTCAGGAAATCGATTAGTAACTCCTTGTGTACCTCCTGTCCGAATATCCGGTGAAAGCCGAAATCGGTGAAGGGATTGATAAATTTTCCCATAGTGTTTATAGGTTTTAGTGATTAATATGAAAGGGATGGTTCTTTTTCCATCTCTTGCGGTAAAGATACGCTTTTAAAAATAAATACGTACGTCTTTTTGAAAAAACATGTACATGTTTCCGGAAAAAGACGTACGTGTTTTTTGAAGGTCATAATATTACCGTTATATCAAGTATCTTGAAGGAATTTTATGTCGTGAAAACGGTTGTTGTCTTGACTTTTTGCTTGATATAAGGCTTGAATCGTGACAATCCCTTTTTGCTGGCATCGTGAAATAGGGGGAAGGGGAAGACGATAATCGGGGTTTTTCATGGAAAAGTACGGCCTTTTACGCACGATATACGACAAAAGCCTGCACATATAGTCGCGTTGGGTAACGCCTATACTGCCGTTGGGCATTATAAACAGTCACGAATAGGGTTGGCGGTAGTCGTGAATGGGCATTGTAACCCTGTTAGAACCCAGTCGTAACCCTATGGGATAGCCCGAAGAAGTCAATAGATATGAATTACGATGGATTAATTTCGCTATAACGAAAGGCGTTTTTTTAGCATCTGTCTGTTAATTAGTTGATTGCTGTTTTTTTCTTACTTATTTGGGAACGAACTGTACCTTTGTTCGAAAAAATCGATTCTCCGGGAGTTAAGAATACAAAATGTC